>SMTZ1_10000788_pt1 | contig 51699 bp, 37 predicted proteins | sample DeeMarSWOR136_30_FD_25667 | JGI IMG/M metagenome (IMG submission 25667) | reverse complement strand
AAGCGTGGAGTATTGGACTTGGTATCATAGCATTGTTTCAGGTGGTACCGATTTCGCCCGGTTCGCTGGTTCGAGGGCTCTATGTTCTATTTCTAGTTATCAGGGAGCGGAACTTCAAGGACTATAACATTGCAGTGTTTCTTGGGTTTTTCAAGTACATAGGGTATCTAGCGTTTCCGATCCAAATGGCGTACCACTATCCTGCACTAGCACGATTTATGGCGGCACATTGGGCCACCGAAGCAGTGCATGTTGTTCCGATATTTGGCGAAAGGGGGGCTCTGCTAGAACATGAGGGGTTTTGCTTGTTTTATAACTGGCCCTTGACCATACGGCGGCGGATGCGGAAACGAGCCCAGATGCGGGCTACAATGAAGCCGCGATATTGGCATATTCCGGTGTGTGCAATTGTTGGAGCAGGGATATTTTCAGTAGCAGATTTTGCGTGTCTCGGGAATTTGGGAGAGCCGCCGGGTTTGAAGGAGATTTGGGCGCTTGCAGTGCTTGTGCCGATCCTTTGTGGTGCTGCGGTGACTTTGGGAGCCGGTGGCGCGGCGCTGGGGAATAGGGTTATTGGAGCCGCTGTTTGTGGTGGTATGATTGCAGTGCTCTATACGGGTATCTCTTCCATCCTAGGACGGGCTGAGATCAGTGAGATGGCAGCTGGGGGATTATGGCGGGTTTTTCTCTTCACAATTTTGTCAGCTTTCGGGGTGCTTCTGACGGAGATAAGGCTGCCAGAGCCAAGGGGCAGGTGAGGTCGCTTGCATCGGGGACGCTCCTTCTTTTTTGTATTTTGCTGTTGGGATAAAGTTGTCTTAGAGGGCTGATAGTTCTATTCTGTATCTCCAGCTCCTCTTTGGTTTATGAAAGAGATCTGATCCCTGGGTCTCTACTCCTGGATAGTCTCATGAATACATGTTCTATACGTACTAAAATCTGAGTTTTCTATTAATTTTGGTATGTTAGTGTCGTTCTAACCTTTCATGATTCTCTTATTTAATGGGGTGTCGGTTAACTATATAGCATCCCTTGCATGATAAGGTCCATGGCCTTGTAATAGTCTCTTTGTACTTTGCGGTTAGACACGCGACAGTATCGTTGAGTCGTGGTGATCCAGCTATGACCCAGGAGATCTTGTATGGTGACCAGTTGTGCATCTGCATTGAGCATCTGCGTGGCCATGGTATGACGCAGATGATGACAGGATGCGCTGAGTCCAGTCTTTTTGGCATAATACTCCATTCGTCTCTGAATGCCTCGGACGGACAGCGGCTGGCCACGACAGGGACCTTTGTGATTCAGGAAGACTTTCTGGGTTCTGGATGGTGGCCTCACCTTGAGATAGTCACCCAGCGCCCTGAGGGCATCGTCACTGAGGTAGACGACTCTGCCCTTTCCCCATTTGGTATCGTGGATGATGAGCCTTCTTCGTTGTAAGTCTATGAGGTTAAGGGTAAGGGTGGCTACCTCTGCAACCCGCAACCCACAGCGAAGCATCAGCATGAACATGGCCCGATCCCGGTGGGTCTTCAGTGCCTTGAACAGAACTTCCAGCTCCTCCTGGCGCAGATGTTTAGGAAGGGGCTTAGGCATTCGGAGACTATAGCCTTTTTTGACCGGGTTGAGGATCCTTAGCTGCTCTTCTTGGATCAGGTAATGGTAAAACTCTCGGATTCTCTGCAGATGGCAGTTGATGGTCTTTGGCTTGAGCCTTCTTCCGATGAGCAAGTCGATATAGTGCCAGATGTCCCTGGAGCTGACCTGCTCAACGGGTACGTCCAGCCACAGGAGAAATTGCCTGAGGCTCGCCATATAGTTCTTGACCGTATGCGGCGAGTCGTTCCTTCTCTTTACGTATCGCCTGTAGTTCATAATCAAGTTGGTAGGTTCCATCGATCTCCCCCCTTTCTATGATCGCCATGGCCCGGAAGTATTCTTCCTCCCGGGTTTTATTTGTCAACCTGGCATAGCGTCTGGTGACTTCAATACTGTCATGTCCCAAAAGCTGCTGGAGACACTCCAACCTCATCCCGGCATTGAGGAGTTCACTGGCAAAGGTGTGTCTCAAGCAGTGCAAACTGTATCGCTTGTGACCAAGGCCTGCTCGGTCACGGTGCTTCTCGAAGATCATGCGAGCAGTGGTATAGCACATCGTGTTTCTGCCCTGGGCGTAGAAGAGGAACTCCTTTCGGGGGTCCCGTTCTCTCAGCCATGCCTTTAAGGCACAGAGAGCGTCATCACTGAGATAGACCACCCGACCCCGACGGTTCTTTCTTCCCTCAAAGATGGTAATGGTCCGTTCCTTGACGTTGACATCACGGATGCGGGCAGTGAGAAGCTCCCCAATCCTCATCCCCGTCCGAAGAAGGATCAATACCATGGCCCGGTCTCGTGTATCGCCAATTACCGAAAGAAGGCGCCTTACATCCTCCGGGTCCATGGCCCGTGGCAGACGTTCGGGAACCCTGAGCTTCACCTTGCGCACAAGGACATCTGCAGGGATGAGCTCCTCTTCAACCAAAAAAGACAGGAACGCATAGATCCGTGCCAGTGCTGTCCGCACCGTTGAAAGCTTCTGCCCCCGATCTTGTTCATGCTCGACAAAAGCCTCCAGGTCATATCTCCTCACGTCTTCCACACGACCCTGCCGGGTATGGTTAAGGAATGTGAGAAAACGTCTCAGTGTGCTGAATGCTTGGGTGATGGTTAGGAGCTTGAAGTTTCTCCGATGCATATGGAGGAGGTAGAGCTGAAGGTAGGCCTTGCCCGGCACCTCCATACTCATGAGCCGAGCAAACAAGCCACCTTTATGGCCAAAGGCTTTCCCTAAGGCAGATATCAGGGAATCTCCGTGGTCAGGAAGACAATGTGAGGTGAAAAAGGGCGACTGCTGCCTTGCCCGATAGTCGCGAGAGGGCTGCCCGTTTGCAACGGAATCTATCCTTTTTGCGGGACCAATAAGGGCCATCTCTGCCTCCTTTCCCCAAAATTAATAGAAAAACAGGCAGATGATGACCCTGATCTCTATCAGGCGTCAATCAAATTTGGTACGTATAGCATTATCAAATCGTGAATGAAATTCAGATTCAACTGACTACCGACTTTGGTACGTATACTGAAATCTGAGGGTGATGCCCCCCAGGCAGCACAATATCTAGGGCATTTGTACGAATTCTCCAGTCATGAGTGCCGTCTTATGTTGATCCCTCCTCCACCGGTCTTTCTTTTTTGACGCATGGCAGTTTAATTTACCCTTAGTCGTATAATTTCTTAAAAAGCGTGTAAACTTTTGCCACAAAGGGGTGGTATCTTTTAATCTCTATTAAAATAATGTGTAAAGTTTTGCCACAAAGGGGTGGTAGATTACCCAAAAGAAGGGAGCTTCTTTGGATCAGTTTCTGGTGCAAGTGACATAAGTATACAATAATTTTATGTAAAAGATGCACTTGTTAGTTTGGCATAATTCTTGGATGAATGTATTGACAAAGCCAGAGTAGGCTTTTAGACGTTCAACTATGCAACGGTTCAAGAAACATCATAAGGTGGTGGTGAAAAAAGATTTATTTATGAGTGGGGAGTGATGGTTTAACCGACGTAACCTGGGGGTGTGAGATGAAAAAGTTCTTAGTGTTCTTATGCAGCTCGATGTTGATCTTTGGTCTGGTCGGAACGGCAGGTGCCACTGCAATTAATGACAAATGGGATCCACTAAACCCTAGTGATGAAGAAAATCTGTGTGAAATCTGGAATACTCTTTTTGGTGACAATGTCAATTCATCCAACGCCCTATCTCAGCTTGCTGATGGTGATGATAATTGGTGGCGTGAGACCGATGGCTCTATATCTCTTGCTGTGAGATATGCGGGTTACAGCCAGGAGCTAGGTGTATGGTACAATGGTAATTATTATAAACTCCTTACAAGTATTCCGGATTATGCCTACACAGAGCAAACTGTGAGTTTCGAGGTTAAAGATGCGGATGGTGAACCTTATCCTTTTATGTGGGTTGAGAGGACCTCGGGAAGTCCAGATTGGTATTCTGACACTGCGTTTAATAGTGATGGGAAGGACCATTTCGTTGCCTTTAATGTCACGGATCAAGCTCTAATTGACTACTATAATGAAACGTGGATTGATGAACAGGAAGATTATTACAACCTAGATGAAGGTGAAGTATGGTTCATCGCTTTTGAAGATCTTGTTGGCCTCGGTGATAGGGATTACAATGACCTTGTGTTTGTGGCTTATAAGGTAACTGCTTCACCCATCCCCGAACCAGCTACCATACTCCTTTTCATTTCCGGTCTAATCGGTCTTGGAGGGTTCAGGAAGAAGTTCAGGAAGATATAAGCAAACCTTACAGGTGAGGAGTTTAATTACACCCATTATCTAACCCGTGACATTTGTTTTTCCTTCACTTTTGAGTTAACCCTCACCAATCCTCCAAAATTGAGATACCCTAAGTCCAAGATCGCAGCGATGCGTGAGGCAGCTATCCCGCGGGTCCATGACTGACCCACCGAGTTAGGGGGAAACATCAACCGTTAACCATTTTTGATTGCCCTAAGTGCGCTCAGGCTGGAAGAAATCGAGGACAGGTAATCTGAAAGCCTTTCAGAAGGCCTTCAATGGGCACCATGACCTTGTCCGCCGAAGGCCTTTTGTGCTTTCAGGAGGCAGCCGTGAAAAGAGGCCCTCTGAAAGAGTTTTGGATGGAAAATACCCTGAGCGATGCTTCCTTTGACACGTACGCCTCTTCTTCTGTCTCATGCGTTCACTTATCTGCTCTTCTCCCCCCCTCTTTTGCCCACTTAAGCGGGTAAACCATTATAAAAGAAGTGGTATTTGATTTCCCATAAATGGGTATTTTCTTAACCATTCTTAAGCGCTGTGCCTATTTGGTGGCGAGCTAAGTACCTGAAATGTAAGGCCATATAGTTACTTAAGCTTATGGCATAATTTTGGCACACCATTAGGTACATAACATTTATTAGGTGCCACTCAACTTCAGCACCACTATAGAAGACCGCGTGATGGCTAAAGGCCGCCAGGGGTTATATTTTAGGAAAAGGGAGTGTGAGGCATCACTTAAGGGCTTCTCAGATATAGGTGCATCTTTTCCCTTGGGCAGTTCCCGCTTACGTATGAAGAAGAGAGCTGCGTCAAGGATAATAACGGCATCTTGGGAAGCATTAGAAAGACAGACCAGCAAACAACTCTGACTGGGCCAACAACTTTGTTTGGAGAAGGCTCAGTGATTATGATTTGTCCGAACTCCCAGAGGCAAATGAAGTTCCTAAAGGCAACTGGGTGGCGGTGCTTTCACTGCGGTCAAGTGTGGTAAGGAGCTGAAAGAGGTTGTGGAAAAACCGTAAGGGACACCGGGAAGGTAGATTGGGCCGCAATATCATAAAATCAATCAGAGAGGGGCTCCTCATGAGCAAGGCAGAGCTTGCCAGGAAGGCGGGGCTTTCACCGTTAACTATTGATAGGATTGAGAAAGGGAGGAGCTGCCGGATGGAGAGCAAAAGGAAGATTATATTAGCACTTGGATATGACCTCTCTGAGAAAGACAAGATTTTCCCTGGGGATTAGGGATCTCCCATAAACGATAGTGCTTCAGAATATAATCCAAAAGCTCAAGTACGGCGCTTGCAATCTTTAATAAAGCCCCCTCTTGTCTCTTTCCGCCGTTTGGCATGTCGGCAGTAGACACCCATCCGTTGATTCATAACCATCCGCAACAGATGGTATCTCTGCCTCTCCCCCTGACCCATTGTGAAAATATCCCCTCTCATAATGGGGGCATTTTAACACAGCAGTTAGAGGGGACATTGTCGTTAAGCTGATACAATCCAGAGATAAGAGCCTTGACAAGTAGGTGATAGTTTAATAGATTTCCGCTAGCTCTTATAAGTTCAAAAGTTGAATTCTTTTTCTCAAGAAATTTGTTATCATCCTTCAAAACCCATTAAAAAAGGGCGTAGGCAGGCCAGTCAAGGTTGCCAGAAATATTAAGCGGAAAATTTGCCACCATGAGCAACTTCGCAATTGAAATGGAGGTTTTAATGTGAATTCTCCTGCCGAGAAACCCTCTTTGATTCCTTATTTGGAGTCCGCCGATGCCGGATTCGGTTTGAAACTCGCGATGAGCAAGGGGGACGACTCTGCTCACGAAAAGACTCGTTTTCCGTTTTTGGTAATGAGGGAAGCGGACCCGCTTGCGTTAATCCTTGAGGCATCGATTCTAAGCGATGCAGGTTCGCGAATCAAAAGTGTATTCCTTTTGATCCAAAAAGATGACTATCATTTAACAAGGGATGGGATATGGCCGACCAACAACCGGGACGTTGATGGAGCGTGGCAGGCTTTCTTTTCATTCTTGACCACCTCCTATCAAGACGGCTCGATCACTATTCTAAAGGATCAAGTCGGCGATAACGATGAGCTACTGCCTTGGCAGTCCTTATTCTATTGTGATCATCGACAAGTGTTTTTTGAGCCATCATGTCCGAAGTGTGGGCTCGCGCTTCAAATCTGCTGTGATGAAGATGTACTGCTTGCTGTGGGCCTCCAACCCTATTCCACCTCCCTCAAACGCTACCTATTTTGTCCTAATTGTCTCGATACTCTGGCCGAATCCGATTTTTATGTGCATTCTCTAGATCATTCTGATCCGGCCATTTTGAAGGACCAGAAGGATCTGATAAGTGGATTCGGCCAGCTGACTGGCGAAGGAACTCACCATGCAAGCATTCCTTGTATTGGATGTGCTGACTTTCAGGAATGCTATGAAACACAGCATCTATCAACTACACGGATCGTGCCCATTTCCTTCTACCCCTTTTTTATGGTGGTCCTTGACGCTCCATCGATGCACGTTCTTGATTTTCTGCCCCTGCTGTCAGGGGCTAGTGTGAATGAGGCAGCTGCTCAGGTTCAGGGTAAAAGCCAGCAGGAGAGAGTAAAACTCTTGCGAGATTTCGAACAAATGAATTCGCAGAAGTCTCTATTTCTATTTGATAAACAGGAGCAGTTTTTCCTTGAAGTGCTGTATTTGAAGCTATCTCTGCTGGGAGAGATGGCTCAAATTGTGTTTTCTGGGCTCGATATATTCAAATACCCGGATCTGAGTTTATCGGTGGATAAGATCTGGGTCACAACGGCTGAACGGAGCGGCGTGCTGCCAGCTCTGTGGAACTTTAAATTGAATCTTATGGGCATCGGGGGTGATTCCGCTCAAGCGCTTTTTCCGCGTAAGTCGCCTCCATCGTATGGCCTCCACTTCCTCGGATCCACTTGGCTCTGCGGGCTGCTCGCAAACTCCAGACAGGATTTCGCCAAAATTTATGAGGAAATCGCGAAAGTCCTTGAAGGTCTCGCATCTGAGAACGATTGTGACTCGGAATTAACCTCAAGGATACACGATTTAGCTATTTGCTCTCCTGAAAACATATTCTGGAACCCAGATCAAAAGACGCTCCCCGCCAGTTGGGCGACTCTCTGGAGAAGGTCTCTCGATTTGGGACTTCTGCTAATTCAGGGCGGCATAAGCGAGCTATCCGCCTTTTCACAGACCGAATTCTGGCAAGAATACGAGCAACTTAAAACTGATGTGAAAAATGCCCTCTTCATGCCTAAGAGTGCTGGAGTGAGCACATACCCAATTGGTGACAATGAGGCCATTCACGAGATTCTCTTAAATATCGCCAAAAAATGGCAAAGCACTATTCAATCGGTTCCCTCGGGAGCAGAGGAGATTTCAGCCGACCTGCCGATGGAAGAGCAAGAAATCCCTCAAGTGGAAGCTGATCTTCCGGAAGATATCGTAGTCAAGGAGACGGTTATACTCTCGGCCGATGATTTCAGGGAAAAACCCCCTCCTTCAGAGGTCGAAGAGGATCACGTGCCTGAAACGATTGTGGCAAAACCGGGAACCTCTCAACCGCCTGAGACGCCAACCGCTGCTCCGCAACCTGATGAGGATATACCGGAAACCGTTATGTTTGCCCACGGTACTCCCAGGGGAGAGACGCCATCTCCTGCAGAATCCGGGGAGAGCGATATTCCGGAAACTGTTATCATCTCCTCGAAAGAGCCTTCGGCCCCGCGCATCAGTTCTGAACAGAAGCGACCGGCTGAGGCAGACAATTCAAAACTAGCAAAGCAAAGTATTTCTAATGTACCTGGCGGGACGCCAGTTGAGGAGAAGCAGGCAAGCGGCAAGGAAAAAGACGATGATATACCTGAGACGGTGGTCTTTGACCCAACAAAGAAAAAGAAACGAGCAACAAGACAATGACTGAGCAACATAATCTGGATGTGCTGGCAAACCAAATTCGGCAAATATACCATACAGACAAGCTGCGGGCCGAAAATCTCATCGAAGAATTCCTCGAAAGCTCGCTTAACGGAGTTTCCAAGGATGAAAAGATCAAGTTGTTGGACGAACTCACGAGCAAATTTGAGGCAACTGACGTTTGTACTGCTGAGCAGGTTAATGTTGATCAAGAGATCTTGATCCCGATTTTCTCGTTCCTTCTGGGAAAAAAGGTCACCCAGGCCGATCTATCCTCTGCGGAGCTCTTGGAGCGACTGGCCGATTCGTTGAATACAATTTTTGATATGCTGAATCAGCTGGTGGGGGTCATTAATGCGACATTTCTGGGTCAGAGCGAAGGGGTGCAGACCATACGGCAAATGATCGGTTTTCATCTTGAAGGAGAAGATCACACGAGATCCCTTCAAAGTTACCTCGGCCAAATCAGCAAGGCGTTTCTGACGGCTCAACAGGCATTCAAGGTGGCAGCGGAGAAAAAAGTAAAGGAAATCATGGTCGAACTGGACCCCGAACGGATTGCCGCCTCTCAGGGCAGTGGTTTCAAGCTTGGCCGCCAGCGCAAGGCTGAATCGTTTGACCTATACGCCGATAGATTCAAGGCATTTAAAGACTGGTTCGAATCTGGACGCTTCATGGAGGAGCTCTTGAGGGAGTTCGAAAATAATTGCCAAAAGCTATTCCTACAGTAAGGAGGTGGGCCATTGAGAAGGTTAATTGTCACTTTGAGTTTTTTGTTATCCGTTTTTTTGGTTTGCTCGTGCGTGCCCAAGCAGATTCCACCACCTGAATTGGGTTATGAGGAGGGCGCAATCAAAATCCACGTGAAAGCCGATCCTCAATTGAACCTCAGTGAGGGAAAACCCCATACCCTCTTGGTGTGTGTCTATCAGCTCAAAGACCCTAACACGCTCAATCAACTCGCCGGTGATGAGGACGGGCTGTATCAACTCCTGGAGTGCGGCCTTTTCGACGCCACCGTGGCCGGGGCAAAGAGATTGATTGTGCAACCTGGGCAAGATACCACCTTCAACCTGGACCGGGCACAAGGGGCTAAATACGTGGCAGTCGCAGCCGGCTATTATCTCATTGAAAGAGATAGAATCGTTCGCTTATATGACATTCCGGTCGTTACTGAGAAAAAGGGGATTATCAGACGCACCAAGAGGAAAAAACTGGATATCCTGGAGATTGACCTTAAACTGGGACCTGAACAAATCCTATAAGCTAAAAGGTATCTTATTATGGAGCGAGCACTGTTTTGGCATCAGGGCCTTTTTTTGCAACCCCAGCACTTGCAGCTGGCGGATTTGCACGTTCAATCCCTTCTGACACCCCTATACAGATATCTTGGTCCCTATCCGTGGGGCATCGGAGAGTTGGAAGTTCAGACAGCCGCACTGGATAACCGGACCTTTAATCCGTTGAGGGGCAACTTCATTTTCCCGGATATGACCTATGTCGACGTACCGGGCAATGCGCTCGTCGAGGCCCGCTCCTTTGACGAGGCTTGGGCCGAAGGCGGCCAACCGCTTGGTGTATACCTTGGGCTTAAGAAATGGAACGAAACCGGTGAAAACGTAACCGTCCTTTCTCAGCTCTCAAATCTTACTGAAGTGAATACGCGTTTTGTCACATCGGTTGACCCTGAAGAGGTTCAGGATTTGCATCACAACGGTCCCCCCGCTAAGGTGCAACGCCTTCATCATGTCCTGAAGGTCTTCTGGGAGACGGAAAAGGATCAGCTCGGGGAGTATCATCTTATACCAGTTGCGCAACTCGAGAGAATGGGCGAGCACGTTGTGCTTTCCGAAAAATTCATTCCACCGGCCCTTACCATTAAGAGTTCAGAGACCCTCTTGAGGTTGATTGCGGACATCAAAGACCAGATCGCATCCCGCGGCCGCCAGCTGGAATCCTACAAGCGCGACCGTGGGATTCATACTGCGGAATTCGGGGCGAGGGATACGGTATATCTGTTGGCGCTCAGATCACTTAATCGCTACATCCCCTTCCTTGAGCACGTGCTAGCTTCCGACCACACACATCCCTGGCACGTTTACGGACTCTTAAGACAGATGATTGGAGAGCTTTCCGCCTTTTCAGAGCAAATCACTGTCATGGGGGAACTGGCAGACGGAAGCCAAGGCGTTTTGGATTACGATCACCGCAACCTCTGGGGGTGTTTTGCAGGGGCCGGTGCGATGATAACGCAACTGCTTGACGAGATAACGGCGGGACCGGAATATGTCTTCCAGCTGCTCTTTGACGGAACCTATTATGCCGCGGAACTACCGCCGGCCATATTCGAAGGTGGAAACCGGTTTTATCTGGTTTTTGAAACAGAGACAGATCCTCAATCGGTGGTGGAGTCCTTGACGACCATTGCTAAGTTAAGCTCAAGGGAATCACTGCCCATACTGATCGCCCGGGCGCTTCCGGGGATAAAAATGGAGCATCTCTCCGCCCCGCCCGAGGAGCTGCCTCGCAGAACCCGGGCAATTTACTGCCAGATTGACCATCACGGCGACCAATGGGCACAGGTTCAACAGGGCCACAATATTGCACTGTACTGGGATACGGCTCCGGAGGATCTGAAAGTTGAGCTCATGATTGTGGGGAGGAGTTAGCGGTGCGAATCGTCGACTGTTTTATTGAGCTTTTGGCTTACGTCGCCTATTTCCTGAAGACAGTGGAAAAGAGGCAACCTGCCTTCGATCAGGTAAAGGCCGATATTGATCGCCTTATTTCCCAGGCAGATGCCTGCCTGCAGGAGAAAGGTATACCCAAGGAAGATACTGATCATGCGCGGTTTGCCATTTTTGCATGGATTGATGAAGTGATCCTGGGCTCTCGATGGAATGACAAGGACCAGTGGCAAAGAAAACAGCTTCAACGCACTTATTTTCAGACTGCCGATGCCGGCGAGGTCTTTTTCGAGCGACTAAACATGCTTGGACCCCATCAAAATCCCGTGCGGGAGGTTTATTACCTGTGCCTCGCCATGGGGTTTGCCGGACGCTATATCCATGAAGGAGATGATTTTCTCCTGGAGCAATTAAAGACTTCAAACCTGAAGGTTCTAACGGGTAGCTCTATAGGGCTCCCTGCCCTTGATAAGGGTGAGCTGTTTGCGAGCGCCTATCCCCGGCAAACGGATCAGGTGACACCCGAGCGGCGTAAGCAAAGGCTTTCTCCAATTACCCTTGTGGGTATCGCTTTCCCCCTTGTGCTCTTTGCCGCTTTGTTCCTGATCTATCGTTTTATCCTAAGTAATATCGGCGAAAACCTATTAAATGCGGTGCCTTAAATGGTTGGGAAAATTCTAAAAGTCTTCCTGCTTGCCCTTGTGGTATTGGTTGTTGTTGGCCTGGTGTTCTACCTCGTGCTAGCTATGGGGTGGACCTGGTGGGTTGGCCTTTTTATTCTTCTGGGCCTGCTGGGTTTGGTTCTGTGCGTCTTAGTATTGAGAAAGATCTTGCTCAGACGACGCGAGCAGCGATTCGTGCAGCAGGTCATTGCGCAGGACGAAGCCTACCGAAGAACGCTTGGCGATAAGGAAAAAGAGGGTTCAAAAGAGCTCCAGGATCGATGGAAGGAGGCCATCACAGCGCTCAGAAGATCCCATCTTAGAAAATATGGGAATCCCCTCTATGTCCTACCCTGGTATATGATCATTGGCGAAAGTGGTTCGGGAAAAACCACGGCGATTCAAAGCGCCCGGTTGTCTTCGCCCTTCGCGGAAATCCGACGGACGTCCGGCATTTCAGGAACACGGAATTTCGACTGGTGGTTCTTCGAGCAGGCAATTATCCTAGACACTGCGGGCAGGTATGCCATCCCCGTTGATGAGGGTCGCGACAAGGAAGAGTGGCAGAGATTCTTGAAGCTGCTGGTGAAGTTTCGGAAAAAGGAACCCATAAACGGGCTTGTGGTAACTATAGCCGCGGACAAACTGGCATCATCAGGGCCCGATGAATTGGCGGAAGAAGGTCGAAGCATCCGCCGACGCATCGATGAGTTGATGCGCGTGCTGGGAGCCAAGTTTCCGGTCTATGTCTTGGTAACGAAGTGTGATTTAGTTCAAGGCATGACCACATTCTGCGATAGCTTGCCTGAAGAAACACTTGCTCAGGCGATGGGAATGATAAATCAAGACCTCTCGGCCGATGCCGAATCCTTCACGGCAGATCACGTCCATTCCCTCGCCGAGCGATTGAGAGATCTGCGACTGCTCCTGTTTCATAAATCCCGAGCCAAAACGGCAGACCCCGGGCTTCTCCTCTTCCCCGAAGAGTTTGAAAGGCTAAAACCAGGGCTCACCGCCTTTATGAAGGGCACCTTTCAGGAAAACCCCTATCAGGAGACTCCAATACTCAGAGGGATCTTCTTCAGCAGCGGAAAACAGGAAGGTAGCCCGTATTCCCATTTTCTGAAAGAACTCGGCCTCATCGATGAGCGGGAGGTATTGCCGGGGACCAGCAAGGGATTATTCCTGCACGACTTTTTTTCCCGCATAATGCCCGCTGACAGAGGCCTGTTTGCCCCTACCCAGCGGGCGTTGGAGTGGAGCAGGCTTACGCAGAATCTGGGCCTGGCGGCCTGGCTCGCCGTGGCCATTGCGATTTGTGGGTTACTCAGTTTTTCATTTGCCAAGAACCTCATGATCATGAGGGAGGTTTCAAGGCAGGTTTCCAAACCGGTCGTCTTGCAGAACGAGCTTGTCGCCGATGTGGTCAGCCTGGATCGGTTTCGTCAGGCGATCCTCAGAGTAAAAGAACGGAATCGCGGCTGGTGGCTTCCCAGGTTTGGTTTATCCCAGAGCATACACGTTGAGCATGAGCTCAAGAAGAAATACTGCAAACAGTTCTTGGGTGGTCTCCTGGTCAATTATGACGAGAAAATGGGCGAGACGATGACGCGCTTTTCGGCGGATACAGCTGAAGAAGTCATCGCCGCCCACGCGGCCCAATTAGTCCGGCGTATCAACCTGTTGCGCGCCCGCCTGGAAAATGAAGAATTGGACGCCCTCTCTTCCAGGCCACAGCCGTCATATTTGCGTACATTGCAGGCATCCGGCCAGGAAATCATCCCTGAAGTCGGGCAGAAACTTGCGGATTTATACCTCTATTACGTTTCCTGGCGAGAGGATACCAACGTTTTGAATCAGGAGATGAATGAACTCCAGATTCTGTTAAAACATATCCTTACGCTCAAGGACTCCAATTTAAACTGGATTGCCACGTGGGTCAATCTCGATCCAGCCCTCTCTCATCTTACCTTTCAGGATTTTTGGGGAGGGAGCCTAGTGGCCAAGGACGAAAAGGAGATAGCACCGGCATTCACCCTTGAGGGAAAAGCAAAGGTCGATTCTTTTCTGAGCGAGATTGAAGCAGCCCTCTTCGACCCCATGATCATAGCCGGCAAGAAATTGGAATTTCAATCCTGGTATCGGAAGGCCTATTTCAATACCTGGCATGACTTCGGGGTCGCGTTTCCCCGTGGTGCCGACCGCCTAAAGGGCAAAACGGAATGGCGCCAAGTGGCATCATCTATCGGTACCGATCAGAACCCGTATTTCACGCTGTTGGACCGTGTCGCCGCAGAGATGGAACCTTTTTCAAAAAGCCCGGAGCTGCCCTCATGGCTTCAGCTCGTTTATGATTTCAAGACCACAACCCATAAGGCGGCAAAGCTGAAAGAAACCAAGGGTGAAAAGCCAGGGATCATCAAGAAGGCAACCCGAAAAGTAGAGAAGAAGCTTGCCAAGCTTGAAAAACAAACCGGGGTAAAAGCCGGGGACTTGGAATCGAAGCTCATCGGCGCTCAAGCATTGCGGGATTACAAGGATGCTCTCGCCGAAATCTCGCCAGTTTCCGCCTCCAGAGAGACGGCCTTCCAGATGGCCGTAGGCATCTACGGGGATGACCCTGCCACAAGCAAAACACCCTATTATGAGGGACTGAGAGCCTTGAATCAGCTCAAGGCCGCCATAGCCGGAGCCAGGGCGGATCAGGAGTTATTTTGGAAATTGGTGCAAGGCCCTCTTGATTATTTCCTGGCCTATGTTTCCAGAGAAACCGCGTGCCACCTGCAGAAAATCTGGGAGACCGAAGTCCTTATGGAGGTGCAAGGAGCACCCGATAGAACTACCCTCATTGAACTTCTATTGGGCGAGAACGGCTATGCCAGGAAATTCGTCAGCGGGCCTGCCAAGCCGTTTCTTGCCAGAAGCCTTGAAAAGGGTTTCCATGCAAAAGAAGTAATGGGGCAGAGCGTACCCTTCGATAAGTATTTCTTTTCCTTCTTAACCAAGGGCTCCAGGACAGCACGTCCGGTTAAGGCCAGTTACACGGTCAGTATAAAAGGAGAGCCTACCGGCGCGAACAAAGAGGCTTTAGTGATACCTCATGAGACTGTCTTGGAGATGCAGTGCGGGGACAAAACTCTGCGACTGATCAACTTAAATTACCCTGTTAGAAAAACTTTCACGTGGTCGCCTCAAGATTGCGGCGAGGTCGTTTTCAGAATCAAGATCGGCAACCTGATTCTGACCAAAAAATACACCGGGCATCTGGCATTTGCGGAATTCTTAAGGGATTTTGAAAAAGGCTCGCGCACCTTTTACCCCCGAGAATTCCCGGCAGAAGAAGCTGATCTCAAACGGATGGGGGTTCAATACATACAGGCAAAATACCATTTTGGAGGGCACAGGCCGGTTATCGGGCTTTTACGCGCCGGTCCTGGTAGGGTTCCGGAGGAAATTGCAGCGTGCTGGGATCAATAAGGCCGAAATCCTCCTGGGAATGGTCCGCCGCGGGAAAGCACCCCGTAGCGATGGACTATTTTCAGCTCGGCGACAGTACACCCCTGGCGCAGGCATTTGCGGGCTGGATCGAGAAGGGATACCAAAAAGTAGTTGCAACTAAACGGGATAGATCAGTGTTCCATTCGTGGCGCTTTTGGGCTAAGGGAGTAAGAAAAGGGCATATCGCGTGCGGTGTCGGTCGGGACAGCACTGACAGCGCAGGTAGACCTTATCCCCTCCTGATTGTGGGTATCGGCAATCTCCCGGGCTGGGAAGAAAATTGGGACCTTTTGACCTTTCTGTTTGAGGGAATGTGGAGCCAGATCGAATACCTCACTTCCAGAAGCTTTACCGATTTGAAAGAGCTGGAAGCGGAGATGAGCCGGATTAAACCACCGGCTGAGGACTGGTCTGCATTTGCGGATAAACGTCTTAACGCCGGCAGAATAGATTATGTGCCTGAACAAAGGAATTATTCTCACACATCCCGTGACTTTGAGAGGGCCGCCGAGGCGCTTTTAGCACGCAATGAGTTTTGCGTTTCCATCAACGCCGACCACGGCGGTGATGCGTTGTTGCTGCCGGGGTACTGGAATTGTACTTTAAAGTCTCGCATGGATATCGTTCCCAGTGCTGTATTCGTGGGAGGCATTCCAGAAAGATCGTATCTGGCCCTATTCACCCGATCGCTCAACTCGAGTGATTTTGCAAGGCTTTGGTCAGTATCCGCTGAAGATTAAATTGCGCTGTATTGGCTTTTTTCGACACATTCGGTTTACCCAGAATTAGAAGAGGCAAGTGGCTTGAAATACCATCAATTGAAATCATGAATCCTTAAAATGGAGAGCGGGAATTCGTAAATGGAAATCCATTCCCTAGGAAGAGACCCCATTCAACCCGATCAGCCTACTGGATCAGATGTCCGCTATGAACCCGAATATGAGGAGCTTCAGGCCGAAATCGATAAACTCTCGGTGCCCTCGGCATCAGGCGGGACAGACTGGAAAAAAGTGAGCGATCTGGCCGCTGCGATCTTGGCCAAAAAGTCAAAGGACCTTCTTGTGGCCAGCTATTTAGCGGTAAGTCAGGTTCACATGCGTCAAATCGATGGTTTGGCTGACGGGTTGACAGTCATCCATAACCTCATCGCTACCTATTGGGACAACATGTTTCCGCCCAAAAAGCGCTTGCGGGGTCGCGTAGGAGCCATCGAGTGGTGGATCGAAAAGACGGAGGCAGCCCTTGCAGGAGTAAAGGGCGAGCCGGTTGCAGCGGAAAAGCTGGAGGCTATCCAAACAACCCTTTCACAGATTGATACCCTGCTGACCGAGTACCTGCCCGATTCGCCATTGCTCAGGCCCATTCAGCGTGCTCTCGAACTGATTCCCTCCGTATCCGAAAAGGAACCGGAGCCCGAACTGGCCCCGGTCACTGAACAGCCCCGGCCGGAGCAGCCGGCCGCACAGGAGCAGGGAATTAGACGAGAGGCCCCCAAAGTCGTACCTGCTGCCGCCGTACCGGAAACGCTTGCAACTGTCCAGGATGCCCAAAAGGGCATCGCCTCAGGTATGCAGAAGATCCGGCAGGCCGCCGCCTTTCTCCTGGAAAATGATTCCGCGAATGCCATGGCCTATCGGTATCGACGGATCGCTGCCTGGTCGGCCGTGTCCGCGCTTCCACCGGGATCGAACGGGCAAACGCAGATTCCGCCGCCTGCCCCTCAGATCCATCAACAGCTGCTGGATTTCAAGGAAAACGGCAATTGGAATGCCCTGATTATGGCTGGCGAGGAGCGGCTGTCACAATTTATCTTCTGGCTTGATCTGAACCGTTTCGTGGCCGAAGCCCTCGTCAGTCTCGGGGATAGCCACGGGAATGCCCATGATGTGGTGTGCCAGGAAACCGCCTTTTTTGTTCATCGCCTGCCGGGTCTGGTGAATATGACCTTTTCCGACGGCACGCCTTTTGCCGATCCCGAAACCCGGCAGTGGCTGAAAGGTATTGCCCTGGGCACTGGATCGTTCACGGGTGCTGCGGTTCCAGGGGCGGCAACCCGCGAAGGCGCCGAAGAAAACGATCGTATGGCACATACCTTGGTGGAGGTGCAGGCCCTTGCCAAGAAAAAGAAACTGCTCGAAGCGGTGCAGTTGCTTCAAGGAGAACTGAAAAATTGCATCTCGCAGCAACAAGCCCTAAGATGGCGATTGGCACTGTGCCGCATGTTGATCGGATCAAAACGTATGGACATGGCACTTCCGCATCTCGACCTGATCTTAAAGGACATCGAAACCTACCGTCTTGAAAGCTGGGATCCCCGGCTGGCGTTGGAGGGTCTCAAGCTGGTATTGACCGGTTACAACAGTCTTGCCGGCAATGAGGCAAAAGGTAAGGCCGAGGCCGTGTTGAGTCAGATCGCCAAACTTGATCCGGCCGAGGCTTTGAAACTCAGTAAACCATGAGATTAATCTGTTAGTAATAAGGTTTGTGTTTTGTGCGAAAGAATAATAATTTGAACGTGAACATGGAACCTTGAGTCGATCATCTCGGCAAGACCAGGTTCAGTTCCCGGCTGACCAGATCACGGGATGATTTTTGGATTTTGCGTAGTCTTTTCACATTAATGTTAAACGAAAGGGGGAAACCATGGCAAAAGAAGGATCTGTCGCCCCGAAGGAAAGGGTAAACATCGTCTATCGGCCCGCCACGGGAGACGCCAAAGAAGAGGTTGAACTTCCGCTCAAGCTCCTGGTTTTAGGTGATTTCATACTTCGTCCGGATGACCGCATGGTAGAGGAGCGCGAGCCGATCAGCATTGACAAGGACAATTTCAACGAAGTATTGAAAGCTCAAAACCTCAGCCTTGATTTTACTGTTCCCAACAGGATTTCCGGAAAACCTGACGAGGAGCTGAATGTTTCGCTGAAGTTTGAGTCGGTAAAGGATTTCGAACCGGAAGCAATTGCCAGAAAAACCCCGGAGCTGAATAAGCTTCTTGAGCTCCGGGAAGCACTCAATTCCTTGAAAGGCCCCATGAGCAATCGTCCGGAATTTCGCAAGAAAATTCAGGACCTCATCAAGGATGAGGCCGCCAGGGAAAAGATTTTAAAGGAGCTTAAACTTGAAGAATAAGAAAGGGGGATCAAATGGCCGAAGAACGTGAACGAGAAAAGACCGTTACCCCAGAGGAACAAATAACCGAGGCACCCTCTCTGCTTGACGACATTGTTACCGCCACGAGGCTCAAGCCAAAAGACGAAGGGTACTCGCTGGCAAAAAAGGGAGTAGAAGCACTGATCGCCCAGCTCGTCGAGCCGGGGCGGAAGGTGGAGAAGGTTTCAAAGGCCACGGTCGATGAAATGATTGCTGAAATTGACAAGAAGCTCAGCCTCCAAGTGGATGCCATTTTACATCATGGCGACTTCCAGAAGCTGGAATCTGCCTGGAGTTCGCTCAAGTTCCTGATAGATACTACCGATTTCCGCGAAAACATCAGAATGGAGTTGCTCAGCGCGAGCAAAGAAGATCTCTTGGAGGACTTCGAGGATGCGCCGGAAGTCACCAAATCGGGGCTTTATAAGACGGTGTATACGGCAGAGTACGGCCAGTTCGGCGGAAAGCCATACGGGAACATTATTGCCAACTACGAATTCGGACCAGGACCGCAGGATATTAAGCTGCTCCAATATGTTGCCAGCGTGTCGGCCATGTCGCACGCCCCGTTCATCGCCGCTGCCGGACCGGAATTCTTTGGGCTGGACGACTTTAACGGTCTTCCCAATCTGAAGGATTTGAAGTCTATCTTTGAAGGCCCCCAGTACATCAAATGGCAGTCTTTCCGGGAGCTTGAGGATGCCCGTTACGTCGCCCTGACCTTGCCGCGGTTTTTACTGCGCCTGCCCTATGGTCCGGATACCAAGCCCGTGAAGGCCTTCAATTACGAAGAAGATGTCTCCGCATCCCATGAGCATTACCTGTGGGGAAATACAGCCTTTGCCTTCGCGAGCAGGTTGACGGACAGTTTTGCAAAATACCGATGGTGTACTAATGTAATCGGACCGCTGGGAGGAGGTGCGGTGGAGGATCTGCCGGTGCATCAGTTCGAATCCATGGGGGCCCTTCAAACCAAAATCCCCACCGAGGTGCTCATCTCCGATCGCCGGGAGTTCGAGCTCGCCGAGGAGGGTTTCATCTCACTGGCCATGCGCAAGGGCAGCGACAATGCCTGCTTCTTTTCGGCAAACTCGGTTCAGAAGCCCAAATACTTTGGGATTAGCCCTGAGGGCAAGCAAGCCGAACTCAATTTCAAGCTGGGTACCCAATTGCCATACATGTTTGTGGCCAATCGGCTGGCCCACTACCTCAAGGTGATTCAGAGGGAAAATATCGGCAGCTGGAAAGAAAGGACCGATTTGGATAGAGAGCTGAATGCCTGGATCCGCCAGTATATCGCTGATCAAGACAATCCGAGTGCCGAGACCCGCAGCCGGCGGCCGCTGCGTCAGGCGCAAATCACGGTCGAGGATGTCGAGGGTGAGCCAGGATGGTACCGGGTCGGGCTGAAAGTCAGACCCCATTTCAAATATATGGGAGCCTATTTTACATTATCGCTTGTAGGCAAGCTGGATAAAGAATAAACCTTAAAAAAGGACGGGAGGTTCACTATGCCAACACCTGCTTATCTGTCAATCGAGGGATCTACTCAAGGCAACATCACCGAAGGAGCTTTTACCGAAGAAAGCGTGGGCAATATCTATCAGCAAGGCCACGAAAACGAGATTCTTGTGGAAGCCTTCAGCCACACGGTTACCGTTCCGACGGATCTGCAAAGCGGTCAGCCTACGGGACAGCGTGTTCACAAGCCACTGACGATTACCAAGGTCTTCGACAAGTCCTCTCCCATGCTCTACAAGGCGCTGGCGAGCGGTGAAAGGCTGCCCAAATGCGAAATCAAATGGTACCGTACCAGCAAGGAGGGAATTCAGGAACACTATTTTACCATTAGATTGGAAGATGCCATCATCACTAACATAACGGCCCGGATGCCCAACTGTCAGGACCCGGGTCAGGCGCACTTCACCCATCTGGAGGATTTATCGTTCAGCTATCGCAAGATCACCTGGACCCACGAGATCGGCGCAACCTCCGGAGAGGATGACTGGAGGGCACCGGTTACGTAAATTTAATTAAACCCCTGCAGGTCACCTCTGGGCTTAGTATCGATCCTCTCACCCTTGGAAGAAGGGGTGAGGGGATCGTAGCCTATTCAGCATTTATCCGTATAACCGGAGGTGATGACCATTCAAATGTATTTCGTAACGCGTGGAAAATCATGCGGGAGGAAAGGCTAACAGAGCGTATCCGATCGTGGAAAAAGGCACCTGACCGGCGCGGCGGGCCGGACGCGAAGCGAATGATTGATTCTATCATCCGCCACCTGGAGCAGATTCTGAACACCCGCTGGGGCAGCGCTCAGATCGCGGACGACTACGGTGTTCCCGACTTTACCGATTTGAGCTCTGGGTTCCCCGACGCGCTGCGAGACTTAGAGCGGACGATCCGGAATACCATTGAGAAATACGAGCCGCGACTAAAATCGGTGCGCGTTAAGTTCATACCCCAGGAGGAAAACATGCTGGCGGTCAGTTTCCAGATTGTCGCCCAGCTGGTTCTGGATGAAGGGAAAAACCCCGTTACTTTTCAAAGCGTTATGGATTCAGAGGGCAAATTCACGATCAAGGTATAATATCGCTTGTTAACAGACTCACGTGCTTGGAACGGACAACTCTTCATAAGTACAGGACCGTGACGGACATATGTTCAACCGTTACTTTCAACAGGAGCTGGAAAACTTAAGGGATCTGGGAGCGGAATTCTCAAAAGCTCATCCGGCGGTGGCGCCTATGCTCAGCGGCCGCTCCTCCGACCCCGATGTGGATCGCCTTTTAGAAGGGGTTGCCTTTCTGACGGCCCTGTTGAGACAAAAGCTGGATGATGAATTTCCGGAGATCATTCACGAGCTGGTCCAGCTCATCTGGCCGCACTACCTGCGGCCGCTTCCGTCTGCCTCGATTGTGGCCTTTACGCCCAAGCCCATCCTAAAAAAGCCCATGACCATCCCGCCCGGCACCCAGGTAGCCTCGGCCCCCGTGGAGGGCACTTCGTGTTTGTTTCAGACCTGCTACCCGGTGGAAGTGCACCCGCTGCAGCTCTTGGAAGCTTCCTTTGTGGAGACTTCGGGGCAACCGCCGGCCATCCGGCTGCTTATGGAGCTCAAAGGTCCCAACCTTGAAACCTGGCAGCCTAAGGCCCTGCGCTTTTACCTGGCGGGAGATTTCCCGGCCGCCGCCGATCTCTACCTTGTTCTAAGGCGTTACCTGAAGCGCATCTTGATCAGCGCCGCGGGCGGCGAGGCCGTTTCGGCCCTTTCGCCAGAGAACCTGAAACCCGTCGGATTCGGGCCGGACGAGGGCATGATCCCTTACCCTACAAATTCCTTCCCGGGGTACCGGACAATTCAGGAATATTTTATGCTGCCGGAGAAATTCCTGTTCCTGGATCTGGTGGGGTGGAATCAATGGCAGGACCGAGGTCAGGGGAGCCGGTTTGAGATCCGCTTTGAGCTGGGCAAGATCCCATTTGCTCCACCCCGCATCACTACCGGCGATTTTGTACTGTCAGCCACACCGGTCATCAATATTTTCCCCCACGACGCCGACCCGATCCGCCTCGATCACCACAGAACCCAATACCGGGTGCGCCCCTCCGGTCAAAAGGACACCCATTATCAGGTGTACGCGGTCGAAAAAGTGATCGGTTTCGCGGAGGGAACCGCCGAGGAGCGGGTCTATATGCCTTTCGAGCTGTCTAGCTCAGGCTCGAGCGACGCCCCCGTTTATCATGTAAACATGCGTACCTCGCCCGTTCGTGCGGGTTTCGACGTTTATCTGTCGGTCCTCTATCCACCGGAGTCGGGACCGCCAGCTGCAGAGACTCTGTCAATTGACCTTCTGTGTACCAACGGGTATTTACCCGAAGAAATCCGGATAGGCGACATCGCTCTGCCTACTAGCTCCTCTCCTGAACAGGTAGAATTCAGAAACCTGCGGCCGCCCACGAGCAATATCTTGCCGCCGCTCGGGACAGATCTCCTGTGGCGGCTCATTTCCCATCTGTCACTAAACTACGCTTCCCTGTCGAATACCGAGAACTTGAAGGCGCTCTTGAACCTATATTTGTTCATAGACCCTCGCAAGCCAGAGGCTGCCCTGGCCAACGAGAAACGAGTTGCCGGCATTCAGAGCATAGCATCCATGGGGGCAGACCGGCTGGTATCCAGGGTTATGATGCGGGGCCGAGAGATCCGGGTGGAGGCCCGCCATGACCATTTTGCCAGTCAGGGAGACCTATTCCTGTTCGGCAGCGTCCTCGATCATTTCCTGGGATCCTATGCCTCCATAAACACATTTACCCTGCTCACAGTAAGGGAAGTCATTACGGGAGAAAGGCATCAATGGCCGGCCAGGCTAGGGGATCATCCCCTCATCTAAATACAGAACAGACAGCAAGGCTGAAGCATCAGCTTCTCGAGGAGGGACATGCCTTCTCCTTTTTTCAGGTCATGCGTTTGCTGCGCCATCTCATTCTACAATCGTCCCGGACACGAAAGCGTCCTTTTGATTTCAGCCAGGCGATCCGCATAAAACCCAACCTCACGCTCGCGTTTCCCGCATCCGATGTGGAAAGCATTCAGGAACTCGGAGATCCCAAGGATCCCCGGTTTTTGATTACGGCCAATTTCCTGGGGCTTTACGGTGCCACCTCACCCCTTCCTACATTTTACACCGAAGAGCTCATCGACGAGGCCGCCGAGGATGAATCGGTGTCCAGGGATTTCATAGATATCCTCAACCAGCGGCTTTTTGCCCTGCTCTTCGAGTGCTGGGGTAAATATCGCCAGTCGCTTAAGGTGGTGGAGGAAAAGAACTCCGCTTACATCGACAGGCTTTTCTGTCTCCTGGGCCTCGGAGAGGTATCGTTCCGGAAAGATATCCCTCAACCGCAGTGGCTGCTTCGCTATATCGGGCTTTTCACCCAGTTTCCGCGTTCCTCCGTGGGGCTGAAAACGCTGCTCAAAGACGCCTTGCGCGGAATGCCCATCGAGATCATCCCCTGTGTCGAGCGGACCGCCAAAATACCGCAAAGCCAAACCCTGCGGCTGGCCGAATCAGCGTGCCGGGTGGGCATGGACACCTACCTCGGCGACGAGCTATCCGACCGGATGGGTAGATTTCGGATCAGGCTCGGACCGCTTACCAGAGGAGCGTTTAGGCGCTTTTCCCCGGGTTCCGAGGACTTTAACCGGGTTTCCTTTCTCACGGACCTGTACTTTGTCGAGCCGCTCGAATACGAACTCGAGCTGATATTGGCCGAGGGCGAGGCCCTGACCGCGTGCCTGGGCGATCCGGACCGGGCCACCCTCGGCGTGGACGCGTGGCTTTTCTCATCTCCCGAGCTGGGAGAAGTGCGGGCGGTTTTCAGCCCGCAATGCCATTGAAAGGAGTAAGCCTATGATTTCCGTTGACATCAAATCACTTTTGGGCCGTCTGAACACCTACTGTACCCGCAGCCTGGAAGCGGCCGCTGGTCTATGTGTCTCCCGCACCCATTACGAAGTTGCGGTCGAACACATGCTTGCCAAGTTACTTGAGGACCCTCAGTCGGACATACCATTGATCCTGCGCCATTTTGACATCGATGGGGGTCGGGTTCAAAAAGCTGTGGAGCAGTCTCTGGAGGAGTTCAAAACCGGCAACGCCGCCAAACCCGTGTTTTCCCCCCTGCTGATGGAGTGGTTTCAGGAAGCCTGGTTGCTGACATCAGTCGATCTGGGTGAAAACCGGGTTCGATCCGGCGCCCTTATGCTGGCATTTTTGAGCCGCTCCTCGCAATTTGCGTCCGGCGTTTACGTGGATCTCTTAAGCTCAATCAGCCGGGATGCCTTGATGGCCCAGTTCTGGGACATCCTCAAAAACTCGGCCGAAAAACCCTCCGAAAGGGTGGAGCGGGCTGAGGAAGGTGCTGCGCCGGCCGAAGGAACCGCGCTCGCTCGGTTCTGTGTGGATTTTACCGGCAGAGCCGCTGACGGTGAAATTGACCCCGTGTTCGGCCGGGATCGGGAGATCCGCCAGATGGTCGACATATTGGCCCGGCGGCGCAAGAACAACCCCATCGTTGTAGGGGAGGCCGGCGTGGGCAAGACCGCGGTGGTTGAAGGCCTGGCCCTCAGGGTGGTGGAAGGGGATGTGCCGGAACTCTTACGCAATGTGTCCATTCTCGGTTTGGACATGGGCTTGCTTCAGGCAGGAGCTGGCATGAAGGGGGAGTTTGAAAACCGGCTGAAGTCGGTGATCAACGAGGTTAAGGCCTCAGAGAAACCCATCATCCTCTTTATCGATGAGGCGCACATCCTGATCGGCGCGGGGGGAGCCGCCGGCGGCAGCGATGCGGCCAACCTGCTGAAACCGGCCCTGGCCAGAGGGGAGCTGCGCACCGTTGCCGCCACCACCTGGTCGGAGTACAAGAAGTACTTTGAAAGGGATGCCGCCCTGGCCCGCCGGTTTCAGCTGGTCAAGCTGGATGAACCCTCAGAGGAAACCACTGTACTGATCTTGCGGGGCCTGAAAAGCAAATACGAATCCGCCCACAACGTGATCGTCAGAGACGATGCCATCGCGGCGGCGGCGGCCCTTTCAAGCCGCTACATCTCAGGCCGGCAGCTGCCCGACAAGGCCGTGGATCTTCTGGACACAGCCGCGGCCCGGGTGAAGGTGCTGCTGACCGCCAAACCCGATGTGATCGAGGACAAGGAGCGCACCATCCAGGCGCTGGAGCGGGAGAAAAAGGCGCTCGAGCGAGACCGGCTGCACGGTATCGAAATTGATCCTGATCGCCAGGGGGAGATCGGGAAAGACCTGGCAAAGCTGAATGAGGAACTGGCCGTGCTTAACGAGCGCTGGCTGAGAGAGCAGGCCCTGGCCCATGAGGTCATCCAGCTCAGGCAGTCTCTCTACGAGCTGAAAAGCGGAGAGGGAGGAGACAAGGGTAAGGAGAAGGAGCTCAAGGAACAGATCAACAAGGCCTTCGATGAGCTTCAGACCCTTCAAGGCGACGCGCCCCTCGTCAAGATCGAGGTGGACCCGGACGTGGTGTCCAAGGTTGTCTCCGACTGGACCGGAATACCCCTCGGCAAGGTTATGCGGGACGAGGCGCTCAACATCATCAAGCTGGAGGAAAACCTCAAGCAGCGCATCAAGGGGCAGGATGAGGCCCTGGGGATGATTTGCCAGGTGATCAAATCCGCCAAGGCCGGGATCAAGGACCCCAGCCAGCCCCTGGGCGTGTTTTTGCTAGTCGGCCCGAGCGGCGTGGGCAAGACCGAAACCGGGCTGGTGATTGCCGATCTGCTTTTCGGCGGCGAGAACTTCACGGTGACCATCAATATGAGCGAGTTCCAGGAAAAGCACACGGTCAGCCGCTTGATCGGCTCTCCCCCGGGCTATGTCGGATACGGCGAAGGCGGCGTGCTCACCGAGGCCGTGCGCCACCGCCCCTACTCGGTTGTCCTGATCGACGAGGTGGAGAAAGGACACCTGGAGGTGATGAACCTGTTTTACCAGGTGTTCGACAAGGGTATGCTGGCCGACGGCGAGGGCCGGGTCATCGATTTCAAGAACACGGTGCTTTTTCTGACCAGCAACCTGGGCACCGATGTGATCACGGAGCTTTGCGCAGCCGACGAAATGCCTTCCCTGGAGACGGTCAGCGCCGCCATCCGGCCGATTTTGAGCAACCACTTCAAGCCGGCGCTTCTGGCACGCATGACCATAGTGCCCTTTTTCACTCTGCCGCCTGAGGTCCTCAAGGACATCGTGGTCCTTAAGATGGAAAAGCTGGTCAACCGCCTTGCCGAGACCCACAAGATGAAGCTCGTCTACTCCGACAAGGTGGTAGATCAGATCGCCGCCCGGTGCACCGAGGTGGAGACCGGGGCCAGAAACATCGACTACATCATGACGGGGAGCATCATGCCCCGCATGTCGCAGGAGATCCTGTCTCGCATGGGCGAGGGCGCCACGCCGGCCGAGGTCCACTTGGGCCTGGCAAAAGACGGCTCGTTCAAGATCAGTTTCGACGGAGAAAAGCCGAATGAGCCTCCGTCAGGACGGAAAAAAAGGTAATGACCAATAGCGAAACATGAACCTAGGTTTGGGGAGGAAGAAAATATGAACGCGAATCTTACCACGAATCTCTACTTTGAATCCAGGGCCAAGAACGTGCCGGCCGACACCTTCAGGGTGATCAGCTTCGAGGGGCAGGAGGAGATCTCTCGGCCCTTCCGGTTCGAGATCGAGCTCGCCTCGGAAAGGCCGGATATCGATGTGCACGATATTTTGCGCTGGCCAGCGTTTCTGGCTATAGAGCGGGACGGCGAGGTGCGCAAGATCCACGGCATCCTGGCGGAGTTTGAGCAGAAGGGAGAAGGCCCGCTCGACCTGTGCTACTACAGGGCGGTGTTGGTGCCCCGGCTGTGGCTGCTTTCCATGAGCCGCCAGAACCAGATCTATCAAAACAAGTCCGTCCCCCAGATTATTGAGGAGGAGCTTAAAGGCGCCCGCAATAAAGGTCCGGCGGAGCTTGCCACGGCGGGGCTGACAGCCGGGGACTTCGAACTGCGCCTCACCCGAAAATACTCCGCACGGGAGTACACAGTGCAGTACCAGGAAAGCGACCTGGATTTCATCTCAAGGCTCATGGAGCACGAGGGGATCTTCTATTTCTTCGAGCACGACGATAACAAGGAGAAGATCATCATCACCGACAACAACATCCACTTCCCTGCCCTGGCCGAGGAGAGCACCGTCCTGTACCGGCCGCCCTCCGGCATGGCTGCCGTCAGTGAAGAGTCTATTCGGTCCATCTCCTGCCGCAGCAGACGCATGCCGAAAAAGGTGATCCTGAAAGACTACAACTACCGGACCCCCCATGTGCCCCTGCAGGGAGAGGCCGCTGTGGACACCAAGGGCCACGGGCTGATTTCCGAGTACGGCAACCACTTCAAGAAGCCGGAGGAGGGGGTCCTTTTGGCCCGAATCCGGGCCGAGGAGATGCGTTGCCGCCAGCAGGTCTTTGGGGGCAACGGCGACTGCAGCAAATTCAGCCCGGGGCACCGATACACCCTGGATGAGCACTATCGTCAGGACTTCAACCGGGAATACGTGATCATTGGCGTGGGACACACCGGTACCCAGGCCATCGCCGGTGCATCCGGCCTGGGGGATGAAGAGCGCCAGGAGAGCTCTTACCGCAATGAGTTCACGGCAATTCGCTCTGATGTGCCGTTCCGGCCGGAACGGCGCACCCCCAAACCCAAACTCTACGGCATCATGCACGCCCATGTGGATTCGGCACTTCTGGAAGACCGGGCGGAGATCGACGAGCAGGGCCGCTACAAGGTGGTCATGCCCTTTGATCTGAGCGGCGCCGGCCAAGGCAAGGCCTCCCGCTACATCCGCATGGCCCAGCCATATGGAGGCAAGAGCCAGGGCATGCACTTCCCCCTGCACAAGGGCACGGAAGTGATCTGGGCCTGCGTCGGCGGCGACCCCGACCGGCCCATCATCCTCGGCGCGGTGCCCAACCCTCTGAACCCGAGCGTAGTCACCGACAGCAACTACACCAAAAACGTCATCCGCACGGCGAGCGGGAGCTTCCTCGAGTTCAACGACGGGGCGGGGCTCGGCGCGGTCGTTCAGAAGGTCACCGGTTCTCAACTTCAACGACAGCAGCAGTATCAGAAAGGCGAGGACTGCAAGGAGAAAAGTTACCACAAATCTCGTTCGACGGCTGGTTCCAATCTTGAAGGCACGAATGACAACGGTCAGCGAAGAGATGGATTTCGAACTATACCTGATGAAGAAAAGACACGGTTCCAGGGACCACTAGAGCAGCAACAGCAGGCAGCTAAACTGCATGAAGCAAAGGTTGGCGCTGAGAAATACTTCAGAGTGAGGGTGCCAGACTATGAGACAGTAGATGGTGTGGGGCAAGATAGTTATTTGCGCTTGGGGGATATGCCGGCCCAACAGGTGACTGGGATGGAAGAGACTGACGATGAGGAAGCAGGCTGGTTCGATTACACTGACGGGGTCCACACATCGATATCGGGCCCGACTATGAATCCAGCTGACACAAGCATATTAGAGGATCCGAATCCGAGACGTGCCGAACCGCCGAATGTTGATGCAGCTATGTGGACTGAATACGGCGTCAACAATACGCCGCCTTCTCCTTACATTGAATATACTCTGGGCAAGGACTTCTGGAATCCGGATCTTACCAAAGAGGCAATAGATACAGTAATAGCAAGCAAAGACACACGCTATTATCCCTATTGGGATGAGAAAACCTCCAAGAGACAACAGTACGATGCAGATAATAATCAATGGAAATACTCATATGACGTGGAAAGGGATGACCTTGTCCGCGGCAGCCATAACGAGCATGTCCAAGGAGACAGGATAACTGAAATAGAGGGAACCTGGGATTGTACGATCAAGGGGCACCTCTACAACACCGCCTGGGGTCATGTACACTCCGATTATTATCAGAGCCATTCAGAATCATATTATGGTGATGTGCTCGACGTGTACGGTCAGCCTTCTAGAGATGTTAACGTAATAGAAATAGCCTATGGAAACAAATACGAGTGGCATTTTGGCGACAAGATAGAGGTGGTAGAGGCACCAAACGGAGGGGTTTATGAATATCACCATGGGGATAAGACTGAGCACGTCATAGGGAGTTTCGTGGAAAACCATGAAGGAACCAAAGATAGTGTTGTTAGCGGAAGGGTTACAGAGACTCTCAGGGGTGGCGCACACACGGTAGTAGGAGATCCGGAAAACAGAACGACTGCCATTGAGAACAGGACTGAAGTGCATGCAAACAATATTACCGACATCCATCTGCCTCAGAACGGAATAAACCGTACGATGGTTTGGGGAGGCACTGTTGATATATACCAAGGCTATCATCACACCACCCATGCCGCCCTCGTAACAGAAGCCAGCGCATCTGTTAGCTTGGGAATATCGAGTCTCCTTTCCGTGACGCAGTCGCTCGTGAGGTTAATAACTGGTAGCGTCGAGGTCCACAACGCAGAGAATGAGGTTGAATTCTACAAAGGCTTCAACGTAATTTTCTGATCCAGGGTCGTGTATGAAGATCATCAAACCCCTCAATCAAGGCCTGCTTTACAAGATCTTCGAAGAAGCGAGGAAATGCTATCTCTCGGTGGCGATTCTCAGCTTCTTTCCGTTTGAGGCACATTCAGGGCTCCTTTCAGAGATCGACATGTGGAAGTTCGCTGCATCCGAGCTGGGTAAGGATGCCATGCTCGATATGTGCATGCCCAAGCCAAAGGGTGAAGTTTTGGTTATTGGTAAGTGTTTCGCTCCTGAGGGTAAGCCGGTTCCTGCCTATGAGGTGTGTTTACAAATTGGACCGATCAATAAAACCCTTAACGTTTACGGAGACCGGTTCTGGAGGCGGAAGGCCGGAATCCTCAAGACTATCTCCGACCCCCTCCCCTTCACGGAAATGGATATCAGCTATGAGAAGGCCTTTGGCGGTCCCAAGCACAAGAAGAATCCATTGGGCAAAGGGCATAATCCTATAAAGATGGATACAGGAGAAGAGATTCATCCTCTTCCAAATATAGAGACACCAGGAGACCTCATCGACTCCCCCAAGAAGAAGCCAAACCCTGCGGGTTTTGCCCCCATCGACCTCACCTGGCCCCAGCGCTTTGACAAAGCGGGCACCTACGATGAGAAGTGGCTCCGGGAGCGGTTCCCCGGTCTGGCCGAGGACATGGAGTGGGCCTTTTTCAACGCCGCGCCGGAAGACCAGCATATTGAGGGTTTTTTCAAAGGGGACGAGCCCTTTGAGATCAAGGGCATGCATCCTGAAAAGCCCCTCATTCAGGCGAACCTGCCGGGCTTCAAGTCCCGCTGCTTCATCAATCAGAAGACCGATCAAGGTGAGCAGTTCAAGCAGATCGACATGCGCCTGGATACTGTCTGGCTGTTCCCCCATGCCGAAAAGGGCATCACCGTCTACCGAGGTGTGGCCGAGGTGCAGACAGACGACGCCGAAGACGTTCTCCACATGCTTTTGGCTTACGAGCGCCTCACTGATAAGCCCAGGCCTTTCGAGCATTACAGGGAGGCGTTCTCAAAGCGAATCGACGAGGAAAAGGGTTACCTCCACCTCTTGGATGAAAAAGACCTGATACCCCCCGGCGACAAGTCGTGGTTGGGGAGAAACAAAAGAGTGTCCTGGCACAAAACATGGCCAGGAGGGCTGAGAGGGAGAATGAGAAGGCGAGGGAAAAGATCCGCCAGATGGGACTAGACCCGGATCAGTATGGCCCTGAAAAACTGCCCGAGCAGCCGCAGTTCAGCACTGAGAGCCTGGCGGAAATGCTCGAGTTGGCCAAGAAGGTCGAAGCCGAAGCCAAGGCCAGAAAGGCCGAGATGGAGCAGCGGCTGCAACGCGAGCTCGCCGATCAGCGCTTAAAGTACGGCCAGGTCATGGAGCAGGAGAACATGAGGGCAGGGGGCCTGCGGAGCTTTTCCGCTGAGAAGGAGATCCAGCGGCTCCGGGCGGCCGGGATTGAGGATCCGGCGATGGAAAAGAAGCTGTACCAGACCGAAGAGACCATGAAGCAGGTGTACCGGCAGTTCGCCCATCAGTTTCCGCCGGCCCCGCTGCCGCCCCCAGAGGAGGCGGCCCGGATGCGGGAGGCCGTTGTGGCAGGGTACACGGAAGGCAAGAGCTTTGCCGGGCAGGATCTGACCGGGGCGGATCTCTCCAAGCTCGATTTGAAGAATATCGACCTCAAGGACGCCATGCTGGAGGGGGCGAACTTGAGCGGGGCTGATCTTTCCGGGGCCGACTTGAGCGGCTGTGTTTTGGCCCGTGCCGACCTGACCGGCGCCAGGTGTGCCGGGGCAAAGATGGCCGAGGCCTGCCTGGGCGGTGCAAATCTGACCGGGGCTAACTTCAAGGGGGCTGAACTTACCAAGGCCGCCTTCGGCAAGGCAGACCTTACCGATGCCGATCTTTCCGGCACAACCATGGACGGGGCGGATTTCATGGAAGCAAAGCTTTCCGGGGCCCAATTGAGCCGGACTACCTTGAAGGAGACCCTTTTCTATGAAAACGACCTGAGCCGGGCTGTTTTTACAGAGGCGGACCTGAGCCGGAGCCAGTTTATCAACGCCACCATGGAAGAGGCGGACTTTTCCGGAACGAGATTAAGTTCGGCCATATTCGTCGGTGTCCGTGGTGCGAAGACCGTCTTCAAAGGAGCTGACATGACCAAGGCCTGCGCCGCCAACGAGGCATCCTTTGCCGGGGCAGACCTGCGGGGAGCCGTGTTGAGCCAGGCGGGCCTGCGGGGAAGCGATTTTTCCGGGGCCAACTTCGAAGGGGCACGCCTTGATATGGCTGACCTGAGCGAGTGCAACCTGAAGGGGGCCAATCTCTACCGTGCCTTTGCCCGGCAGGCCCGGTTTGAGAAATCAGACCTGGAAGGCGCCAACATGGTCTCCATCAACTTGTTCGAGGGCTCCCTCCGGAAGGCAAGGCTCGTAACCACTGATTTGAGTGGCGCGAACCTTTACGGGGCGGAGGTTTTCAGGGCCGTCTTCGGACAGACCAACCTCCAAGGGGCCAACCTGAAAAAGACGAAGATAGAAAAGTGGGCACCACGATGAACCGAGAGGAGCTTGTAAAAAACATCAAAGAAGGCGAGATTATTTCCAAGGTCGATCTTTCAGGCATGGACCTTTCCGGGGCGGAGCTCTCTGGCGGGATCTTCGAGGAGGTCGGTTTCAAGGGGGCCAACCTCAGCGGGGCGAACCTGCGGGAGTCCATATTCACCAAGCCGGACTTCTCCGGCGCTGATTTATCGGGCGTGAACATGCGCTCAACCGTGATGACCGAGGCGAATTTAAGGGGCGTTTCCCTGAGGAACGCGGATATGGTAGAAGCCAAGCTCACGGAACCGGAGCTTTCAGGCGCCGACTTGTCAGGCGCTGCCCTGAGCAGCGCTGCCCTGATTTCTGCCACAATGAAAGACGCCGATCTTTCCAATACCAACCTTGACCGTACCGTCATGCACGAGGCCAAACTCCAGGGGGCCAACCTCAGCGGGGCAAACCTCTCGCAAACCGTCATGATGGGAGCAGGCCTTGAGGGCGCGGTCTTTACCGGGGCCAAGCTCCACCTCACCATGATGCTGAACGTCAACCTCTCCGGCATGGATCTAAGCGGCATGCAGTTTACCGGGGTACAGTTCAAGGGAGCTGACCTGGCCGGGGTGAACCTGACCGGGGCCGATCTGACCCAGGCCAGCTTTATGGAGGCCAATCTCTCCGATGCATTGCTTGATCAGGTGAAGGCCCAGTATGCCATTTTCATGCAGGCGAGGATGACCAATGCGAGCCTGAAAGGGGCCTTTCTCAAGCAGACCAGCTTTGGAGAGGCGGACCTCACTGGGGCGGATTTCAGCGGGGCCGAGCTGGAATCGAGCGTCTTTGAGAAGGCCATGTGTCTGGCCGCCCGTTTCGTGGGGGCCAACCTGACCTACTGCGACTTCTCCCACGCTGACCTCTCTGGCGCCGACATGTCGCGGGCAACGCTCTTTCGAACCAAATTGCACCGTGTCAAGGAGGAACACACCCGGTGGGACGCCGGCAAGGCCCGGGCCCTGGGTACTGACCCGGAGCGGGCCGAGGCCGAGGACTGGCAGCCTGGGTTGTAGGTAATTGTTCGCCACTCGCCACCAGGTTCTATGATAATTCGAGTTCCAACTGAATGGATAAGGTTATTCGGCAACCATTTGGAGTCCTGGAGTAATGGAGTTTTGGAATGGATAGACAATGTTTTCAATGCCCCATCGCTCCAATAGTCCAGGTACAGCGTTAAACACGTCTGACAATGAGGAGAATACACACGATTAAATGTCAGATACAGGTGACTTTTTAAATTTTCATTGAGAGGGGAGAAAAATGGACAATCTGGCAAGAGCTTTGAACAGCGAGGAAGTTTTATTGGAATACGGCAGGGTTACTGGTTCGGAAGGCCGTTTCTCTATGGTTGAAACCGGTAGCGCAAAAATGAAAGCAACGAAATCAGTGAGCTGCCTGATTGAGCCCCTGACGGGGGATACGGTGTTGATTTCCGTTGCCCCATCGGGAAGATGCTACATCCTCGGCATCCTGGAAAGAGAAAACGGTGGGCCTGCCTCCTTGGTTTTTGAGGGCGACGTGGAATTTAAGGCCAAAGAGGGCCGTTTCCGGGTTGCCGCGCAGGAGGGGATCGATCTGGTATCCGCCAAGGGCACCGCGCTGGTCTCCCCTGAACTTTCGATCAACTCCGTTCAGGCGGACGTGAGCATTCAACACCTCTCCTTTTTCGGCACGTTCCTGCAGGGCCAGATCCAAAAGATCAAGATGATCGGCCAGGCCTGTGATTCCGTCTTCGAACGGGTTTCCCAGAGAGTAAGACGGTGTTACCGGTGGGTCGACGAGCTGGATCAGCTCAAGGCCGGGCAGCTCAACTACCTCGTCAAGAAGCTTATGTCTTTGCGGGGCAAGTACTCGGTTCTGACCGCAGAAGAGGATGTCCGCATTGATGGAGACAAGATTCTCATGGGTTAGGAGGTGACATCATGTTTGCAAACTGTCAACTGGGTGGGTTGCATTTCGCCTTTCCGGACGTCTGCAATACCCCCACCCCTGTCGGGCCCGTTCCAATTCCCTACCCGAACCTGGCCCCGGGCATGACGGCTAATCCGGCAATGGCCTGTAAAAAACTCTACCTCTCCTGCATGCCGGCCCACAATCTGGCGACCCAGGTTCCCATGAGCCAGGGAGACAACGCAGGGGTAGGTACGGGCGTTGCCTCCGGTATGGTCATGGGTCCCTGCAAGCACATGATGGGTAGCTTCGGGGTCATCTATGAGGGGTCCCCCGCCACCAAGATGACGAGTCTCACCGGGCAAAATGGGATGAGCATGAATACACCGGGCATGACCCTGGTGCCGGCGCAGTTCAAGGTAATGATCATGAAGTGATGTCCGCGGGCCGGTGAAACAGGTCTGCTCGAAAGAAGCGGGGTCAAATGCTTTTCCTGATGCATTTTGCATGAAGCGCTATCGTATTGTCCATACGACCACCTATGGCTTTACCGAAACGGTTTCATTGTGCAAGGCAGAAGCTCATCTGATCCCCCGAGACCTTCCCCACCAGCACTGCGAGCTCCATCAGCTCGTCACTCGCCCGCTAGCCGAGGAGAAGCACCAGTGGGAAGACGCCTTTGGCAACCAGGTGAGCTATTTTGAGGTTTCCGAGCCGCACCAGACGCTGGATGTCACGGCGATCAGTGTGGTGCGGGTAGATCCGTCTGATAACCCGCCGAAAGAAGAGTCGTGTGCCTGGAATGAGGTCAGGCTCAGGTTGGAAAGGTCTGAGAGCGGGGACATGCTCGAGGCGCGGCAGTTTGTGGAGCATTCGAAATATGTGCAAGCAGATGCCGACTTGGCCGATTACGCCCTGGTTTCGTTCACGCAGGGCCGGCCGATACTGGAAGCGGCCCATCACCTGATGGAGCTGATTCATAAGGACTTTACCTATGACCCCGGTTCCACCACCATCCGCACGAGTGTGAAGCATGTGCTCATGAAGCGCCGCGGGGTGTGCCAGGACTTTGCCCACCTGGCCATCGGTTGTTTGCGTTCACTTGGGCTGGCGGCACGGTATGTGAGCGGTTACCTTGACACCGCCGCTCTGCGCGGCCCCGATCACGTAATCGCATCAGACGCCTCCCACGCCTGGTTTGCTGCGTATGACCCTGATCTTGGGTGGGTGGATTTTGACCCCACTATCGGACGGATGCCCCCTGACGGATACATCACCACTGCCTGGGGCCGGGATTATGACGATGTTGCGCCGCTAAAAGGGGCATTTACCGGCGGCGGGCCTCATATACTCAGGGTTTCGGTGGACGTGGCGGCGGTATGAGATCTGTGTTGTCACCTGTCCGTGGAGAAAATCACTCCAGGTATCGGCGGGGATAATACAGGTAAGCCTTTGTGGCTAGTCTTGAGGACCGCAGGGCCTGTTCGGTACAGGATCAGCCGCTGAACCGATCGCAGAACAGTTTGAGCTCCTTCGCGGCTCCCGGCGTGAGCTGAAAGGTAATCCGTTCCTCCCGTTTTCCGTCCCGATATCGCAGGGTGAGCAAGACCACGGTGGTGTTGAGCTTGGCGCCCCGATCTGAAGCGGTCACATTGTCCACCCGCCAGTCAACGCCCACGAGAACCCTCCCGTGGTCTGCCAGCGATTCCTGAATGATCACCCTTCGCAGGTCGGCCTTCGCCGCGTCGTACTGCGAGAGAATGACTTCTGCGCCTTGTTGCTCCTCTTCCGAGAGCGCAGCCAGGTCTTGCTGAAACGCTGGGGCATCCAAATCCAGGGCACTGGCCTGACGGAGCAGGAAATCACAGCTCCGCACGGCGGAGGCTACGTCCTTCTCCGCAAGCCCGTATTCACGGGAGAAGGACTGGATCCGCTGTCTGTTCGAAGGATTTGCAGGTTCCAGCAGAACCGGGGCGAGCAGGCCCCAGAAGCCCTTCCTGGCTTGGTCGGGAAACCGGAGAAATTGCCTCCAGCCTTCCACCACAGGAATAGGTGCGGGGTTCCCGTGGCAGCAGCGAAGACTAATCTGCGATTGCTGTGTATCGTTTTCTTGTTGCATTCTTAATTCGACGAATGGTCCGCCGGCCCTAATGCCGGTCGAATCTCGACACGTTTTTTAAAACTAAACTCTTGAGACTATTTATAGCCTAATATGAACTAGGGCTGTCAAGACACAAGTTACATTCTTCTAGCATATTACAAAAAATAGGGCCTTTACGAGAGGATTTGTTTACAAGCACGGCAATTTCTTGATTGCTTTTTCGACATTTTCGTTATCTTGCGCAATAAGGGAAAGTTCCTTGACAATCTACCGATATGCTAATAGATTTCAAAAGCGGCTGAGGTCCATCCATAAACGGCGATATCGGGCGATCTCCTCGTCATGTCCGGATAAGCCGCCTTTTCAGCTGAGGATAAAGACATGAAAACCGTGTGGGTCACCTCACTTGGGTCCTCCCAGGATCCGGTCAAACAGCTGATGTCCCAGATGAAGACATATGGCTTAGAGGTTCAGGGCCATTTCTGGAAGGATGACCTGAAGAGGATGGCCTGGATGGCGGCCAGGGAGAGTCTGATCGATGAGAAGATCTCCATGTGGGGAATTCTTGGATCGGACGACGCCCTTCTTGCGCCGGATACTCTTTACGGTCTGTCGTTGCTGGCGGTAACCGTCCAGGCGCAAAGAGGCCTCCACTTTCCCATTATTATCCTGCAAACACAGGGCGAGTTGGTCTCTTCAGACCAGTTGAGCACTCCTTTAGGGGGGGCGGATGTGATGTCGGCCTCCGGTACCGGGATCGGGGCGAAGCTCGTGGCCAAAGTCCACAAGCCTCCCCAGCCGATTTCACCTGAATATCGCCTGGACATCTACGGCAATGAGCAGGTCGGGCAGTGGTTTGAGGTGCGACCGGCGCAGTCGAGCTGGCCCGGGGTAATGTTCGGTGTGGCCGATGCGGAGATTGCGTTTCACGCGGTCGGCCCCGCGGGCAGCTTACCAAGCAAAACGGTACTGAACTACCCGATGCAGGGGCTGAAATTGGAAATGGGCGACAAAGAATACCTGGCCTGGGCCGCGCAGAACGAACTGAATGCCCAAACCTCCTATTTTGTCAGAGTAGAGGGTTACCCCGACTCGATTGTTTTCGGCCCCTACTCGACAGAAGAAGCAGCGGATGTGTTTGTGGTCCGGCTGAAGTGAGTTACCCCCGAGAGCATACCACAGTATCCTCTTTATCCTGTCCGGGGGCAAATGCCTGCCCTCCCTTACCATAAGAAATCCAGCTCAACATGTTGCCGGGACGGCAAAATCTGCCTCGAGGGCTCGAGCACGATCCTGACCGGAATCCGGCCGTCCTGGTCTGGTTGACCGGCCGAAATATCCAGAGATTCAGGGCCGGAATGCCCGCTCTTTTCCCAGAACAACCGAAACGCGTGCCGCAGCGAAGCTTCTAGATCCGTGCCTTTGAGGCCTATCTCAAAGTGATCCCGGCACCATAAGACAAGTTGGGTGATTCTCGATATGAGCAGCTGATAGCCAAGGGAAATACCGCTCACCGTGGTCCCATCGGGGGTAAAGGCGATGTCCCTGCCCTGCGCCGCGGCAAGCGGGATAATGCCACTGCGGATCAACTGCTCGATCCTGTCCCGATCGAAGTTAGCCTTGGTAGGTAAGGGCTTGGCTGGGTCTCTTGTGTTCAGCGGCAGATCCTCGAGCCGGATGTGCTGCCAGTCCGTAAAGCGCGTCGGCCACCCGCTGTTAACAAAACTCCTGCCGATGAGACTTCCCAGCGCCCACACGGGGCTGATCCACAGCGGATTTTGCTCCTCAAACGGGATGCGGCGCGGTGGATTTTCCTTGCCGTACGGATAGCGGGAAAGAAAGTGGTTGCAGGTAACAGCCATCCACCTGGCAGAGGAGCCCTTTTTTAGGCTCTGCCACCTGGCATAGGCGGCTTCTTCCAGATAGTGGGGCAGGAAAGCAAGCCTTTCAATATCCTGCCAGCCGTCGATGTTAAAAAAATTCGGCCCAATCCAGGTGATCGCCGGGACCAGCAGCGTCTCAGAAAATTGCCCTATCCTTTCAAGAATTTCCAGGCTCCTCGGGCTGTTGTCGAAGCCAAGGTCCACCAAGATCAGCGACGGGAGTGCGTCGATCACCTCTGCGGACAAGGCGCTGAGGGCTTCATCCAGTGAATCATGAGACGCGGGGGCGATCTCGATTCTGAGGTCACTGTCCCTTAAACCCGCCTGTCTGAGAAGCAGATCTAGCCCGCGCCATGATGCCTCAAGGGTTCTGAACGTTTCATCCAGGAAAATAAGCCCCAGAATTTGCCTCATGATGGTTTCGATCTGGCGCGTGGCGTCCTGGCCTTCCTTTGAGACGCTGGACTGTTCGTCCGGCAAGGCCACTATATCGAGGATTTTGTCCAGGGAATTTCGTGAACTTCTGCGTGGTTTCTGCGTGACGGTTTCTACTCTGATCGGGGGCAGATTCGGCCACCCTTCAAGGCGGGCATTGATTTCCTGGGGAGAGAGATTCTTCTTCCCGGCTTCATGGACCCATGATTTGGCCTCCCAGAGATTCCTTAAGGCAGGGTTGTTCTGAACCAAGCTGTCCGGATGGAAGTCTTTGAGTTTTGAAAACTTGAGTTCGATGCGTTCATCTGGGCATAGATCACCGGGAACCGATACATGGCAGGTCGGCCCGAGGTCTTCGATCACCTGATCAGGCTCTGAAGGATCGACCCGCAGAGGTGCTTTCTCCCACACAGGGCAACCCGGTCCCAGGAAGGGCGCGAGCGCCAAGATCTTGAAGGGTATGTGGGGCGCTTTCATGAGAGCTCCAGTGTAAAAGACGATTAAAAAGCCGGCCCGTCAAACTCTTCGCTTTCAGATTCCTGTATTTCAGATTGTTCGAATTCAGCCAGTCGACCTCCACCCAAAAACCGAAAAGTAGGCCCTTTTGGGCTGAGGGACAATGTGCTGTTAGGATTTAACGGCGCCTGAATGTTTATGGGCTTACCATCAATCAAAATCAGATGCCGCCCCGTCATATCCTTTACCCAGTATTGATCCTGATCGAAAAAAACCTGGGCATGCTTATCCAGGATCTGGGGATGCTCAAGGCTGAGGTCGCAGCTCGGGTTCTTTCCGATGGTTACCGGCAGTTCCTTAAAGGAGCGCAGGGTTGGACCATATTGAACAACAAGGGGGACATGGACCTTTTGTCCTGACACCTGTGACGGGGTGTATGGTTCGGGTTGGATCTGTTGGGCAGGGGGTTGTTGAGTCGGTGCAATTTCGGGTTCGGCCAGGGCACCTGACGGGGTAATTGCTTGCGGCTGTGGCCGAACTTCCTCAATCCTCGTTAGAAAGCTTACCTTCGGCCCGCCTTGTGCAAGAATGAGAACATCCCCGGATTTGAGATAGGCCTCTGTCACTCGCTTACCGTTCACAAATGTGCCGTTTGCGCTCTGATCTACTAACTTGAATCGGTTGCCCTCTCTGACGATCCGGGCATGTTTGCGTGAAATGATGGCGAGGTCCTTCGGGAATTGGACCTGGCAGGAAGGATGACGGCCCATGGATATCTCCGGGTCAAGAAACTCCTGGATCTCCCCCTTCAAAGGCCCGTCAATGTGTACGAGCTGCACAACAATACTTGGCTGAGTGGTCATACTCTAATGGCTTTTCCGAAGGTTGGGTAGTCAAAACGAGGCGGCGTGTACCCGAAATTATTGCCGAACAAGGTCAAATAAGATCCTGCTGCCTTTGCTCCTCGGCAACATTATCTCCCCCTCAAGATTGGCGCTCTGCGTCCGAAAAAATGCGAGCTCGAATATATCCTCTTCAACAGTGGAAGGTCGACAAATGGCAGTCCGAAGCTCAATAGAGGTATTGTTTCTACTCCTTCATCTTGCTTCGTTTTATGCTCTCCAGACGCTCTAAAAGTTTCCTGGCCTTTTTAAGGTTACTGTCAACTTCTTTGTATTGGGGATCAATTTCGGAAACCAGCTCCCACTCCTGAACGGCCTCGGCCAATTTCTCGTGCCCAAAATATGAGACCCCTCTGTTGTAATGAATGTCCATATATGTTTCTTCGCATTTCTTGATATATTCCGGGCACTTCTCACAATCTTCATCGTATTGAAGGGATGCCCTGAATTCATCTCTGGCAGTCAGATAATCCTCCTTACCAAAGGCAATTAGTCCCTGTTCGAAATGTGAGGCTGAAATGTATTCAAGGGCGGTTTTATCCGCAGGATTCACATTTAAAACCTTCTTGAATTCGCTGATGGCCGTAGGATAATCCTTTTCATTGAAAAACTCGATGCCGAGCTCCCGATAGTTGGTAATTTGATCAACGGCAGCGAGCTCCTTTTCGGCTTCCTCTACTTCTTCCTCTACTTCTTGCCTTTCTCCTGTTGGAGTTTCCTCGATGGCAGCGCTAGGTACAGGCATCGCCGCCTGTGCGGCATCTTGCTCGGTCGGTTTTGCTGCGAATGGTACGCCCTCGATTTCAGGAATTTTGATTTTCTGCCCAGCCCTGAGACTGGCACTCTCATCTAATTGATTATATTGCGCTATAATGGGAAATTTCTTGTAGTCGCCATAATAGCGCAGTGCAAGCTTTGAGAGGCTTTCACCGGATTCAACCGTATGGACAGTGAAGCTCTTAACCGGTATGACTTCAGTGAGCGATGACTCGGGGATCTCCCCGGATACCGTAATGATTTCCTCCGGTGTTCCAAAAAACAGCATGTCCTCGACAACCGGAACTTTGATCTCCTGGCCAACCCTGACCTTTGTAGCGTCTTCTAGCTCGTTGTATTCCGCGATAATCCGGAAGTTCTTGGGATCGCCATAATATTTCTTTGCCAGCATTGCGATGCTTTCATCAGGTTGAATGGTATGGAGCACATAGCCTTTGACCTGTTGCTCGTGTAGTACGCGTTCTTGGAGCATCTTCTTTACGTCCCCGTGATCCGGGTTATACCTAAGAGCCGTTAGGAATTCCTGCCGCGCACGGCCGTATTCACCCTTCCGATAAAATGCTAGGCCGTCTTGGTAGTGTTTTTCAGCCACTTCGCCAAGCGTTGGTTCAATTTTCTCTATTTTCTCCTTGGCCAGTTTATTTTGTGGGTCCACCGTCAGGGCCACTCTGTACTGCTCAAGGGCTTCAACCAGGTTCCCCTTAGCCTCCAATTCCTGTGCTTTTGAAATGTACTGATCCGGAAGATCCTTCGGAGGCTTAGTGGGAACTAGCGCACACCCGGCAGCTATGGCTACTATGAAAAGGACGGCGACAATTCCTGCCCTATTTCTCATGGATTCTCACTCCAATGGAAGATGATTAAAAGTCTTCAACCTTGAAACGAATATTTGCATATCGCCGGTTAATACCTGGTCTCTTCTCAGGGATAGTGGATACGCAAAGAATGGGTTGCCCCCTCTTGTGACTGACATTGCGATTTTGTACCCCGCAAGTCGCGTGAACTCAATTACTCTTTGATCATAACGGCCGTATGGGTAGGACAGAATATAGGTATCTTGCGCCAGTTTCCGATCTATGATCTCCTTGGAACCATGGAGTTCCTTCTTGATCCTGGCGATAAATTCACTCTCGGTTTCCCCATCCTTTTTCGTGGTGAGATCGCTATGGAATATAGTGTGCGAGCCTACTGCAAAGCCGCTTGCCTTCATCTCTCTGAGTTGGTCCCAGGTTATGGCTGAAGATGAAACACCCACAAAATCCGTATAGACAAACAGTATTGCCCTGAAACCGTATTTCTTAAGTATTGGGTAGGCAATATTATAGGCGGAACGATATCCGTCATCCATCGTAATCAACACTGACTTCTTCGGAAGCGACTGACGGTACTCCAAAAAGGCGAGAAGTTCCTCAGCCGTAACAACGTGATATCCATTTTCTTTCAGGTACCTCATCTGAAGTTCGAAGACTTGGGTAGGGATACAAAGAGGAGATGTGCAATGCTCGCCAAAACGGTGATAGGTGAGTATCGGTATGGTTTGGTATCCTTCAGCGCTCAATCCCGCCTTGTTTCTGTCCTTCAAGGGAATTACGATAAACTCGCCGCTGTCAAAGGTTAAATCATGATTCGCCTCCTCAATCACCCATGACCTTCTCTTGTCTCCCAGGAACTTTTCGGCCAACCCCTCAGGCGTTTCCCCTTCTCGCAGTTTATAAACAATATAGTCTTCAGACCGGAAGAGCCCCTTTTCTGGTGTCTTAATAACAGTCGTGGTAACTGCGCATGAGCAGAAAACTAGGCCGCTCATCCCTATGAGCATGGAAATCAAAAGAGATTTGACCATCTTGGAAACCTGGCCCGCAATGGTTTCAACTGGAGAGTAATGGCACATATCAGTCGTTTTAAACACGCTTAGTAAGCAGCTCAAGACTCATTGAGGGATATGCGTTGAAGCATCTCGGCCGAATTTCGTCACGTAGATGAGAGGTTTCTTCTTTTGACCACAGCTGCTTGAGGGACTCAGTGTAATACTCTTCCTGCTTTGGCTCCTTGAACAGCTCGTCCTAGAAGCGTATAGATGCACATTATTACTCTATTTATTAGGGCCTTGTCAATTGAAATATAAACTCTATAAAGTCAATCAATTGGATCCAAAGGGCTAAACTGATGTTGGTTCTTTCAACAGGTAAATTGCAAGAAACTCCAAAGCCTTATTTCCTTGACTACGCACTTTGGCTGTAGTAGATTAGCACCGATTTATCAGAGACTCGTGTCCTAGTCTTGCAAATAGGTGCTTCGCTCCTATTCAAAGGGCCGGATAATTAGACCATACCCGGCTATCTCGTGGAGCAAACCTCCAAGGGGATTCAGGTTAGCAATACGGTTTTTTATGCGTCTGCGCAATTTGATTATCAGTGTGGTCGGCTGGGGGGTATTCTTAGGCATTGTATATTCTATTACGGCAGTTCGGATTGACCACGCGAAGGACAAAATAAGAGACTCCGGGATTGAGACAATTCAGGAATTGTCCAAGCTCGTCAGGTTACCCCTTTTAGATTCCAATACTCAAATCATTCATGCGCTGCTCGTTTATGCCGCCAAAACGGCCGGTATGGTTCATGCATCGGTCGTGGATCATCGGAATGAAATTGTAACCCTGACGGGCGCGGAACACGTCATGCCTGTCAGCGATGCAGCATCGAAGTCAGGTAATCAGGTATTGTTTTGGGAAGGTGAGCTCCCGGACCGCAGGAAAATATTCAATTTCGCATCAGACCTTACCTATGCCGGCACCAAGATCGGTCGTCTTCATATCGCCCTCTCAGCCGAAGAACCGTTGAGGATCAGAAGTCAATTTACAGTTGTGGCTGTTTCAAGCTTTTTGGTCTTATTGCTTTTGATCGTCGCGATCAGTTATTATCCAGGGATTTGGGAGATTCCTGCAACACTTACGAACATTTATCGGCGGGATCATGGATCGGATGTAGCATTGGAGAACTCTCTTATCAATTGCCCTCTGTGCGGTACGCAGAAGCCTTTTTCCAGAGAGCTATTTAAGCGTTCGAACTCTGGCAGGTTATTGATTATCAAGGCCTCATTGAATAAATCGGGAGCTGGGGGCGGTGCTGGTGCAAAAGGTATTCACCTGTCAGATTTGGCCAAAAGAGATGACCTTTCTTGGTTCAAACGTAAGATCATGTTGCGTTGCGCCGAGATTATTACGAAATTGGCTGCCTAACACCTGAATGAATGTAATAAGGAGGTGTTCCATGTTTGGGGGCGGGGTTGCCACAATGACGGCAGTGAGGATTAAGGAATTCTCAACGAACGTCTTCATGAGATTCGCGAGAAGGTTGTCGAAGATCGAGTTCCTTCAGCGCAGCAGAAAGACACTCGCCATTTGTCTTTCAATCTGGCTTGTTGCTAATGTGGCAGGGTTTTTCTTCTATCGAAATGCGATTACTCGAGCAAATGATGCGCTTTATCAGCAGGGACTTTCAGCTGCTGCAGATCTGGCAACAAAAAGCGGGCCTTTCGTTTTGGAAAAAGATGTCCTGGCACTGAACGTGGCTATCAAGGAGTTGGAGAATATAGGTGATCTGAAATTTGCGGCAATATTGGATCATGAAAATACGATATTGACTCACACGAAGACCGAAATGGTAAATCAAAAGTTCGAGCCTCCAAAGAGCCAGAAAACGATCGAGGTGATTGATAACACAACTATAACAGCAGGGGCTTTGCCTGACAAAACGGAGATTATGGGATTCCTAAGGAATATCAGTTTTGCCGACGTAGAAATCGGGAAGGTGTATGTTGCTCTCTCCGCGGAACGGCTTTATCAAACCTTAGGCCGGTTGAAGCTCATCTATATTTCGGGCGTGCTCCTGGCTGCCATTCTACTGGTTGTCATTGTATTCTGGATGGATCGCAAGGCAAGGGCCAGGGCGTTAGCAGTTAAACGGGATCTGGAAAGCATGAACCGAATTGGGCCGTACCTCTTGCAGAAACGGGTTGCGACAGGGGGTATGGCTGAGTTGTTTTTGTCGGATTACGTCCGCGAGGATGGTTTTCGAAGAACGGTAGCGGTTAAACGGATATTGCCGCACCTCGCTGAAAATCCTGATTTCATCAAGATGTTTACCAGGGAAGCCAGACTAGCTGCGTTGCTACACCACCCGAATGTAATCCAAATCTTTGATTATGGAAAGATCGGCAAGGCTTATTTCATTGCAATGGAATATATCCATGGAAAGAATTTAGGAGAAATTCTATGGACCCTGAAACAGGGTCTGCCTATCGACCACGCCATTTATATTATTTCAGAAATCTGCAAAGGGCTGGACTACTCTCATTCAAAGAGGAATGACGAAACCGGCGAACCGCTTAATATCGTACATCGGGACATCAGCCCACAGAATCTGCTCATCTCATACCAGGGGGAGGTGAAAGTAAGCGATTTTGGAATATCCAAGGCAAGGTCCGAGCCCAGCTTCACCCAGGCCGGTGTGATCAAGGGTAAGTTGTCCTACTTGTCCACGGAACAGGCTTTAGGAAAGCCTGTCGATCAGAGAGCTGACATCTATGCCTTGGGGCTTGTCTTTTACGAAACACTTACCGGAAAAAGAGTATTCGAGTTCGCCGACGATCTCGAAGCCCTGCGAGCGATCCCAAAAGCGGAGGTAGAACCCCTGATCAATGCAAGACCTGAAGTTCCGGAAGAGGTCAATCGCATTGTGATGAAATGCCTGGAGAAGGACAGAGACTTGAGATACCAGAGCGCCTCGGAATTGCATGCTGATCTTGTAAAGCTTAGGAAGGGATTGAAGATCACCTTCGATGCTTCCGATCTTGCGAATTTTATGAAAAAGAATTTTGGCGAGGGCGGCGATTTCCCCAATACAAAGTAGATTACAGACGGTGAAGTTTGAGATGCCCCGGAAAACCTATTACGGACAAACGGATATCGGTCTTAGGCGCTCAAATAATGAAGATGCTTTCGTCGTAAGCCCCGAACTGAGTTTTTGTCTTGCCGCAGATGGCATGGGTGGCGCGGCTGCAGGCGAACTCGCCAGCAGCATCTTTGCTGAGACAACTTTAGAGGTTTTTGCAGCTAATACTGATCCATCGGAAAAGGAGATACTCTATCGGGTTCAAAAAGCGTTTAGTTTTTCAAATGAAAAGATTCTGGAGCATGTAGATCAGAACCCAAATCACAAAGGCATGGGATGTACGGCTGAACTGTTGGCCTTTTGTGAGGGGGGCTTTGTCCTCGGTCATGTAGGAGACAGCCGGACTTATCGCTTTCGGAAGGGACAGCTCAAACAACTTACACAAGACCACACTCTCGTTCAGCAGCAGATAGAGGAAGGTCTAGTCTCTTCGGAGAACATGCGAAACCATCCTCTGCGCAATGTTATTCTGCGTGCCCTCGGTCTAAACAGGGAGCTTGCGCTCGATCTTTTGAGAGGTAAAACCCTTCCAGGAGATTTATTTCTCCTCTGTTCAGACGGTTTAACCGATATGATCCAGGACGACCAGATCCAGGAGGTTGTTAGTTCCGATATTGACATTCACTGTAAAGTCGATCAGCTTGTCGAGTCGGCCAAAGTTGCTGGCGGGGACGATAATATTACAGTCGTTCTGGTCGCCATTACCTAAGCCGTCTTTGACATGAATTCGACCCTTCCGAATCCCTTTCTGGGCTATTACCCTTACGTAATTTCGCGGTCTTGAGAAAAAGAGGCTTTGTATTGCACCCATGTGATGGTTTTGAAGATTAGTTGCACGTTTTTTGCATTGTTAATCCGTTTTGTTACCTATTAAAACAGCTCCACTTTGGTCAGGTAGCTTTATTGCGATGTAAGGCCAGCAGCGAAGCTGAAAGATCCGGTTCCCTTATGCCGAGATAAGAGGCTTTTGAACTCAGATTTTCCTAGGTAGAAGCGGGTGTTTCGAAGACCGAAGCATTCTTGCGGATCTCAAGGGTATATAGAACTATTGACCGGGCAAAATAGGTGAATCCAGCGATACGACGAGCCGATTTTCAGGGCATTGTGAGCAAATTATTGTTGGATCAGAGTTAGGGCACGTGTGATTTAATATGATATTTTCAAGCGCCATTTTTCTTTTCGGTTTTCTCCCGGCGGTAATTATCAGCTATTATGTGCCGCGATTGCTGTTCCAAAAAAGACCAGGCAATGCTCTCCTTCTTTTCTTCAGCTACATCTTCTATCTTTACGGTGCGGCGGGTTTTCTGCTGATCCTCTTGCTATCTACTATCGCCGACTACTTGCTCGGGCTCATGATCGACCGGGACGTCCAGCGCAAACTCCTATGGCTAAGCCTCTCGGTGCTCCTCAACATTGGACTTCTGGCCTATTTTAAGTACGCCAATTTTTTTGTGGCGGAACTAAACACCGTCCTTATAAGTTTGAGGTTCTCTCCGGTCGAGTGGAACGAGGTTCTTCTCCCGATAGGTATTTCATTCTTCACGTTCCAAAAACTCAGCTATGTCATCGACGTATACCGCGGCAAAAGCCGTGCGCTTGAGAACGTTATTGACTTCGCCCTTTACGTTGCCAACTTTGCACGGTTAATTGCGGGACCGATTGTACGGTTCAGCTATCTCAGCGGCCAACTTAAGGGGCGCAAGGAGTCGTGGGACCTCTTCTTCATGGGCATTATGCGCTTTTGCTGGGGGCTGGCAAAGAAGGTGATAATCGCCAATTCCTGCGGCCAGATTGCCGACATCATTTTTGGCGTCGACCTGCAGTTGCTTGATACAAAAAGTGCCTGGCTTGGCTCGATTGCCTACACCCTTCAGATCTATTTCGATTTTTCCGCGTACTCCGACATGGCCATAGGCCTGGGCCTGATGTTTGGGTTTAAGTTTCCCGAGAATTTCAACCGTCCCTATTCTGCCACAAGCATCACGGATTTTTGGCGGCGCTGGCACATTACTCTGAGTCGCTGGTTCAGGGACTACCTCTATATCCCCCTGGACGGCAACCGCCGGGGGACTGCTAGGACCTGTGCTAACATGGCTGCCGTTTCTTTCCTGTGCGGGCTCTGGCATGGAGCGAACTGGACGTTTTTGTTCTGGGGAATTTACCACGGCGTGTTCCTGATCTTGGAACGCATCACCGGTATCCGTGACCTTCCTCCTGAGAAATACAGGGTTGTACGCCGAGCAACAACGCTGTTTATCGTTATCGTAGGCTGGGTGCTTTTCCGCTCCGAAGACATCTCCCACGCACTCGGATTTCTGGGAGTAATGTTCACGCCTATCGATTTGCCGCTTTCTTATGAATTGAGCCTGGCATTGAACTACCGAAATGCCTTATTTATGATGGCGGCCTTGACGGTATTCTTCATGCCCGCTGAATTTTCCTGGATAAAGATTTTAATCAGCAAGAAAGACCCGATCTCGTTGCTCGCGGGCGCTGTAATGATCTTGCTGCTGCTTCCTTACTGCGCAGCCCTTATTGTCGGCGGCTCGAGTAGCCCCTTTATTTACTACCGGTTTTAAACGTGCGATGAGAAAAATTTTTTCACTGATATTTGTCTTCCTTCTGGTTCTGCCTAGTGTGGTATGGCTGATCGGGCTAGATTTCGGCACCAGTGCAGATCATAAGAAGCTTGACCCCCCTCGACCTTATGGCCTGGCTCTTTTCGACAAGGAGTACTACCTTTCCTTCGACCAGTATTTTGACCACAGCTTCTCTCTGCGAAGTCCCCTGATTTTCGCCAAGAGTTACCTGGACTACCACATGTTCCGAACGACGGACGCCACCAGTGTCCACATCGGTACGAACGGATGGCTTTATACCCGCAGGTCAATTGAGGACTACAGGAAAGGAGCCTGTAGCGGCAGGGCGGATATCGGCCAGCTGGTCTTGGAGCTTCAGGCGCTCGAAACGATAATCGAAGCCTCGGGAAGCCGGTTCTTATTTATTGTGGCTCCAAACAAGTCCACAGTTTATCCAGAGCATGTGGGTTTTGTTCCCAATACCGCTGGGTGCAACCGCAGCCGATACGATCTGCTCCTCGAAAGCATCGCAGAATACCCGCTGCGGAGTTTTGTAAGGCTTGACGAACAGCTGCGGCAAGCAAAAAAAGGCGATGCGCTCCTGTACGACAAGACCAGCACTTATTGGAATGGGTTGGGCGCGACTGTCGCTGCAGAAACCATTCACCAGCAAATCTTTGATGGCCGTTCGGACAAACGCCCTGCAGATTACAATTCATCGGGCATCATCAGCACTGGAGATCTCTACACTCAGTTGATGGGTTTCCCCTCTCTGGCTGAAGAGGGGCCTTTCCAGCGCTTCGTGAACCCTGACCGGCCCGATCTCCCTACTGGGCTTCTTTATGGCGACGCTTTCGTGGAGAATCTGCTCCCCTACGTGGCACGGATGTTTAAGCAGTTGGATGTGATCCCGGCCAACCGATTTCCATCAAAACAGCGCAGCGAAAACCTGGGAGCCTATGATTTTATTTTGCTTGAGACAGCCGAATCCGACCTAGCGAGTGTTCACATAGACCTTGACGGAATCTTCTCATTAGCTGAGCGCGAAGTGCAGATCCCGCAGAGGTATCCCCTCGACCTACGGGCGGCGGTGCCAGTCTCACATATTTCTCTGGATTTGAGGAAAGACGGTTTGGAGATAAAGTCAATGGGCTCCCAGTCCGTGTTTGAACTTACGTCCGTGCCTGGTTCAGATGAAGATATCTTCAGGGTGCTGAGGCTATCGATTGCTGCGTCACAATCGAATATCATGACAGTTACGTGCTTAACCAGTACCCCCTATGTCACACCCAAATCCTTAAAGCCGGGCATTTCGGAAATTTATCTCCCCCTGCCATTTCAAAAAGTGCTATCGCTGCGCATCCAGCCGGGTAACGGGGTAGATCTGCTTATGCTGCGTTCAGCTGAAGTACTCGGATTTATGAGAAATCCGAGTATCCTGGAAACGCCCGCGGAAAAGATCACTGTCGCCAAAACTGAGCAGGAGGATGAGTTGAAGCTCCTGCGCGAGGATTCGACGGCGAGTATTTCCAAATCGAAAGTAGACACCGAATTTTCAGCCGCGATGTCTGAGGGAGCAGTCTCTCAGTCCAACTGCGAGATGGCTAGGTCCGGGGATATGGAGGTATCGAACTCAATCGAGCCCTCGATCGCTGTGGCCGACTTTGAGGACGGACGCATTTTCCAGCGCAGAGGCAGGAGCTCGGACATTGTGGTATCAGGAACATACGGAGGCATGCCGGAAGCTATAGAGGCCAGGGTGGTCAGGGACAGGACCTTTGAAGAAATCGTGCCGTGGACAGTGATTGACCCCTCCCCACGAAACGGAATTTTTTTGGGCGTGCTTTCTGATGTGCCTCAGGGTGGGTGGTACAACATCCAGGTGCGGTACTGCAATAACCACTCTGTTTCAAGCTACGGTACCCACAAATGGGGCATAGGAATACTGGTCGCTTGCCTTGGACAATCAAACATGAAGGAATGGTTTCATACAGGTACGACCTTAAGGGCACATCCACTGCTGAGGAAATTCACCGTTAGAGGTTGGGCAGAGCTTGGCAGTAAGGGTAACGGGGCCATCGTTTTCGGCAACAGGATAATAGAGCGACTCGGTATCCCCGTCGGACTGCTCGATTATTCTAAGAATGGCTCAGGGCTTAGGAAAGAAGCAGATTGGGGCACGGGTTACTGGGAAGACACGTCCCCGCGTTCGATTTATAATCGATTCCTTGCTGGCGTATCCAAGACAGGGGGCGCGGTGGAATTTGTCATCTGGATACAGGGCGAAGCGGACGCCGCGCGAGGCACAGTAACGGAGGATGAGTACAGAAATTCACTTGAGAGCTTTATCACAAATCAGGTAAGAGCCGACATCCATAATGGCTCGGATCGTGAATACCTGCCTTTTCTCATCGTCATGATGGTCAAACGTCCCGGAGGCGAAGACAAACCCCACCAAGCCATCCGCAATGCCCAAAAGCATGTTGCAGAAAACGTTGCCGACTGTTATTTGGCGGCCACGACCCTCGATCTTAAAAATCAGGGCAGACAGCACCTCTCCCCCGATGCATTTGTAACCATGGGGCGCAGAGTCGCTCAAACGGTTCTATTTATCTTGGGTGAAGAGAAATACTACCGCGGGCCGGAGGTAGCCGAGGCAAACCGCAGAGACAACCATACTATAGATGTGAGAATTGACCACAGAGGTGGCACGGATTTCACACCAGATTCAGGAATTTCCGGATGGGAAATACTGGTGAACGGGATTCCCTTACCTATCGCAGAAGTTAACCGGCATGATCCTCAGACAATCAGGATTACCCTTAAGAGCCCACTTGCCGACAAAGCAATGATTCGGTATCTGTACGGTTCAATGCCGGATACGAGCAAACCTGTCCTCGACAATTCAGCGATGTTCCTCCCGCTTGAGGAATACCAATCGGAAATTCAATAAGAGTGGTAAAGGCTGCACTGGGACGCCTTTAATAAAAGCATTTGGTTAAGATCTCTTACTTCTCTCTGCCGACAATAACCTGGACCACTGCCCCAAGAGCCCGGGAATAATAGACTTTACATTCCATGAGGTGAGGCACACGTTCAACACCAACATGCGGAAGGCCAGCGCCGAGGACTCCGTCACCATGAAGCTGGCGGCCACAACACGCTGGGGACCATTTCGACGCTATAGTTCAGTCTCCTGGCCGAGAAGCCTTGAGTCCCTCGACTTTACTCGGGACCCTGAGGTGCTCGAAGGGCAAGCGAAAGGGGGCACCCACGTATGTGGAGTGCGCCCCTGAGCGTGTCGAATGGCTCCCCGGGACGGACTCGAACCGCCGACCAAGTGGTTAACAGCCACCCGCTCTACCAACTGAGCTACCGGGGAAAACTACAGCAGAAATCTAACAGAAAGTTCTTTAGACGTCAATCAAATTGTCCGGGGATGGAGCAAGGCAAATCCGTCACCGTGTATGCTCCTCATAAGGGAGGGAAGGTAGGAGGTAGGCCTTGCCGAACGTCATGTCGGAGTAACTGCCGTCCGGCAGGTTCAGCGGATCGGTCATACGGAATTGCTCGACTACCTCATCATTAAGCTCAATTCCCAACCCCGGTGCGTTGCTCAACTGCAGGTGCCCGTCACTAATGCGCAGCCGTTCGGCGAGCAGGTCTTCAATGAATGGGTTACCGGTCCGGTCGACCTC
>SMTZ1_10000211_pt1 | contig 51744 bp, 73 predicted proteins | sample DeeMarSWOR136_30_FD_25667 | JGI IMG/M metagenome (IMG submission 25667) | reverse complement strand
AGAATCCTGACATTATAACCGTGCCTCTCTAAATATTCAGCAAGGCTGACAAAACCAATGGGATACATCTCAAAAACAGGGGTGGAGGGAACAACATCACTTGTGGGTCCATAGAGAATAGACTTACTTCTGAAACCGTAGACACTTGGTGAATGGATAAGAATCAAATCCGCTTTAGGCATAAGCTTCCTTCTGCTCAGAAAGACTCAGATAACAGCTCAACTTTATTTTCCAAAAGATAATTAATGTGAACTATTTACTCAGATATTCAATTGCTTCTTCTGTTAGATCTCCCTTTTCTTCTTCTTTTAGATAGCCTTTCATTTTCATAGCCTTAGATGATTTCACTTTATCTAAAGGATGTGCATGGATATGAAGTTTTTTAAATTTTTTTAAAGTCTTTGCCCTTTCTTCCATTGTTATCCTACTTAACTCTATGGAATTTATTGCTGACTCGTATCTTTTTGCCATCTTTTTAAAACCAAGCAATTCATAGATCTGAGCTTTTATAATAAAAGAAGTAATGTCTTCAGCCCCGTCTAAATTATCCATTAAGGATAATGCCTTGAATAACCCTTTTTCATTCTTTGTAGTGTAGGGTAATTTAACAGAATGGCCCGTGTAGCGTAAACGGCACATCTTGCTGCATTCCCTAACTAACGTCTCTCTCACTTCCTGGCTTAGATGAAAAATAGGCTTTGTACCATTCCTTCCGATAATAAAATCATCTTTGTTTTTTTCATTCTTAAGAATAGAATATACTCTCCACAAATCCTCAGCATACCCAGTAAAACCTTCTTTTAAATAATCAGAAGCAATTCTGGGAATGTTTGTCGGATCATGCACTTCACTATAGATATCGATAGATTTTTCCATCAAAAGGCTCATAATATTCTGATTAAAAAAACTTTCTTTTTCTATCTTTTTAATAATTGCCTCGGCCTCATCTAAATAAAAATCTCCAATCATTTCGAGATTTACTTTATCTTTTTTTGCTTTAAAGATGTTATAAGCCCCTTCCAGGTCACCTTTAAATGCCTTGTAAAAACCAACCAACCTATCATCATCTACATCCTCGAACTTGGAGGATATTGCTTTCCATAATAAGCTGTAAGCGCTTGCGCTATTTGTGGCTATTAATGTCAAGCCAAGAGGTAAAATAATTCTAGGTTTATCATAAAACCTTGAAACCGAGTAAACTAAACCATAAGCTGCAGGAAATCCTCCACAAAAACGCCCTAACATATTTACAAATCTATTAGAAAAGCGAGAATCCTTTAAAACATTCTTGAGACTATCAACATGATGAAAAAAAGCAATTGGATGGGTAAGTCCTGAAAAAAAACCTCTCATAAACTTTTTGGGTAATAAAGTATAATCTGAATTCTTCAAACCATTGTCTAAAACCCTATTATAATTTTATAGCAAACAGCTAACTGCTCAGGAATAAAACTGTTGAGAGGCTCTTTTTCCAATAAAGCTTCCAATTTCTTTGTCACATTTAAAGCAGATTCTTTTAATAAATTTCGGCTTTCTTTTATTTTGCTTACTTGAGAACTTCCCATTTTTTACCTCTTTTTTGACAAACCAAACGTGAAATGTAGGTATTACTTATATCTTTGTCAAATAATTTTTTTATTTTTTTTAATTTTTTGCACATTGTTTAAATAATATATAGTTTTTTCAGACTTACAACTTCCTCATATCAAGTCATTCAAACAGGTTTAATAGGATTTAATTTTTTATTCCCAGAAACCTTACCAATCTCCTAGTAAGACTTTTTGAAACCTGTCTCTCATTTTTCTTCCACTGAACAATCTGATTTACAGTCTTCTCAATAATATCTAGGTCATAAGGTTTGGGAACAAAAAACAATCGATTTTGATTCATTTCTCTTAGATCTTTAAGCCCCAGCTGAATCTCGTCTTTGTCTGAGGTTACGATTACCCAGAACTTCTCATCAGAATAGTGCTTACAGACTCTGTGAAGTAATTCTTTAATCTCTTCATTTTCCGGATCAATAATAAGGATGTCATAACCCCGTATGTCCAAATAAACCCTTAACTCTCCTTTTTTTGGCTGAACAGATACTACCTCATGATCTTTTATCAAAGCCTCAGATAAAAACTCTCGACTTCCTTGATCAGGGTCATAAATTAAAATTCGCAGTCGTTTCGCTCGTTCATTCATTAATACTGAGTTTTTTTTAAAATTCTCAGCACACATTTCTTAAGCCTTTGATAAAGACTTTAAAAAAAAATAACTTCTTTTATTAATCTATTAGAGAATAGAGGCAATAACTGTTCCATTTTAAAAAATGGAAGAAAATAAATGAGTTTATTCTATAAAAACAATAAGATAAAAGATTAAAGAGTTAAAAGACAGGGTTGAAAAGAAGAGAAAAGATTGGCTTTAAAAAAGCCACTCATAGGTAATTGGTAAAATATTGACCAGCTATAGCTTTAATCAAAAAAATGTTCTTTTTAATCCAGAATGACTGTTTTTTAGAAGACTATTATTTTAAAATGATATCGTCTAATTATTTAAAAAATAGGAATGAACAAGATGAGCCTAAAAATTGATTTCTTTAAAGAGATCTAAAGATATGTGAAATTCCTTCTTAGAAAATATTTTTTACTCTCAATGCTTTTTTAACTTTTTATCAAGTGTATGACGATCAATTCCTAAAAGCTTGGCAGCCTTTGTTTTGTTGCTCTGACAAAACCGGAGAACTCTTTTGGCATAAACAGCCTCTAACTCCTCAAGGGAATATATTTGACGTTTCGGTTCACTCTCATTCAGAATATTCCCTACCAAGATGCCGCTTATCATTTCCTGAGGAAGATGCTCAATTGTAATCTCTGAACCCTCTTCTAAAAGAATAACTCTTTCCATAAAGTTCTTCAATTCTCTGATATTGCCTGGCCAACTGTATTCAAGAAAAACTTCTTTCACTGATTCTGAGATGCCTTGAAAGTCTTTACCAAAGACTTTGTTATACCTCTTAAGAAAGTGTTCAGCTAATAAAAGAAGATCATTTTCTCTTTCTCTCAAAGGAGGCAGGGCTAAGGAGACAACATTCAGACGGTAATAAAGGTCTGACCGAAATTTTTCCTCTTCTATCAACTGCTTCAGATCTTTGTTGGTTGCTACGACGAAACGTGTATCGACCTCAATTAGTTTTGTCGAGCCCAGTCGGCGAAATTTTTTCTCTTCAATAAATTTTAACATTTTGGCCTGAAGGGGAAGAGCCATATCACCAATTTCATCCAAGAAGAGCGTTCCTCGATCGGCTAACTCCACTAGTCCAGCTCTTCTTTCTTTTGCATCTGTATAAGCCCCCTTTTCACACCCAAAAAGCTCACTCTCAATCAGGGTTTCAGGAATGGCGCTGCAGTTGAACTCGATAAAAGGCTGCGTTGAGCGAGGAGACCCGTAATGTAAAGCCCTAGCCAACATCTGCTTTCCTGTACCACTCTCTCCTGTAATCAGAACTGTGCTGGGCAATCCAGTTTGACTGATTTTTCTTGCGGTTTCCAAAACCTCTCTTATTTGTGGAGATTCCCCTATAATCTTTCCTTCTTCAAATTCCCTCTTCTCCTTGCCTTCCATATAATGGAGGCGGCGTTTGAGGCTACGTGTATCCAAGGTACTACGGACACGACTCAGCATCTCTTCAAGTTCATAGGGTTTTTTGACAAAATCAGATGCGCCAAACTTCCCCGCCTCAACAGCCTCTTCAATATCTCCATAAGCCGTGATAATAATCACATGAACCTCAGAATCGCTATTTTTCATTTCCTTTAGAATTTCTATTCCATCGCTATCCCCTAAAACAAGATCCAGAATGACTAAATCAGGCTCGAAACGGTTAAATTCTTTCAATCCCTCTTTTCCGGAAGATGCTTCCCTCACATCATAGCCCTGCTCCATGAACGCTTCTTTCAGGGTTTCTCTAACAATCTTTTCATCATCAACAATCAAGATCTTAGACTTCATATATTCTCCTGTCTTTTAGGCAGAACAATATGAAACTTCATACCCCCTTTGCTTCCATTTTCTGCCCATATCCTTCCCTTATGCTCCATAATGATATTTTGACAGATAGCAAGTCCCAAGCCTGTTCCCAGAGGTTTGGTTGTAAAAAAAGGCTTGAATATCTTTTCCAATTCTTGAGGCTCCACACCTGGTCCTGTATCTTCGAAAACCAAGTGGATATGGGGGGTAGTATCTGATGTTCCATCCTCAATTCTAATCATCACTCGATCACCTTCTCGAAGATTATCCCCGGCATTTTGCAGGATGTTATAAAAGACCTGCTTCAGCATATCTGAATCAGCTTCTAATGGCAGAGGACCATAATTTCTTGTCTCCACCTTGACTTGCTTTTCAGCCATGTCCTTATTTATTAAACTGATTGATTCCTTTATAAGTCTCATTAAATCAATTTTTCGAAATTTAGGCTTGACTGGACGAGAATAGTTAAGTATGTCAGACATAATCCGTTCAACGCGGTTTAGTTCTTCTATCATTCGATCAAGTTTTCGCTGAAACGACTCGTTTGATTGCGTCTGCCTCTTAATCAACTGGATACCTGTTCGAATGCCAGTGAGAGGATTTCGAACTTCATGGGCGATCTTGGCAGAAATTTCTCCCATGGCAGCAAGCCTCTCAGCATGGAGCAATCTTTGGCGCTGTTCACTAATCGTTTTATCAGAATTTTCTAAAAGCGAAATGATATGGTGCATGTGTTGATCGAGCTTCCCAATTTCGTCTCCTTTGGTTTTTGAATGTTCCTCAGAGAAAAGCTTGTCCGCGGCATGAGCCTCATCCATGATTTTACGAAGTGGCCTTGTAATACTCCTCGTAAGGGAAAAAAAGGCCAACAAGCTCAGAGCCACCCCGCTTAACAGAAAAGTCAGAATAATAGTGTTCATTCTTCTAAAATCCATCTCCGTCTGGCTGACAGCATTGTTAATAAGACCTTCATTAATCTCTAATATTTGTAGACAGAGGCCGCGCATGGCACCGTAATCCTCAATTGCTTGGTTGGCAAGAGCATTAGGCAGAACCTTTTTCTCTGCAATTTCATTGTGAAAAGAACTCACTTTTTCATAAAGCAATGAAAGCTCCTGAAGTATATCCTTCTCTTCCTTGGTATAGGCAACAGCCCTTGCTTTGGATAACCAGGATTTGAAATTTTCCTTTTCTTGTAAAAGATCTTCCATTAAAACGGGGTCCCATCCCTTGATCATCATTTGATAAATAATCTTTTTTTGATGGAAAATCTGACGCTTTAGGTGAATGGCTGCTTCTAAACTGTAAACATTTTCTTTAACGATTTGTTCAGGGGTCTCACGGAGCTGGAGTGCAAAGTAGAGTGCCAAGATAGAAAACAGAAATAAAATTCCCAAAGCTGATGCATAAATGAGAAAGATTCGAGCGGCAACGCTTAATTTCTTCATGAATCTCTCCTCAGCAAGATTTTCTAAATTAAATAGAGGTTTTGATTATATAATATTCTTAATTCAAAAATTATAACAAAATTCTGCTTTAAAAAAAACAAAATATTTTGAATGAATATGAAAAGTACAAAATAAAAACTGAAGGTTAGCCTATGGTTAAAAGAGAGAGGTCATAATCTACATCTTAAAATTGATTATTACTGACAGGAAAAGTAAAATTAAAACTATTGAAACGCCAAATCCGATTAGTGTCCTGTAGATATTTTCATTATAATGTATGCTCTTTATGGTTTTGAGTCTTTCTGCAAATTTTTCTTCTTCCTCAATAGATTTCTGCCCAACGAGGCTTTTAAGTGCTCTGTTTGCATACAGACATGCTGTCCATAGTAATACCTTAGGAGCCGTATATGGATTCTTGCTTAATCTGATTATAGAATCTAATTCAGCTGAAAAAATATTCTGAACTTTAAGCCGAAAGCTACTTAAGGGATTGTTGCAAAACCAGACAAAAATTCTACCCGGCTTTCTATAAAACCAGTCTGTGTCAATACTAATAGTAGGTTCACCGCCCAGTTTATCTATATAAACCCAGAATGCAACAGCCGTTAGCAGCAAAAGCTGCATCATCCCAACTACATGGTAAGCTGTATAGGGATGATAATGGACATGATAAGGTAGAATATCATAGAGTATCTTAGGATAAACCCCAGTAAAGATGCAGAGGAATGCGGCCATACCCATAGCTATCAGCATATTCAAGGGGGGCTCTTTAGCCTCAATTTCTTCTATCTTTTCTCCCTTGGGAACCTTGCCAAACCAAGTTCCATAGGGAAGTTTAAGGCCGGTATGGAGAAATGTCCCTATGGATGCCAAATGGAGCATAAGGTGGATGACAGGCCTATGTAACTCGCCTGCCGCTGCTGTAACCATGGTTTTGCTTACAAATCCATTAAAGAGCGGTACTGCTGAGATAGAAAAACCTCCTATCATATAAAGAGAGAGACAAATAGGCATCTTTTTATACAGGTTTCTTCCTTGGAGTTCTGTAAGCTTTCTTCTTCCTGTTACATGGATTACTGCTCCCGCACCCATGAAAAGGAGGGCCTTGTATAAAATGTGGCAAAAGGCATGGGCAGTAGAACCATTCATAGCCATCTCGCTTCCTAATCCCACCCCACACACCATATATCCCACCTGACTGATGATATGGTAAGCAAGAAGCCTTCTGATATCATTTTCAAGTACTGCATAAACCACACCATATAATGCCATAATGGCACCCAACCAGATCAGGAGTTCAACACCTGGAAAACCTCTTAAAAGCACATATACAGCACTTTTAGTAGTAAAAGCGGTCAAGAATACACTCCCTGTAACAGTAGCCTCTGGGTAGGCATCAGAGAGCCATGCATGAAAAGGAGGCACCGCGGCATTAATGATAAAACCAAGGAGTATAAGCTGAGATGCAAGACCTCCGTATTCTATAAAGCTAAAATTTATAGACCCTGTATTTGATACATAAATAATAATCCCAGCTAAAAGAGCACAACCACCAAAAAGGTGAACCATGAGATATCTAAATCCAGCATTAAGGGCGGCTTTATCTTTTTGATACCAAATCAAGAATACAGAGGAAACAGCCATGATTTCCCAGAAAGCAAAGAGGGTAAAGAGATCTCCAGCAAAAGTAACACCGAGAGTGCTTCCAACATAGAGAAAGGCAGATATATGTTGTCCATCTTCCCTTACATGAAGGGCATATACCATTCCCAGAAAGGCCATAATAACAAACACATACCCAAAACACATGGCAAGCTTATCGACCCTGCCCAAGATGAGATCATATCCCAAAAAGTTAAAAATCCAATAAGTACCTTTAGGCATATAAAGAAGGTCTATGAAGGCTATAATAGGAACAAGAAGCTGAAAGAGTTGTTTTAGCCTTCTTTCCCTCAAAAAAGGAATCAAAAGGGCACCCAGAATAAATATAAATGCTGGTGGCACCACCTTAAACATCATAATCCTCCTTAATCATAATAATCCTCATCCTTTGAGATCCCATGATGACCCAATGCCTTGGAACCCAACACAATTAAAATACAACCTATAAATCCAAATATGGCATCAAATGCTGGTATCTTCTCCCAAAAAAAGTGAGGGTGTTCCGGAGAAATAAAAAAACCCATAATGATAAACACGCCAATAGTTATAAAAAATAGCTTTTTTAGGGCATTTGGCATTTAAACACCTCCCAAAATATTTTGTACAGAAATGCTTGCCATATCTAAGAAATAGAAAAAGGCATTAGGAAAGATGCAAAAAATCACAGAAAAGGTTGCAGTAGCCACTATTGGGACAACTACCAGCGAAGATGCCTCATCAAATTTTGGATATACGCCATTCTTACTCTTAAAAAAGGCATTATAAACTATAGGAAAAAAGTAAGCAGCGTCTAATAAGGCACTAATAAGAATCACAATAAGAAATATGAGCTGATCTGCCTCTATGCTACCCAAGCAGAGATACCATTTACTGATAAATCCACAAACTGGAGGAATACCAGTGAGCCCTAATGCCCCTATAGTGAAAGCACCGAGAGTAAATGGCATCTGTCTTCCTATCCCGTCCATTTCACTTATATATTCTTTGTGGGTCTTTACATATATTGCACCGGCACAAAGAAATAGGGTAATCTTCATAAAACCATGATAGGCAATGTGAACCATACTGCCCCGAATAGCATCAGAGGAAAGCAGGGCAGCTCCCAATATAATAATAGAAAGGTTATTTATAGTAGAAAAGGCCAACCTTCTCTTTAAGTGGTCTTGAGCTAAGGCGAACATGTTTGCCACAATAATAGTAAAAGAGGCAACATAGGCTAAGATGAGCCACATGCCAAGATCAAAGAGAAGCTCTGGACCAAATACATAAAGGATTACCCTCAAGCAGCAAAATACCCCTGCTTTCACCACAGCAACTGCATGGAGTAATGCACTGACAGGCGTTGGAGCAATCATAGCAGTGGGAAGCCACTCATGTATGGGTATAATCGCTGCCTTTGAACCAAATCCTATGATAAAAGTAACAAATAAAAGGCGAAGAAGGTTTGCTGAACAATGGCCTTCAAGAAAACCCCCAGCCACAAAATCAAGACTTCCGGTAAGGTAATAAGTCAGACCAATAGAGAAAAGAATAAAGGCAGCACCAGTCAATAAGTAAGTCAGGTACTTTCTCGCTGCTTTGATGGCCTCTGGTGTCTCTTTGTGGGCTATCAGTGGATAAGTAGATACACTCAATATCTCATAGAACATATAAAGGGTAAGCAAATTACCTGAAAGGGCAACACCGACTCCCCCACAGAGGGCCAATGCGAAGCAGAAAAAGAACCTGGTCTGCGCATGCTCTTTTAAGCCTCTCATGTAACCTATGGAATATATAGAGACAGCAATCCATAAGGCAGATGCTAGGACCGCAAATATCATCCCAAAGGCATCTACTCTAAATTGTAAAGAGACCCCTTGGCAAACATTGACAATGGTATATTCTATTATTTTCCCTTCTAATATAAAGGGAATCATGGAACATACGATGGAAAATTTTACAACAGAGGCCAAGATGGTCCAGAATTCTCTGATATTTCTGTTTTTTTCTCCCGCAAGGAGAATCAGACAGCCTGCGAAAGCAGAAACTAAAACAGCAAGTAATGGCCTAATAGATTGTATAACCTCCATCCTATTTATCCCCCTTATCCTAAAAGCTTACGGGAACTATAAACTGAATGAATGCAGAGATAATCTTTCCACTAAATATACCGAGTAATATTATTCCAACGGCCATGATGAGTATGGGAATAAGCAAACTTAAGGGAGCCTCGTCACGAGATACCTCTATATGCTCTCCTCCATCATGGGCATAAGCAGGCTCAAAGTATGCATTTTCTATAACCCTGAAGAACAAAATGGCATTGAAAAGGCCGCTCATTAATATAACTGCTACAAATATCCAGTTGTTGGCATCGATTGCTCCTAATATCAGGTACCACTTACTGAAAAAACCACATGCAGGTGGTACTCCCATCATAGAAAGGGCAGCGATAGTAAAAGCACCCATGGTAAAGGGCATCTTTCTATGAAGAAATCTCAATTCATAGATATTTCGTATTCCTAACTTAAACATTATTGCCGCTACAATCAAAAACAGGCATGCCATCATCAAAGCATCATTAACAATATGCAGAACAGCCCCTGTAAGAGCATTTCTATTGGCCATCGCCACCCCCAATACTATATAGCCTACCTCCGCTACCATAATATAGGTAAGCATTCTTTTTAAGTCCACCTGAGCAAGGGCCAGTACGCAACCTACAATGATAGCTATGCTAGCAACCCAGCTAAGAATAGTAGTCACAGGAAGCATTTCTATAGAAAATGAGGGCTCAAATACTTTAAACATTATCTTTATCATTACATATATCCCTACTTTGGTCATTAAGGGAGCAATAAGAGAACTTACTGGAGAGGGGGCATATGTATAGGCATCCGGGAGCCATACATGCAAAGGGAAAAGTGCCATCTTTATAGCTATTCCTATCATAAAGAAGGAAAATGCCACCAGCACCACCTTAGAATGATAAAGATTTGGCAGGATCTGGTTTAGATCAGCCATATTAAGAGACCCTGTCACGATATAGAGATAACCAACACTCAGGAGATAAAAGCAAGCACCGATTGTTCCTAAAACAACATATCTAAAAGCAGCATATGGTGCTCTTTCCTCACCAATTGCTATAAGAGCATAAGCGGATAGGGAAGCAATCTCAAGAAATACATACAGGTTGAACATATCCCCTGTAACAACAATTCCTGCGAGACCAGTAAAGAGCAAAAGAAATAGAGAATAAAAAGGAACATCTTTATCAGGAAGTTCTTTTTCTATACTTTTTTTAGAAGATATCAACACCAGCAAAGAAATAGATGTTACCAAAACGACCATAAGTGCATTAAGATGATCAATGTAAAACTCAATTCCCCACGGCGGTTCCCAGCCACCCAGATAATATCGTATAGGGCCATGATACAATACCCTATTGGCAACGATTAGGGATGAGAATAGAGATATTGAGATAGCTATAATAGCTAAAGGATAGCAGAGTTTCTTTTTCCACCATCCGAACACAGGAATTAAAAAACTGAAAAGTAAAGTAACAGAAACTATAAGAATTGGGAAATGGACCTGATAAAAATTCATTTTATCTTCCTTAAGATTTCATCCTCTTCTAAGGTTTTATATTTTTTATAAATCGTAATGAGTAATGCTAATGCAACCCCTGTAGTTCCAACACCGACAACAATTGCCGTAAGCATAAGAACATGAGGAAGAGGGTTCACATATTGAGAAGCATGTGAAACGATATGAGCCCCGTGCCCTGATAATCCCTCTACAATGGGAATGCTACCCCCTTTTTTTGCTCCTATAGAGATAAAATAGAGGATAATCGACCACTGAAAGATATTCATCCCAATGAGTTTTTTTACAAGGTTCCTTTTACCCATCATGGCATAAAAACCGATCATCATGAGAAAAATATAAATATAGTAGTTAAACTTTCCGACTAAAAATTCTAACATTTTATCACCTACTCATAAGTTGAAAGGTCATAAAAAATCGATACCATAACTGCCATAACCGTTATACCTACCCCTATTTCAATCCCAAGCATTCCCATACCGCGCGGTTCTACTACTGGAAGAATACCGTAATCTAAAAAGTTTGCTCCGAGGACAAAGCATACAAACCCTATAAAACCATAGATAAAAACTCCCATGCTAGTAAAAGTGGTTAATATTCTCTCGGCAAATCTTTCTTTCACTTCATCTATTCCAAAAGCAATAGCTAACAGAATGAAACTTGCACCCAGAATCACTCCACCTTGGAAACCACCTCCAGGGCTCGTGTGACCATGCATAATTACATAGAGGGCATAAAGCTGGACAAAAGGGGCAAGAATTCGAGAAATCGTCTTTATAATAATGCTTTCATGTTTATCGATCATACATCCTTCTCCTTTTTCCTCTTCCTAAGAATAAGAAGGCAAGAAACAGCAGCTGTAAAGATAACTGTTGTCTCTCCGAATGTATCAAAACCCCTGTAATCTGCAAGCACAGCAGTTACCATATTTGGGACTTCTGTTTCTTCAAGGGTCTTTTCTATATATCTTGGTGATACATGAAGACTTGCTGGCGAATGGGGATCGCCCCATTTTGGCATATCAGAAACCCCGTAAATAAGCAAAAGACCTGTTATGCAGGTTAAAATATAATAAAAAATTCTCAATCCTTTGTCCTCCTCCCTGTCTTGAATACGGCGATCACAAAGAGAATCGTCGTTACCCCTGCCCCCACTGAAGCCTCTGTAAATGCAACATCAACTGCTCCCATCTCAACCCATAATAGGCACATAAAAAAACTAAAGGCACCCATGAGTAATGTAGCACTTAAAAGGTCCTTAACAGCAATGGCTCCTATTGCTGAAATAACAGCAAATACGAGTAATATGAGATTCAGTTGCCAAATCATTTATTCTTCTCCTTTTTCCAAAGAGGAATTTTATTTCTAAGGGCTGCTCGTGCAATCGAGTGAGTGGCTGTCGGGCTTGTTAAAAATATAAATATGGCAATAATGATTATTTTCGCGCTTCCTAAGGATAAACCGTGATATAGGGCAAGCCCCGCAAGTATCAAAAGGCTTCCCAAGGTATCACATTTACCAGTAGCGTGCATTCTTGTATAAAAGTCTGGAAAACGAAGAAGACCAATCGTTCCTGTTAAAAGGAAGAAAGTCCCACATACAATGAAAATAATAGAAACAATATGCATTTAAAAAACCCCTTTTTTTTCAAAATATTTAGAGAAAGTCAAGGTGCCGATAAAGTTAATCAAGGCATAGATCATCGATATATCTATAAAAAAATCGATTCTCTTAAAGATAAATCCCATAAATAAAATAATGGCAATGGTTTTTGTCCCAATCACATTGATAGCAATCATCCTATTGATGATTCCAGGACCAAAAACAGCCCTATAGAGACAGAGAAATACTAAGAAAAGGATTATTACACTCACTGTTAATAAGAAATCTATCATTCTTCTATTCCTTAAAATGATGGTTCATTTTTCAAATTTTTCTCCTTCTAAGTAGATATACGCAACCCTTGTTTCCATTTCTCCTGTCAGGAGATCATCCGCGACCTTTTTACTCAATGCATGTACATAAAATTCCTCATCGATGATGTCCATCGTAATCGTACCTGGGGTAAGGGTAATGGAATTCCCTAGAGTGACCATAGAAATATCGCTTTTTAATTTTGTTTTGAATCTTATTATTTTTGGATCGATTGGCATCTTGGGATTGAGGACCAAACAGGCAACGTGGATATTTGCCAATATGATCTGATAAATGAGCCAAGGTAAATAACATATAAATCTTAAAATACTGAGAAGCCTGTCTTTCGCCCTTATATCTTCAAAAAGAAGGTCATGGGAAACGCAACCTACCAAAAAAGAACAGATAAAACCCAAAGAGAGATGAAAGAGATCGTACTTACCAGAGAGAGTTATCCAAAAACCGTAGAGAAAAAAGAAGGTCACCAACCGACCCAAGTTATCAGGATAATAGGTGCAGGCCCTTTTCAGCAATTTGTAGGCTGCTGGATTCTCAGGATCAAGGATCAAAAGGTCGATATTTAGCAAATCTGAATCAGTTATTAAGTCTTCGGTTTTGGGATGGCGAGATGTCACCTCATGGTTTTTCAGGGCTTTGGATAGTATTTCCCTATTTCCTTCATCTTTATCATAGATAAGGATTTTTAATCGCTCCGCATCTTCCTCCATTATCCCTGTATCATCTTTTATACTTTTTTCAAACATTTTCCCATACCTATATTGCTTACTACTTCATAAAAAACTTTTCTCTTTTAAATTTTATATACTAAAAACTTAGATTATAAATGTAGGTACACAGAACCGATCAATATTCGGAACAAAATCGATTCCCTGCAAATATCTTAGCCAAGAATGCCGGCACCGATTAGCTAAAATCACCAGATCTGTGTCATTTTCGTTGACTAATTTCTTTAAGACTTTACTTTTTTCACCCCTAAGAATCTTAAAATCAACATCTGCGCCTTCTTCACGCAGTTGCACTACGAAAGGAATGAGGCGGCTTTTCAGAGCTTTTGTAGTTGGCGCAGGAACAGAAGGTGTTGCTAAAGACCACTGAAAGGGCCTTCCTACAGTTAAAAGCGTAACCTTGGCCTTACAGGTCTTTGCTAGTGCTGCTACATAGGGTATGATCCGTCTCCCTTCTTTCTCCCCGTTTAAAGGAACAAGTATATGACGTGGAGGCCAGCGAAGCTTCATACTACCCCTTGTACCAAACATCTCTTCAGTTGTGTAAAAAAGAGTTTCCTTTTTCTCCTCTTCTCTAAAAGCGACCTCCGTATGTCCGGTTTCTTCTCTGTTTATCATTTCTCTCACCTCCCCTCTTTTTGTTCTTTTTAAAACCTGCCTTGTCTTTCCATTTTTGGATTTTATATAACAACTGTTGGAATATTAAGATGATCAATCAATGGAACAATGTCTTTTCCCTTTAGATATCTAAGCCATCTGTGTCGATAACGATTGTCCAAAATAATCAGGTCTGCATCCATGGCCTTGTTTAATTGTTCTATTATCTTTTTCTTTTCCCCTCTGAGTATTCCAAAATCAACATCCACTCCCTTGACACGCATTTCCATTACAAAATGAATGAGGCGGCTTTCCAGTGCTGCGGTAGTTGGCGCAGGAATCGAAGGTGTTGCCAAAGACCACTGGAAGGGTCTTGCTATAGTAAAAAGCGTAACCTTGGCCTTACAGGTCTTTGCCAGTGCTGTTACAAAGGGTATAATGCGCCTCCCTTCCTTCTCTCCATTCAGAGGAACCAGAATGTGACGTGGGGGCCACCTAAGCTTCATCGAACCTCTTGTACCAAACATTTCCTCGGTTGTGTAAAAAAGGGCTTTCTCTTTCTTTTCTACTCTAACAGCTGTTTCAATTTTTCTGTTTTGTTCCTTGTTTTCCATTTATCTCACCTCCTCTCTTTTTGTCCTCTAAAAAACATTGTCTTGGTTTAATCTCAAAGACAGAAAAAAGGCTTAAGCCTCCCGACCCAGAAACCGGGCTAATAATCTCCGAGCAGAGTTTTTTGAAGCTCTTTTCTCATCAGCTTTAAACTTAGCAATCTGATTTACTGTTTCTTCAATAATGTCCGGATCATAGGGTTTAGGAATAAAAAGCAATCGGTTGTGAATTAACTTCTCCAGGCCTAGTTCCTTTTCATCTTTTTCTGAGGTCACAATTATCCATAATTTTTTACCTGTTTTGCGTAGAAGATTGTCAGCTCGCATCTCTTAATCCCCTTTCTGTAAAACCTTTGAAAAATACTCCCAATCTTCTTACCTATCAGACTATATAGGCAATAAGCATTCCATATTAAAATACAGAGGGAAAATAAAATAATTTGTCCTTTGAAAACAATAAGATAAAAAATTAAGGGGGTTAAAGAGAAGAATAAAAAGAAAAGAAAAACTTGGCTTTAAAAAAACCACTCATTGGTGATTGGTAAAATATTCACCAGCTTGGTTACTATTATTCTTGGTCTAAAATTTAATTAGAATCATGCACAACATCATATACAATTATTAAATTTCTTCATCACTGACAAGCACTTTCAAAAAGAAATTTTGGCTAAAGTTTTTTGCTGTTTGTAAAGTTGAAAAATATGTATTCTTAATATCCGCTATAGGTATTTAACGGTCTTTAGGGGTCTGCTTTACTCCTCAAAATACTCTATTATAGCCATGCTTTTAGGTATGAGAACCTTCTTACATCTTGTTTTTGAGTATGATTCACTATGTTCAGGGTTTTCTATTTCAATATATGGTATGTTCTTTAATTCCTTGTTTAGTTCAACAGAGTCCGCCTCATACAAATTTTGACCTGCGTAAACTCTTACCTTTGCCATATGCCCCCCTTGTAAATAATAAAAAATTATCATTAATAGTTCTAAAAAGGGTCAAAAAACCCTTATGAGACTCTTTTCTCCATCTTAAAAAATAGCCATTAAAATTAACTCTCTTCTGTTGATTTTTCTAAATGAATGGCTCACAGGAAGAACCAAACCATAAACTCATCTGGATTATCAACGGGAAGTGGAATGAGAGCGTGAAAGTGAATCTTTTATTTTCTATCACAGAAAAAGATATTTTTGCAATAGTTTTTTGCTGTTTTGATGAGAGGGGGCTGACGATCGGTTTGAACCGTTGATCTATTCATCAATTGGCTATAATATAATATTTTTATAATCAATAGATTCCTAAAATATTTTCGCTGAATTCTACAGAAAAGATTTATAGACAATGCTTATATAGTTAGCATATATTATCTATATGAAAGATTGGAAACCAAAAGATATAAAGAATTTTAGAAAAAGATTTAAACTTTCCCAGAGTAAGTTGGCTTCTCTTTTAGGTGTATCTCGAAATTATATCTATCTATTAGAAAACGGAGAAAGAATACCAAGCAAGACTTTAAAACTCTTGTTAAGTTACGTTAAAAATTCTATGTTAAAAAATAACTGAAAAGAAAGGAGGTGAAAAAATGACAGAGAAACTTCGTTTGGATATATTAAGTTTTGGTCTTGCTTTAGGAACGCTGACTGCAATTGTTTTATTTTCATTTGGTTTAGTAGCTTTGATTTCTGGTTTAGGTAGACCCTATGTAGATTTAGTATCTTCTATATTGCTCGGATATTCTTCAACAATCTTTGGAAGCATAATGGGAGCTGTTTGGGGATTTATTCTTGGATTTGTTGAAGGTCTTCTACTTGCTTGGTTTTATAATGTATTCTTGAGAATGAAACAATAATAAATACATTATGTATTGGAATTCTTAAAAAAAGGGTGGGGGAAAATAAAAAGATTAATATTATTACTTTTTGTTTTAATTTCTTTAATAATTACTCCCTGTATAATCTTTGCCGAGAGCGCTGTAGATTGGGATAATAAGGCTAAGGAATTATTCGATTCAGGCAACTACAAAGAAGCGATTGATGCTTTAAACAAAGCTATAGAATTAAACCAAAAAGACGCACTTGCTTATAATAACCGCGGAAATGCTTATTTTAAAATTGGTAAGTATCAGGAAGCTATCAAGGACTACAGTAAGACTATAGAGCTTTGCCCGAGTTTTGCAAAACCTTACTATAACCGTGGGAATGTTTATTTTAAACTTGGCAAATATCAGCAGGCTATCAAGGACCATGACAAAGCTATAAAGTTTAATCCAAAGTTTGCAAAAGCTTATCATAACCGTGGAAGTGCTTATTTTAGACTTGGTAAGTATCAGCAAGCTATCAAAGGCTACAGTAAGGCTATAGAGCTGAGCCCAAGTTTTGCAAAAGCTTATTATAGCCGGGGGGATACCTTCTTATTACTTGGTGATTATAAGGAGGCCATCAATGACTATAAAACAGCTGCTAGATTAAGCATTAAAGAAGCACAAGATTACTTACGGAAAAAAGGGATTCAATGGTAAGGTAGATTAATGGAGATATTATGGAGGTATTTTAAAAGAAAGGAGATAAAACAATGAAAAAGATCGAAGCGATTATCAACTCCCATAGGTTGGAAGCGGTAAGGAATAGACTTATTAAGATAGGTATAGGGGGAATGACCGTGAGCGAAGTATATGGCTTTGGGTGTCAAAGGGGGCATCCAGAATTAAAGATAGGAAAAGAGTATCTTACGGGTTTTAGGCCCAAAATGAAATTAGAGACTGTTGTTCCTGATAGATTAGTAGAGCAGGTTTTGGAGACAATTGTAAATTATGCTCAAACAGGTACTTCTGGAGATGGCAAGATATTTATATCTTCGATCGATGATGCATTAAGGGTAAGAACAGGTGATAGGGGCGAGGATGCCATTATTTGCCAGTAAGGTTTATGAGTTAATATGTTAAGACTTTATATAAGGCAAAACCAGTTTAAAAATATAATGAACTTAGTCAAATTAAAGAACTGCTGGGACAGAAAACTCTAGTAATGACCCTCTGCTATGCACACCTTGAACCAAGCCATAAGGTTAAAGCGGTGGAGTTGCTGGATATCGTAATCAACGGAAAGCCAACTATACAAAAACTATACAATCGGGGTTCTGGTGAATCAGGCCGTTCGGCTAAGTCATTGAAAAGACTGGAGCCGACGACTGGATTTGAACCAGTGACCTACTGATTACGAATCAGTTGCTCTACCACTGAGCTACGCCGGCTTTTTTTACAATAAATGTTATTTTTGTTATTTACGCATTAGCTTACAGTTTATCCATCCCAGGATAAATCCAATAATCAAAGTGCCCAAGAGAAGCAGGGATCGGGACATCTTTATCGGCCAAAAGTAGAGCTTTACTTCTACCACCTGGGTATTCTGCACAATAAATATTGCTACTAATGCTATAATAACTAAACCAGCTATAAGTTTAGGGGACATGGGCTCACCTCCCATAATGATTTATGAGAAAGAACTCTTAACCGATTTAAACCCTTTCTTATTTCTTCCACCCTTCAATGAGATAGGGCTTCAATCTTTCAAACTCAACACACTGGGCCTCTATTACATTTTCAGCATCATATGTGGGCATGTCTTTTGTCTCAATGACGAAAGAAGCAACCCTTCCAAAATAGAGACCGGTTAAAGATTCAACTATTCTTGTGGTTCCAACCTCTTCTTTATGGGCACGTTTAAATCTTGCAATGGCAAAGTCATAGATCAATTTCACCCAGAGCTCTGCAGGAAATTTGAAATGAGAACTATCCAGAGCAACAATCTCCTCTAATGCATTCATATCTTCCTTGAGAACAAATTCTGACCAAAAGTCTCTGTTTTCCTGAAATCCCTGTTTAAATTTTTGAATCATTGCTTCTAGATCAACATAAAGTTCTTCAGGAAAGGTTTCAGATCTAAATCCATAAAAGGCGGTTGGACGAGTGTTCTTAATAGGTTTCCATTTATCTTCATACTCTCCCATTAATTTAAAAATGGTACCTACTACCTGTTTAAACATACTTTCGAGATCTTTACTGGGGTCTTTTGCATCATGAATTTTACTACCAAGAAAGGCCTGACACATCTTACATCCTTCATTGATTGCTACAGTTGTCATCCATATATCTATACCAAAACGAGCCACATCTGTTTCCCAAACCTTCTTATCAAGATATTTCTCAGTCAAATCCCTTGAAAAACCAAAGTCTCCCCCAATGGGCTGTCGAAGGCGAAGACCATAAAGGGCTCTGGTCAAAGGGTATACAACCATGTTCGTTATGGTTCCATCATATTTATGCCTTTGATAAAAAGGAGAGACAAAATCATATCCTTTAAGGATAATCGGTCCAAGTAAGAGTTCAAACCACTCCGGCGTGATACTTCTTAAGTCAGAATCTATCACAGCACAAGCTTTTACCCCTAATGCTTGCGCAATCTCAAAGATAGCTTTAAAAGCGCTTCCTTTGCCGGGAATTCCATTATATGCAGCCACTACCTGTGAGGCAGGGTAAACAGGGTGGTCAATCAAAATAGTATCCAGCTGTGAATAGATACTGGTTTCTTTAACAATCTCCTTTGTCCTATCAGGAGATCCCCCATCTGAATTTACAATAACAGATTTAAATTTTGGGAAATATTTCGCCAAGCCATATTCTGCTGCTCTGACGACATGGCCTATTGTCCTTTCATTTTTGTAGCTTGGTATGCCAACAAGGATATCAGCATCTCCTATCTGTTCTACCTGAAGTTTTGCTTCTTCATCAATAGCTAAGATGCTTCTTTTTATCCTTTTATACTTTCTCGGACTAGCCTTACGTTTCTTTAGCTTTTTTTCTTTTCGCAGAAAAACCTTTTGAATAGTCTTTGCAATATTGCTTTCCCCTATTTTTTTAATAAACTGAAGCACCTTTTCTTACTCCTATCTTAAATCAACTATTTTTGGGATACTTTTTATTTAAACAGTTGAACTTAAATAAAAAAAGACCAATAAAAAGATCTTTCCCAAATAAATTCTTGCAAATTATACAACATTTTTTTTTATAATTCAATTTTAAAAGATTATAAATATAGGGCAATAGAGCTTTTATCAGTCCTCTCTATTGACAAATATCAATTAGATGCTATATTCTTTCTTATTAAGCTGGAGAGGTTTATGGTTGAAAAAAAGCTGTCATTACTTACCTATGGCTGCCAGATGAATAAACATGATTCTGAAAGAATTGCTGGAATTCTAAAAGAAGAAAATTATTCTCTTACAAACAATATTGAGAAGGCAGATATGATATTATTGAATACCTGTAGTGTCAGAGAAAAGGCCGAGCAGAAAGTATACAGTCAATTAGGAAGACTCAAGAAACTCAAGGAAAAAAGCCCCCATCTCATTATAGGTGTTTGCGGATGTATAGCCCAAAAGGAAAAGAAAAGGATCCTGGACAAAGTTCCGTTTGTTGATCTTATATTTGGCACACATAATATTCCCAATCTTCCACAGCTTCTCCATAATTTCAAAGATAGAAATGAAAAGGTTGTTGAAATATTAGATGAGTCTGTAGATTTAAACTTCTCTTCACCGATCTATAGAGAAAGTAAGATTCAAGCATGGGTCAGTATCATGCATGGGTGCAATAATTATTGTTCTTACTGTGTGGTTCCCTATACCAGAGGAAGAGAAAAGAGCATGTTAAGCTCTTTGATATTAGATGAATGCGCTCGATTATCTAACGAAGGTTACAAAGAGGTTACTTTATTAGGTCAAAACGTTAATTCTTATGGTAATGACATTAAGGGAGAAGGAGATTTTGCTGATCTTTTAGAAAAGCTCAATCAAATCGATGGCTTGGAAAGAATCAGGTTCATCACTTCTCATCCAAAAGATATTTCTGAAAAATTAATAGAAAGGATCTCTACACTCCCTAAAGTATGTGAACATTTACATCTCCCCATTCAGTCTGGCTCAGACAGAATACTTGTAAAGATGAACAGAGGGTATACAGCAGAAAATTATTTAGAAATTATTACAAAGTTGAGATCACTGATACCTGACATAGGGCTTACAACAGATATTATCGTTGGTTTTCCAGGAGAAAAAGAAGATGATTTTCAGTTAACAAAAAGATTGTTACAGGATATAAAGTATGATACTATTTTTCTGTTTAAATATTCTCCTCGTCCTGAAACAAAGGCAGCACTATTTAAAGAGATGGTTAGTGCAGAGAAAAAACAGGAAAGGTTTGATGATCTTCTCAGTATACAAAAAGAGATTACCCTATCTAAGAATAAATCACTAGAAGGAAAGATAGAAGAAATTCTTGTAGAAGGTGAGAGTAAGAAAAATAAAAACAAACTAACAGGCAGGACAAGAACTAATAAAATTGTTAATTTTTATGGATCTAAAGATCTAATCGGCAAAACAATCAATATATACATTAAAAAAGGTGGTCTTTACAGTTTAGAGGGGGAATTAATAAGAGGAAATTAAGAGGAGGTAAAGTTATGATAGAGATGAAAGTCAAAGGTCTGACCCTTGATCCATTAACAAACATGCCTATAGTCATTCTTAAAGACAAAGACAATGAAAAGGCCCTGCCTATATGGGTGGGGATCTTTGAGGCTAATGCTATTGCTCTTGAGATTGAAAAAGTTCCTACACCACGGCCCATGACTCATGATTTGATTAAAAATATATTGGAAGGACTAAAAGCAAAAGTCATGAAGGTGATTGTCAATGATTTAAAAGATAACACTTTTTATGCTACCATTGCTCTCAGTTTAAATGGTGCGGAAATCAACATAGATTCCAGACCCAGCGATGCTATTGCCCTTGCATTAAGGGTCAAGTCCCCTATCTTTGTTACGAAGAAGGTTCTAAAAGAAGCTAAGAGTTTAGACTTATCAGATCAAGATTTAAAAGATGATGATAAAGAAAAATGGAAGAAGTGGCTAGAGAAACTTAAACCTGAAGATTTTGGTAAATATGAGATGTAGAATAACTAAAAATTGCAAAGAAACCTTCCATAAGGATGACACATATCCCTTTTACTCTATTCTCTAATTTATCTTCGTTATATTTTTTCCTATGCGATTTCCTTTTATTAATTTAGATTTTTCATCTTTTTAAAAAAATAACTCATTTCATTATTTATCTATTTTAAAAAAATGACAAAAAAATGGAGGGTTTAAATATTGAGTGAATATATTGTTTTATTAAGCACTTTTCCTTCTGAAGATGAGGCAGAAAAATTGGGCACAGAAATGGTTAAGAAAGGTTTGGTCGCCTGTGTAAATCTTGTCCCAAAGATACGATCAATATATAAATGGAAAGAAAAAGTTTACAATGAAGAGGAAATTTTATTAATCATGAAAAGCAGGAAAGAAAAATCTAAAGAGATTATTGAATTTATAACTAATAACCACAGCTACGAGGTTCCTGAAGTTATCTCTTTATCAATTAGCTCTGGCTCTAAAAGATACCTCGCATGGATAGATGAAAATTGTGGATAAAAAAGATGGAGGCACAAATAATACTCCCCCATCTTTTTTATTTTCAGGATTTTTTAAATTTTCGCCTGAAGAAAGAACGCAATTACAAGTGAATAGATCACCAATGATTCAATAAAGACCAGTCCGAGAATCAAAGGTATAAACAATTTCTCTTGGGAACCAGGATTTCGAGCAATTCCTTCCATAGCAGAAGAGACGGCTTTGCCCTGACCATAGGCTCCTCCTAAAGCAGCGAGGGCTATTGCCAAACCGCTCGCAATGGCTATCAGTCCTTTTGTCATATCAGTACCAGTGTTGACCCCTGCAGCTGCTGGCTCTTCTGCTGCTAATATAATAGAAGCAGATAAACTCACTATAGCTAAGGTAACAAAAAGATAAACAAACGCTTTTTTCATCTAATCCCTCCTTTCAACAATATACTTTTAGTGTTCATGAGATACTGCCAGAGCAATATATATTATTGTTAAAAGAGCAAAAACAAACGCCTGCATAATAGCAACAATAACTCCTAAGAACATGAAAAGGACGGGTGCACCAATAGGAATCAGCTCTTGAAAGATTTCAATAGCGGTGTGATCACCAAAGATGTTTCCGAAGAGTCGGACTGAGAGAGTAACCGGCCTGAAAAGGTGACTAAATATCTCTATAGGAAAATAAAGAATAGCCATAGCCCACATAGGACCCATAAAGTGTTTGATATAGCTCAATCCATTTTCTCTAAAACCGTAATAATTATACATGATAAATACAATAGAAGCTATGGCAAAATTTGTATTGAGATTTATTGTGGGAGGATAGAATTCAGGAACCAAGCCCAATAGGTTTGATATCAATATGTAGATGAAAACCGTTCCTACCAATGGTAAATACTTTTCAGATCCGTATCCAATCATTTCCTTCATTAAATTATACAACCATTCAACAATAACCTCGAATATGTTTCGAGAAGATATTTTCTCTTCCGGGATATGGCTTTCAGGATTTGACCTTATTTTTTTATAAATAATTATAGACAAAACAGTTAATAAAAAAGAAACAAATATTGCATGGGTTAAATGAGCTGGTAAATCTTTAACTACCGGTATTAATGAAAACCAAGTCAAAGGTTGTTCCATAATACGAAGACCTATTTTTTAATCAAATTTATAATAGACTGTATTAGTGCTGCAAATAAAATTGTGGTTGTGCCTATAAAAATGGCTAATATATTTATCCTTGTATAAAAAAATATAACAGATAAAGAACCAAAAAGAAATCCTAATTTTAGGATAAAACTAATTATTATTTTAATCTTTAAGCCTTTTTCTTCTAAATAGGCTTTTATGATCCTTTGAAGCCACTTGAAATTAATTGTTACAATCAAAAACCCTAAAAATATACCGAAAGTATTTTCTATTGACCAAAAAATGAGGCTCATTAAAAGAAATAGTCCAGCTATACAGAGGTTATACCTTTCAACACTTCTTATTATAATATTATATTTATCATCCAATGTTTACTTATTGAATTTTTTTATTAACCTAAAGATATTCAATACTCCGCCACTAAAGCCAATAATTATAAAGATTATTGTAAATACAGGAGTCGTTTTAAAAAAATTATCTATATAATCACCAATAATTAAACCCGCTACTACAGAGATACATAATTCAAAGCCAATAGCAGACAATTCTCCCAGCTGTCTAAACAAAGATTTATCTTGTTTGGACATATTGTCACTTTCAGACTATGGGCTATTATAAAAAAATTGCGCTTTTTTAACATATATATAAGTCTAAGTCAATATATTTTTATAGTTGTTAAGGAAATCATAGTCATAAAAAATAAACAATTAAAATATTCTTTGATAATTTTTTTCAAATGTTTTATATAATATAGATTATCTGTTTAAATAAATTTTCTTTCTTAATAAGTCTCTTTCTCTATGTATAGTTTAGGAATCGATACCTCTACAAAAACCTGTAGCGTTGCTCTCTTGAAAGATCATTCTCTGATTATCGAAATAACATTGAGTGATAATCTTTCTCATTCAAGAAAATTCCTTTCTCTAATCAACTATGCTTTAGATAAAGCAAGAATTAAAATAAGTGAAATAGATTGTTTTGCTGTATCTACAGGCCCAGGTTCATTTACAGGACTTCGCATCGGTATTGGTACCTTAAAAGGACTTTGTCTAGCTACTGGAAAACCGATTGTCGGAGTATCTACTTTAGAAGCTCTTTCTTATTCAATACCCTATAATTCAGCCCTTATTTGTCCGATTCTTGATGCAAGAAAAAATGAAGTTTATACTTCATTATTTCGTTATCAAGATAAAAGATTAGTAAGGTTAATAGATGATATGGTAATATCCCCTGAGGAATTGTTACCAAAGATTAAAGAAAAGGTGATTTTCCTGGGAGATGGGGTTGAGGTTTATAAAGATATCATTTTGGAAAAACTTGATGATTTGGCTATTTTTCTTCCTCGTTTCTTCAATCAGCCTCGAGGGACAAATGTTGCAGAGATTGGTATGATTAAATTAAATAGAGGAGAAACTTTAAACCTTCATGATTTGAAACCAACGTATATTCGACGTTCCGAGGCAGAAATTAAATGGAAAGAAAGGCACAAGTAATCTATTTTCAAGGGGGGGCAAAATGAATAAAGAAAAGATAGACTTAATAGAAAATCTAAAAAAAGAAGATAGAGAGTTTTGCCAATTAATGAAGGAGCATGAAGAATTTGAAGAGAAACTAAATGAATTTAATAAATTGAAATTTTTAACTCCTGATCAAGAGATAGAAAAAAAGAAGATTCAAAAGCTTAAGTTAAAAGGGAAAGATCGAATGGCTGAGATTATAAGAGCTTATAAATCTAAAAAAAACAATCAATAATCTTGTTCTTTTAGGAGTCTTCATGGAATATCCCAAACTCAGACAGATAAACGCCTTGCCAGTAAAGGTATCAGGGAAAAATCTGATTTGCCTGCAAGATCCTTTCAAATACTCTAAAAAGGCTTTATTTATTCCAGAACCTGCATTTTTCATTATATCCCTTTTTGATGGTCATCATTCGATACGAGATATTCAAACAGAATATATGCGAAGGTATGGAGAGCTATTGTATAGCGAACATATTGAAAAGATGATTAAAGAACTTGATTCTCATTTGTTTCTTGATAATAAACGATTTGAAGATTTTAAAATAGGTCTCGAAGACGAGTTCAAACAAACGAAAATTAGAAAGGCTCATAATGTTGGTTTCGCATATAATCAAGATCCCAAAAAACTGAAAGAAGAGATAGAAAATTATCTTAACTCTTCTCAAAAATCATCTAAATCTTTTGATATTTCAGAAGAAAAACAAATAAAGGGAATGATTGCACCTCATATAGATTATAGAAGAGGTGGTCAGTGTTACGGAACATTATATCGGGAAATAAATGACCGTATAGATGCTGAGCTCTTTTTAATATTCGGAACAGCCCATCTTCCTACAAAAACTCTCTTTATTCTTACAAGAAAATCCTTTGAAACCCCTCTTGGGATAATGGAAACAGATTGTGATTTTATTGATAAACTAGAAAAAAACTATTCAGGAAATTTGTATGAAGATGAATTTGTTCACAAAACAGAACACTCCATTGAGTTTCAGGTTGTTTTTCTCCAACATCTATTTAATCAAAAGAAAAAAATAAAGATGGTTCCTATTCTTATCGGATCCTTTTTACAAAGAGAATTAAGGAATGGTAATCCCTCATCCTTAAAGGAATTTTCTGATTTTATAGAAGCCATAAAAAGTACCATATTTCAAAATAACAAAAAAGAATTTACGATTGCTGCAGCAGATCTCTCCCATGTAGGCCCTCAATTTGGAGATCCTTACCCTGTTACGCCTCTTATTTTACAGGAACTGAAGAGCGAAGACCTCCGGATGCTAAATTATTTGAAAGATATAAAACTCGATGAATTTTCTAAAGATATTTACAAAAATAATGAAAAGAGGCACATCTGTGGTTATTCCTGTATATACACGATGCTCAGCACTATTGATGCTACAGAAGGTCATTTATTACAATACGAACAGACTACAGACCCCAATACCCACTCCACGGTCACATTCGCTGCAATGTTATTTTCCTGATTAATACTCCATTATTTTTAAAATACATAAGAAGAATAACTCAATAAAAAAAGACTGTTCTGTAATTCAAAATAAAAATAAGTATTGAGTTCTCTACTGGGTAAGATTGTATCTGACAAACTCTTGGTTTTTCTTGATAAGATAAACTTCTTCAATCCATTTTAACGCCCAAACTCTATTCCCAAGGTCTCTGCTGTCTTTACCAATTGTCCCTCGGGGTTGACAAGTTTAAAAGAACCTACAGCCTTCTCAAGAGGACATAATTCAATAAAAAGACCTTTTAAACAGGGCATCCATCCAAACTTTTTTTCTGCAACAAGCTCTAATGCTGCCGTGCCATATCTTGAACCTAATATCCTGTCAAAGGGACAGGGAGAACCTCCCCTTTGAAGATGCCCTAAAACCGTTACCCTTGTTTCTACATCGAGTTCCTCTTCGATCTCAAGTCCCACCTTTTGACCAATTCCCCCTAACCTCTCAAATTCTCCCTTTGAGGCGGGTTTAATAACTTCTACTGTGCCGCCCTTTGGCATTGCACCCTCAGCAACAACAATAATACTAAAAAATCTCTTGTGTTTTCGGCGATCTTCAATCTTCTTTAAAATCTTATTAAAATCGAAAGGAATCTCTGGAATCAATATCACATCAGCGCCTCCTGCAATGCCAGACTGAAGAGCAATCCAACCTGCATAGCGACCCATTACCTCTAGCACCATTACTCGATGATGACTCTCTGCTGTTGTATGGAGTTTATCAATAGCCTCTGTAGCTGTTTGTACAGCGGTTGTAAAACCAAAAGTAAGATCTGTTGCCTGAAGATCATTATCAATGGTCTTTGGTATTCCTACAATAGGTATTCCTTTTTTCAAGAATTTAAGAGCTATTTTTAGAGATCCATCCCCTCCTATAACAACCAATACATCAATGGATAGTTCCTTGATCCGCTTGATAGCCTTATCAGAAATATCTTTAATAATTACCTTACCATTTTCTACTGTCTTATATTCAAAGGGGTTACTCCTGTTTGTCGTCCCTAAGATAGTTCCTCCTCTTGGAAGGATACCTCGAACATCCTCTAAATTCATTAATTTTGTCCTATCTGGTTTTATAAGACCATCATAACCATCCTTTATCCCAACAACTTCCCATTGATACTTGATTAAGGCAGTTTTTACAACTGCTCTTATAACAGCATTCAATCCAGGCGCGTCCCCCCCTCCTGTCAAAACCCCTATTCTTTTTTTATTATCTCTTTTCATATGTTCTTCTCCAACATTTTAAAAGTCTCTCTGTTAAACTCTTTTTTCCCTATAACTATTTAAAATTGGAGATTTATAAATAACTTTAACAGAAATCAATTGACAAGGTCAACCTTTTTAAATAAACTCTTTTTTAATAACTAGTTAGAGTAATTAAAAAATGGTTCGCTTATGCAATTTCAGAAAGTTTTATACAAATCTGTTTTAATTTTTTTATCTCTTTTTTTTCTCTCTTGTGCTGTAAATCCCGTTACTCAAAAAAAGGAATTTTCTCTTGTAACTGAATCTCAAGAAATCCAAATTGGGAAAACCTCTCACAAAGAAATCATAGAAGAGTTTGGAGATTATAATGGCGCTTCTCTACAATCTTATGTAAACGAAGTAGGACAAAAACTTAGCAGGGTCTCTCATAGAAGCCATCTTAAATTCCACTTTACAGTGCTTGATAGCCCTGTTGTTAATGCCTTTGCCACTCCTGGTGGTTATATATATTTAACGAGGGGGATATTAGCTGAATTTAACAGTGAGGCTGAAATGGCGACAATATTAGGCCATGAGATAGGACATGTGACTGCTAGGCATGCTGCAAGACAGATTACTAGAGTAACCACTTATCAAATCCTATCCACTCTTATAGCCTCTATCGATAAAAGTTTGGAACCCTTCAGAAGAATAAGTGATGTTACAGCCTCACTGATTTTTCTAAAATACAGCAGGGATGATGAGAGAGAAGCTGACCAACTCGGCCTGGAATATGCCTTTAATGCAGGATACAACCCTAAATTCATGGCGGCTTTCCTAGAAAATCTATTAAGGACGGAAAAAAAGGAAGCGGTAAGCTCTTTGCCCGGGTTTCTGTCTACCCACCCAACGACTAGCGAAAGGATTCAGACTGTAAAAACAGAGGCTGCAAGACTATTAAAAGAGAGTAAAACATTAATGATAACTGCTTATAATGAGTATAAGTCTCATCTGGAAGGCATGGTCTATGGCCCTGGAGAAAAAGACGGAATCATTGATGAAAAAGTATATAAAAATAAATTTGCAGGCATAACTCTCACTTTACCTCAGGACTGGAAAAAACAAAGTTCAAGACTACTATTTGTCACCAAACATCCCTACAGAAACTATCTCTTTCAACTCCAAATCCACGAATTAAAGAGAGAGACGGCCCTCAATGACTTTGTATATAATATCGAGAAAAAAATAGGCCTCCCACAAGGTCCTATCCAAAGAGTAACTATTAATGATTTTCACGGAGTAAAAAGAATCTATGAAGTAAAGACCTCTTCAGGAGGAATGGGACTATCCATACTATACTTTTTGGAACCAAATAAGAAAATTGGTTATACCCTTCTTTCTTTAGCCCCTTTAAGGGAATATAAAAATGCCTCTTACTATTTCTCAAATATAGAAAGAAGTTTTAGAAAACTCTCTTCATCAGAAATAGAAGACATCAAGATTAAGCATATTAAGATACATACAGTTAAAAAAGGAGAAACATTTGCTAATCTATCAAAAAGATACTACGGTAATGATAAAAGAAAAAGAGATATTGCAGAATTTAATAGTCTACCTGCTGATACAAAGCTTCTTCCAGGAGAAAAGATAAAAATAATTCTACCTTAAACATCTAAATTTTACGTCTCATAAAATATTAAAATTTTATATTTCATAACATCATGTATTAAAAATCTGTGGGAAAAATACGCGATTGTTCATAAGAATTGTTAAAGCTTATAATTTTAATAATTTCTATATATCTACTTGAATAATAGAGAGATATATAATTGACAAAAATTAAAGCACTTTGTTTTAAAACTTAAAAAATAAGTAACTTGAGACTTCACTTCACAGGTTTTTCCACGCCCTCTCCACAATTTTTCTGGAGGGTTTTTTCACTGTTTAAGATAATGTTAAAAATTATCCATGCTATTGATTATCTGACTAAATTTACCTCCCTTTTCCTTTGTTAAAAGACCCAAAATGCCTCCTGTATGAATAAAAAGAATATTTTCTCCAAATCTATTTTTATCAACATTGAGTTGGTCAAGCATTCCAAAAATTGCCTTACCTGTATAGACAGGATCAAAAATAATCCCTTCTTCCCTTGCTATCTCTATAATCAACTCTATCTCTTCATCCCTGCTTATGGCATAACCCAATCCCTTATAACCATCTATTATATTCAGCTCTTTAGACTTTATATCTATATCTATGCTATATTTCCTTTTAGCCTCCATTATGATCCTATAGATTCTTTTAACAAAATATTCTTTATCATTACAGACATTTATACCATATATATCAGCTTTTATATTATAGATCTTTTTCCCTATGACAAGGCCTGCTGATGTCCCACCAGAACCGACTGCATGGACAATTGAATCTATCTCAATACTCATCTCTTTCATCTGTTTTTTTAACTCTTTCATCATATTAATATATCCAAAAGAACCGAGGCCATTTGATCCTCCCTCTGGAATGATATATGGTCTTTTCCCATCCGCTTTAAGATGAATTGAACATTCCTTTAGTACAGAATCTATTTTTTTATATTCTTGATGGTCTATGGTTATCACCTTTGCACCTAATATTTTATCAATCAGGAGATTTCCGCTATAATGCGATGTCTTGTCACCCCTTAGGATTAAAACAGGATCAATACCCAATCTCCTGGCTACAACAGCTGTTGCCCTCGCGTGATTAGATTGAATCCCTCCGCATGTAATGACCGTATCACACCCTTTTTGTATAATATCTTTAAAAAAGAATTCTAATTTTCTTATTTTATTTCCTCCCGTTAAAAAACCGGTGAGGTCATCTCGCTTGAGATAGATATTTGCACCATATATCTTGCTTAGTTTACAAAGCTTTATTATCTTTGTCGGTATGTTTACAAGATTCAATTTCTCTGGAAAAATCATAATTAACCTTATCTAATTCTGCAGTTTCAGTTTTATTTTCTCAAATTTCCAACCCTCCATTTCGATTCTTTAGATATTTAGTAAGGGAGGGAAAAAGAAGAAACCTATTTAGGGGTTCCTATTTTTGTAGCTTTCTTTTGAAGACACGAAAAATACAAAGATTTTATTATGAAGACTATTTTTTTGGATTGAATTAAAGAAAGAAATTTATCCCTCTTTCAAGGTAGTTAACACATCGTTTTTGACATTCTTAATATGCTCTCTCATGCATCTTTCTGCAAGATCAAAATCACGCCTTTCCAGTGCATCGAGTATCTTGAGGTGCTCTTTCAAAGATTTTCTGGCTTTTTCCGGAAGGAGCATCACTCGATAACGCAACATCTGAATATGGCCGTAGATATTATTCATCAAGTCAGTAAGTTTTTTACTCCTTGCGGTTTCAAGTATAATATCATGAAATTTGACATCTGCTTTATGGGCTAATAAAGGATCATCCCCAATACGATTTCCTTTTGAGCTTTGAAAACACTCTTTCATCTTTTTTATCACATCACTATTTATATGCTGTATAGAAAGACGGACTGCTAATGCCTCTAAAAACTCCCTTATGGTAAGTATTTCCTCTATCTCTTCCTTGGATAATTTAACAATATAAGCCCCTCTCCTTGGAATAATTTTTACGATTCCTTCTTGCTCCAATTTACTCAAGGCCTCTCTAATAGGGGTTCTGCTAACACCTAACTCTTCAGCAAGATGTTCCTCGTGAAGCTTTGTTCCCGGCTCCATCTTATGGGATATGATCATTTTCTTTAACTCTTTATAAACCACCTCTTTTAAATTCGGATGTGTGATTGCCATCTCTATTCCTATAAATAAAATATTGATATTTTTAGATTTTTGTATTATGTATAATTTAAACAATCGGTATCTTATTGTCAAGGTAAAATATATATAATTATAATTTATTTAAAGAAGAATAAAATGAAAATCATTTCTCAGAAAAATCTGGTATATTCCTTTAGCAGGAAAAACCCTATAGCAGAATATATTTCACCAGGTCAAACCTTTAAAGTCGAAACCCATAACAGATTTGGCAAGAGACGGAATTTTTCAAATATTCTTTCTGACGATTCCTCTGAATTAAATGCCATAACAGGAAATATATTTATTAAGGGAGCTCTTCCTGGGTCAACTTTAGAGATTCATATCATGGATATAGAACTAACTGATAATAGAGGAATAATACTTGCCCATCCCAATAAAGGAGCATTTAAGGAAAAAATATCAAGACCATATAAAAAGGTGGTTCACTATGATAAAAATTTTGCATATTTTAATAATAAAATCAAACTTCCTCTATCCCCTATGATTGGCAGGATAGGGGTTGCTCCTAAAGACGGTCTCTTTCCTTGTGGAACATGTGGGCCTTATGGTGGCAATATGGACAATAAACTTATTAAAAAGGGATCAAAGGTCTATATTCCTATTTTCGTTGAAGGTGCTCACTTAGCCTTAGGTGACATCCATGCCCTTATGGGAGACGGTGAAAGCCTTCTCTCAGGTCTGGAAACCTCTGGTACAGTTACGATGAAATGTAATTTAAACAACAAACTGAAATTGACCCATCCGTTGGTAGAAACAAAAAAAGAGATCATGACCATTGCTGATGGTAAGACTGTTGAAAAGGCATCAAAGATAGCATTGGATAATATGGCAAACCTATTGGTAAAATACCTTAATTTAAAATATATAGAGGCAGCGATGTTAATCAGCGTTTCCGCAGACTTGAAGATATGCCAGATTGTTAACCCAAGGGTCTGCGTAAAGGTAGTCTTGCCAAAGTCTATTTTAAAAATCTGATTCGTTTTTTGAGGTCATTCAAAAGAACTTCTGTTCTTTATCCCTTAAACAACACCCGGCCCAGAAGTGGGTCTTTTTGGGTAAATTTCCCTTCTTCCCTATCCTTTTTTATTGCCCTTTTAAAGATATTAACCTTTGCATCGAGATCTTCCGCATAATGAAGTATCAATGCCTCAATAGTCATCGGAGGTTTAGGAGAACCCCATTCCATATTGCCCTGATGGCTTAAAATAATATGGTCCAGTTGAATTAATTTATCTTCTGGAAAATCTTTAATCTTTCTTGCCTTTTCCTTTACCATATCGCTTCCTAAAACTATATGACCGATAAGATTGCCCTCTTCAGAATATTCTGTAATATTGCTCACAGAAAGCTCTTTCAATTTACCTATATCATGCAATATAGCCCCAGCTATTAATAAATCTCTATTGACTTCTCCGTATTTTCCAGAGAAATAGTCACACGTTCTAGCAACAGATAGGGTATGCTCGAGAAATCCACCAAAGTATTCGTGGTGGATTCTCATGGCCCCGGGATACATCTTTATCTTTTTCTCATTTTCCTTTGTGATTTCTTTAACCAGTTTCTGGATACATTTATCTTCAAGGCTATCAACAATATCAAGCAACTCTTTCCACATTGTCTCGATATCTCCTTCTGTTGTTTCAAAATAATTCAATTTATCAAATCCTTCTCTCTCATCTCTTTCTTCGACCTTCCTTATTTTCCTAACCGTTATTTGAAGACCATTACCATACATACCGACTAAACCATCTATCTTTACAAAATCCCCTTTTTGAAATTTGTCTTTATATTTACTGACATTATCCCAGATAACAGAGGGTATATGGCCTGTTTTATCCTTGAGAATAAAAGAGATGTATTCCTCTCCATTCTTCTTCGTCCTTATCTGCTTTTCCTCTACAAGATAAAATTCTATTATCTTTTCTCCCTCTTTTAAATCTTTTAGATAGTTCATTGTATCTTCCCTTTTACTTATTAAAAAAAATGGGTTCTTTTTAAATAATCAGCAATTTTACAGAGGGTGTTTATATTTTCTTTCTTTTTTTTATTTATTTATCTCTCTCTATTTATTTATACAAGTGTCTAATTTAAAAAACACAAAAGCAGGTCTTGAAAGAAAAGTAATCAAGAATGACTGTAAATAAAAATAATATAATGACAATATTATGTCAATAGCATTAAATTTATCTTTACGATGAATTCTATTTCTGTTAAATAATAAAACTCGATTTGGAAAAGGAGATAAATTATGAAAGTTAATCTACTATTCACACCGGAAGAACTGGATTATATAGGAAATCTTGAAGACAAGATAGCTATCGTTATCGATATCATTAGGACAACCACTACAATAACAACAGCTTTCAAAAATGGCTGTTCTGCAATAATCCCTGTTTTGACTCTTGAAGATGCCTTTCAAAGAGCTAATAAAATAGGAAAAGATAAGGCTTTATTAGCAGGAGCCCAAAAAGGAGAAAGGATAGAAGGATTTCAATTGGGAAATTCACCAAGAGAATATGGAGAAGAGATTATAAAAAATAAAATTATCATTATGAAGACAACTAATGGTACAAAGACTCTAAAAAGAGCATCTTCTGCCAAAGAGGTCTTCATCTCTTCCTTTATGAATATAACTGCCCTGATTAAGAAATTACAAGAATACTATAGAGACATAATTATTGTATGTTCTGGACTTGGAGGACTCTTTTCTTTAGAAGATACTGTTTGTGGTGGAATGATTATAGAGGGTTTAATAAAAAACATAAAAAATAAAATAAAGCTTTCTGATTCGGCTCTGGCAGCAACTATAATCTATAATAGATTTAAGGATAATATTTTTAAAATGCTTGAAAAATCTGAATGGGGTAATCATCTAATAAAGAAAGGTTTTTATGAAGATTTAAAAATATGCGCCAGTATTGATAAGACAAATATCATTCCAAGGATGAAAAAAGAAAGAATTATAATATGAGAACGAAAAAAGAATTGGCATCAACGATACTCATCTTATTTTCTTATTGAAAATCTTCTTGGTGTACCTCCTGAGAATCGAAAAAATCACCTCTGATTCTCCTAAATTTACCTTGTCCTTATCAAAGGATGGAATCTACATCTCGATAAGGAAGGCCAACCCCATCCGCAACACCCCTGCAGACTATGTTTCCATTATATATATTAAGCCCCTTTTTTAATGGTAAACTTTCTGTAATCGCTTTTCTCCATCCTTTATTGGCTATATCCCTGATATATTCAAGGGTAACATTGGTAAGGGCATAGGTTGCGGTTCTCGGAACAGAACCTGGCATATTGGAAACACAGTAGTGGATAATACCTTCATCAAAAAATACAGGCTTGCTATAGGTTGTTGGCTTAGAAGATTCAACACATCCCCCTTGGTCAATGGCAACATCAACTATGACTGCGCCCTTTTTCATCTTTGGTAGTATATCCCTTTTGAGAACATGCGGTGCCTTTCTACCCGGAACCAATACTGCTCCAACAATAATATGGGCCTCTGATATAACTCTTTCCAGATTATGTCTATTAGGAACGAGAGTCTTTATCTTGCCTGAAAAGACAGTTTCAAGATACTGAAGTCGTTCCATATTTATATCGAATATAGAAACCTCTGCTCCCAATCCTATTGCTATCTTTGCAGCATTGAACCCTACTGTACCTCCACCGAATATAACAACCTTTCCAGGCTCAAGCCCAGGAACTGCGCTTAAAAGAACCCCTCTTCCTCCCTCTGTCTTTTTTAGAAAGCTTGCCCCTTCCTGGACTGAAAGCCTTCCAGCAATTACACTCATGGGGATCAAAAGAGGTAGAGAACCATTTTCAAGCTGAACTGTCTCATAAGCAATGGCAATAACCTTCTGCTTTAACAAGCATTTCGTTAATTCCGGTGCTGCGGCCAGGTGCAAAAAGGTAAAAAGTATCTGATCTTTTTGAAGAAGTTCAAATTCCTCTGGCAAAGGCTCTTTGACTTTAACCACCATTTCGGACCTTAAATAAATCTCTCTTTTCGTCGAGAGAATTTCGGCTCCGGCCTCTATATACTCTTTGTCACTTATACTAACTCCTTCTCCGGCCATGGTTTCTACAAAAACCTTGTGACCATCTTTGACAAGGAGTTCTATCCCCTCAGGAACCATCCCTACTCTATATTCATGTTCCTTTATCTCTTTTGGGACACCTACAATCATTTTGCCACCTCAATAAATAAATTATATTTTAAAAAAGCCAATGACAAACAAATTTTGTAAGAAATAAATGAAAAATAAATAAAAAGATCAGATTTCTAGAATTATCCGGTCAGAAATTCATGACCTCATCATCGGTATGTAAATAATTTTGATTTAAGTTTGCAATCTCTACCATCAAGATGAACTTTCTCCTTTCTTTTCAATAGTAAAGACCCCCCTAGCCTCTGCTGCTGTCTGGCCATCCCTAAAAGTTGCCCATGATTTTATTATCGCTAAGTTTTTCTTTTGAGAAACTATTTTGCCATATATCAATAATGTTGTACCTATGGGAATGGGTTTTCTGAATCTTATCTCCATCTTTGCGGTATAACCAACAATTCCTTTTAAGTAAATACAGTATGCCATAGCATCGTCTAACACAGCAGTAATAATCCCTCCATGGGTAATATTGTTCCATCCTTGATGTTCTGCTTTTGGAGTAAATTCTGATTTTACTATTTTCCCTTCCATTTTAAATTTAAGCTTTAATCCAACAGGATTACTTTCACTACAAACAAAACAGTTCTCAGCAGAAAGTTCTTCTGTCATAGACATCTCCTTATAATTTGATTTTATGATTGATTAAAAAGATTTGATCGGACTGTAATTGAGATAAAAGAAATGTTTTCAAATTAAGATTATTGACAAAAATTTAAAAAAATAAAAAAGCAGCCTCTATGCTGCCGTATAATTTTTTATTTAATTACAAAATGTTTTTTACATCACTTTTTCTTTGCTGTTTTTTTTACCTTTCCGTTTTCTGTATCTTTATCTTCTTTTTTCATATCCTTTTTCTTTGAAACTGACTTCTTTTTTTTCTCCTTCTTTTCCTTTTCCTTAACCTCTTTTTTATCCTCTGTTTTCTCTTCCTTTTTAGATTCTTCTTTCTTCTTTTTCGGCTCTACTTTTACATCAGTATCAACCAATTCTATTATCGCCATTTCTGCATTATCACCTACCCGTGGCCCTATTTTAAAAATCCTGGTATAACCCCCATTTCTATTGGCATATCTCTCTTTTAGGGTTGAAAAAAGCTTAGCAACTGCCTGCCTGCTTTTTACAAAATCTAATGCCTTACGTCGCGAATTTAGCTTTCCTTCTTTGCCCAAAGTTATCATCTTATCAATATATCTCCGCGATTCTTTTGCCTTGGCAACTGTTGTTGCGATTCTTTCATGAATCAAGACGGCAGTTACTAAATTCCTCATTAAAGCCTTTCTATGGGTTGAAGTCCTATTCAGTTTTCTCCCCGATTTTAAATGGCGCATTTCTTATATCCTTTTTGGATTAATACTATTTCTTTTTTTCTTTATTCTCTTCTTGTGCTAGGTCAATACCTTCTAACTTCATCCCTAGAGAAAGCCCCATTCCTGATAAGATCTCTTTAATCTCATTTAGAGACTTTCTGCCAAAATTTCGTGTTTTTAACATTTCCATCTCGGTTTTTTGAACCAAATCAGAAATAGTTTTTATATCAGCATTCTTGAGACAGTTAGCCGACCGAACCGAAAGCTCTAGTTCTTCAACACCCCTCTTTAAATTTACAACCATCCTGAGTTTTTCTTCATCTACCTCAGGAACTTCTGGTTCTGGTTCTTCTTCGAAATTAATAAATATTTGAGCATGATCTTTTAACATTTTAGCAGCATGAGCTATTGCATCCTCTGGTTTTACTGATCCCTTTGTAGTAACTTCAAGAATTAATTTATCGTAATCTGTAGAATGACCAACTCTTGTATTTTCAACGGCAAAATTTACCTTTTTTATAGGAGAGAATATAGCATCAATGGGGATCAACTGGATATCTTGATTCTCTTCAACATTCCTTTCTGCAGGCGAGTATCCCCTGCCCCATTTTACAATCATATCCATATTCAAATTACCCTCTTCATTTAAAGTCGCGATATGCAAATCAGGGTTCAATATTTCCACATCTGCATCGTGTTCAATATCCCCTGCTTTAACCTCTCCTTTTTTCTTTGCATGGAGACTTATTGTTTTGGGATGATCGACATTCAATTTTGTGATGATCTGTTTTACGTTAAGGATTATCTCCGAGACGTCCTCGAGTACTCCTGGTATTGTTGAAAATTCATGAAAAACACCATCAATTTTTACCGCTGTAATAGCGGAACCGCGTATAGATGCTAATAAAGCCCGTCTAATGGCATGACCTATAGTAATACCAAATCCTCTTTCAAAAGGCTCTGCTGTAAATTTTCCGTATGTTTCTGTTAAAGCGTCTTTTTCACATTCTAACCTCTTGGGCCGTTGAAAATCCTCCCAGAAGTTCTTCATAATGCCTCCTAGTATTTTATTGAATTTACTTAGAATATAATTCTACTATCAACTGCTCTTGAATAGGTATCGTTATGTCTTCTCTGGTAGGAAGGCCTACAACTGTTCCTTTCATTTGTTTCTTATCTACTTCTATCCATTGGGGAAGCCCTCTTTGTTCAGTTCTCTCTAAAGCATTTTTGATCGGTTCAATATTGCGGCTCTTTTCCCCTACCTCAATAACATCCCCTATTTTCACCTGGTATGAAGGAATATTTACTTTATTCCCATTAATTGTAAAATGATTGTGTCTAACCAGCTGTCGCGCCTGATTTCTGGAATTTGCAAATCCCATAAGATAAGTTAAATTATCTAACCTACACTCTAACATTCTTAAAAGAATTTCACCCGTAATCCCTTTTTTCTTATCTGCCTTTTTAAAATAATTTCTAAATTGTTTTTCTAAAACCCCATAATAACGCTTTGCTTTTTGTTTCTCTCTAAGCTGAAGGGCATAGTCAGATAATTTCCCCCTTCTTTGTCCATGCTGTCCTGGTGCATAATGTCTCTTTTCAATTGCACATTTTTCACCTAAGCACTTCTCACCTTTTAAAAACAACTTCATTCCTTCTCTTCTGCATAATCTACAAACAGAATCTCTATATCTTGCCAATTTTATACCCCCAAAAATAATAATTTTTTCTTCTTATAATATAGTTATACCCTTCTCCTTTTCGGCGGTCTGCAGCCATTATGAGGAATAGGCGTAACATCTTTGATCAAATCTATCTCTAAACCAACTGCTTGTAAGGAACGGATTGCGGCTTCTCTGCCAGCTCCTGGTCCTTTTATATAAACCTCTATTCTCTTAACTCCTTGATCCATAGCCTTTTTTGCAGCTCCTTCAGCAGCTATTTGAGCAGCAAAAGGGGTGCTTTTTCTCGATCCTTTAAAACCTTGATTCCCTGCACTTGACCAGGCAATAACATTCCCTAATGTATCGGTAATCGTTATAATCGTATTATTGAAGGTTGCTTGAATGTAAGCTATTCCATTTCCTATAGATTTCTTTTCCTTTTTCTTTCTTTTAGAAGTTGGCTTCTTTTTTGGTTCCGCCATAATTCCCCCTTAAGACTTTCTTTTTGAACCTACAGTTCTTCGAGGACCCTTCCTAGTTCTCGAATTCGTTTTAGTTCTCTGCCCTCTCACCGGCAATCCCCTTCTGTGCCTTAAGCCTCGATATGATCCAATATCCATTAATCTCTTAATATCCATAGAGATATCTTTTCTCAGATCCCCCTCAAACTTATATTTCATCTGAATTATGTCTCTTAACTTGCTCACATCGGCATCAGCTAAATCTTTTGCTTTGGTATCAGGATTAATATTTGCCTCTTTTAGTATCTTATTTGAAGAAGTTCTTCCTATTCCATATATATAGGTTAAGGCTATTTCGATTCTTTTATCTTTTGGTATATCTACTCCTGCAATCCTTGGCAAATTTCTTCCTCCTATTTATTATTTAATTTATCCCTGTCTTTGCTTGTGCTTAGGATTACTACAGATAACCCTCACGACTCCCTTTCTCCGGACTATTTTACACTGTTTGCAAATGGCTTTTACTGAAGACCTTACCTTCATCAATCTACTCCTTTATGAAACTAAACAAATTTAGTTATTTATATCTATATATGATTCTCCCTCGACTCAAATCATAAGGGGATAACTCTACCTTCACTCTATCACCAGCTAATATCTTGATAAAATGCATTCTCATTTTTCCAGAAATATGGGCTAACACCTTATGACCATTTTCTAACTCAACTCTAAACATAGCATTCGGAAGAGGTTCTATGACAGTTCCCTCAACCTCTATAGCCTCTTCTTTAACCATAATAACCCCTTTTAAACCTGAGTTAAAATCTCAGAGCCATTCTTCGTTATTGCTATTGTATGTTCAAAATGTGCAGATAGTTTTCTATCGGATGTAACAACTGTCCAATTGTCCTCTAATACATCTACAGAACTCCCACCCATATTAACCATTGGTTCTATAGCCAAAACCATTCCTTCTTTTAATTTAGGGCCATGACCTGGAGGACCAAAATTAGGAATCTGTGGTGCCTCGTGTAATTTGGCTCCAATACCATGACCAACAAACGCTTTTACTACTGAAAAAGAGTTATTCTCAGCAACTGTCTGGATTGTATGGGAAATATCTGATAGATAATTTCCCTCTTTTGCCTTTTCAATTCCAAGATATAGCGCCTTCTCAGTTATTTCGAGGAGCTTTTTTGCTTGTTGAGATATCTTTTCAACTCCTATTGTTACAGCTGCGTCACCATAATATCCGTCACAAAAAACACCCAAATCTATACTGATGATATCTCCTTCTTTAAGCTCTCTCTTTGAAGGAATTCCATGGACAACCTCTTCATTAATTGAGGTACAAATTGTGTTAGGAAATCCTCTGTAACCTTTAAAAGCAGGCTCTGCTCCTTTTCCGTGGACATAATCTTCTGCCATTTTGTCAAGTTCTATGGTTTTTACCCCTGCTTTAATTTCTCTTATAAGATACTGGAGAGTTTCAGCAACTATCTTACTGCTTCGCCTCATCTTTTCAATCTCTTCAGACGACTTATAGATAATCATCTATTGCATTCCTGACAAAGAATTAGATATATTATCAAAGATCTCTTCTATACCTCCTTTACCAGAAATATGCAGAAGCTTTCCCTTTTTCTCATAATATTCTACTAAGGGAGTTGTATTATTATAATAAACCTTTAATCTTTCCTCTATCACTTCTCTTTTATCATCTAACCTTTCAATTAATCTCCCTCCACATCTATCACAAACCCCTTTCTTTAAAGGAGGATGAAAATACAAATTAAACCCTGATCCACAATCTTTACATACCCTTCTTAGGGTAAGTCTTTTTACTATCTCTTCAAAATCCAAATCGATATATACAACCCTATCCAAATCTATGCCTGCCTTCTTAAAAAACTTTTCCAAAGCCTCTGCCTGGGTTATTGTCCTTGGAAATCCATCCAATATAAATCCCTTTCTAAAATCTTCATCACTAATTAAATCCTCTACTATATTGAATAGCAAATGATCAGGAACAAGGGCTCCCTTTTTCATGTATTTTTTAACTTCTTGTCCCAAAGAAGTTTTTTTCTCTGACTGATCCCTTAAAACATCACCCATAGAAACCCATGGTATTTTAAATCTTTCAGACAGTTTTTTTGCCTGTGTCCCTTTTCCTGCCCCTGGGGGCCCAAAGAGGATCAGTCTCATACACCCCATGCCTTTTCTTGGTATATAAAGTTCTCTACTTTGTTACCCTCTTCTGCTCTTAAGCCTCCCTTTTTTCATAAATCCTTCATAATGTCTCATAACAAGGTGCGACTCAATCTGGCTCATTGTATCCATGGCAACTCCCACCACAATCAAAAGGCCTGTTCCTCCAAAATAGAAGGGAACATTAAGATATCTAATCATATAGTCAGGAAGAACTACTATAAAACATAGATAAATCGCTCCTGCAAAAGTAAGTCGGGTAAGAGTCTTGTCTATAAATTCTGCTGTCTTCCTTCCAGGTCTTATACCAGGGACAAAACCACCATATTTTTTCATATTATCAGCAGTATCATCAGGATTAAAGATTATAGCAGTATAAAAATAACAGAAAAAGAATATAAGACCTACACTGATTACAGTATAAATGAGGTATCCAGGTCTTAGACTATTAGAGATGGTCTGCATCCAGGCAATCCCTGCAAAGCTTGCTATCGTAGCTGGAAACATAATAATAGAAGATGCAAATATAGGAGGAATAACCCCTGAAGTATTTACCTTTAAAGGTAAATAGGTGCTCTGACCACCATACATCCTTCTCCCTACAATCCTTTTCGCATATTGGATAGGTATCTTTCTATGACCTGATTCCATGAAAACAATAACTCCCACTACCACCACCATCATTACAATCAGGACCAAAACCAATAAAGGTTGCATATCCCCTGTTCTTACTAATCTCAAAGTATTTGCAATCGCAGCAGGCATTCTTGCCACAATGCCTGCGAAAATGATTAGAGATATGCCATTTCCAATGCCTCTTTCAGTAATCTGCTCCCCAAGCCACATGATAAAGGTTGTACCGGCTGTTAAAGTTATCATCGTCATCAAACGAAAATCCCAACCAGGAGAAGGAACAATGAGGGCTCCAGCAGGGCTTGTCATTCTTTCCAATCCAACGCTTATCCCAAAAGACTGGACAGCGCAGAGTAGCACTGTCCCATATCGTGTATACTGAGTTATTTTTTTGTGTCCCTGTTCCCCTTCTTTTTTTAATTTATCTAAATAGGGAACAACAACTGTTAGAAGCTCCAAAATGATCGCAGCACTGATATAAGGCATAATCCCCAAGGCAAAAACTGACAATCTGCTTAAAGCTCCACCAGAAAACATATCAAAAAAGCCCAGCATTGTACCCTGTGCTCTTTCAAAAAATTCTTTTAGGGCAATACCATCTATGCCAGGAGTAGGCACATGCGTTCCTACTCTATATACAGCTAAAAGAGCAAGTGTGATGAAAATACGTTTCCTTAACTCAGGAATCTTAAATATGTTTTGAAAACTATCTTTCATTTTTATCCATCAATATTTTTCCACCAGCTGCTTCAATTTTTTCTTTGGCAGATTTACTGAATTTTGCAGCTTTGATCATTACTGGTTTGTTTATATCCCCATTCCCTAATATCTTAATACCATTTTTGATTTTCTTTATAATTTTCTTCTCTAATAACAATTCAGGAGTTATAGTCAGCCCTTCATCAAAAGATTTTAAGTGATTCAAATTTATTATTGAATATTCTTTCTTAAAAATATTCCTAAAACCTCTTTTAGGTAATCTTCTCTGAAGGGGCATTTGCCCTCCTTCAAACCATATAGGAAGATTTCCACCTGAACGGGACTTTTGTCCCTTATGACCTCTACAGCTCGTCTTTCCATGTCCAGAACCCGGTCCTCTCCCCACAATTTTTCTTCTTTTTCTCGATCCTCTAGAAGGCTTAAGTTCAGAAAGTTTCATAAATTAACCTCATTGGAACAGCTTTAAAGCTCTTTTACTTCTACTAAGTGACCTACTTTATTTATCATTCCTCTTATTTCATTCGTATCAGGACGTTTAACCTTTCTGTTTACTTTTATTAAACCTAATCCCCTAAGAACTAATCTTTGTTTCTTAGGTCTCCCAATAGGACTCTTTTTCAATGTGATCTCTAATTCCTTAGCCATTCTCTAACCTTTTAAGATAGAAATTCTTCTACTTTTTTTCCTCTTATCTTTGCAACCTCCTCTGGGCTTCTTAACATCTTCAGTCCAGACATAGTGGCCCTTATAATATTATGTGGGTTACTGCTGCCGAGAGATTTTGTTAATATATCTTTTACTCCTACAACCTCCAAGACTGCTCTAGCAGGTCCTCCTGCAATGACTCCCGTTCCTCTCGAAGCCGGTTTTAAAAAAATCTTTCCTGCTCCATAATGACCAATTATCTCATGCGGAATAGTATCTTTGTTTAGAGGTACATCAATCATATTTTTTTTAGCCTTTTCAATTCCTTTTCTAATAGCTTCAGGCACCTCATTTGCCTTGCCCATACCGATTCCTACCTTGCCAGCCTTATCACCCACAACAACAAGGGCACTAAAACTAAAGCGCCTCCCTCCTTTTACAACCTTGGCAACTCTATTTATTTTAATAATCTTATCAACTAATTCTGGAGTTTGAGTCTCATTACTATTGTTTTCCAAATTTTCCTCCTCAATGGATCAAAATTGTATCCCTTTTTCTCTTATTGAATCTGCCATTGATTTGATCCTTCCATGAAATTGGCATCCATTTCTGTCAAAGACTACTTTTGTTATCTTTTTTTGCAAGGCTTCCTCAGCAATTATCTCTCCTAATAACTTGGCAGCCTTGATATTTCCTCCTGTCTTCATCTTCTCCTTAAATTTCTTGCTAAGGCTTGATGATGAAACTAAGACATGTCCTTCTGAATCATCTATAATCTGAGCATAGATATGTTTTAGACTTTTAAAGACAGTTAATCTGGGTCTATCTTTTGTCCCTTTAACTTTACTTCTAATTCTTTTCTTTCTTACTAATCTTTTTATAACTTTTTCATTGAGAGCCATGCTAATCTTCCTTAATTAACTGGTCTTGCCAACCTTTCTTTTTATTCTTTCGTTTAAATATTTAACTCCCTTACCCTTATAAGGCTCTATTTTTCTAAAACTTCTTATCTCTGCAGCAATTCTTCCTACAAGTTCCTTATCAATCCCCTTTACTGTCAAACGATTTTTATCAACTTCAAAGCTTATTCCTTCGGGAATTCTATAATTTATTGGATTTGAGTAGCCCAGAGATAAAATAAGGTTATTCCCTTGAACCGCTGCCCTATATCCAATACCGCTAATTTCTAACTCCTTTTGAAATCCCTCTACAACGCCTACCAACATATTATTTATAAGAGTCCTCGTTAATCCATGTAGGGATTTATCAAAACTCGAGTCTGAAGATCTTTCTAGAATAATCTTATTATCTTCTTTTAAAATCTTTATCTTTTTATGGACGAGAAAATTTAAAGTACCTTTAGACCCTTTGACACTTATTTTCTCTCCTTCAATGGTTACGTCTACATCGGAAGGAATTTCCATAGGTAGTTTACCTATCCTTGACATTTTTATCTTTCCCTGTTTAATTAAGTGAAAAATATTTCACAGAAGATCTTTACCATATATAGCAAAGGACTTCGCCGCCAACATTGAGCTTTCTGCACTCTTTATCAGTTAGTACACCCTTATTAGTTGATAAAATTGCAATCCCCAGTCCGTTGAGAACTTTAGGAATTTCTTTGCTCGTAACATACACTCTTCTTCCAGGTTTGCTAATTTTTTTTAAGCCTTGGGGAATACATTCTTTATTTTTATCATGATAGATTAATTCAATCCTCAAAACACCCTTTCTACTATCATTTATAACGCTATAATCCTTTATATACCCTTCCTCTCTAAGGATATTGGCTATCTTTTCTTTTAATTTTGAATGAGGAATATTCACAATATCCAGCTTAGCAATAGAGGCATTTCTTATCCTTGTTAACATATCTGCAAGAGAATCTGTCATAGACATTTTTTTCTCCAAATGCTTTGTATTTAAATTACCAGCTAGCCTTAATTACACCAGGAATTTCACCCTTCAAAGCTAACTCTCTAAAACATATCCTGCACATCTCAAATTTTCGCAAGTATGCCCTTGGTCTTCCACAGATTTTACATCTGTTGTAATTACGAACATCAAATTTAGGTTTTCTGTTAGCTTTCGATATAAGAGATTTCTTCGCCACTCAAATACCCTCAATTTTTTCTAATTTCTAAAAGGAATTCCTAAAAATCTTAAAAGTGCCTTTCCTTCCTCATCTGTTTTAGCTGTAGTAACGATAACAATACCCATTCCTTGAATCTTATTTATTTTGTCATAATTAATCTCAGGAAATATGATTTGTTCTCTAATCCCCAAAGAATAGTTGCCTCTTCCGTCAAATCCCTTATCTGACACTCCTTTAAAATCCCTTATCCTAGGTAAGGCTATATTAACAAGGCGATCAAAGAATTCATACATTCTCTCTTTTCTGAGTGTCGCTTTACAGCCGATTTGTGTCCCTGCCCTTAATTTAAAATTAGAAATAGATTTTTTTGCTCTTGTTATCACAGGTCTTTGTCCTGTTATACTCATCATTTCCTCCACAGCATGATCAAGAACTTTTGCATCCTGAACCGCCTCACCTAATCCCATGTTTACCACTATCTTTTCTAGCTTGGGTACCTGCATAACATTCTTATAACTGAACTCCTTCATAAGCTCAGGGATGATCTTTTCTTTATATATTTCTTTTAACCGTGCCACAACTACTCCTTAAAAAATTATACCTTATCTAACTCCTCACCACATTTCTTACAAACCCTCACCCTATCCCCACTTTCAAGGATTTTGTATCTAACTCTTACACCTCTATTACATTTACTACACATCAGCAATACATTAGAGATATGGAATTTCCCCTCTCTTTCTACAATTCCCCCCTGCTTGGTCTTTTGGCTAGGGCGGGTATGTCTTTTTATCATATTTATCTTTTCCACAATTAAACGCTGTTCTTTGGGAAAAACTAATAATACTTTGCCTCTTTTACCCTTTTCTTTTCCAGCAATTACCTCTATATTGTCATTTTTTTTAATTTTGAGTTTCATTTCTTATCATACTTTCTCTATCTATAAGAAATATCCATTAAAGAACCTCAGGAGCAAGAGAGATAATCTTAATAAATTTTTTTGCCCTTAACTCTCTTGCAACTGGACCAAAGATTCGTGTTCCCATCGGTTCTTTTAGTTCATTTATCAATACAGCAGAATTTTTATCAAATTTAATGTAGGAACCATCCATTCTTTTTTGCTCTTTTGAAGTTCTTACCACTACTGCACGTTTAACATCCCCTTTTTTTACAGGACTGTTAGGAAGCGCTTCTTTAATACTTACAACAATGATATCACCTAATTTAGCATATCTCTTTCTCGTGCCACCCAAGACCTTGATACACATGGCTTTTCTTGCCCCTGAATTATCACAAATTTCTAAAATAGAGCTTGCTTGTATCATATTTTATCACGTTAATCTATTTTTCTAATTTTTTGTTTTTGCCGTTTCAAGAATCTCTAAAACTCTCCAGTGTTTCCTTTTGCTGAGGGGTCTTGTTTCAATAATCTTAACTTTATCACCTGTTGAGCATTTATTGTGTTCATCATGAACCATATACTTTTTTGATCTTTTAACTATTTTTCCAAAAGTAGAGTGTTTAACTTTTCTTTCAACATTGACAATGAAAGTCTTATCACTCTTATTTCTTATCACTACCCCCTCAAAAATCTTTCTTTTACATTGCCCCTTCATTCAATGCTTCTCCTTTTTCTCTTTTATTCTCCTTATTCTTTTCATTAAGGATCGTTTGAATCCTAGCAATATCCCTTCGTACTATTCTTATCCTAATAGGATTCTCTATCTGACCTGTTGCATCTTGAAACTTAAGATTAAACAGTTCATTTTTGAGCTCTTTTTCTTTGTTTGCTAGCTCTTCTATCGTCAGTACCCTCAGTTCACTGGCTTTCATCTCTAATCCTTTATACTAATCGTTAGAAACAAATTGAGTAGCAACAGAAAGTTTATGGGATGCTAGTCTCATTGCTTCTTTTGCAACTTCTTTAGGGATACCATCCATCTCGTATAAGATTTTTCCAGGTTTAACAACGGCTACCCAAAACTCTGGGGCTCCTTTCCCTTTCCCCATCCTCGTCTCTGCTGGTTTTTTTGTAATAGGTTTATCAGGAAAGATTCTTATCCAAACCTTCCCTCCTCTTTTAACATGGCGCGTTATAGCTATTCTTGCTGCTTCTATTTGTCTATTGGTAATCCAGCCGGCTTCTGAGGCCATGAGACCATAATTGCCAAAATTCAAAGTATTTCCTGCAGATGCTTTACCTTTTCTTCTCCCTTTTTGCATTTTTCTATATTTCGTTTTTTTTGGCATCAGCATTTTTCAGTCCTCACTGATAGTATAAGAATCTTTACTTTACCTCTAAAATTTCTTTTTCTTCTGTGTCTTCTTTTACTGAAAAAACTTCACCCTTGAATATCCAGACTTTTACGCCAATCACCCCATATAAGGTCTTAGCGATTGCAAAACCGTAATCTATATTAGCCCTTATTGTCTGTAAAGGAATCCTTCCTTCTTTGTACCATTCTTTTCTTGCCATTTCTGCCCCACCTAATCTCCCCGCACATTTAATCTTAATGCCCTGTGCACCAAACCTTAAAGCAGCGGTTACACTCCTTTTCATAGCTCTTCTAAAAGAGACTCTTTTCTCAAGCTGGAGAGCTATGTTTTCAGCAATTAACTGGGCATCTATCTCTGCCTTTCTAATCTCAATAATATTAAGAACTATCTCTTTATTTGTAAAATTAGATAATTCATTTTTTAACCTATCAACCTCTGAACCTTTTTTACCTATAATGATTCCAGGTCTTGCAGTATGAATATTAATTTTTACTCTATTAGCAGCCCGTTCTATTTCTACTTTCGATACTCCTGCATGGAAAAGTTGCTTTTTGATATAATCCCGAATAAAAATATCTTCATGCAATAATTCTCCATAAGTTTTCTTTGCAAACCAATTAGACTGCCACTGCTTATTTATTCCTAACCTAAAACCTATTGGATGTACCTTTTGTCCCAAAAATTACCCCCTTATAGATTTAAAATTTAAGATTAAGTTTCTTCTAACAATAAAGTTATATGACTTGTCCTTTTAATAATCCGTGTTGCCCTTCCTCTTGCCCTTGGTCTAAATCTCTTTAACACAGGCCCCCCATCAACTATTGCCTTTTTAATAATAAAAGAATCAATATCACTCTTTTCAGAACTTCTCTCTTCTACATTGGCAATGGCCGATTTTAGCAACTTTTCAATAATCCTTGCTGAACCCCTATGGGTAAAAGCTAGGATATTAAGAGCCTCATTCACCCTTTTCCCTTCTATGAGGGCTGTTACCAGCCTTGCCTTTGTAGGCGAAGTACGAACATATCTTACTGATGCCACAGCCTGCATTTACGTAACCCCTAAATGAGAATTAACTTTCCTATGTTAAAGTTGTAACCCTTTTTGTATGTCCACTGTGGGTTCTAAAAATCCTTGTTGGTGAAAATTCACCTAATTTATGACCAACCATGTTCTCTGTAACGTAAACAGGAATAAATTTTTTACCATTATGAACCGCAAAGGTATGTCCTATAAATTCAGGAACAATAGTAGATCGCCTCGACCATGTCTTAATAACTTTTTTTTCATTTTTGTTATCTAAATCAATAATCTTCTTTAATAAATTTTTATCTACATAAGGCCCTTTTTTTAACGAACGCACCATAGTCCTCCACTTTTATTTCTTTCTCTTTAAAATATATTTATCAGAATATTTTTTTGCTCTCGTTTTAAATCCCTTTGTCGGAACACCCCACGGAGTCCTTGGGTGACCCCCTCCAGAAGTTTTACCTTCACCGCCTCCATGAGGATGGTCAATGGGGTTCATGGCCACACCTCTCACTTTGGGTCTTCTACCTAACCATCTTCTCCTTCCTGCCTTCCCAAGAGAAATATTTTCGTGTTCAGGATTCCCTACGTCTCCAACCGTTGCCATACACTCTTGATGAATAAGTCTCACTTCTCCTGATCTGAGCTTAATATGTGCAAAATTCCCCTCTTTAGCCAGTATTTGAGCTGAGCAACCTGCGCTCCTCACTAACTGGGCCCCTTTTCCTTTATTAATTTCAATACTATGTATAATGGTACCTACCGGGATATTCTTGAGAGGAAGAGCGTTGCCAGATTTAATATCTACAGAACTGCCTGAGATAATTGTATCACCCACCCTAAGACCGTTCGGGGCTATAATATATCTTTTTTCCCCGTCTTTATAATTAAGTAAAGCAATCCTTGCAGACCTATTGGGATCATATTCAATAGAAGCAATTTTTGCAGGAATATCAAACTTATCCCTTTTAAAATCAATGATTCTGTAACTTCTTTTATGTCCCCCTCCCCTGTGACGAATCGTAATCCTTCCAAGATTATTTCTCCCTCCTTTCTTCTTAGAGGGTATTAACAGACTTTTTTCAGGAGAGGTTTTTGTGATCTCCTCAAAAGTAAAAACGCTTTGAAATCTTCGCCCAGGAGAAGTAGGTTTATATTTCTTTATAGGCATTTCACCCTCATGAATCTAAATTATTTTACACCCTCAAAAAATTCTATTTTGTCACCTTCTTTTAAGGTGATAATCGCCTTCTTCCAATCAGGCCTCTTCCCTTCTTTAAATCTCAATCTCCTTTTCTTCCCTCTGATCATTACTATACGAACATCTAAAACCTCAACATTAAAGATACTGGAAATAGCCTTTTTTATCTCTTTCTTATTAGCATTCGCATCTACTTGAAATACAACTTTATTTTCCTTCTCTGTAAAGAGAGTGGTCTTCTCTGTAATAACAGGCCTTTTAACAATAATGAATGGGTCTCGCATTATGAAAGTCGCTCCTCAATCTTGTGTAGTGACTCCTCGGTTAATATTACAGTATCATAATAAAGTAAATCATATGCATTCAGGCCCTCTACTCTAAGAACCTTTGCATAGCGTAGGTTTCTCACCGAGAGTTCCAAGTTCTTATTTTCTTCAGAAACAATTAAAATAACGCTTCCAGAAACATTTAGATCCTTTAGCAAAGAAATAATCAATTTTGTCTTTGGCTCTCCTATTTCTATTTTTTCAATCACTTTCAAACTATTGTTCTGGACTTTAGAGGTCAAAATAGACCTTAAAGCTTGCTTCCTAACTTTTTTAGGAACTTTATATGAAAAATCTCGAGGATGAGGACCAAAAATGATTCCTCCCCCTCTCCACAAAGGAGACCTTGGAGTACCTGCTCTTGCTCTTCCTGTCCCCTTTTGCCTCCAGGGTTTTGACCCAGTGGCTTTAACTTTTGCTCTATTCTTAGTTGATGATGTCCCCCTTCTACGATTTGCCAATTGCATAACGACAACATCATGTATAAGGTGCTCTTTTATTTTTGTATTAAAAATATCTTCTTTTACAGAAGCACTTTTTTTAATATTATTTTTTGTATCAACAATATCCAGATTTATCATTTTACTATTAGCTAATCTATATAATTACTTTTTTTCCGCTTTCATCTTTTTCTTGCTCTTTTTTATAAAGAGCAACCGACCTTTACTTCCAGGAAGGGAACCTTTAACTAAAAGAATATTCTGTTCTTTTATAATACGAATAACCCTTAAGTTTTGAACGGTAACCCTTTCACTACCCATATGTCCAGGGAGTTTCGTACCTTTAAAAACACGAGATGGATCAGCTGCTGCACCTATAGAACCAGGATGTCTGAAATATTCATGGGACCCATGAGTCATAGATGAAGTTCCTGAAAACCCATGTCTTTTCATTACACCAGCAAATCCTTTCCCTTTCGAAATACCGGCAACATCTACATAATCTCCAGGATTAAAGATATCTACTGCAACCTCCTGCCCTGCTTGTATATCCTCAACACTGTCCACCCTTATTTCTCTTAGGTACCTCGTAGGTTTTATACTAGATTTATCAAAATGGCCCTTTATAGGCTTTTTAACTCTTTTTTCAGGAATTTCTTGAAACCCCAGTTGTACAGCATTATACCCGTCTCTTTCCTTTGATTTTACCTGAACAACCTTACATATTCCTGCCTCAATTACGGTAACAGGAATAATATTCCCCTCATCCGAAAATATCTGAGTCATACCTATCTTTTTACCTAACAATCCATCAATCATCCCAAATTTCCTCATTATAATTTAATTTCTATATCAACCCCTGCTGATAAATCCAGCTTCATTAGAGCATCTACAGTCTCAGAATTAGGTTCTAATATATCTAATAATCTTTTATGTGTTCTGACCTCAAACTGTTCTCTTGACTTCTTATCAACATGAGGGGACCTTAATACTGTATATCTGTTTTTTAATGTAGGGAGAGGTATGGGACCAATAACCCTTGCTCCTGTCCTCTTAGCAGTATTTACGATCTCACTCACAGATTGATCAAGAATTCTATGATCATAAGCCTTTAATTTTATTCTAATCTTTTGATTCACCATATCTCTCTTTCCTTCTTCACCTACTCTATAATTTCACTGATAACACCTGCTCCTACAGTCCTTCCACCTTCCCGAATAGCAAATCTTAACTCCTTCTCCATCGCTATCGGCGTA
>SMTZ1_10000485_pt1 | contig 51760 bp, 45 predicted proteins | sample DeeMarSWOR136_30_FD_25667 | JGI IMG/M metagenome (IMG submission 25667) | reverse complement strand
ATTTCAACACAAAAAAATGGGGTAGGATGGTATAGACACCCCTAAGGGATTGGTTCGGTATGAAAAAAAGATTTTTGATTCTTTTGACTTCAATCTTCGTCATGGTCCTTCCGGGTTGCTCCTGGCTCATTAAGTCCAATGTCCCAGAAGCTGACATTGAAAACACTGGGTGGAGGCAAGGTGAAATTTGCTCCTCCTATGTAGCCTCCAAAATCAAATCCTATCAGTATCAGCACGAAGGTGTTTCCGTATCCGTCTGCCCTAAATTTTATGGGGGAAAGGCAATCTTATGGGGAATCACCCCTATTCCCTTTCTACCCAATTTTTTTATGTTCGGGGAACCCCCTGATCGTGGGGATTTTGCTATACAAATCTCCATCGATAGTCCGCGGGACGTGACCCATATAGATCTTTCCAAAATCCAAGTTCGACTCCCTCAAAAAGAACCTTTGAAACCTATTATTGGAAGGCTTGTCAGAAGAGATGAATTCTTCGATATCTTATTGCAACCAACGACGGTATCTCATGGAAAGGCAACCTATTACATCGCCTATAATGTGCTTAAATTGGACGTCAAAGAACTGATTATCGACATGGGCAATCTGCAGGTTAACGACCAGACCATTGAATTACCATCACTCCAATACCATAAAGATACCCAATACCATTATCTCCCTTTCCATATGGAATAGGAAAAAGCTGTTTTGGGAACTTCCCAGTTGACCAACCCCTTTAAAAAGGTGTAGATTTCATTTCATAATCCTCAAGAATCGAGTCACTCTCGTCAAAATAGCAGATCCCCCATGGAACTGAATTGCGGCAAATGTAAGGTGCGGTCGTGGCATCCCAATGATGTGGAATCCGTTGCTCGATACGCAGACAACCGAAAGATATGGCTAAATCTTAGGGATCGGTTTCCTCATCCCTATACAAAGGCCGATGCCCAGAATTGGATCGAGCGTGCCCTCTCACTGAGACCTGAAACCAGCTTTGCAATCGATGTTGCTGGAGAAGCAGTGGGGAGTGTTGGTTTTGAGCTTAGAACAGACGTCGAACGCTACTCAGCGGAAGTCGGCTATTGGCTGGGGGAAAAATTTTGGGGCCGTGGCATCTGTACGGCTGCTCTGAAGGGGGCAACTCCATACGTACTCGAGATTTATCATTTGAATAGAATTTTTGCAGTGCCTTTTAGCGGGAATCTCGCCTCCATACGTGTTCTTGAAAAGGCGGGTTACCATAGAGAATGTCTCATGAAGCGAAGCGCTTTTAAGGACGGACGCTTTGTGGATCAGGTACTTTACGCTTATGTGCTTGAAAAATGATTATATCCTGTAACACCTGTTGACCTTTGTCGTTATATCATGGGTCAATCAAAATGAAGCCTTTCACAGTCGCCATCCCTTACAGCCCCGAAACCTCCTTTGAGAAGACCCTGCTTGCCCTGAAGCACTCAGCATTGATCGAACGGTTCGTGATCGTAACCGATGAGCCGGTTCATCTCAAAATGCCCAGGTGTCATGTTCTTGTCGGCGAGTCCCTTTTATCAACCAAAACACTCAACCCACTCCTGGAAGGAATCCGAACGAAGTACCTGCTTTTCTTACCAAGGCATCAAGAAATTTTGGTTGAGCCCAAAGCTATGGAGAGAATCCTGGAAACGGCTGAGTCCAAAAAAGCGGGACTGGTCTATTCGGATTTTTATGACGAAACCGAACGCGGGAAAACGCTTCATCCACTGAATGATTATCAGTTAGGGAGCGTCCGGGATGATTTTGACTTCGGTGCTATGACCTTCTTTTCGGTCTCGGCCGTCCGAAAGGCCCTGAAAAAATATGGCGCCATCCCGGAGGTGAAATTTGCCGGCCTTTACGATCTTCGTTTGAAGGTTTCTGTCGACCATTCTATCTATCATCTGAAGAAGCCGCTCTATTCAGTGATTAAAACGAACGGGCCCTCCGGAGATGAACAATTATTCGCATACGTCGATCCCCGTAATCTAGCCGCCCAAAAGGAAATGGAAACCGTCTTCTCGGATTACTTGAAAAAAATCGGGGCTTATGTCCCACCCCATCGCTTGACGGAAGTCAAACAAACACCGAAATCCTTCCCCGTGGAGGCATCTATTGTCGTTCCCGTGAGGAACCGGAAAGAGACGATTGCCGAGGCCGCGAGGAGCGCCTTGTCGCAGGAAACGGATTTCCCATTCAACGTCATTGTCGTGGACAACCACTCGACAGACGGGACAACGGCCATCGTCTTGGATCTCGCCAGGCATCATTCTTCTTTGAGACACATCGTTCCGGATAGGACCGATCTTGGCATTGGCGGTTGCTGGAATGAAGCACTTGGGGATCGAACTTGCGGCCGTTATGTGATACAGCTTGATTCAGATGATCTTTATAGCAGCACCCATAGCCTTCAGAAGATGGTGGACATGATCCGTCAGGACAACTATGCCATGGTGATCGGCTCCTATACCTTGGTCGATTCCAGGCTTGAGGAGATACCCCCGGGACTCATCGCCCATCGCGAATGGACCGATGAGAACGGCCACAACAACGCATTGCGCATCAACGGTTTGGGGGCTCCCCGGGCTTTCAATACGGATCTTATGCGCAATATTGGATTCCTGAATGTAAGCTACGGCGAGGATTACGCAGCAGCGCTGCGAATCTGCCGGGAATATCGAATTGGAAGGATCTATGAAAGTCTCTACCTCTGCAGACGCTGGTCGGGCAACAGCGACACAGGGCTCAGCATTGAGGAAACAAACCGAAACGATGCCTTCAAGGACGAGATCCGGACAAAAGAAATTCTCGCAAGACAAAAGATGGTAAAGGGTACAGAGCAAAGGGGATAGGGAAAACTAAAGTTTGTTGGGTTTCTTGGGTTTGTTGGGTTTATAGGGTTAAACCCAAAAAACTCAATGAACTCAACAAACCGGGTAAACCTTAGTTAGATGCTATGCCCTCTGCCGGTTTCTTCGTGGAGAGTGGTTAACCGTTATGGGAATCGTGATCCGCCCTTGGCAGAAAGATGATCTTGAGTCGATTCGCAGAATCACCTGGGAGTCCTGGATTTCTGCATACTCGGGCTTCATTCCTGAAAGTGACCTCAGGTCCCATTTTGAAATTCACTACCAAGAAGCAGCCTTGCTTTCCATGTTCAGCAACCTGCTCATGCAGGGTTTCGTTGCTGAAATGGATGGTCACATTGCCGGTTACGCACGGCTTTTCTTCAACCGAGATGAAAACCGTCTCTATGTTCCCTCTATGTACTTCCTTCCGGAGTTTCAACGTCAAGGCATGGGCAAAAATCTCCTCGAGGCAGCAGAAGGATATGCTGCAGAAAAGGGTCTTCAGGAACTCTGGATCGGGGTGATGGTGAAAAACAGACAGGCTCTCCTTTTCTACAGGGAAGTGGGCTTTGTATTTGTCCGGGAAGAACCTTTCACCATGGGTAAAACGACGGTGAGCCACCTCATCGGTTACAGGACATTGGGGAGAAGGACTCCGTTTAACCAAAAAACTTACACTGTTTTTGATGGAGGGGAAACGGGTCTCTCCGAACTCTGTCTCAAACTCCTAGAGGAGCAGAAAAAGGCTTGGCTTGATCTGCGCGATGGCTACGAATTGCTAAGGGATGTCAGGGAGCGGGATTTACCCTGCAGGGGATTTTCGGTCCGACTTCAGTACAATCCCAAAAGGATGAAGAGCAGCACGGCTAATGTGGGTGAAAAAAAGACTGACGGGCGGCAATGTTTCCTCTGTTTGGATCATCTTCCTGAAGGCCAGAAAGGGATCCTCTATCGAGGCGAATACTTGATCCTCGGCAATCCTATGCCTGTCTTTTCTTCTCACTACACCGTCTCCCACGTAGACCATCGCCTTCAGGCCATTGAGGAGCATATTGCAAGCTACCTTCAGCTCTTGGCTGATTTTCGGTCCGGCTGGACGGTCCTTTACAATGGACCGAAATGCGGCGCTTCTGCACCGGATCATCTCCATTTTCAAGCCGCCCCTTCGGGACAGATGCCCATTGAACAGGAAATCCGGGAAGAGAAAAGACTCGCTTTGATTAGAAGAATCAATGGTGTTTTCTTCTATCGCCTGAGAGATCTGGGCCGGGAAGTCATCCTATTGGAGGGAGATGACCCGATAGCCATCGAGGGTGCTTTGAAAAATCTTCTGAATGCCCTGAAAAAGGTCCTTTCCACAAACGAGGAGCCTATGATGAATATCGCCGGCCTCCACGAAGAAAGGAAATGGCGTCTCGTGATCTTTCCGCGCCGAAAACATCGCCCAGACGCCTTTTTCAGGGATGGGGATGCCCGGGTGGTAGTTAGCCCAGGGGTGATCGATATGGGAGGTCTCCTGATCACCCCAGTGGAAAAAGATTTCGAACGGCTGAATGGAACTACAGTCGGAGGCATCTACCAAGAAGTATCGCTGGAAGAAAAGATTGTGGAAGAGGTAATCCGTGCAATGAGATGATTCCCAGGGCTCTTCTGAAGCCGTCTGAGAACTCATCTCAGGCGGTTTTCCTTTTTTCTATTGTTAAGGCATCTTGCAATCCCTTAGCGCCATTCCCAGTGGCCTCGAATCCAAACTCTCTTCCAACCGTAGGGCGTTCTTCTATGTTCCCAATGTCCTGGAACCCAAACTCGATAACCCCTTTCGTAATAATCATAGTAATCCCTAGGGGGATAAGAGCGATAATAGTAGTATCGAGCCGGGGGCGGAGGAGGGGGTAATAGAATAACCGGGGGCCCGATAAATGCCCTATGGTGCGAACGACCACGAGGGTGGAATCTTTGCTTATACCATGCCGACGCAGGCTCAACTGTCAGGGAGAAAATCAATAACACGAGGCCGACCAATAAAATCTTCTTCATTATTTTCACCTCCTAATTAAAATTGTAATCATCCACTTCAAGGTTGACAACAGGAAGATGACCCCTGGCTTCCCTCTCTTTCGTCCCTGCTTGCGAAAGGAAGAATTCAGGGGTTATTCCCCATTCGTTTAATTGTTAGACGTCTATTCTGGACTTTTTATTCAGGGTCGAGGATATCGAGGCGATCCAACGTTTGGAGTTCCGGGAGGTCTAACTTGAATCTTTGGCCAAGAATCCCAACCAAAACCCCAGAGATATGAGGGAAAAAAGAGAACCCATCCGGAAGCGGAAGGAGGAATTTCGGTTGTGTTCATAAGGTGATGTCTAATCCTAAGTATTGATCAATCACTCTCACAAACATCTCTACTCCAAAAGGGAGGACCTCTTCATCAATATCGAAGAGGCTGCTGTGGTAAGGATGGACAATTCCTTTCGCCTCGTTCCGGCATCCCAGTCTGAAGAAAGATCCAGGAACTTTTTCAAGGTAGTAGGCAAAATCCTCTCCTCCCATGGAGGGTTTTAACACCTCTACGTTCTCTTTTCCTATCCCCTTCGAACACGCTGTGGCAACCAGCTCGGACATTTCAGAATCATTGATCAGAACCGGATACCCGTATTCGAAAACGAAACGATAGTCCATCGAAAAAGAACGAGCGACTCCCTGGGTCACCTGTTCAATTCTCGATTTCAATTCTTCCCTCACCTGAGGATTCAAAGATCGAACCGTTCCTACAAGTTCGACTTCATCGGGAATGATGTTGGTTGCCGTACCGCCGCTGACCTTACCGATAGTAATCACTCCGCTCTCCAAGGGATTGACGTTTCGGCTGACGATGGAGTGAATCTGGGTGATCAGATGGCCGGCAGCCAAAATGGGATCCTTCGATACATGAGGAGAGGCGGCATGGCCGCCTTTGCCGATGATCTTAAGGGTAAATCGATCCGCCGCAGCCAATCCTTCTCGATCATAGATTCCCACTTTTCCAACGGAGAGAAAAGGGAAGACATGGGCACCGAAGATGGCATCCACCTTTGGATTGTCCAACACCCCTTCCTCAGTCATCACCCTTCCCCCGCCACCTCCCTCCTCCGCTGGTTGAAAGATCCATTTGATATTCCCGTTCACTCGATCCGGGACCGATGAAAAGAATCTCGCCACACCCAGAAGGATTGTCACGTGGGCATCATGCCCGCAGGCATGCATCTTCCCTTTTATCTTGGAAGCATAGGGAACTGCATTCACCTCATCCATAGGAAGAGCATCCATGTCCGCCCGGATCGCAACGGTCTTCCCTGGTTTTTTGCCCTTCAAAAGGCCGACCACTCCTGTTTTGGCCAGCCCCTTTCTGACTTCGAGGCCAAACTTCTCGAGCGACTCTGAGATCAGCTTTGAGGTCTCCACCTCCTCAAAGCCCAGTTCGGGATGCTTATGAATCGTTCTCCGGATTTCCACTAACCAGTCTTTCATCTCATCGATTTTTTCTTTCAGTCTATTCCCCACTGCGTTCTCCTTTTAAGATTTTGTTCACCTCGAATCCTGGTCCCCCTAACCCCTCACGAAAACAGTGGTGCCGAGACCTAAGGAAATCACGTCTCTTCCTCTTTCACGGTTATACATCATGCTGTAAAGTCCCCTTTAGTAAAGGCGGGAAAAGGGGATGTGCGATAAGGAGTGTACAAAATTAGTGGTACATAGTCAACTCGGAAACCTCACCGCTTGGAACGAAGAAGCCGTATTGACAATTTGTGGCCCTATGATAAGGTCACTAATTCAGAAGTTCAAAATGCAGAAAAATGGAGGGAGTCATGAAATTGGAGCATATCGCCTTAAATGTTTCTGATCCCGTGGCCATGGCAGCGTGGTATAAAGAACACCTGGGATTTGAGATTGCAAAGGAGATCACCACTCCTCCCTATACCCACTTTCTAAGGGAAAGCACTGGCACAATGATGATCGAGATCTATTGTAATCCGCCGGATCAAGTTCCATCATACTCTCAGATGAATCCCTTGCTTCTCCATATCGCTTTCGTCTCATCAGATCCGGAAGCCGACCAAAGGAGATTGCTTGCCGCTGGCGCTACGCCAGCTGAAGATGAACACCTCCCCGATGGCTCCCATCTGATCACGATGCGCGATCCATGGGGACTTGCCATTCAGTTTTGTAAGCGGAGCACACAGCTTCTTAAATTTAAATAGAAATTGATCGTGGCCGATAGCCTTCCCTCCCTGGCGCAGGCCCGTATGTATTATAATGATAATTCTTTTCCCTCCCTATTGCCTGTCTGCCGGAAGGCAGGGCAGGCTAGTTTTAGCAAATAGGGGATGAAGCGATTTAAATTTGCCGATAAAAGAAAAGGCCGGTTAAAAACACCGGCCTTTAAATTCTTTAATTTTTCTTGATGAGCAGTTTTATGTCTTGCTCAGGACCCGCGTAGCGACCCGCAGGTCGAACAATGGGTTGCATGGGGAAACATCCATCTCATCAACCTCACCTCCCCTTTATACCGTTTAAATAAAGTGTAAAGGTATTACTCCGGATTGTCAAGAAACGTTTCTGAAAGCTGTGGAAAAGTCCAGAAATCTCCAAGGGAGCACGAATTATATTATCAGACCTCTCTTGTTGGCACCGTATCTTGCAGAAAAGGAATCATTGATTCGTTGGTAAGGTTATGGCATATTTAATTTATTTTTGAAAAATAGAAGGAGGCGCAAATGAGATTGAAGGGATATACTGGAAAGCTTCTGCGGGTAGATCTCAGCAGTTCCAAGGTCGGCGTCGAGGACCTGAATGAGGATTGGGCCTCAAAGTTTGTCGGCGGAAGTGGTCTGGGTTCCAAATTCTTGTATGAAATGACCGATGAGAGAACGGATCCTTTAGGTCCGGAAAATCCCCTCATCTTTATGACGGGACCTTTTACAGGAACGGCTGTCCCTCTTTCGGGTAGGCATGCCGTCGTCTCCAGGTCTCCGCTCACAGGCATTTTTGGAGAATCGGATGTGGGTGGCACCTGGGGTGCAAATCTCAAAAGGGCCGGCTTTGACGGCGTCATTGTTGTGGGAAAATCGAAGAAACCTGTCTACCTCTGGGTTCATGATGGAAAGGCTGAACTCCGCGATGCCTCATCGCTCTGGGGGAAAGACACCTATGACATCGATCCCCTACTGAAGGGCCAAACTCACGAGAAGGCAACGGTGAGCACCATTGGCCCAGCAGGGGAAAACGCCGTTCCCATGGCATCCATCATGACGGACGGGAAGGATGGACGAGCAGCAGGCCGCTGTGGAATGGGAGCCGTAATGGGATCGAAGCTTCTGAAGGCCATCGTCACCCATGGAACCGGGACCGTCCCAGTATTTGACCCCGAGGCCATTGAACGCCTTCCTAAAGAATACGGCGCCCAAATCAATAAGAACGCAGAGAACTTCAGAAAATATGGGACGTCAGGGAGCCTCTCCGCCTTTGAGGCGATGGGCACCCTTCCCCTTCAGAACTGGAAATTCATCGGTCGCTGGGAGGAGTCCGCCGAGAAGATCAACGGCTTCACTATGGCTGAAACGGTGTTGGCGGGTCGCTACTTCTGTGATGCATGTATTCTGGGATGCGGAAGAAGGGTTAAGATTGAGAGTGGGCCTTACGCAGGTGTGGAAGGCGCCGGACCGGAATATGAGACGCTCGCCCTTCTTGGCAGCAACTGCCTCATCGACAACCTCGAGGCCCTCTGTTTTGCCAATGAACTCTGTAATCGGTACGGTCTCGACACGATTTCACTGGGGGGAGCCATCGGCTTTGGCATGGAGGCTTTTGAGAAAGGCCTGATCGATCGGGAGGATACGGGCGGCGTCGAACTCCGGTGGGGAAATGAAGAGGCCCTCATCGAGATGATTAAGAGGATTGCCCACAAGAAAGGATTCGGGGAAGTCCTTGGGAAAGGGGTCAGGAAGGCATCCGAAGCGATCGGAAAGAATGCCGTCGAGTTTTCCCCCCACATTAAAGGATTGGAAATACCAGCCCACGATCCAAGAGGTTATAATGCTGGGGCCGTGGGATTTGCCACGTCATCAAGAGGGGCTTGCCATCTGGCTGGCTTCTCGCACACCTTTGAGAGGGTAATGAAATGTCCGGAAATCGGAATTCCTGAACCCCCCGACCGATTCCAAGTAGAGGGGAAAGGAATGCTCGCCGCAAAGACCCAAAACCTCATGGGGATGCTCGATTCCCTCAAACTCTGCAAGTTCATCCTCTTTGGAGGCATCACCCTCACCCATATCACCAAGTGGTATCACCATGTGACGGGCCAGGAGGTGACGGTCGATGACTTCATGAAAACTGGCGAAAGGATCTTCAACCTCAAGCGGCAATACAATGTGCGCCTGGGCATCAGTCGAAAAGACGATACCCTGCCCTCCCGGTTTCTAAGCTTCAAGCGTACCGGAAAAGGCCTGACACCCAATCTTCCGCCTCTCGGCCAGATACTCGGCGACTATTATGAATATCGAGGGTGGTCTGAAGACGGGATCCCAACCTCTGAAAAGTTGAAAGACCTTGGGCTGGAGAAATAAGGATGAAGAAGATTCTGACCGAAGGGCAACCCTGGCACAGAGTCTTATTGTTCTTGAGCCTCCTTTTCATCACCTTCATGGCTTCCAACGAGAATCCATGGGCGCAGGGAAAGGCTGACAGAGTCTCGTCCAGACAACTATCGGGTGGGGATGAAACCAAACCGAAAAGACTTCCGAAACTCATCATCGCTCAAAAGTCGGATGCCTCAACGGTGGACGCCCACCATGTGATCGATTCCCCAACGGCCTCGATCATGGAACACATGGTGGAAACCCTTCTGGAGCTTACACCGACAGGCGAGATCGCACCGAAATTGGCGGAGAAGTGGGAAGTCTCAGCGGATGCCACCGAATTCACGCTTAAATTAAGAAAGGGGATCAAGTTTCATGATGGCCAACCTTTCAATGCAGCGGCTGTGAAGGTCAATCTTGACCGCCGCCTCGACCCAAGAGCGGGAACCAAATTTGGTTTTCTGGTTTCCCAAATTGCCTCGGTTACGGTCATTGATGAATACATCGTGAAGATCAAAACGAAGATACCCTTTTCTCCCCTCCTGAGCCATCTGACCTATACCACCAATGGAATTCAGAGTCCAATGGCATTGAAAAGATCTTGGAATAAACCCCTGATCATGCCTATCGGAACCGGACCCTTCATCTTCAAGGAATGGGTACCGGGGAACAGAGTCGGCATGGTCCAAAACGACGACTATTGGGGAACAAAGCCCTTCCTCTCTGAATTGATTTTCCGCGCCATACCCGAAGATGCTTCCAGGGTTGCCGCCCTCGAGAAAGGAGCGGTTCATGTCGCTACCCAGATCCCATCTTCTGATCTTGCAACGCTAAGAGGAAACCCCAAGATCATGATCCTTCAAACCCCAAGTGTCAAAACCATCTACATGGGTTTCCACTGTGGGAAGGAACCCTTCACGGATAGACGAGTGAGACAAGCGCTCAATTATGCTGTGAATAAAGAGGCGATCGTGAACCACAGCCTGGAGGATGGGGGGCGGGTCTCCGATGCACCCATCAGCCCGGGCGTCTTTGGTTATGCCCCCATCCAAAGGTATGAATATAATGTAGAAAAAGCCAGAACCCTTTTAGCACAGGCCGGTTTCCCAGAAGGATTTGAAACAACCCTCACCTTTCCCGCAGGCCGACATTTTGGGGATAGTGCTGTTGTGAATGCCGTTACAGAAGATTTACTTAATGTTGGGGTGAAAGTGGATGTCCAAATGATGGAGTGGGAACCCTACCTTTCTTATCTCCTTCAAGAGCAGGACGCGGGGGACCATAAGATCTTTCTGCTGGGCTGGGGATGCGTGACGGGCAATGCGGATTATGGACTCTACTTCCTTTTTCATTCCACAGAATGGCCAAAGAAGGGACTCAATCTAAGCTTCTTTAAGAATGAATGGGTTGATCAATTGTTGGATCTCGCAAGGAGGACAGCCGATCCTAAGGGGCAGAAGAAAATCTATAAGGAGGCCATGACGATCATCATGGATGAGGCTCCTTGGCTTTTTCTCTATGGCGAGATCCAGAGGGTGGGGGTCAACGCTGATGTAAAGGATATCATCGTCCATCCCACAGAGAGAGTGATTGCCAAACAGGCGAGGATAGAATCAAAAGAATAGCAGTCAGATCCTTTGCCGTTACCAGATCGTTGACAACACTCCGCCGCCCGGGATCTCGCTTATACTCACCCCATCCTCCCCCCGCCTACCAATAGGTAGGCGTCAAGGGGAGAGAATATTAGGTAGGGGTTATTTATGGCTCTTAGGTTGTTTTAGAGAAAAAAATTAATCAAAAGCTGAAATTCCGGTGAGGTCTTGACCGATGATCAGGGTGTGGATACTCTCTGTCCCCTCCAGAGTGCTGACGGCCTCAAGATCACAGAGGTGACGGATGACCTGATGGTCAGCGAGAATCCCCCGGGCCCCCAGAATATCCCGCGCCATCCGGGCGATCTTCATGGCTTCCCTCACATTATTCAATTTAGCCATGGATATTTGGGCATGCTTCGCTCTGTTCTGATCCAATAACCTTCCTAGATGGTAGGTGAGTAATTGGGCCTTGGTAATCTCAACAACCATTCGAACCAGCTTCTCCTGTACCATCTGATACGAGGCAATCGATTTTTCAAAGACCTCTCTCTTTCTTGCAAATTCCTCTGCAACCTGATAACAGGCGATGGCAGACCCCAGAGCCCCGCAGGCAACTCCAAAGCGAGCTTCGTTCAGGCATTGTAAAACAGCTTTGAGACCACTCGCTCCCACCAGGAGATTTTCCTCCGGAATCACACACTCTTTGAAGACAAGTAGGGAGGTAGGAGACGTTCGATAAGAGAATTTTCTCTGGATCAGAGTCGATTGAAATCCCGGGGTCCCCGCTTCCACCAAGTATCCTTTGATCTCCCCGTCCATTTTAGCCCAAACCAAGGCTACATGAGCCATGGACCCGTTCGTGATCCACATCTTTGTCCCGTTAAGAATGTAACCCCCCTTATATTTTTCTGCGCGGGTTACCATCCCAGAAGGATTCGAGCCAGCCTCGGGTTCAGAGAGGCCGAAACATCCAATCGCTTCTCCGCGAGCCATCTTAGGAAGCCATCTCTTTTTCTGTTCTTCAGACCCGAAAACATAGATGGGATACATCACCAAGGAATTCTGAACAGATACCATCGCCCTCAAACTGCTATCGCAGCGGCCCAACTCTTGGCAGATCAACCCGTAAATGGTGTGGCTCATCTTCTCACAGCCATAGCCATCCACGTGGAGACCGAAGAGGCCCATCTCCGCCATTCGGGGTATGAGTTGTACGGGAAAGGTCCCTTGGTCGAAATGGTCCGCAATCAGTGGCATGCATTCTTCATCCACAAACTTACGAACTCCTTCTCTGAAAATCCTTTCGGCTTCTGTCAGAAGTAATTCTGTCCGGAAATAATCGATCATCGCGGTGTTACCTTCGCATCATTCTGTAATCCCCCCATACCCCCCCTTTAACAAAGGGGGGAGAGGGGGGATTTTGGCTAGGGCCGTTTCAATTCTTCGAGGCTTGACTTGGAGGCGTTGTACATGAATCCTATGTCTGTGGAGTAGGCCAAAACAGTCATCCCTTTTGCCCGCCATTTTTTGATGGCCTCGATATTCCCGATGTGAATGCCGGAGAACTTTTTTCTCTTCTTCGCACCTTCGACCACTTTTTCAATGGCCTGGTGAATCATCTCCGAATTCAACTGGTCTGGGATTCCAAGAGAGATTGAGAGATCATTTGGCCCAATGAGGCCAACGTCAATTCCCTCGACACTGAGGATCGCATCGATGTTCTCAATGGCCTCCTTGGTCTCGATCTGGGCAACAATAAGGGTGTTTTCATTTCCCTCTCTCGTGCATTCGGGAGCTTTCAACGGCTTGTAGTCGGTGTGACCCATCTGGCTCCCAAATCCTCTCTGCCCTAAAGGAGGATATTTGCTGTATCGAACAATCTTCTCTGCTTGTTCTTTCGTCGAGGTCATGGGAACCATAACTCCTTCGGCGCCCGCATCAAGAACCCTTGAGATGAAGTAGGTTTCCAAATGAGGAACTCTGATGAGGGTGGCAATGCCTACTGACTTAGCCCCCCGGATCAGATCGGCTACGGTCTCCATCGAATAATTTCCATGTTCCATATCGATGAAGACAAAATCAAAGCCTGCTGCGGCGAAGATGGCCGGTGCCCCTGGATCCCTTGCCTGTCGGATCATCATTCCATAGACACATTCTCCTGCTAACACCCTTTTTCGTAAACCAGAATAAGGCATAAATCCTCCCCGTGCCAAGAAATCCGAAATTCAAATACCGAAATCCCTGTCTGCGGCAGACAGGTGAAACAAATCCAAATCACCAAATCTTCGGAACACCCCTCACCCTCCCCTCTCCCCAGTGGGGAGAGACATAGGTGAGGGGGGGATTTTGAATTTAGTGTTTAGGTCATTCGAGTTTCTCTTGAGATTCGCCTGCCGGTAGGGAAGGCTTTTACGTCGAGCAGTCGCAGTGGACCCCCTACGAAATGTTATTCGCTATGCGCTATGCTCTATGCCCTATGCGTCATTGCAGAAGTCCCATATTTCGTAAGATTCCCCGCAATTCTTCTTTGGCGGCCGGGTTGATCCCTCCCACAGGGGGAACTCCAACTCCGGCGTCAATGCCGATCAGATTGAGTGCCTCCTTAATCACAACCGGGAAGGTACCCAGGTCAAAGGCGAGGCGAAGCGGAGCCAATCGGAACTGAGCTTCGAGAGATCGCTTCCAGTCTCCAGCCTTAAAGGCCTCATAGATCTCAACCACCACTTTGGGCGCCACGTTCGCAGTCGCTGCAATCGCTCCCTTTCCTCCGTAACAGAGCGTTCCGTAAATCAGCGTGTCCCTCCCTGCCAAAACGGAAAATCTCTCCTTCGTTCTTCTGATGTATTCTGCGGTGAGGGTAAGGTCCCCCGAAGAGTCCTTAATGCCCACGATATTCTCCACCTGGCAAGCGCGGGCAACAAATTCGGCTGAAATATTGATCCCTGTTCGTTGAGGATTATTGTAAAGAAGAACGGGAAGGCGCGTCGCTTTGGCAACCGCCGAATAATAGTCAAAAAGCTCCCCCTCACTGGGCCTTATAAAGAATGGGGTGATGACTGAAACAGCACTGACACCGGCTGCCTCTGCCATCTTCGTCAAAGCAATGGCTTCCCGGGTTGTGATCGCTCCGGTGCCCGCATACACAGGCACCCGCCCTCGTGCCTCTTCCACAACCACCTCGGTGACCCTCTTCTTCTCCTCAAAGGTGAGCGCATAAAATTCCCCCTGGCTTCCTACAGGAAAGAGTCCATGGACTCCACCCTCGATTAGATAATTCGTAAGTTTTTTTAGGGCTTCCACATTAATCTTCCCGTCAGCGGTCACCGGAGTCACCATGGCAGGAATGATCCCCTTAGGTTGAAAATTCATATGCACCTCCAAGATTACTAGTTTCCTGACCCCTGCCTCTCCCCCAAGGGACTGTATCGTAACCGCAGGCAAAGGCGAGAGGCAGTCGGGTTCCAAAGCTTTAGAATGCGGGTCTTTCGAATTATGGGAAATCGTCGCTTATAAAAAATCGAACGTTTCATACTCTTGGCACACCTGAATCCAAGCGGCTAAAGGTTACCGCTCTAAATCTTTTCCACCCGACCGCCTCTCCCCACCTTTCGAAATATCGGTTTTTTTCATATTGCGACACAGCCCCCGAGGGGAGGGGGTAGGGTGATCGGCAATTTGCAATTTCATCTTTTGATTATCGGCAGAGTCAACAGTCCATCCGGAATCAGGCTCACCCTCGCTTGGGGGTTTCTCTTTAACTCTTGATCCAAGGCCTCCTGAAGGGTTGGCATCGATTCAAGATGAAGCTCACGCAGCGTGTCCTCCGGAAGAATGCAATCCGTCATCACGATTCGTGCCTGTTTCAGGATCCAAGCCAGAATCAATGCCTTTTGCTCCCCAGGAGCAAATCCTTCCTCCCGTGAGATGGCAATGATGTCGTCAGCCTCCTCAGCTCTCTTCATGATATCACAATATCCCGGATGCCCGCACCCATCCTCACAGGGAGCAGGAATGAGGATAGCCCCCCCTTTTGTGACCACGGGGTGAGGACCGAAGACAACTACATTGCCCGCCCGGGAGGCTTGATAAAGGTCGCGGCTCTTTGGATAACTCACACCACTCACCACAATCTCTCCGGGATGATCAATCGGCACTTCGTAAAGCTTCCTTGCGACTTTCACCCCCTCCTGAAAGGCTTCCACCGGATCCCCCGCCACCACTTTCACAACTTCTTTCTTCCCGGTTTGCACGACATTGATGATGAAATGGAGTCCGAGGGCCTGAGTGGCCTCCATCAGAAATTTCCTGAACTTATTTCCTTCCACGATTCCAAGACGCGTCTGCTGGAGCATTTCATAGTTATGAGTTGCTGCAATCGTCTTCTCACCGGCCACTCCCACGGCAATGCTCTTCACGCCGCCGCTGTACCCTGCAAAGAGGTGGGTTTCAATCACTCCCGTGGAGACTCGGATATCGGCCCGGACAACATCTCGATTGAAAACAAGCGGAATGCCACCTTTTGAAAGACCCATCTCGATGAGACGCTCTTGGTCCCGGGCGTCGTGATTGATGAAATTGATCTCTTCAACTACAGGGCCAAACTTCTCCCTCAATTCCTCAGGCGTATTGGGTCGGTGGGTTCCCGTGGCAACAACGGCCAAGATATCTTTCTTCCTTATTCCCCCTGCTTCTAGTTCCTTCACAAGGGATGGAACGATGATCTCCTCCGGAAGTTTTCGAGTTATGTCTGTGACCACCAGGGCCACGGTCTGTCCCGGTTTGACCAGATCCCTGAGGCGCGAGCATCCCATGGGGCGGCTAAGGGACGCTTCAATCGCCCTTCTCACACCCGAGACAGGGCTTGCTTTCCTGGACTCCACCCACTGGACAGGAACGCCATCAGGAATCTGCAAGGCGATCGTCTTTTTCCCACAAGGAATTGGATATTCTTTCATCTAATTCGACGCGAGCCTATTCTAGAGGTGCTGAAAAAATCAACCCTTCGACTGTCCCAGTCTAAAACCCAGGGGTTGCTCAGCCTGCCTGCCGGTAGGCAGGGGTTGATACTGAGCGGCGCTTTTGACCCCATCCTAAAGGCCGGCGTTAGGCGCCGTCGAAGTCTCAACAGTTCGTACACTTGTAAAAGGTTAAAAAACACCGAAAACATCATGCTGAACCTTGTGCTGAACTTATTTCCATATTGGTTCAGCATCCCGGCCTGCCGGCAGGCGGGTAATAACATCAAGGGCTTACAGGACCCTGAAATGGTTAGATGACATGACTTGTTTCAGGGTATGGTTCAGGGTAACAGGAACCGGCTTTTTACCAGATTGTCATATCTCAGTTCTTCTTTTTTCTAAGGAGGCTCAGTAGGTCGGATTCTTTAGAAGATTTACTATTCGATTTCTCCCTCTCGATCTCAACCTTCAGCTCTTGTCTTTTCCATTCTTTTTCTCGAACCATATGCTTCTCAATCCATTGATCCAGGGCCTTCACATCAAAAAGAACCCTGTCTCCAATCTTGAGGTAAGGCAATTTTTTCAATGAAGCCATTCGATAGACCGTATCCGTCGATAGGCTTAAATATTGGCTGGCTTCTTTGGCCGTAATCAATCTCCGGAGTTCCGGAATTTTTCTCATCCGATCGTCTACACGCTCAAAATACTTCTCAGCCAACAGGTCTGCCAGCATGTCTAAGAATTCTTTGACGGGGGGGCGGTGCTCTTCGGATCTCATATTTCCCTCCATGGATTGGAAAAGCCCTTGCGCTCCACAGATGGCCCATCATGATCATTCAGACTTCTGATGTTCTTTCTTCATTTCCTCATCTTCGATTTTTCTGAGGAGGGCAATGTTCTCAGAATGGCCGGTAAAATGAGCCGTCACCTTTCCTCGAACCGGGCGGTTGAGGAGATAAAAATCACCTACCAGATCCAAGATCTTATGACGGGCGAATTCGTCCGGAAACCTCAGTTCCGTGTTGAGGATCTTCTCATCATCCACCAGGATGAAGTTGTGCAGCCTGCCGCCGCCTCCCATTCCCATTCGTTCGAGCATCTCCACATCTTTGAGGAAACCGAACGTTCTTGCCGGAGCAATCTGGCTCCTAAAGGCCTCCTCGCTCACCAGGGCAAATTCAAAGGACTGCTTTCCGATGGGAGAGGGATAATCCAGAAAATAGTGAATGGAAAAGGCCTCTGCGGGTTCGATAACCAGGTACTTATTTTTATGACGGATCTCCAGACGGCGATCGACGACCAGCTCATCCACTCTCTCCTCCTGCTCCTCAATTCCAGCTTCCGCGATGACCTTGCAGAATTCAAGAGCGGATCCATCCATGATCGGAGTCTCTTCAATCATCTTGATCATGATATTGGTAATACGATAGGCATGCAAAACGGCCATGAGATGTTCTACTGTCTTGGCGGTTGCCCTTCCCTTTTTCAAAGAGGTAGCAAATTCCGTTGTCTGGACAAAATTTAGATGGGCAGGCACCACTTCGTCGGACGAAATATTTCCGAAAAGGATCCCGCTATTGGGTGGAAGAGGTTGAAACAGGAGCCCCGTCTTCATTCCTGAATGGAGTCCTGTCCCGTAAAGGACGACGCTCTTTTTAATGGTTCGCTGAGGGAACAGGGAGGTCCCTTTCCCTTGCGAAGCCTTCATCGGTGAAAAAGTCGATCCCCTGAAGGGGGGCAGCGTCCGATGGGCGATGTCCTCGTCCATCCCTTTCGCGAAGAGGGCTTTGTGGAGGGGATGCTCCTCCGCGGGTTGAATGGTCACCAGCTCCTTCGGTTGGTCAAGAGCACGACGCATAGTCTGGAGCAGAAGGTCGAGGGAAAGGGGTTTTTCAATAAAATCGAAGGCCCCCAGTTTGACAGCCGTCATAGCCGTTGAGATCGTCGCATGACCGGAGATCATGATCACCTGGCAATCCGGAGACATCCACTTGAGCCTTTTTAATACCTCGATGCCATCCATCCCCGGCATCCAGATGTCTAAAAGCGTTACCTCTGGCTTTTCCCTTTGGAAGATTCCGATCGCCTCTTCTCCGCTTTTCGCGGTAGCGACCTGAAACCCTTCATCTTCCAAAACACCTACAATCGATTGAACCACACTCTCCTCATCATCGACGATGAGAACCCTTTTTCCCATGAGAACCCCCTATGAATACGTCCGGACTGTGGTCAAATTATCACAATACGGATCTGGATACAATCGAAAAAACCCTAACTCCCAGCCTGCGGCAGCCTGCCGCTAGGCAGGGGAGATCAGAATATCAGGGTATCAGGCTATCAGAAAGGATCATTGCAAAATGATCAATTAGCAATGGTCAATTACCAATTTAACATATTGCTAATTTTTCATTGTTAATTTTGCAATCTGTATTGATTTTTTCCTGCTGTCCTGGTTCTCTGGTACCCTGATTACCCATTTTATTACTTGTCGATCTGGGCCTTTTGAAGTTTACCACTGAAATCACGGTAGATCACCTTCCACCGGCTGTAGGTATCGAGGGAACCCCCTCGGCCTCCGGCCTCTTTTCTCCCATAACCAGACTGCTTGATTCCACCAAAAGGCAATTGGATCTCTGCACCGATGGTGGAAGCATTGATGTAGACGATGCCACTTTCAAGATCCCTTTCTGCAATAGCCGATGCATTGACGTCCTGGGTATAAATGGCCGACGAGAGCCCATAGGGAGTCCCATTGACGATCCGAATGGCATCCTTCAGGTCTTCCGCTTTGATGAGAGAGACGACTGGCCCGAAGATCTCTTCGTATGCAATTCTCATCTCGGGCTTTACATCAGAGAAAATGGTGGGTTCAATAAAGTATCCCTTCGCACACTCTCCCTTTTGATAGGGCTTCCCTCCCAACTGAAGGGTGGCCCCCTCCTGTTTTCCGATATCGATGTATTTCAGGATCTTATTAAACTGAGACTCGTTAATCACAGGACCTACATCCGTCTCCTTGTTGAGCCCATCTCCCACTCTGAGACGGGAAGCCGCGTCTCTGAACATTTCTGCAAACTTTGAATAGACCGTTTTATGGACCACCACTCGGCTGGCAGCCGTACATCTCTGGCCGCTCGTTCCAAACCCGCCCCAGATCGCTCCTTCGATGGCCAGATCCAGATTGGCATCCTGCATGATGATGATGGCATTCTTTCCTCCCATTTCCGTCACAATGATCCTATGGATCGATCCACAGATGCCCTCGAGACGCGTCCCAATATCCGTCGATCCCGTGAAGGAAATGGCGTCCACCCCTGGATGGCTCACCAAATACTCGCCTACCTCTCCCCCTGGCCCGTGAACGAGATTCAGAACCCCTTTGGGGAGACCCGCTTCCACAATGGCCTCAACGAATTTTGCTGCACAGACTGAAGTCTCGCTGGAGGGTTTGAAAACGACTGTGTTCCCGCAGACGAGGGCTGGAAAGATCTTCCACGAAGGAATGGCAATGGGAAAGTTCCAGGGAGAGATCAGGCCAAAAACCCCAATGGGAACCCGGATCGACTTCATATCCTTGTTGGGAAGTTCGGATGGAACAGTCTCTCCAGAAAGTCTCCTTCCTTCTCCACCCATGTAGTAGCCCATGTCGATGGCCTCCTGGACATCCCCGAGGCCTTCGGGGAGAATCTTCCCCATCTCCCGGGTGACCATCTTGCCCAAGGCTTCTTTATTCTTTAAAACGATCTCAGCGGCTCTGAAGAGAATCTCACCGCGACGCGGGGCAGGAGTTAAACGCCATCCTTCATAAGCTTCTCGGGCGGCCTTCACCGCTTCATCCACATCCGCTCCGCCCGATTTGGAAACGACCCCGACGACCTCCCCCTTGTTCGCTGGATTGACCGATTGGAAGGTCTCTCCAGATTTGGAATCAACCCATTTCCCATTAATATAGTTTTTGACTTTTTCCATTTTCCCCCCTCTCCCCTATTTCAACTTTAAACTTTAAATTTTGAACTTTTCATTCTGAGCTTTCTCTAATAGTTCCCAACCCCCACCTTCTCTTTCAAGAGGTGATGGTCCTCTTTGTTTGAAGCGAAGATTCCCGTGTTGCCCAGCCTCACATTCCTCAAACCAGTCGCTTTGACCGCACTGTAGGCTTCTATCATCTCAGAGACCTTTGGGCGTTTGTATCGTTTCATCTGGTACTCGGGGAAAAAGGCTAAAATGGTAAATGGAATTTCGGGATCCACATCGAAAAGATGCTGGGCAATCTTCCTCAACTGAGGTGTCTCCACCAGGTTGGGAATGTAGAGGGAGAGGACTTCGAGGACAAAGCCTCTTTTCAGGAGCTCCTCAGGCAATTTGAGAAGATTCCGGTTGAAGCAGCCTGTCAGCCACTTATGATCTGTCTCGTCATAAGCTTTGATATCGAGCCAAAAAGAATCAACTCCTGCTTCCTTCAAAGCATCGAGGTTCTGGGGAGTGAGACCGTAACCGTTGGTCTCGATCAGCACCCAGAGGTTCGTCTCTGCCTTGATCAGGCGAGCACACTGAATGTAAAACTCAGGACAGCAGGTGAGATCTCCTCCCGTGAAGGCGACGATGTTGCGCGCCGGTCCCCATCCCTGGGGGCTCAGAAGAATCTCCTTCTTCTGAATCACCTTCGGACAAAGGGAAGACCGCTTTCCGTACATCACGCAAGATCCACAACACCGACAGGAATCGTGGGCGTGAAAAGCGGTGGCCCTCTCCCGGGGTTCTCGAAGTGTCACCCCTTTCTCATACTCCTTGCAGGCCTTCAAGATTTCGCTGGGTGACCACCAGTCTCCTTTAGCGACTTTGCTAAAGGTCCAGGAGTGACATTTCCGGCATGAGAAGCTGCAACCGGATTGATAAATGGAAAGGTAATTTTCCGGTCGAGAGAGATGAACCGCAGAGATCAATCTGAGAAGGCCATTGTCCGTCTGTTTGAGGGTGGCCTCACAGGCCACTAGCTTTTTCCCTTCCACCTCTGTCAAGCAGCTCCCCTGTGGGTATCCCTGTTTGATCAAATTGCATTTCATGTTGTTGAAATTTTATCATATGCCATCTCTCTCTTGCAAGAGAGGAGGAGGGTATGGTATACAAAATGGTAAGTGATAAGTTAAAAGTTAAGAGTTAAAAGTTATAAGTTAAGAAGAAAAAGATTCAAACTACCCGGCTGGGCAAGGAAATAGAAGGCACGGGGGGTGCGATGACCAAAGAGATTGAAGAGGTGGCCCGATGGATATTAGATGCCAAACGAGTGGTTGTGTTCACCGGGGCCGGTCTCAGCACAGAGTCGGGCATTTCAGACTTCCGAAGCCCCGGAGGGGTTTGGGATCGATACAATCCCGAGGATTTCTACTTCCAGAATTTTCTTGCGAGTGAAGCCTCCCGTGAAAAATATTGGCAGATGGCCACAGAGATGTATGGACCCATCAAAAAGGCCCAACCCAATCCCGCCCACATCGCCATCGCCGAGATGGAAAGGTTGGGTAACTTCGACTGTGTCATTACTCAGAACATCGACGGTCTTCATTTCAAGGCAGGAAACTCGGAGGGAAAGGTAATTGAGTTGCATGGAACTGCCATGCATGTCACCTGTCTGGATTGCGGCAAGAGATATGATCGGGATGAAATCCAGGACAGATTGCGGAAAGGGTTGAAGGTGCCTTACTGTGACGATTGCAAGGGACCCCTCAAACCCGCAACGATTTCCTTTGGTCAATCCATGCCGGAGAGGGAAACGCAGGATGCTTATCATCGCTCCTCCCTCTCTGATCTCTTCATTGTGATCGGTTCGTCCCTGGTCGTTCAACCCGCCGCTTCTATGCCTTTGGTGGCAAAAAGAAATGGTGCGAAATTGGTGATCATCAACCGCGATCCAACCCCTTATGACCACTTGGCGGACGTCGTCATTCATGGTCTCGCCGGCCCCACCATGGCGGGGATTCTGGAGAAGGTAAAGGAAAAAGAGGATAGATAAAATGTTAGTCTGCATGAAATGCCACATGGAATACGAAGAAGGGACCCCGTTCTGCAGTAATTGCGGGGGGGACCTCGTGGTTAAAGAGAAGCCCAAGTCGGAAAAAAAGGATCATAAAAAAGGGAAGGAAGGGAAAGCAGATGGGAAGCTCGTCTGCCCTAAATGTAATATCCTTTATGAAAAGATGAGTTCATGCATCCGATGTGGGACACCTCTTGTCACGCAATCCGCTCTGAAAGAGATGAAAGAATCTCAGCCTCCTCGTGCTCCTGAAAGTAAAAAGGTGGATTCGAAAGCGGCTCATCCGCCGGAGATTGAAAAAGAACCCCCTCCCGTCGCACCCCCGAAAAGATCACCAATGGAAACAAAAAGGGATGCGCCCGAACCAGCTCATGCCCCTGAATTCAGAAAGGAGCCCTCTTCTATTCAAGCCGACGAAAAATACCCCTTCAAAGAATCACCAGAAGACAAGAGGGAAAGAGTCCCTCAGCAAGAAAAGGAAAAAAAGAGCTTTTTCCGTTCACTGTATGGGGTTTTGTTTATCATCCTTCTGCTTATGGTTGCTACCTATTTCACTATAAGCCATTTTCTCACCAAAGGGGTTATGGAGTCGCCAGAAAAGGAAACTTCATCCATTTCCCAGGAGGAGTCCGGCATACCTGTTTCTTCTATCCCGGTGGTTCTTTTGCCACAGGAGATAGAAAAGATAAAGGGTGTCCTGGAAAATATCCGGCAGGCAAATTTGACAAAGAATATTTCCCTTTTCATGTCCTGCTATGCTCCTGATTTCAAAGATCGGGAAGAAAGAAGAAGCGAAACGCTCGAATACTGGTCAAAGTACAATTACCTTGACCTCATTTACAGTTTGAAGATAGATTCCATGTCAATTCACTCTGCCCAGGCGACGGTGGAGTGGCGAATTCGACTCATTCCGAAGACAGGCGGGCAACTTGAGGAGGGAAGATCAATTCTCGATGTCACCTTTGAAAAAGATAAGAATGAATGGAAAATAAAGGAAGTCGCCCCAAAAAGCTGAGTTCCCGTCCTGTTCCCCTCCTTGAATCCCCATAGTGACATTTAATTCCCAATCGGGTGAACACTTTTTGTCCACCTTTGAACTTTTTTGCTACTTTTTGACCCCCCTTCTTTTCACCTTTGATGAGAAACTCCTTGAAATTTAAAAATAAAATTTGATCTTAAATACGGCATACAAAATGCAAATCAATCACTCGGCAGGTATTCTCCCAAGAAAGCATTTTTTATGTAACTAATTGGTTTAATTACATTTTTTATATTTTCCTCTGGATGGAAAAATAATTCTACAAGAAAAGGAGGAACGAATATGTTCAAGCTCAACCATCTCAACCATTTGATCATTACTGTAATGTTAAGCTTATTCATCGTTTCATGTTCCCAATTGGGTATCCAACTAAAGAAAGAGACACCGGAGCCTTCTTCGATTCCAGAATGTAAGAAGAATTATACGGGAGAAGGCATCTGGTTCATTAATCGAGTCTATAAGACATGGGTGACATATGATCCTCTCGATTACAAAAAGGGGTTTGATGCCACTATGATGACTCTTAAAGCCAGTGGCTATCCAATGATCTCTGCTGACCGGGATTCGGGAACGATCAGTACAGAAATGATTTTCGGAGACGAGAAGAAAAAGACCTATCCGGTGGAAATTAAACTGGTCAAAGAAAAAAGGTCTCTCATGGTCCATCTCAGTTCCAAATCAGCTAGCGGGGATTCCGGAAAAGAGGGTTTTTGTAGTTTTTACAACGCGTTTGAAAAATCGGTGAAAAGATCCCAGCCTGCACCATCAGCCAAGCAGGCTTCCCCTCCTCCGAAGAAACCCGTTGAAAAGCCTGTTGAAGCTAAAAAAAGTGAACCTCCCCCTTCACCGCCCCCCGCAGAGACCCCAATCGTTTCTTCCCCTGCAGGTCCGCCCTTTAAAGATTTACCTCAAACGGAGGTGGTGTGGAGGCTGGTGAACTTACGGGAGGGCCCGGGAACGAAATACAAAGTGGTAGGTAAGGTAAAGAGGGGAGCCTCGTTGGCCATTCTTAAGGAAGAAAAAGGATGGTTAAATGTCCTCACTGAGGATGGCAAGGAAGTATGGATATACAAGAAAGCCACTTCCGAAAAACGAGAAGCGCCTGCGGCTTCAGCTCCGGCTCCGGTTTCACCTCCACCCTCCGTTTCATCTTCGGCCTCGTCGCCATCTTCGCCTCCATCTCCTTCTCCTTCGACACCCGACGATTCCGCAAAGCCAAAGAGCCCAATGTAATGTAAGGATGCCGCATGGTGATTTGCCCGAAATGCAATATCAAATATAAAAAAGGGAAAGAGTACTGTAAAAAGTGTGGCAGCTATTTAATGGCTGAACAAGAACCCTTTCCTGGCCCTGAAGAGATAATCTCGAACCTCGGGGAGATGGGTAAAGCGACACTCATCTGTCCCAAATGCAAGGAATTTTACCGAATCGGAAACTACTGTGGAAAGTGCGGCTCCTTATTGTTGCAACGATCCAAATTCCAAAGAATAGGTCGGCAGCCTCTGGGAAAAAAAGATGCGAGAAGAATCTCGACGGAATGGGAGACGCTTCTCAGAGAAAAGAAAAAATTGGAAAACTGTATGAGCAAACTGGAGGCTCAGCAGGATAGGGTTTCCAAGGAGGTCTTCGAATCGCTCTCCGCTCGCTACCAGGACCGACTGGAGTCACTCTCTCTCCAGCATCAAGAAATGGAAGCAGAACTCGACTCGGTGAGAAAGCGTGCTTCAGAGAAGATCCATCTCTTCGAAACAGAGCTGGAGCCTCTTCAAAAAAGGCTTGAGGAGTACCGTTCTCTCTATGAATCAGGCGCCATGGCGAAGCGTGACTTTCTAAGAGAGAAGAAGAGAGATGGTAGGGAAATGAGACTCAAAGAGAGAAGCCTAATAAATTATCGCCAGATCCTCTCTCTTCTACCCAGCCAGTTGGAAGGGGAGCCCCCCCCTGTCAGTGTCGCAAGGAACATCCTTCAACCCCTTCCGCTGATGGTAGCCTGTGGAATCATTCTTGTGATGGTCGCAGGGGGATACTTGCTCTGGCCGGTAGATTCTCAGTCCAGCAAAGGGGTTTCCAAAGAGAGCATGACGTCCTCTTCCCCTGTGCCTTCTGTTGAAGACCAGGAAGTGGAGAAGATTAAGGTCCTCCTTGAAAATATTCGAGAGGCGAACCTAAAGAAGAACATCGACCTCTTCATGTCCTGTTACTCCCGCGATTTTAAAGACAGAAAATCGAAGCAAGCCTCGACACTCGAAACCTGGAACCATTTTAACTACCTCCGACTTTCTTACCATCTGAAGAGACAGAGGGTTTCAGGAACCACGGCCCATATGAGGGTGGAGTGGCTCGCCAAGGTTGTACAAAAAACAGGAGGCCCATCTCAGGAGAATCGATCCCTACTCGATGTCACATTGAAAAAGGAAAACGCCCTTTGGAAGATAAAAGAGATTAAACCCGTGCCCTAGGTCTATAAACTTCATAAGGAGGCCAGTCGATGTTCTGCACAAGTTGTGGCGCGTCAAATATTGAGGACGCGAAATTTTGCGCCAATTGCGGTGAACCGGTCATGGAAGCGGAAAGCGGGGGAATTCATTTACCTTTATGGATATTAAAAGTCCTCTCGTTCTTCAAGAAGTTCAACGTCCTCAAAACCCTTTTTGACTTTTCTTTCAATCAATTTATTACTTCAAAGTTAATTAGATTTCACTACGGTCTCTCGATTTTATTTGCTGGCCTGGTAGCGTCTCTCCTGATTTATATTGGGGTCCACGCTTTAACAGGATTTTGGATGGTTGCCCTCATCGTCGGGACCCTCCTCCTTTTTATGCTGGCGGTTATCTACAGTCGAGTCTTTACAGAAATGGCCATTACGGTCTCCCACTTGACTAACCAGCCAGCCAACCCTGCAGAAAGAACCGAATCGAGAGACAGCATTGAATGGAATATCGAGTAAACTTCAATTTCCTGATTAAGACACTTCCTGTTAGATTTTAGACATCTTCAGGGGGACATCGAGTAAAAGGCGTAAACCTAAAATCTTTCCTAAAAAGGAGATTGCCATGGGGAAAAAGGGATTCAAATTTTTGTTGATTTTATTGGTATTGTTTTTCTTATTTGGCTTTACAACCTATGCGCACGCTACCCCAGCCAGCCAAGAAGAACCCTCCACAGGAGTAAAAGTTGCCGATCTCATTCTAATCAGGCCGATCGGTGTGGTGGTATCAGCGGTATCCACTGGTTTCTGTGTGATTACCATGCCCCTCGCCTTTATCGTGGGAATAGGAGAGGAATCTTCAAGAGTGCTTGTTGAAACTCCATGGAAGTTTACCAGCAGTAGACCGTTGGGTAACTTCAAATACTACAACGATGGAAAACAGGTTAAATGGATTTCCGACTAGTTGAGAGGAAAGACAGTCAAGAAAAAATGAGAATGGGGATCATAACGATCCCCATTTTTTGTGGGTAGGCCTCCAGTTATTAAACTTTCCTACCATTGGGGAATGGGGGTCACCCATTCAGCCTTAATGAGTCGATGATCGAATGACGCTTCACCTCCCCTGCTTTCTCCCATCCCTTTCAAATCCTTCTGATTGCTTCCTTCCTGAATCGTCGAATTCCACATGGTAGATAAAAGGCGTACGAATGCCGGGGAGTAGGAATCTCACATCCATGAATTCAACTCTGTGTCTCCCATTGTTAGAATTGACAGACTTTACAACAGGAAAACGTGCAAACCAATAGTAAAATTTAACTCCCTCCATAGCCAAAGCCTTTTCCACCCACGGAGAATTCTGAAGCTTCGTCCACGATTGGTACTGACTCTTTTTAGGAGGATAATACAGGTTGTCTAATTTCTTGAAAGAGGAGCTGGAATGGGGTATCGGTTTGGGTGGTTCCTTCCTAAGAAAATCGATGAATCCTTGATAGATTCTATCCTTGGTCTCAACATAATTTGCCCATCGAAAGGGCGAGATGGGCTGGGGCAGAGCGGCCACTTTTAAGACTTCTTCATCGAGGGTACGAGCAAAGGTCTTCGTCAACTCGAGGGCGCGACCATGCTGCACCCAGCAGAAAAAGACATAAAGTGCAAGGCCAATGAGGGCCCCCCGGCAGATTAGCCGGGACCTTTTTTTCCAAAATAAGCTGACCATCAATGGGAGAATGATGATTCCGGAGAAAATGAGGTCGATGATGAAGATGAGATCCCAGGCATATCGATGTTCAAAAAAGGGTGAAAAGATCATCGTGCCATAGGAGGTGAAAAGATCGAGAAGGACATGGCTGACCAAAACAGGCAAACAGATTTTGTAAAAACTCCAGAAGTGGGGCCGCTTCGATAATCTCACAAAAACCCAACTAAAGAAGAGAGCGTAGAACGGGATTAGAATCAAGGAATGGGTAAAATCCCTATGATATTCAAGGTAGAATTGCCGGTTAAAAAGGCCGAGAACAAAATCGGTATCAGGGAAGAATCCAACCGCCAGTCCTGCGATTGTTCCCCAAGTTCCGACCTTCTTATCATCGATCGCCCGGGCAATCACCCCCCCTGTGAGGGTGTGTGTAATGCTATCCATGTACTAATATTAACTTGCAGAAAGTCCCAAAAGCAACCACGGTGGATTCCCATTACATTGCGAATTTATAGCTTTCATAGAAGTCCCTTATAGAATGAAAAGCGTTGTACAATTTCATAGACAAAAGCGACCAAAACTGGTAATAACCTAAAATTGGAAGATCCGATCCCAAACCATTACGAATTTTGTCTATGAATAGTTAGAGGTAATTATGCCACTCGCGAAAATTGAGGTCCGGAAAAGTCGTCCTGCGGAAGAGGTTTCTGATTTAATTGAGGCAGTATATCAAGCCCAGCGTGAAGCCCTCAAGGTGCCTGAAGGCGATCGTCAAGTCCGCTATATTGAGCACAAGCCCGAGCACTTTGCGGTACCGCCTGGAAAAACGGAGAACTACACGTTAGTTGACATTACCTTGTTTCCGGGACGGACATTGGATGCAAAAAGAAAACTCTATCAATCTATCGTCCGCCGCTTTGGAGAGCTTGGCATCGCGCCATCCGATATCTTCATTGTCCTAAATGAGCCCCCTCTTGACAATTGGGGTATACGCAGCGGCGTGCCGGCATCTGAGGTAGATCTTGGGTTTAACATAAACGTCTAAACGCCCTAACCCATAATTCCGCCAGACGCTCATTCCTCGCTACGCTTTGTTTTGCCGGGAGAGCGTGCCGTTAGCCGAGGTTTTGAGGAAAGAAGGGATGAAAACTAAGCACAAAGTCCTGCTGGCGATTGATGGTGCCGTTAACCTAGCACTGGGTTTCTTGCTTCTGCTTTTCCCAGCCGGAATTCTAGAACTTTTTGGTCTTCCATTAACCGACACCTATTTCTACACGAGCATCCTTGGTGCAGTTATCTTTGGAATCGGAATTGCTCTCTTGCTTGAACTCGCGGGTGTGGGCAGAGGGATTCGAGGCCTGGGGTTAGGGGGTGCCATCGTTATCAACTTCTGTGGAGCTGGTGTTCTCGTGGCATGGCTTCTCTTCGGTCACCTCAGCATTCCAATTCGAGGCCATGTAACTCTCTGGGCTGTAGCGATCGTAGTGCTTGGTGTCGGTTTCGCAGAAACAGCTACCAGGGCGTGGAAACACGAGTAATCAGATCGAGAGAGAATCGAAGGGGCCCTCAAGTGTGTAGGCCTGACCTCTCTTTTTCATGGACCAGCCCATTTGCATTTCCCTTAATCCTTCCACTAGCCAACAGCCAGAGAACACGATAATTCATCAGAGAAATTTCTTAAACCACGCGGTGCTGAGTTCCATGGCATGGCTGCGATGGGCTGGATCGGTCAGACGGTGATCAGCGCCCTCGAGGATACGAATCTCCTTCGGAGCGCCCAAGCTATGAAAGATCTCCCAGGCCTGATCCACGGGAACAAGCTCATCCTTTTCTCCGTGGATGATCAAACAATTTGAAACTCTGGGTAACAAGGGAAGAAGCCGGTGCTTTGAAAGATCCTCAAAAAAGGTTTCTTCCGGGAGAGGATGGCCTTCTGTTCCTTTATTCGACTTGAGATCGTCCAGGTGAAAGGGCGTTGCCCAAATAACGACGGCCCGAATCTTTTCTTCCATGGATGCCCTGATGAGAGAGACATAGCCTCCCAGGCTTGAACCCAATAGTCCAATTCTACCCTTCAGATCTCGGCGCGATCTTATGAATTCGATGGCCGAGTCAAGATCCATAATTCTCCTGCTTACGGTATCGTCTTCCATCCTCCCTTCACTCTCGCCGATTCCCCTGAAATCAAACCGAAGCATGGCGATCCCCTCCTGAGAAAGCCTCTCTCCCAGAGCGATATACTTCTCACTCTCCTTGCTCGAAAGAAGCCCGTGAGAGGCAATGACACATGGAGGACTCTTCTTTTCAGGAAGGTGAAGAACACCTGCAATCTTCTGATCCTCACTTAGGAAAGTAACGCTCTCCATTCTCATCACGTATTCTCCTCGATTTGGTTTCCGTGTTCGTCATCCGTGTCAAATCCCCCTTCCTCCCCCTTTCCAAAGGGGGAGGGATCTTTTATCCTTTGTTCTCAACTTCTCTTCCGTTACACCTCACTCCAAACTGTCTTTATATTGTAACACCTGCTTCCTCCATAGCTTTCAGATATTCCTTTTTCAATGTCTCTTTCGAAATCTCATGGTCGATGAAATCCCAAGGGAAGATTTCATCCAGATCTCTCTTCCGGTAGACATAGAAATCTGGGTTGAAATTGGTCTCCCGAAGAGCCCTGCTCCAATCCCCCTGGGAGGTGTGGGCAGCCATCAGTATTTTTCCCACTTTTCGATCCCCTTTCGAAAGCAAGGCTTGAACATAAGCCCATTTCGGAAGGTCATGGATCATTTCCATCCCTTTCTCCCCCTTGAGCCCCTTCTGAATCATCTTCAGTTTTCTCTTCAACTGATTAACTTCTTGTAAGGGAAGCCACTGGAAAGGAGTGGCGGGTTTCGGGATAAAAGGGTTGACGCTCAGGACAATATTCCATTTCCCCTTCTCACCCTTTCGCCTCGAGAGAATCTGGTGTCGAATCCGTCTAGCCAAATGAAGGATAGCCTTGACATCCTCATCCGTTTCGGAGGGAAGGCCGATCAAAAAATAGCACTTGATTTGAAGAAGGCCATGATCCGATAAGAGATCAACGGACTTCAAGATGTCTTCTTCGCTATACCCTTTTTTCAACACTTTTCGAAGCCTCTCCGTTCCCGCCTCGGGCGCTATGGCCACAGATTGAACCTTACTCTCCCCTAGACATTGCACCAGCGGATCACTGATAGCATCCACTCTCAAGGATGCCAGGGAGATCCTTCCCTGCTGGGAAAGGATATTCTGACATAAAGGAAGAAGGTGAGGATAATCTGATACCGCCGTGCCTGTGAGCCCGATCCGATGTTCCTCAACGAGACCCTCTTTCGACAAAGACTCAAGGACCGAAAGGCTACGGCTTCGAAAAGGATGATAAAGGAAGCAGGCTGCACAGAAACGACATCCTCTCGGACACCCTCGATTCACCTCGACCAGGGCCATTTCCTTGAATTCCGTATCTGGAGTGAAGAGCGTTGACCGCGTCGAAAATCGATCGATTTCTCGGATCCACCTCCTTTTGACCTTCGGAGGAAACCCGGGGTCAGGATCCATAGCGTCGATCTTTCCATCCTCTTTGTACGTCACCTGATAAAACTTGGGGACGTAAACTCCCTCCACCCCAGCCAGTTTTCTTAAGAGATCCTCCTTCTTGCTTCTTCCTGTAAAGGTCCGACGATAGACCTCCAAGAATTCCACCATGACCTCTTCTCCCTCTCCAATGATGAAGAGGTCAAAAAATTCACTGAGGGGTTCGGGATTTAAGAAAACCGACACGCCTCCTCCAATGACCAGAGGATGCCCCGTCTCACGATGGGAGCTCTCCAAGGGAATACGGGCTAAATCCAAAAGGGAAAGGATGTTCAGGAAATCGTTTTCAAAAGAGATTGAGAAAGCTAAGAGGTCAAATTCACAAAGGGGTTTCTGGGATTCTAATGAGAAAAGGGACGTTTGGGTTTGCTGATGGGTCGTAAGGTCTTCCGGATCGGGAAGAAAGGTCCTCTCACAGACAATATCTTCTTCGAGGTTGAGAAGATGATAGAGGGTTTGAAACCCGAGGTTGGACATTCCGACATGGTAGGAATTGGGATAGATGAGACAAATCGAAATTTTTCCGCCCCATGGTTTCCGGACGGTCCCCTTCTCTTTCTCAAGAATCTCTCTAGCTTTCTGAATCAGTTTCCAGGATGCCATTTCTCGTAAGTGGAAAGTAGAACGTAAAATGTCGCTTTCTAACTATAACAGATTCCCGTCTCTCGACGGAATATTTTTTGTCTTGCCCCACTCACGACTTGCCACTTACGACTTATGGAATCAGTCGGCCTGCTTTCTTAAGAAAGTAGGAATATCGAATCGATCTTCATCCTCCGTGGAGAAATCCGGCGATTCGACCAATTTTAATTCATCATAACGCTCGTTCACCTTTACTCTCCTCATGAAGGTGGGAAGATCTCGGTTCTCCTTTAGAATGCCTTCCCTCAGGGGGCTTTCCCTCAGGCTGTTCTCTCTCATGCTGATAGAAATGGGGGCACCCCTTCCTTTGAACCGGGCGAGGGCCTTCTCTTCTGTCTTTCCAAAGCCAGTGGCGATGACCGTCACGCGGATCTCTTCTCTCATGGCTTCATCAATCACCATCCCCCAGATGATATTGGCTTCTTCATGAGCTTCCTTCTGGACGAGGGTCGTGGCTTCGTTGATCTCGCTGAGGGTCATATTCGAGCCTCCAGTGATGTTGATGAGAAGCCCCTTGGCTCCTTCAATGGAGATGTCTTCCAGGAGAGGACTGGAGATCGCTTTTTGCGCTGCCTCCACCGACCGATTATCTCCCGAGGCGATTCCGGTACCCATCAATGCCATGCCCGTCTCGGACATGATGGTTCGGACATCGGCGAAGTCCAGATTGATGATTCCTTGGCCCACAATGATGTCCGAGATCCCCTTGGCAGCATGATAGAGAATCTCATCTGCCTTCTTAAAGGCCTCGAGCAGGGTCATGTTTCTTCCGCTGATACTGAGAAGGCGCTGATTCGGGATAGTAATCAGGGCGTCTGCCACCATTCTCAAGTTGGCCAGTCCTTCTTCAGCCTGTTTCATCCTCTTTTTCCCTTCGAAGTAGAAAGGTTTCGTGACGATAGCCACCGTAAGAGCCCCTGCTTCCCTTGCCACTTCCGCAATCACCGGGGCCCCTCCTGTCCCTGTTCCACCTCCCAATCCAGCCGTGATGAAGATCATATCCGCACCTTTCAGGACCTCCCGGATCTTCTCTACATCTTCAAGCGCGGCCTTTCTCCCAACCTCAGGATTAGCTCCAGCCCCCAATCCCTTGGTTAGATCAGCACCCAACTGCAATTTGATCGGGGCCAGATTTGCTGCCAATGCCTGAGCATCCGTATTGGCTGCGATGAAATCGACGCCCGTAAGCTGATAAGAGATCATTGTATTCAAGGCGTTGTTTCCCCCTCCTCCAACACCGATGACCTTGACCTTCGCAGCCAAATTCTTATTCTCGTCAAATTCGATCATATCTTCCTCCTCTTTCAAAACCGGAATATTGGAGTACTGGAGTGATGGAGTAATGAGTTAAAATTTTTTCTCTTATACCCATTGCTCCGATACTCCATTCACCCATCACTCCAATTCTTAAAAGAATTCTCCTATCCATTCCTTCATTCGGTGAGTGACCTTGCTGAAGATATTCCCTTCCCCTTTTCTGAATCGACTCTGTGTCATGTTTCGACTCCCGTAGAGAACCAGCCCGACTCCCGTTGCAAACATGGGGCTGTTGACCAGGTCGACCAAGCCACTGATGCCAATCGGTATGCCTCTTCGAACCGGTACATTAAAGACCTGCTCGGCCAACTCAGGGACTCCCTCGAGGAGGGCGCTGCCGCCCGTGAGGATAATCCCGGAAGCCAGCAGATTTCCATAACCTGTCCTCATGATCTCATTGTGAACCAGACTGAGGATTTCTTCGACCCTCGGTTCGATGATCTCTGCCAAGGTATATCGCGAGAGGGCCCGAGGCTTCCTCCCTCCCACACTGGGAACTTCAATCGTCTCATCCTTGCGCACCAGAGAGGTCAGGGCGCATCCGTATCGTTTCTTAATCTTTTCTGCCTCCTCCAGAGGGGTTCGGAGTCCAAGCGAGATGTCGTTCGTGATGTGGCTTCCAGCTAGGGAAAAGACAGCCGTATGCTTGATCGAACCGCCCGAAAAGATGACCAGGTCCGTCGTCCCGCCTCCGATATCGATGATGGCGACTCCCAGCTCCTTTTCCTCCGGAGTCAAGACCGCTTCGCTCGAACCCAATTGTTCCAAGACGATATCATCCACATCGAGCCCGGCCCGGTTGGCACACTTAATAATATTCTGAGCGGAGGTAATGGCACCCGTGACGATATGAACCCTTCCCTCCAGCCTCACCCCCGACATGCCCACAGGGTCCCGGATCCCGTCCTGATCATCCACGATGAATTCCTGGGGGATGATGTGGATAACCTCCCGGTCCATCGGAATGGCCACCGCGCTCGCGGCATCGATGACCCGCTTCACCTCATTGAGAGTGATCTCCTTGTTCTTTACGGCAATCACCCCATGGCTGTTAATTCCCTTGATATGTCCCCCTGCAATCCCCGCATAGACAGAGGTAAGATGAACCCCTGCCATCAATTCCGCCTCGTCGACCGCCTTCTTGATCGATTGGACGGTACTTTCAATGTTGATCACCACGCCCTTTCGCAACCCTTTTGAAGGATGGGTCCCGATGCCGATGATATTGATCTGGCCATCGTCGACCTCTGCCACCACGGTGCAGATTTTCGTCGTGCCGATGTCCAACCCAACGACTAAACAATCCTTCCTGCTCATCTCTTGATCACCCCCTTTCTTGCTCCCCCGTTCATAACTCTCTTAACCACCACTCTTCTCGAATCGCTGCAGTCGATAGAAGCTGCAGTCCATCCCCTCTTCTGTAAATCGGACCAGATGAGGGATAACCTCTTCAACTTCTCTCTGAAGTCCTCCCACCCCAGCCTCACTTCCAGTCCCTCAGCCTGGGTGAAATAGTGAACCCCAAAGGCCTCCTCCATATGAACCTCGGAGATCTCCGCCAAGGGGGAGGCCTTCTCCCTCTCAACGATTTGCAACAGTTCCAGTGCCTTCATGATAAGGCGGTTGGCATCTGCCGGATTCTTCTGCAGAGCCTTGCGACTTAACCCGGTAAGAAAAGGGAAGTTGTACTCATCCTTATCCCCTACACGGGAAAAGATCACCCCCTTGTCATCGATGTAATAGAGTTGTTCTAGCTGGAGAATAGCGATCGGCCTCCTCTCTACTACTTGAACCTCTATCTTGTCGGGGAAAACCTTCCTCACCTTTACCTGGTCGACCCAGGGATGGGATTCCAACCGTTTGGCCACATCTCTCAGCCGAAGGGTGAAGAGATTGGGCATCCCTTCGAGGGCGAGGAGGGAGAGGAGGGTTTCCTTTGGAATTTTTCGATTCCCTTCGATCTCCACCTCCCTGACTCGAAATAATGGATCTCCCAAAAGGTGAACATACAGGCGATGGCCGACGAAGAAAGAAAAAGAGATGAAAAGAAGGTAAAAAGTGACCCGGAGGGTCTTCTTCAAGATTGCCAGAACTTTTCTTTCCCCCTTCCATTCCTTCCTTTTCTTCGGCCGTAAAAATTCTTCCGTCATATTGGCTCCCTGGCCCTTCACTCCCCTTACCCACTGAACCCTCGGCTTGAGTCCAGCCCAGATGAGGGCCCTCCCTCCCGCCCGGAGGCGGGAGGGAGGGGTGGGGTGGGAAAGGGGGATGAAGGAGGAGGATTACATCTTCAAGGCAGCCCCCAGCAGGATCCGCTCCACCAGGTCTTCAAAAGAGATTCCAACATAGTGGGCTGCCTTCGGTAAGAGACTGGTCTCCGTCATCCCGGGCATCGTGTTCACATCGATCACAAATGGGTTCCCTTCCTCATCGGTCATCAAATCAACTCTCGCACAGCCACAGCAACCTATCACCTGAAAGGCTCTGAGGCTGATTTCCTGAGCATAGAGATATTTCTCCCTCGGAATTCGAGCGGGGACGATATAGTCTGTCTCGCCCTTCGTATATTTGGAGTGGTAATCATAAAAACCACTCTTGGGAACAATCTCGATGACGGGTAGGGGGATATCTTCCAAGACGCCCACCGTGATCTCCTTCCCCTTCATAAACTCCTCTACCAATATCTCCTCATCATAATTCCCGGCCTCTTGAAGCGCGGGGATCAAATCGTCTTCTTCCTTGACGATGGAAACCCCGATGGTGGACCCCTCCCTGGCCGGTTTGACCACGACCGGGAAAGGGAGAGAAATGGTTCTGCGTGAGTTCCTCCCGATCTCTTCTCGATAAAAGACCTCATACGTGGGCGTGGGGATATGTTCGCAGAAGAAAAATTTCTTAGCCATGATCTTATGAAGCGCCAAAGCGCTGGCCAACACTCCCGACCCCGTATAGGGAATCCTCATTAATTCCAGCATCCCCTGAATCGTCCCATCCTCTCCGAATCTCCCGTGGAGAGCCATAAACGCGATTTCAATCTTCTCCTTGATCAAGGTTTCGGCGATGTCCTGGCCCACATCAATAGGCGACGCATGATACCCCTTTTCAGCCAGGGCCTTCAGGATCGCCTTTCCAGTTTTCAGGGAAATCTCCCTCTCCCGTGAAAGGCCGCCCATCATGACACCGATCCTCTTTTTCTTGAAGGATTGCTCTTTCAATCCCCCACCACCCTGACTTCTCTTTCAAGGAAGATGCCCTTCTCCTCGTAGATCTTCCTCTCTACCATCTCCATGAGATTGATGATCTCCTCGGCTGTGGCCTTTCCCAGGTTGATGATGAAATTAGCATGTCGGTCTGAAATCATGGCCTGCCCCATACGACACCCTTTCAATCCTGCCTCCTCGATCCACTTTCCTGCAGGCCCTTCTTTCGGATTCTTGAAAATGGAACCGGCGCTGGGGTAATCCAAGGGTTGCGTTCTCTTCCTCATCTCTGAATACGACCTCACCTTTTCAAGAATCTCTTCCTTCTTTCCTTTCTCGAGCTGAAATCGTCCTTTCAGGATGATCCAGAAAGGCGGGAGGTCCAATGTTCGATAGGAGAATTTGAGCCTCTGCCGAGACCGCTCCACCACTTCTCCATTGTCCTTCATCAGAGTCATGGAGAGAAGAAAATCCTTTAGCTCCCCACCCCACGCGCCCGCATTCATGGCCAATCCGCCTCCCACGGTTCCAGGAATGCCGAAAAAGGGTTCGAGACCCGTGAGCCCCTTCTGGACAGTGAACTGGACCAAGCGTTGAAGAGGAAGGCCCGCTTCGGCTTCCACTACATCGCCTTTCTGCTCGATCTTCTTCAACCCCTGTGTCAGGCAGACCACCCATCCTCGAAACCCGTCATCCTTTACCAACAAATTGGTCCCCTTTCCTAGAATCAGGAGGGGGATGGCTATCCGCAGGACCACCCACTTTAATCGAGGTGTACTGTCTCATGAGTGCATCAAAAAGAATCCTTCCTTTGATCAGACCCTTTGCCCATTTTTTATAATCACGCTGCATCTTTCAAATGCGGATTTTAGAGTGCGGATTGCGGAATGAATTCCGAATTCCGCATTCCGAAATCCGAAATCAGTTCAGTCCAGTCTTTTCACCAGTTCCTCAGAGACCTGCCAGACATCTCCGGCCCCAAGGGTGATGACCAGATCCCCAGGAGTGAGGATACGGAGAAGATGGTCTACGATCTCTTTCTTTTGTGAGATATACGTCACATCTTTGTGGCCATACTCCCGGATCCCTTCAAAGAGGGTCTTTGCCTCCACCCCTTCGATGCGATCCTCCCCTGCTGGATAGATATCGGTCAGAATGAGGACATTTGCATCGTTAAAGGCAGTCAGAAAATCCTGAAAGAGAGCTTGGGTCCGGGTATATCGATGCGGTTGAAAGACAGCCACGATCCTTTTTTCCCAGCCATGCCGTGCGGCTTTCAACGTGGCCATGATCTCCACCGGATGGTGACCATAGTCATCTACGATGAGAATCCCCTTCTTCTCTCCTTTGATCTGGAAACGTCTTTGAATTCCACCGAAGTCGAGAAGGGTTTCCTGAACCGTCTTGAATGGAATATCCAGCTCAAAAGCTGTGGCCAGGGTGGCTAACGAATTGTAGACATTGTGAAGACCCGGCATCCGGATCTTCAACCTTCCTATCTCTTGATTGAGATAGAGGACATCAAAGGAGGTAGAGAGTCCCTCGAAGACGATCTCCTTGGCTTGGAAATCAGCCTGTGTCGTCAGTCCATACGTGGTAAATCTCTTCTTCAACCTCGGGATGAGACTCTGGATGTTCGGATGATCCAGGCAGAGAACCGCGAGGCCATAAAAAGGAATCTTTTCTAAAAAACCGAGAAAGGTCTCTTTGATCTCCTCGATGCCATGGTAGTAATCGAGATGCTCTGGGTCGATGTTGGTGACCACGGCAAGGGTGGGCATTAGCTTAAGAAAGGAACCGTCGCTCTCGTCGGCCTCAGCGACCAGGTACTCCCCCTGGCCAAGCCTGGCATTGCTTCCAATACTGTTCAGCCTTCCACCAATCACCACCGTGGGATCAAGCCCACCTGCAGCCAGGACCGTGGCAATGAGGGAGGTGGTGGTGGTCTTCCCATGGGTCCCTGCAATGGCGATCCCATACTTCATCCGCATCAACTCTGCTAACATCTCTGCCCTGGGGATGACGGGAATGAGCCTCTGCTCAGCCACTTCGACCTCAGGATTCCCATTTCGGATGGCAGAGGAAATGACCAACACATCCGCTTCCTTGACATTCTCCTTCCGGTGACCATAAGAGATTTCGCATCCCAAGCTCTGGAGCCTCCGGGTCACCTCGGTTTCCTTTATATCCGAGCCGCTGATGTGGTAGCCCAAGTTGAGCAGAACTTCAGCAATTCCGCTCATCCCGATTCCCCCGATTCCTACAAAATGGATATGTTGAATCTTCCCTTTGCGATACATCTCAATCTCTCGTGTTTATCGGGTTCGTTGGGTTGCTTGGGTTTCTTGGGTTAAACCCAATAACTCAAGAAACTCAATGAACCCAATAAGCTCAACAAACCCTATAGACTCAAAGAACCATGGCGTAGCAATGATCCACGATCTCCTGAGCTGCCCTGGGTCGACCCACCTGCTCAATTTTCTCTTCCATCCCTCTCCGTTCTTCCGGATGGGAATACAACTCAAGGATGGTCTTAGCCAACAAGAGTCCACTCAAGGACCCATCCTCGATCATTTTTGCAGCACCGCGCTTCACCAACTTTTCTGCGTTGATCCATTGATGTTGATGAGCGGCAAAGGGATACGGGATGAGGACGGCTGCTTTTCGACAAACGGCCAGCTCAGCCACGGTGCTCGCCCCGGATCGGCAGATGACCAGATCAGCCATCTGGTAATAGGGAGCCATGTCCTCAAAAAATGGCCTGACCAGCGCATCAAATCCCTTTTCCTGATATTGTCTCGAAACGAAATCGAGATCATCCTTTCCCGTCTGGTGGATCACCTTCAGCGAAGATTTTATTTCACTCAGAGAGTCAAGGGACTCCATCATTGATACATTGATCCGATGGGCTCCTGCACTTCCCCCAAAGATGAGGAGGGTGAACCGGTCTCCTTCTCTTCCCTCCCTGACTTCCTTGCCACCCGGCAGGCCCTGTTCCGTTCCGGTGGGCAGGCAGGTGACGATCTCCTTCCGGATGGGGTTTCCGGTCACAACGGTCTTCTTCTCAGGGAAATATCTTGTCGTCTCCTCGAAGGAAACAAAAACTTTTTGGCTGACCCATTTCAGGATACGATTGGTCATCCCGGGGATGACATTCTGCTCATGAATGGCCCTCTTCATTCCGAGCAGCGAAGCCGCCAGCAGGGTTGGCCCTGAGGCATATCCTCCGACCCCCAGCACCACATGGGGTTTAAACCCTTTCAGGATTGATAAAGCCTCTGAGACGGCCACGGGAAGATTCCAGAGGGCACCTAATTTTCCCACAAAGGATCTTCCTTTGATGGGCCAGGCCTGAATCGTTTTCAAAGGGAACCGACCTCCCGACAAAATTTTGGCCTCTATTCCTCTCTCCGTTCCGATGAAGAGCACTTCATTCCCTTTCTCCCTTTCCACGAATGCTTCAGCAATCGCTATACCGGGGAAGAGGTGACCACCTGTTCCTCCCCCGGCAATCACACACCGCATATGATTCCTCAATGCAAAATGCAAAATTTAAATTGAAAAATGCAAAATCCTCAAAACCAATAAATTTACATTTTTCATTTTGCAATTTACATTTTTCAATGATGGTTAACTACCTCCGATCCACACGAGTCGACAGATGGAGCAGAATCCCCACCCCGGCTAAATTCGTGACCAAAGATGTTCCTCCATAACTGATAAAGGGAAGCGTCAACCCCTTTGTTGGAAGAAGCCCCAAAACGACTGCCATATTAATTACTGCTTGAAGGGAAATCATCAGCGTAATCCCAAAGGCCAAATAAGCACAAAAACGATCATCAAGGGAGAGCCCAATCTGGATTCCTCTCACCGTGAAAATGAAAAAGAGGAGAACCACCACCATGGCACCCACCAGTCCTAATTCCTCCCCGATCACTGAAAAGATAAAATCAGTGTGGGGGGCAGGAAGAAAGAAGAGCTTCTGTCTCCCCTCCCCCAGTCCCAATCCAAAGAGACCTCCTGAACCAAAAGAGAGGAAAGATTGGATGATCTGGAAACTGGTTCCCGTGGGGTCTTCCCAGGGACGAATGAAACTGATCAGCCTTTTATACCGGTATCCCACATTCATCACGAGGTAGTAGATCACAGGAATACTCAGCAAGAGGGCACCCGCGATATAAATCACCCTGACCCCGCTGACGAAGAGAAGGAGAAAGACCATCGCCGAGAGAAAAAGAGCCGCTCCTAAATCGGGCTCTTTCGCCACCAGGATGATCACGAGCCCGGAAAGAAGGACCGTGGGAAGAAATCCAAAGGAGAAACTCCGGATCTTCTCCTCTTTCTTGGTTAGGAAGTAGGCGAGAAAGATGACCAACCCTAACTTGGCGAATTCTGAGGGTTGAAAGGAGACCCATTGAATCTTCAACCAGCGCATGGCCCCCCCTGCGCGGTATCCGATCCCCGGGATAAATACGGCAATGAGCAGAAGGATCGCGACGATGAGAATGGGATAGGCCAATCGCTTCAGAAGCGTATAGGGGAAGAACATCATGAAGAACATCAGGAGGAAACCGACTCCCGCGAAGAGGACCTGCTTTTTTAGAAAGAAGTAAGGATCTTGGAAACGGTCTCCGGCCATAATGGCGCTGGTGCTATAGACCATCACGATCCCAACACCCACCAGGGCGAGGGTCACCATCAGCAAAATAAAATCGAACCTGAGCCTTCTCTTCATGATTTCAAATTTCAGATTGCAGATTTCAGATTGAAAAAACTAAGACCTTAAACCCTCAATCTGCGATCTCCCATCCTCCATCTTTCATCTTCCATCTTTTATCTTTTATTTTCATTCCGCAATCTGCACTCCGCATTCCGCATTTAAAGGCGGCGGACGGCCTCTTTGAATACCCTGCCCCTTTCTTTGTAATCTTTGAACATATCGAAGCTCGAACAGGCCGGTGAAAGAAGAACCACATCGCCACGCTTCGCCGTCTGATAAGCGAGGCGAACGGCTTCTTCCAGAGTTTGGGCCATGACGGTATCGGTTAATCCACCCAGCTCCCGGCCCATTCGTTCCTTTGCCTCTCCGATGAGGATCAGCCGCTTAACTCGTTCTCGGATCAGGTCCCGAAGGGGGCTTAAGTCTCCCTTCTTATCCTTCCCTCCTGCAATCAGGAGTACAGGATCTGAAAAACTCTGAAGGGATTTGACCACCGACCCCACATTCGTTCCCTTCGAATCATTAAAGAACCGAACGCCATCGATCTCCCGAATGAACTCAAGACGATGTTCAAGACCCTCAAAATGATTGAGGGCAGTTTCAACCGCTTTCTTCGAAGCGCCATAGATTCTGGCTGCCGTGAGGGCGGCCATCATATTCTCCACGTTGTGAACTCCCTTCAGAGGGGTCTTCGCCAAGGAATAGCGCTCTTCTTTCCCTTTGAGCCTGAGGAGGATCTTCTCTCCGTTTGAGAAGGCGCCCTCTCGGACTTTCTCTTTCAAACTGAAAAGGATCTTCTTTGCCTTAATCTTTTTTCCGAGCTCCTTAACAATGGGATCGTCACCGTTGAGAATGGCCACATCCCCCGAATTCTGATTTGCAAAAATTCTTGCCTTCGCTTCGATGTATTCTTCATACCTCGTATAACGATCGAGATGGTCTTCGGTGATATTGAGAAGGACGGAGACCTTAGGCCGGAAGGCTTCGATAGCCTCCAGCTGAAAGCTGGAGATTTCTACCACCAACACCTCCCACCGATCCCCTCCCTCTGCGAATAGAATCAAGGGTTCTCCTACATTGCCTCCAACGCCAACCCTTTTTCCTTCCTCTTTGAGCATCTCGCCGATCAGATGGGTGGTCGTGGTCTTTCCATTCGTTCCGGTAACGGCGATGATGGGGAGTTGGATAAACCGGCAGGCCAGTTCAATCTCGCTGATCACCTCAATCCCTTTCTTCATGGCCTCCTGAACCGGATCCATCTTCAGATCGACCCCTGGACTCACCACAATGAGATCCTGGCTAACAAAGGTTTCTGTCTGATGCCCCCCCCATTCCATCTGGGAGAGTCCCATCCTTTCCAGTTCCTGGATGACCTCCTCCATTTCTTGTTTGGACTTCATCTCTGTGGTGCTGACCATCGCACCTCTGGCCTTGAGGAATGCGGTTGTCGCCAATCCCGTCCGAGCCAGCCCCACCACCAATACTTTTCTTCCGTGAAGATCCATCTGCAACCTAACCCCATTGCAAAATGTAGAATTCAAAAATGAAAAATGGTCTTGACTATCATGTTCGATTTTGCACTTTGCAATTTACAATTTTCAATGAGTCTTACCTCAGTTTCAACGTACTGACCGCAACCAACCCAAGAATGATGGCGATGATCCAGAACCGGACGATGATCTTGGGTTCGGCCCATCCTTTCAACTCAAAATGGTGATGGATGGGTGCCATCCGGAAGACCCGTTTCCTACGCAACTGATAAGAGATTACTTGGATGATCACTGAAAGGGCTTCGATGACAAAGATCCCTCCAACGATCACGAGAAGGAACTCCTGTTTGGTAATGACCGCGATCGCCCCTAGCGCAGCTCCCAAAGCGAGGGAGCCAACATCGCCCATGAACACCTGGGCCGGATACGTATTGAACCAAAGAAAACCCAAGCCCGACCCCACCATGGCCCCGCAGAGAATGGTCAACTCTCCACTCCCCTTGACAAAGGGGATCTGAAGATAATTGGCGAATCGGAAGTTGCCGGCAAGATAACAAAAGAGCATAAAGGTTCCGCTGGAAATGAGCACGGGCCCGATGGCCAATCCATCCAGTCCATCCGTCAGGTTCACAGCATTGGCGGTCCCCACGATGACGAGGACGGTAAAGAGGATGTACCAGTTTCCCATATCCGGCATCACCTTTTTGAAGAAAGGAAAGATCAACCGGGAATCGTGATCGAAGGTATAGAAGAGAACCAAGCTGACGATGAGAGCCATGATCACTTGAATGGGGAACTTATATCGAGCCTTAATGCCGATCCCTTTTCGATCAAGCATCTTTTTATAATCATCCACAAATCCCAGAATTCCAAATCCCAAAGCGGTCAACAGAACGACCCAGGTATATCGGTTGGTCAGGTCAGACCAGAGAAGGGTTGGGATGAGGATGGCAGCGAGAATGAGGCTTCCCCCCATGGTGGGGGTTCCGTTCTTCTCCATGTGTCGGGGAGGAACGTCTCCCCGCACCACCTGCTGAATCTGAAAGGCTTTCAACTTCCTTATCAGCCATGGTCCGATCACGAAACTGATGAGGAGGCCCGTCAAAATGGCATAGATGGTCCTGAAGGTGATGTATCGAAAGACATTAAAGAAGGAGAAATAGACATGAAGCGGATAGAGGAGATGGTAGAACATCCTTTTACACCCTCCTTTCCATCAGACCTTCAGTGATCTTCTCCATTCTCATCCTTCTCGAGCCTTTGACCAGAATCCAATCTCCCTCCCGGACCATTTTTCTCAAGAGGGAAACGGCCTCCAGGTGGCCCTCTACGATTCTTGCTTTTTCTAGATCCATCCCTTGTCGAATCGCCGATTCGACAAGGACCGGCGCCTCTTCACCCAGAGCAAGCAGGGCATCAACGGATAGTTCCGCGACCCTCTTTCCGATATGCTGATGGGCCTCCAGTGAAAAATCTCCAAGTTCCAGCATATCGCCCAGCACCGCAATGGCCCTGCCCTTTCCCTTCATCTCTGAAAGGATCTCCAGAGCCAGTTCCATCGATCTTGGATTGGCATTGTAGGCGTCGTTGATAAGAGTCACTCCCTCTTTGAGACGAAGGACCTCCATTCTCATGGGAGAGGGTGGAATATGTTCCAGGGCCTCTTTTACATTTTCGAGTTCGATTCCAAAGAGACTGGCTGCCGCAATGGCCGAGAGGGCGTTCGGAACGAAATGTTTACCCAATAGGGGAAGGTTGATCTCCATGGTCCCTCCCTCCATCATCAGGATAAAGGAAGTCCCTGCCGCTCCGCGGAGGCGAACCTCCCTGGCCATCACCTCTGCCGGATGGTCCATTCCAAAGGTGATCTTTTGACCCTGATAGTCACTGGCCAGATCGATCACCCTCGGGTCATCCTGATTCACCAGAATGGTCCCATCCTTTCTCATCCTTCGGAAGAGCTCTCCCTTCTCCTCTTTGATCCTCTCCAAGCTTCCCATGCCTTCGAGATGGACTCTGTCAATATTGGTGATCATTCCCACATCTGGCTCTGCGATCTCGGTCAACCGCCGGATCTCACCCGGCACATTCATTCCCATCTCGAGCACCACCACCCTCTCCCTTTCGGTAAGGTCGAGCAAGGTGAGGGGAAGACCGATGAGGTTATTGAGATTCCCCTTCGTTTTGAGAACGGCAAAGGCCGTTTCCAGGCAGGCGGAGATCATGTCTTTGGTAGTGGTCTTCCCGTTGCTTCCAGTCAGTGCCACCACGGGGGTTTCATATTTCCGTCTTCTCTCCCGCGCAATATCTCCCAGGGCACGGAGCGTATCCTTTACGGCGATCACCGTACTCGGGCGATAACCATTCCAGCGAATATCTCTGACCTTGTCCTCTTCGATCACCACTCCCCCTGCCCTCTTCTTAAGAGCCTCCAAGGCATAATGGTGACCATCGAAGCGGTTTCCCTGCAGGGCAATGAAAAGCTCCCCTTTGGCAACAGTTCTTGAATCCGTTGAAATTCCACTAAAGGAGGCCGTCTCCTTTCCTTGAAGGAGTCTCCCACCCGTTGCCTTCAACACCTCTTCCTGAGTGAAGGTCATCTTTCCTCCAGTGCGTGTCGAGCTTCCACACGATCATCAAAAGGAAATTTCTTCTTTCCGATAATTTGATAATCCTCGTGACCTTTGCCAGCAATGAGCACGGTATCCGGAGGTTGGGCCAGGCGGATCGCCGTACGGATGGCCTCCCTTCGATCCGGCAGCTTCAGGTACCCTTTCCTTGATCGCCATCGTCCCATCTCATCGGGACGCCATTCTTTCAGGAGAAGGGATTCGAACCCCCTCTCCACTTCATCCATGATAGCCAACGGTTCTTCGGTCCTCGGATTGTCCGAAGTGAGAATGGCGAGATCGCTATACTTCCCGGCCACCTCGCCCATCAACGGCCGCTTCGTCCGGTCCCGGTCTCCACCGCAGCCAAAGACGGTGATGATCTTTCCATCCCCCTGAAGGCTCTTGATTCCCAAGAGGACCCGCTCCAAAGCGTCGTGGGTGTGGGCGTAGTCCACAACGACATGAATCCCTTTCCGGTTCTCCACCTTTTCAAATCGACCGGATACCCCTTCCAAGGCTTCCACTCCATCCTGAATGGCTCTCAAGGGGAGGTCCATCCCGATGCTCACTGCCACGGCAGCCATGATATTGTGAAGGTTATATCCGCCCATCAATTTTGAACGGATGGAAAGGTCTCCCTTGGGCGTCTTGATTCGACAGGAGAGACCCTCAAAAGAGGAGCGCACCCGGTCTGCGGAGACATCACAGGAAGCACCCATTCCATAACGGATCACTGGAAGCTCCACCCCCCTCACAATTTCTTCCCCTCGGGGATCGTCAGAGTTCGTCACTGCAAATCGCCCGGGTTTCTGGCTTTTCATCAGGGCATCAGCGAAGAGCCTTCTCTTGCTTTCAAAATAATGCTCGAGGGTCTTATGATAATCGAGGTGGTCTGAAGTGAAATTGGTAAAGACGACATGATCGAACTGGCATCCGAACACTCGGTCGAGGTCGAGGCCGTGGGAGGAGACCTCCATGATGACGTGGGAGATCCCTTCGTTCACCATCTCCCATAAAATTCTCTGAAGATCTAAGGATTCCGGAGTGGTGTTGGAGGCGGCGGTCACCCTTTGACCGTAACGGTAGTGGATGGTTCCGATGATCCCAACCCCATACCCCGCCTTCTTCAAGATCGATTCCAGCAGATAGGTGGTGGTGGTCTTCCCATTTGTCCCGGTAATACCAATCAGTTTGACCCTGGAGGACGGGTCCCCATAAAAATTTGAGGAGACCCTTGCCAGGGCCTGGCGGCTATTTGGAACGAAGATCATTGTCCTGCCGGGAACCTCCTGTCCCTCCTCCAGAAGGAGGGCCTTCGCCCCCCTTTCGATGGCTTCTCCAATAAATTGATGGCCATCAAACTCCGATCCCCGTATCGCCGCGAAGAGAAAAGCCTCCTCTACCCTTTTGGAATGGTAAGCAATGCCCCTGATCTCTTGAAGAGGATCTCCCATGACCTTCTTGATCTCAACCCCTTCCAATAATTTCCTCAGTTCCATTGGATCATTATAATGAGGACTGAAATTTTAGATAACAGATATCCCCCTTCTCAACCACGGTCCCCGGCTTGGGAGTCTGCTCCGCGACCCTCCCGTTTCCTGAGACCTTAATGATCAGCCCTTTCCCTTCGATGCGGCTCAATGCCCTGCGCATTGGTAATCCAGTGAGGTCTGGCATCAGGACCTTTTCCGCACCCTTCCCTACCTTCACCCGGTCGATCATCGGTTCTGCCCAGGAGGCCTCTTTTGTTGAGGTGAGGTCGACTGTGTTTTTCACCATCACCGTTCCCTTCGGATGGACATTGAGATAGGGAAGCACCTTCTCCATGATGGCTTTAAACACCGGAGCCGCCACCACGCCGCCCGTGTTCGATCCTTGAGGCTCATCGATGACGATCAAAAGAACGATTTTGGGATCCTCTGGAGGTGCGAATCCCATGAAGCCTGCGTGGTAGCGATCCTCTGAATATTCTTTAAAGAGGGACTCCACCTTCTGGGCTGTCCCTGTCTTTCCTGCGATTTCATACCCCGTCGGCACAGCTCCTTCTCCTGTCCCCCCGTTCTCAGTCGCCGTTTTGAGCAGGGCGGTTACTCTCTTAGCCGTCTCTTCTGAAATCACCCTCCTGACCCTCTCCGGCTGAAAGGATTGAACGACCTTTCCCTTCTCGTTCGTCATTTTCTCGACCAAATAGGGCCTCATCAGGACGCCCCCATTGGCGATTGCCGACAGGGCCGTCACGAGCTGTATCCCCGTCACTGAAATCCCCTGGCCAAAGGAGATCGTGTCCAAGACCACCGGAGGCCAGTATCTTGGATGGTGAACGATCCCCTTCCCTTCTCCTGGAAGGCCCGCTCTCGTCTTCTCTCCAAATCCGAAGGCGCAAAGATACCGATAGAGGCGTTCTTTTCCCATCTTTTCGGCTACCTTCGAGGCTCCGATATTACTCGAGTATTTGATGATCTGCTTAAACGTAAGCCAGCCATGCTTGGTCTGGTCATGGATGGTTCGGTCATAGACTTTATAGGACCCATTCTCGCAATAGAAGGAATCCGAAGTCCGGACGACCTTCTCCTCTAGGGCAGCCGCTGCAAGAAAAGTTTTAAAGAGGGACCCGGGTTCAAAGACATCGGAGACAGCTCGATTCCTCCAGGTTTTAGATCGATACTGGTAGTAATGATTCGGGTTGAAAATGGGATTGGAAGCCATGGCCAGGATTTTTCCAGTTTGAGGCTCCATGGCGATGGCCATTCCTCCCCTGGCTCCCCACTTCTTTACCGCCTGGTTCAGCTCCGTCTCGACCACATGCTGAATGGATTTGTCCAAGGTGAGGGAGATGTTTTGGTAATGTTCCTCCTTTTTAGGAACGGAATCCCCCATCACCAGCTCGCGACCCAGCGCATCTCTCGAAAGGGTCCACACATGGTTGCCCCCATTGAGCATCGCATCGTATTGGTACTCTAAGCCCTCCAGGCCTTTTGAATCGAGTCCTACAAAACCAATCACATGGGCCGCCAGTGGCCCATTTGGATAGAACCTCCGATTTTCCTTTAACATGTGAATTCCAGCAAGACGAAGGGCTTTGATCTCATCCGACTCCTTGGGTGAAATTTTTCTCTGAATCCATTCAAAGGATTTTCGACTCCTTAACGTCCGTCTCAACTTCCTGCGATCGATCTGAAGGATGGAGGCTAGTTCTCTGGCTGTCTTTCCCGTGTCCACCACCTTTTTGCAGTCGGCATACACAGAATCAACTTCGATGCTGACGGCCAGCTCGTTCTCCTTCTGGTCATAGAGAACCCCCCGCCTTGGGACGAGAGGAATCTGGACATGGTGCTGTTGAGAAGCCAGCTTATAGAGTTGTTCCTTCTTCAGCACCTGAAGCTGAAACATTCTTCCCACGATTAAGGCGAAGCCCAAGAAGAGGAAGCACGAAATGAAGATGATTCGAACCTTAAACCAATTGATCGATTTTGACTTCATCGGATCACGATCACCTGTTCGGGTTTGGGTTTGGTCATTCTCAACTCCTGCACGGCCAGTCTTTCAATCCGGGCGTAGGATTTGAGCGTAGCGATCTCGACACGCAATTTCTTGTTCTCCTCCGCGAGGGTCCTCTCCGCTTTCAAGGCGCTCGAAATCTCGTATCCGAGTTGGATCACCTGAATTCTTGACCAGACATAGAATAAAGCCCCTCCAATCAAAAAGAGCAGGAGAAGGGTGAAAAGAAGAAGAAGGTTCGACTTGATTCCGACGGGCTTCACCTTCCTCTTTGAACCTTTATCTGTCCAGAGGATTCGACCCGCACTTTTGTCCTTGGCCTTTGCCATCTTTATCCCCTTACACCCTTTCCGCACATCTCAGTTTGGCGCTGCGGGATCGCGGGTTTCGGTTTCGTTCCTCCTCTGAGGGCGTGATCGGTTTTTTCGTAATCACCCGCATCACGGACCCTCCGTCGCGCCCTTTCTCCAGCTTTCGAAAAGTCTCTTTGACCATCCGGTCTTCGAGGGAATGGAAAGAGATAACACACATCCTTCCTCCCTTTTTCAGGAATGTCCATCCGGTCTCTAAAACCATTCTCAAATTTTCCAGTTCCTGATTCAATCGGATGCGGAAGGCTTGAAAGGCCCTAGTGGCAGGGTCGATCTTCCGGGAATGAAACCGTCCTGGAATGGCCCGATGGACGATCTTTCTCAGTGCTTGGGTTGTCTCGATGGGCTGTTTCTCTCTCTCCTGGACAAGGGCTTTTGCAATACGCCTCGCCCATCTTTCCTCCCCGAACTCCCGGAGCGTTGATTCCAATTCCTGAAGGGAGAGGCGATTGACCAGGTCAGCGGCTGTTTCATCCATCCGCTGATCCATCCTCATATCCAGCGGACCCTCCCCTTTCAGACTGAACCCCCTCTCCTTCTTCTCCAACTGGAGGGAGGAGAGGCCTAAATCGAGCAGGATCCCGTCCACCTCCGAAAGATTCATCCCCTCTAACAGATCGGGGAAGCGGACGAAATTTTCTCTAAAGATCTTTACCCTTTCTCCAAAGGGGAGAAATAATTCTTTCGCCTCAGCAATTGCCTCTTCATCCCAATCGACTCCAATGACGATTCCATCCGGTGAGGTTCGCTTTAAAATCTCCAGAGCGTGTCCGCCGCCCCCCAGGGTGGCATCCACATAGGTCTGATGAGGCTCGCATCTCAAAAGGTTCATCACCTCTTCAACCAATACCGGGATGTGCTGAGATCCCATCGACTTCTATTTTGGTTTCCAAAAACCGAAATTGATAAGAGTCTCACTGACCCGATCAAAACCTTCCTGAGACTTCCGAAACTCCTCTTCCCAGCTCTCTTTATTCCATATCTCGATCAGCTTTCCGCCGCCGACCAGGACAACATCCTTTTGAAGGTTTGCATAGTCCCTCAAGGATTGCGGGATGAGAAGTCTTCCCTGGCGATCGATCACACAATCGATGCCGCTCGAATAAAAAAACCTGAAGAAGGATCTTGCCTCTTTGCTCAAGGGCGGAAGGTCTTTAACTTCCTCTTCCATCAAAGACCATTCATGGTAAGGGAAGGCAACCAGGCAATGATCGTAGTTCGTGATCACAAGCCGATTATCATATTGGCTGCTGAGGATCTCTTTAAATTTGGCAGGAATGCTGATGCGGCCCTTGGAGTCTATGGTATGTTCATACCTACCCCTGAACATTGTTTCATCCCCCGTTTTATGTTAGTTATACCACCTTTCCCCACTTTTTACCACTTAGGGACAAAAGTATACCCAAAAGTTTTGGTTTGTCAAGCAAAATTTTATATTAATTCAATTTTTTCCTTGAGTTATCCCAAACCCAATATATACGTCGGAACTTTTCTCTCCACCCTACATTTAGTTTTCCAAAATTTGGGCTGCCTAAATTTTAAGCAAGATTTTCCACTCCATTTTTTACCATTCAATTTGACAAGGCTGTTTAAGCTGTCTAAAATGGTTTCGAGGTCAGAAATGGCAACAGAAGCTATCAGGAAAAGAGTGGAAAAACTCCGCGAAGAGATTGAATACCACAATTACCGTTACTACATCCTCGACCAGCCCGAGATCTCCGATGCACAGTATGATCGTCTGATGAAGGAGTTGGAGAAGCTTGAGGAGCAGTATCCTGGACTCCGTACCCCAAATTCCCCCACGCAGAGGGTGGGGGCTCCGCCCCTAGAAGCATTCAAAATCGTCAGACATACCCTTCCAATGCTCAGCCTTGCCAATGCCTTCGATGAGACCGAGACAAAAGAGTTCGATAAACGGGTGAAGAAATTCCTCGGAACCTCATCAGACATCGAATATGTAACCGAACCGAAGCTTGACGGCCTGGCGGTGGAACTTGTTTATGAAAGAGGCCAGTTCATCGTGGGCTCCACCCGTGGCGATGGGATCAATGGTGAAAACATCACCCAGAACCTTCGCACCATTAAGACCATTCCTCTCCAGCTAATCCGGAAGGAGATTCCCGTTTCAGAACGATTGGAGGTCCGGGGAGAGGTGATCATGCAGCTCAAGAGGTTCAGGGAGCTCAATCAAAAGCGCGAGGAGTTGGGGGAGCCTCTCTTCGCGAACCCGAGAAATGCAGCAGCAGGATCAGTTCGGCAGCTCGACTCGAAGATCACGGCAGGGAGACCCCTCGAGATCTATTGTTATGGTATCGGTGAGGTGAGGGGCCGGACATTTAAATCCCAATGGGAGATCCTCCAAGCCTTCTCCAAATGGGGCTTAAGGGTCAACCCCCATATCCGGCGGTGTAAAAATATCGATGGAGTAATCGCGTACTATCACGACATGAATGAAAAGAGAGAGAAGCTTCCTTATGAGATTGACGGGATTGTCATTAAAGTGAACGCCCTCGATCTCCAGACGAGGTTGGGCGAAATTTCTCGAAGCCCCCGTTGGGCTCTAGCCTTTAAATTTCAACCCAAACAGGAGACGACCAAGATCCTGGAAATCATCGTCCAGGTAGGAAGGACCGGCGCCCTCACACCGGTGGCTGTGATGGAGCCCGTGAAAGTGGGTGGAGTAGAGGTCAGCCGTGCAACGCTCCACAACCAGGACGAGATTGACAAGAAAGATGTGAGGGTTGGCGACACGGTCGTAATTCAAAGGGCAGGTGATGTGATTCCTGAAGTGGTTCAGGTGGTCGAAGCGAAACGGACAGGGAAGGAGAGGAAGTTTAAGATGCCCTCGAAATGTCCGATATGTGGCGCCGAGGTGATCAGGGAAGAAGCGATTCACCGATGCATCGGCCTTGACTGCCCTGCCCAGTTGAAAGGCCGGATCAAGCACTTCGCCTCCAAGCGGGCAATGGACATCGAAGGGCTCGGTGTCAAGCTGATTGACCAATTGGTGGATAAGGAGTTGCTCAAGGATGTGGCTGATATTTACTACATTAAAAAAGAGGAACTGATTGAACTTGAGCGAATGGCG
>SMTZ1_10003310_pt1 | contig 51802 bp, 49 predicted proteins | sample DeeMarSWOR136_30_FD_25667 | JGI IMG/M metagenome (IMG submission 25667) | reverse complement strand
GTAGCGGCGGCCATCATGACCGGTTCCATGGCAGCCGGGATTCAGAAACAGTTGGGTTACAGTCGAAACGATGAAAGACAAGCGGATCAATTGGGGTTCAAGTATATGGATGCATCGGGTTTTGACCCATCCGGCATGATCGCTGTGCACAAAGAGCTTGAAAAAGGGCGGTTTGCCGGACCCAATGCCGTTCCAGAATATCTTCTGACCCACCCCGGGGGGCCGGAGAGAATGGCCAATACGGAGGTCATGCTCTCGGGGTATACGCGAAAACCGGCGACCCCTGAAACAGAGAAATACCGGAAGCTCTTTCCTTACCTGAAAGCGATTCTGATAGCGAAATCCATGGCGCCTCAGGACGCTGAAAGGTTGTTTGGCCGGGACCTTGAAAGGAACCCACGCTCCACCATGGCGCACTTTGGACTTGGCATTGTTTTGAAAGAAAGGTCGGAATACGCGGAAGCCATCGACCATTTTGAAAAAGCACTGAAGGAACAACCTGACGCACTTCCCATACTCAGGCACTTGGGTGAGACCTATCAACTGCAGGGAAAGGATAGAGAAGCCATCACGGTTTTTAAAAGTGCTTTGGAGATCGATCATCTGGACAAAGCCTCGCTTTTCCTTTTGGGTTTGTCCCATCAGAACCTCGAAGAGTACGACGAGGCGATTCGAATCTATGAGCGCCTCACATCCATGGAGCCCGTGAAGAACGAGGTCTTCTACAATCTGGGTCTGTCCTATGGAAGACAGAACAAGCTTGCTCTTGCCCATTACTATTTCGGCGTCTATTTCACGAGAATGCGAGAGTTGGACAAAGCCAGATTCCACTTTATGACCGCCGGGAATCTCGCCGCAAAGGATCCGGAGCTCAGAAAGCGCATCCAGGAGGCCATGGGAAATAAGCCTTCTTCCTGAGGAAACATGGCTGAGGTTCGGATGCAAAGGGGTGATCTTTGAGGGTGTGCGGCGTCGCAATATCAGCGCGACGTTTTAAGATATTCTTTGGCTTTGGCGTGTCCGGCTTGGGCAGCTTTTCTCATGTCCGCCGCTGCTTTTGGCTTCTCGCCCATGGCCGCATAGACCAGGCCCCGATTATAATAAAGGTCCGGGTCATTCGGCTTGACTCCCAAACCCGCATCGAAATCCTGCAAAGCCAGTTTCATCCGGCCCAATCGAAAATAGGCGTTGGCCCTGTTGCAGTAAGCGTCCACAGCAGAGGGTTGCAGTTTTATAACCTCTGAGAAGTCCTTGGCGGCCTGCCCATACTGCTTCAGCCTGACAAAGACCAACCCCCGGTTGTAGTAAGCGTTGGCGTGCTTGCTGTTGATCTGGATGGCTTTGGTGTAGTCTTGGGTGGCCAACTGGTACTTCCCGGCCATATCATGGAGCCAGCCCCTAGTGAAAAAGGCGTCAGCGTTCTTGTCATTGCGCTCTATCAGATTGTTCACCCGTCTCATCTCAACGTCATAATCAGCAGGGATCTTGGGTGCAGGAATACTCTCCTCTGGTGGCGTGGAGGGGGGTTTAGCATCAGGTTTCTCGGGCCCCTTCTGCCCAGGCTTTTTTATGGGCATCTTTATGGTTTGGGTTTGTGCGCTCCCTTGGGGCGCATGCAAGGTGAGCAGAAACAGGCTTGCTAGACACAGACAAGAGACAAGCGCTTTTCCTCGATGCAGACGCTTATTCATGGCCATATATCTCCCTCAATCAAATCACTGCGCGATTTCATACAGAATCGTGGAACAATTCTACAACCCGCTGACCGGCCCATCCCGGTCAGGGACGGCGAAGCTTCGCTGGAAAAGGATGTGGTTTTCTTACTACAGGTTCACTTCCATTGCAAGGCTGCGCATCATCTATTCAAAAAAGTTTGACTTGGGTGAGGAGCTATGGTAGGGTTCGAGCGAAATGAATGAGAGTTCATTCATTGAGTTGTGATTTAAACATCAAAATCAATAGGATAGGCATCAATTGTTGATCTTATTGAATGACTCAAATGAATGCTTTAGGAGGTGAGGAGCATGGATATTATTGTCTGCGTAAAAAGGGTCCCCCAAACTCAGGAGGTGGACCTGGAGATCAATCCCCAGAAGAACGACGTGCGCAAAGACATGCTGGCTTACGTCATCAATGAGTGGGACAACTACGCCATTGAAGAGGCCGTTCTCCTCAAGGAGAAATTGGATGGAACCGCTATCGCCATAACCGTGGGAGATGAGGATGATGAAGAAGTCCTCAGGAGGTGTCTGGCCATGGGCGCGGACAAAGCCATCCGGATCGACCCGGGAGGTCGTATCTTGGACCCTTATATCATTTCGCGGATTTTGGCAGCGGTAATCAAGGGACTGAATCATGATCTTGTCCTCACCGGCGTTCAGGCGGATGACCTGAATGACGGGGCTATACCGAGCATGCTGGCAGAGCACCTGGGTCTTACGCATGCCACAGTGGTGAACAGCGTGGAACCCGCGGAAAAGGGCGCCACGATTCGGGTCGAGCTTGAGGGAGGCACCGACGAAGTTTCCAAGATCAAGCTGCCGGCCCTGCTGAGCATTCAGACGGGAATTAACGAACCGAGATATGTCTCCATCATGGGCATCCGAAAAGCGGCTAAGAAGGAGCTCAACGTCATGAAGGTGGAGGAGTTGGGGCTCTCAGAAGAAGAGCTGACACCCTTTACCACCGTTGAAGAGATCTATTTGCCGCCTGAAACCGAAGGGGCTGAAATGATCGAGGGTGATCCCGGCACGGTTGCTGAGACCATTCTGCGAATTCTAAAAGAGAAGGGGGTGAGCAGATAATGGGCGAGATACTTGTGGTTGTCGAACATCGTCAAGGAGAGGTCAGGGAGATTACAGAGCAGATGCTCTGGAAGGCGAACGATCTGTGCGAGAAACACGCCCACACCCTAACCGCTGTATTGCTCGGGGGAAAGGATGAGCCCTTCATCCAGGATCTCACAGAAAGGGCAGACAAAGTCATCGCCGTAGAGGATGATCGGCTAAAGGACTTCAATGGCGATATCTATAAGGAGATCCTTTACAGACTCATACAGGAAAACCACCCCCTGCTTACGCTCATTGGCCACACCCCCTGGGGAATGGATTTTGGGCCCGCTCTTTCTGTCAAGACCGGATTGCCCATCGCCACAGACTGTGTGGATATTCTCCTAGAGGACGGCGGTCCGAGGGTGATTCGCCAGATCTATTCGGGGAAAATTTTTTCAAGGGTTTCGTTGAAGAAATCAGACGGCTATCTCGTCACCGTGAGAAGCGGCGCTTTTCCTGCGGACAAGGTCGGGGAGCGCAAAGCAGAGGTGATTAAGCTGGAGATCCCAGCGGACCTCCCTGAAGTAGGCAAGCAATTCTTGGCATTCGAGGAGGCGGGCGCCGGGGATGTGGATATCACCCAGGCAGACCTCCTGGTGTCGATAGGCCGTGGTATCGGCGAAGAAGACAATGTGGCTGCTATGAAAGCGTTTGCGGAACTCATGGGCGGCGTCCTTTCCTGTTCGCGGCCCGTGGTGGACAAAAACTGGCTGCCCAAGTACCATCAGGTGGGCACATCGGGTAAGTCGGTGAAGCCCAAAGTGTATCTTGCTTTCGGTATTAGCGGGGCATTCCAGCATGTGGCCGGCATCACGGGCGCCGGGTGCGTGATCGCCGTGAATAAAGACAAGAAAGCGCCTATATTCAGGGTTGCCGATTATGGTGTTGCGGACGACCTGTTCAAAATCGTGGATGCGCTCAAAGAAAAGGTGTCTGCTTAGTGCTTCGATTCGCAAATACGGTCACATATTTTCCTATGACTATATGAGCGATTCGCTCACTCCATTCGGCCCGAGCCGTTCGGCCCCGAGCGACTCGACTTGAGCCATTCGGCCTCGAGCTCATGGCCGAGGGCAGCACTAAGTCCTGAGGGAATAAATTCGTTAGCGAATTTATGAATCGTAGGACTTAGCCCGCTAATGGACAAGCCTTTGCAACGTTCTTTGAGGAGGACCTTTTAACAGATTCTCGTCGTAAAGGGGCTATGGTGAACCACTGAAAGGGGTCCGTGTTTCTTTCTGAAAGAGCATCTCCGAAAAAATATTTCTGAGGAGCATCGCCTGGTTTGATCTTTGAGGGTTGACGCCCGGTGAGCCCTGGCAGAATTTTCCGTTCCGACATTCTCCTGGGTTTCTCAAACCCTCAAAGATCAAACCGGCTCCTCCGAAGACAATGGAGATGCTCTTGAAGAAAGAGACAGGGACCGCAAAGGTCATTCTTGGTGGTTAGGAAAAAGTGCAGACACTCTAGCAGGCGAATTATTGGAGGAAGTCCATGGATTTCACCCTGACCAAAGAACAGAAAGACATCCAGAAAGCGGCGCGGGAATTCGCTCTGGGAGAATTTCCGGAAAGGGCCCAAGAGTTTGATCGAAATGAGACATTTGACCTGAACATCTGGCGAAAGGCCAGTGAACTCGGCTTTGTGGGCGTTTTCATCGATGAGAAATACGGGGGCGCAGGTCTGGGTTTTCTCGAGCACTGTCTGATTACGGAAGAGTTCTGGGCGGTGGACGCAGGCATGGCCAATGCGGTGATAACAAGCACCTTTGGTGCGGAGTTGCTGGGTCTCTTTGGCACAGAGGAACAGAAGCAGACCTATCTTCCCCCCTTGGTGAGCGGGGAGGCGATCATAGGGACAGCCATCACCGAGCCGGATGCAGGCTCAGATGTGACCGGTGCCATAACAACGGCAGCCAGAGAGGGTGACGAATGGGTGATCAATGGATCCAAAATGTTTATTACCAACGGGACGATAGCGAAGTATCTGAATGTGTTTTGTCTGACCGATCCGGATAACCCGGACAGACATCAAAGACACTCCTTTTTCATTGTCGAGACGGATCGCCCTGGTTTTGAGGCCAACAAGATTCACGGCAAACTGGGGATCCGGGCAAATGATACGGCGGAGGTTTCCTTTTCCAATGTGAGGATCCCGAGCAAGAACCTCATTGGACAGGAAGGGAACGGTTTCAGGGAGTTGATGGCCTTTTTTAATCTCACCAGACTCCATATCTGTGGGATGGCTGTTGGCATTGCCAGGGCGGCCCTGGAGGAGAGTATCGCCCACATCAAGAAGAGGCATCAGTTCGGCGCGCCCCTGGCCTCATTTCAAGTGAATCAGTTCAAAGTCGCCGAAATGGCCACGCTGATACGGGCCGCCAGGAATCTGTATTACGAGGCGGCGTGGCTGACGGATCAAGGCAAGATGGATCATGCTCTGACAGCTATGGCGAAATGGTTTTCCGGGCAAATCGCCGTTCGATGTGCTGATGAGGCGCTTCAGATGCATGGGGGCTATGGCTACATTGATGAGTACAAGGTTCAGAGAATATACAGAGATGCGAAGATTGTGGAGATCTATGAAGGAACCAAGGAGATAGAAAAACTCATTGTGGCCCGATCCCTGTTGCGTATTTGATGATGACGGGTATGATCTTTAAGTCCGGCGGCGGGAGGCGATAATTGCTCAGGTCTTCGGGAAGGACCCATCGGATCCCAGCGCTTTCAAAGGGCTTGGGTTCGCCGCTGATTTCAACGCACTCAAAAAGGTGAAGGGATATGGATTTGCCTTCGTACTCGTGGTCAATGCTCAAAAGATGCTTTTCGGCGCGAACCTCTATGCCCAATTCCTCTTTGATCTCTCTTTCCAGACAGGCTTCCAGCGTTTCATTTTTTTCCTGCTTGCCGCCCGGGAATTCCCAAAACCCGGCCAAATGACCGCCTTCGGGGCGTTTCGTTAACAGAAGGCGCCTGTCCCGAAAGATGAGACCGGCCGTGACATGAAAGTGGGGCTTATTCTTCTTAGCCTTCACGGGGCAGCACCTTGAGCCTTAACCTGAGGTAGGCCTCTTCCGCCTCTGCGTTGCCCGGGGAGATCTCCAGGATCTTCTTGACCGTTTCCAGTGCTTCGCCAAAGTTCCCCCTCTCCTCTTGAAGCTCGGCCAGTTGCGAGAGCAACCGCAGGTATGCCTCCTTGGCCTCCTTATCACGGGGTGCAATATCCAGGATCTTCTCATACATGTCTGACGCTTCCTGGATGTTCCCTTGCTTTTCCAGCAACTGCGCCAGTTGGAGGCGCATCTTCTTGTCCTTCGGCTTGGCCTTGAGAAAGTTTCTCATCTCCTCGATAGCAAGGTCTTCTTTCCCTGTTTTCAAGTAGGCCAAGATAAGGAATCCGCGCAGATCAGTGCTTTCAGGATGGGATTTGAGGCCCCTTTGCATTTCTTTGATCACCTTTTGGTAGTCGCCCTGTTTAGTTAGGATCTCGAAAATGGCGTAGTAGGGTCCAATCTCTTTCGGTTTCAACCGGATGAGGGCTTGGGCCTCCCGGAGGACGAGATCCTCCTTGTTCAGTGTCTTGAAAATGTCAAACAGGATGCTATGGACCTCGGCGTCATCGGGATGTGATTCCAGGTAGCTTTCAAAGTGGGGAATGCTCTCTTTGATACGGCCTGTTTCATATTCGAGCACGGCGACGTTGTACACCAGAGTCTCGTTCTTTGGATCAAGGGAAAGCATTTTTTTGTAGATATCGATGAGACCCTGCTTATCTCCCTGTTTTTCTAGAATGTCGGCCAAGAGCACCATGGCTCTGGCCGAATCGGGTTTCTTCTTGAGAATATCCTTCAAATGGCTTTCTGCCTCCTGGAACTTTCCAGCCTTCACGAGACTCTCAGCCAGCTTGAGACGGCTCTCCATGTCCTCGGGTTGGAGGCTGATGGCTTTGGCCAGAAAGAAGTCGGCCCTTTCTTTGTTGCCCGCCCTTTCGTAAAGGGTGGAGAGGTTGTAATAGAGGTTGGCATCTTTGCTGTCCAATTCGACAGCGTTCAGAAAGGCGGCAATCGCCTTGTCGATCTGACCGATTTCCGTGTACAGGTATCCGAGGGTTTTATAAATGGGCAACCGCTTGTTTTTTTCAGTGTCCTTGAGAGACGCCTCATAGAAGGCAATCGCTTCCTTGGGTTTTTTCGCGTCTTCAAGGGCGATCGCCAATCGGAGTTTGATGTTCACGTCCTTCGGCTTCAGGTCGGCGAGCCTTCTGAGCACATCGATAGCGCCCTCCGTATGGCCCATGGCTTCATAGACATCAAGGAGATCTGCAAGCGTGTTCTCGTCTGCTTTTTCCTTGGCCATATCCTCAAGCAGTGCCGCCGCCTTCGACCATCTCTTTTTGGATTTATAGGCTTCCAGCAATCGGTCCCTGATCTGGGTGTCCTCCGGCGCGAATTGTCGGGCTTCCTCCAGGACCTTGATTTTTAGGTCCGAATCAATGGTCCTGTCAGCTTTTTCCAACCAGTCTTCCACATAGGGCTCCACCACCATATCCACATAGCCCATGTCTTCATTATGCTGTTTCACCTGGATTCTGAACCGGTGCTGACGCAAAACCGATCTGCCGGACAAGAGGGTTGCAACGGGCAGGGTCTCATAGGAAAGGGCGTTCACATCGATGTCTGAGGCCACGAGTCGCACACCGAGGTTGAGGGTGATATTGGTGGAGACCTTGATGAGTTTTACTCTGTCTTGAGGGTGGAGCCGGAGGGCTTCGCCATTGAGAAGCTTCAAAGGTTGACCATTTTTCTCGAAAAGAAGGTAATAGAATTCGGGTGAGGCGTTGTATAGACCGGGCCAAAACCACCAAACCACAGAGAAAGCCGCAATCAAGAGTGTGACAATGACCCAAAAGGCTGCGCGACTTCTGCTTCCGGGCTTCTTTCGTCTGTTCTTTGTCAATCGCCGAACCTTACTAGCGGAGACGCTTTTTCGTTTTCAACCTCTCAGAAAACCGACCTTCCCAGACCAGAAGAATAGGACTGGCGACAAAGACGGAGGAATATGTCCCTACGATGATGCCGATCAGTAAAGCGAAGGCGAAATCATGAATCACAGCTCCCCCCATGACAAAGAGGAATATCACCACGATGAGCGTGGTCGTTGAGGTCAAAATGGTTCTACTCAGTGTTTCATTGATGCTGGCGTTCATGACCTCTTCAAAAGGTCGTCTTCTAAAACGGCCCAGGTTTTCTCTAATCCTGTCGAAGACGATGATCGTATCGTTCAGGGAGTAACCCACGATGGTGAGTAATGCTGCGATAATAGGCAGAGAGATTTCTCTGTCGGTGAGAGCGAAAGCTCCAAGCGTAATGGTGACGTCATGGATAAGGGCAACAATCGCCCCCAGTGCATATTTCAACCTGAGGAACCAACATAGACCTAGGGTGACCAAAAGGGCGATGACGATGAGAGCGGTCACGCCAACACCGATCGTTGAAGCGACATAGACGGCCAAGATGAGGCAGAGGGCCATGATAATACTCATCAACCACAAGTGCTCGAATCGTCCCGAAATGTAGATGGCAATGAACAGGATGGCATAGAAGATGGCGAACAAGGCTTTCTGGCGAAGATCTTCACCCACTTTAGGTCCGACCATCTCCACCCGCCTTATCTCAACGCCTTGTCCCAGATAGGTCAACAGCGCGTCTTTCACTTTTTCGTCCAGGCCGGCCAATTCGATATCCATCCTCCTCACCCGAATCAGATATTCAAATTCCCCTTCCTCACCGAATTCCTGAATCACGCTGTCTCCCAACTCAACAGGCTCGAGCGCTTCCCGGATTTCGGAGGGCGTTCGCTTTTGATCCAACTTGACTTGAATGACCACGCCGCCGGAAAAGTCCACGCCGTAATTCGGTCCACCGCGGAGAAGGAGGAGAAGTAAAGTGGCTGCAATCATTGCGGCAGACAGGATGAAGGCGGTTTTTCTTCTTCCGATGAAATTGATGTTGATTCCCGGTTTGATGAATTGCATACCAACTCCCTATTAGTGCCAGGTGTCTTAAAGAGACCTAACTGAGCATGTTCATCCTATAATGATACATCGAAGACCATTGTGGCTTAAGGCCCAAGGCGTAAGGCCTAAGGCAAAGAAAAAAACGACGGCTGACACAGATCGAAAATGTCAAATGTCAAAGTTTACCCGCCTTCGGCGGCGCCAGAGGCGACCGGGGCTCAAATGCCAAATCAAATCCAAAATCCAAATGCCAAAAGAAAACCTCTATCACGAAAACACGAAACATGGAAAACACGAAAAACTCAATTCATCACTTTCCTATCTCTAGCAAAATAGACATGCCTAACTTGCCTCGCAGCTCTCAGCCCCATAAGAATCTCTTTCTTATTGAAAATATATGTCTTCTTTCGTGCTTTCGTGATAATGGGGTTTTGGGCTTTGTCATTGGTCATTCGTTTGCTTGCCCCGTTGGATTGCGCAGCAAGTTCCATGAAATGGAACTATCCAACTGGGGACATTTGGATTTTGGCATTTGGCATTAATACACATTTACTTTGGCAAACGCCATTTCTTCAACCCCAACTTCCTTCCATCCATTACTCCATCACTCCATTGCCGTTTTCTAGATACTGATTCTACGCCATCTTCGAACAACAAAGAGGTAGTCGAAGATGATTCGGGTCACAAAGACAGCGGTGACAAAGCTGGCCACAATGCCGATACTGAGGGTTACGGCAAAACCCTTGACAGGGCCGGTACCGAACTGAAAGAGCACCAGAGCTGCGATGAAGGTGGTCACATTGGCATCCAGGATGGTGACCAAAGCCTTTGCATACCCGGACTCAATGGCTGCTCTGGGCGGTTTTCCGAGGCGCAGTTCTTCTCGTATTCGTTCAAAAATGAGCACATTGGCATCCACGGACATGCCGATGGTCAAAATAATCCCTGCAATACCAGGCAGCGTCAGCGTGGCTTCAAAAAAGGCCAGTCCCGCCATGATAAAGAGCATATTCAGAATGAGGGCCAGATTGGCGAAGACGCCGGAGAGCCCGTAATACACTGCCATGAAAACGATGACCACCAGACCGCCGATGATGGTTGATTTGAACCCCTTGTTAATGGAATCCTTGCCCAAGGAAGGGCCGACCGTTCGCTCTTCCAGGATCTTGACCGGCGCAGGGAGGGCACCGGCCCTCAAGACAATGGAAAGGTCCTTGGCTTCGTCCATGGTGAAGTATCCGGTGATCTGCGCTCTTCCGCCGGAAATTCTGTCTTGGATTACAGGGGCGGAAGAGACATTGTTGTCCAGAACAATGGCCAGTTTTTTCCCCACATTGTCCCCTGTGATGCGCTCGAACAGCCTCGCACCCCGGGCATCAAATGAAAGAGATACATACGGCTCGTTGTATTGGTCAATTTGTACCCGCGCATCCGTGATGTATTCTCCTGTGATGAGCGTCCTTTTTTTCAGCAGATAAGGGATCTTGGTCTTGTTCCCCGTGTTCGAATCTACAGCAGTCTGATAAAGGATTTCATCACCTGCGGGCACGTCACCCTGGAGAGCCGCTTCCAGGCTGTTGTCTTCATCAACCAGCTTGAATTCGAGGCGGGCCGTTTTCCCAATGAGGTCGATGGCCCTTTTGGGGTCCTTGATGCCGGGCAACTGAATCAGAATCCTGTGATCTTCCTGAGGGCGAATATCCGGTTCACTAACGCCGAATTGATCGATCCGGTTCCTGATTGTTTCCAAGGCCTGATCCGCCGCCAGTCGCATAATCTGATCCCGGGCTTTGGGATTCAAGAGGAGATTAAAAGCCTTGCCTTCAGTCACTGCTTCTGCTTGTTCGAGCTTGAAATCCTGGTAATTGCCCTCTACCAGATTGCGGAGGTCTTCCTCGTCCTCTGGCCGCATCAGGGTCAGCCTGATGCCTTCAATCCCACTGCGCTTGAGCTCCAGATACCTCAATTTGTTTCTACGAAGATCATGTTTCAGCTCTTCCACGATCCTCTCTAAATTGCTTTCAACGGCTTTTTTCGCTTCCACTTCCAATATGAGATGCACCCCACCTTGCAGGTCAAGACCAAGATGAATCTTCTCCTGCGGAAGAAAGCTTGACCACCATGGGGGCACATCGGTGCTGAATGACGGGGTCAGATACAAAAGCGCCATGACGATGAAAAAAGCGATGATAGCCGCGCGCCAGCCTAGTTTTTTTGCCACTGCTTACTCCTCTGCGTGTGTACCGGCGGTTATGGATCAGCCCGTACCGGTGTCCTCACTCCTCAAAATGCCCGCCAAGGATCCTCTCGAGACCTTGACCCGCACTTTGGGCGCGATCTCCATGGTTACGACATCCGGGGTGATCCCGGTGATGGTGCCGTGCAGCCCTCCGGAAGTCATGACCCGGTCTCCCTTCTTGACGGCAGCGAGCATCGCTTTGTGTTGTTTCGCTTTTTTCTGTTGGGGTCTGATGAGCAAAAAATAGAAGATGGCGAACATGAGAATAAGAGGGATAAAAGCGCCAAAGCCGCCTCCCTGACCGCCGGCACCTCCTGTCCCTCCGGTACCCATAGCATAGGCTAAGAAATTCATCCTAATACCTCCCTTTGTTTTGGTTGCAAATTTTCGTGATTATAGCACCGCAACGGATTCGGAACAACACGACCATCACCTATGGATCGGGTGAATCGCTCCGAGTTCCAAAAAAACGCTGACTGTATTCAGCCAATCTCCCCTCCTCAAGGGCCCGTCGTATCTCGGCCATAAAACAGGTATAGTAGTAGAGGTTGTGGATACTATTCAACCTGTAAGCCAGAAGCTCTTTGGCCATGAAGAGATGCCGCAGGTAAGCTCTCGAAAAATGGGAACACGTATAGCAGGCGCATGTTTCATCAATGGGCCTGGAATCATCGGCATAACGGGCGTTCTTGATGACCAACGGCCCGTGCTGTGTAAACAAGGTCCCGTTTCTGGCATTTCGAGTAGGAATCACACAGTCGAACATGTCGACACCCAAAAGAACCGCATCCAAAATGTCTTCAGGCTTGCCCACGCCCATGAGGTAAACAGGTTTTTCCTCGGGAAGAAATGCCCTGGTTTCTTCAATGACGCGCCTTCTCGTTTCTCTGTCTTCACCCACCGAGAGCCCACCCAAGGCGTAGCCCTCAAAGTCCATGGCGACCAAAGCCTTGGCACTCTCCTCCCTCAGATCAGGGAACACGCCGCCCTGCACAATACCGAAGAGGGCCTGAGCTTCAGGGCCTTTGTATTCGAAGCACCTTTCAGCCCACAAGGTGGTCAAGTGCACAGAATTTTTCACATAATCGTAATCAGCCGGATAAGGGGCACACTCGTCAAAACTCATGATGATATCTGCCCCCAATGCCTGCTGGATAGCCATGGCCTCTTTGGGACCGATGAAGTGTTTCGATCCGTCCAAATGGGATTGGAAGGTGACCCCTTCCTCCGAAATGGAACGCAGTTTTGCAAGACTGTACACTTGAAAGCCGCCGCTGTCCGTTAGGATCGGGGCTTTCCAGTTCATAAAACGGTGGAGCCCTCCCAATTTCTCCACAATATGATGCCCAGGTCGCAGGTAGAGGTGGTAGGTGTTGGCAAGGATGATCTTGACGCCCACACCTTCCAAATCATCTGTGGAAAGGGCTTTCACCGAGCCTTGGGTGCCCACCGGCATAAACACAGGGGTTTCGAAACTCCCGTGGGGTGTCACCATCTCCCCCAATCTGGCCCGTGTATCGCGGCATCTCTGGATGACCCTGAATTCCAATGGTCCTATCACCTTACATCTTTGGTAACAATTTGGCCTCATCAGATAGCTCAGTGATAACGTTAGCCATGGGGGTCTCTTTTCAAAAACGAAAAGTCGCTGCCCGGTAACCAGCGTAAGGCTATGGGTGAGGCGGGCGGAGAGCCTTCGGGGAACATCCATGCAGGGTGATGTATGGAATTGACGGATGAGGTGCTCCGCCCGCCTTTGCTACCTCTTTTTGCATGGCTTTTCCTCGATGCCGTTCATTTTTGAAAAGAGACCCCCATGGCCAAAACCGGCGAAATTTTCATAAAGCCAAACCGTTAAGATCTTTGAAGCTCACAAAAACCCAAACGCATACCAAAGGTGTAACGGTCGATCTGAAAAAGCCTACTCCTAGAACACGGGCGGCGCCAGAAATGCCCTCACAGGATCAACATGGCATCCCCGTAACTGTAAAATCGATACGCCTTTTCGACGGCCCGGTGATAGGCGTGTCTAATCAGCTTCATGCCTGCAAAAGCTGACACGAGAAACAGGAGAGAAGATTTGGGCAGGTGAAAGTTGGTAATCAGTCCACTGAATTGAAAACCCGGGGTGATCAGAAGGTCCGTCTTGCCCCTGCCAGCCGAAATCTCTCCATGGATTCCTGCCACGGTTTCTAGGGCTCTGACGACGGTCGTCCCAACTGCGATAACACGCCGGGCTTCCTGCTTTGCACCATTGATCATCTCCGCCGTCTCTGGATCGATCGCATACTCTTCCACGCCAAGATGATGGTTTCGGATATCTTGACTTCGCACAGGTCGAAACGTGCCGTGCCCCACGTGAAGAGTCAGTTCGGTCGTGGAAATCCCTGCTTGATGTAACCTTTCCATCAGTTCTTTTGTGAAATGGAGGCCTGCGGTGGGTGCAGCCACCGCACCCCTTTTGTTGGAAAAGACGGTCTGATATCTTTCTCGATCCATGGGGGAACGGCGGTCCTGAATTTCCCTCCTGATGTAAGGGGGGAGGGGCATGGCGCCTTTTTTATCGAGAAGCGTATCAATGGAAGGCACACCCTGGAAGGCGATTTGAACGAGGCCATCCTTTCCTAGGTTTTCCACATGCCCGGAAACACCCGATTCAAAGAGCAGTCCACTCCCCTTTTTGGGGCGCTTCGAAGACCTCAGGAGGCACCAGCGGGTGTTCACAGCTGACCCGTGCTGGTTCGGGTGTTCCAGAACCAACACTTCCACGCGACCACCGCTCTCTTTACGCCCAAAAAGCCTGGCTGGAACAACCCTGGTGTTGTTGACGACCAGAAGATCGCCCGGCCTTAGCAGGGAAGGGAGTTGAAAAAAGTAGTGATCCGATGCAGCTTCCTCCGACCGGTTTACGACCAAGAGCCGCGAGTTGTCTCGCCGGGGCAAGGGCACCTGGGCGATCAGAGACTCGGGCAGATCGTAGTCATAGTCCTCAATTTTGAACATCTGCAATCTTTATATTAAACGGGGTAAATTAAAAGAAAAGCATTCTAAAGTCAAACGATTTTATTGATGAATTTATGATAGTTTCAAGCAATGCCTGTGTCAACAGGCCTTTCCCGGCCCCACATAAGTCTTGATATATGGGTTGAGATCAGTTAATTTTTATTATTTTATGGCATTCGGTGACGAGAAGATGATCCTTTCCCCGAACAGAGTAGAGATCGATCTCTCAGCCCTGACCCACAACTTGAATGAGGTAAAGCGCCTCGTGGGCACCAAAACAAAGATCATGGGTATCGTGAAATCAGATGCCTATGGGCATGGTGCGGCAACCGTATCCCGGGTGCTGGAAAAACAGGGTGTTCACAGTCTTGGCGTGGCCCATCTTTATGAGGCGCTCGAGCTCAGAGAAAAGGGCATGGGATGCGCGATCGTGGTTCTCTGTGGCATAAAGACAGAGGAGGAAGCCAAGGCGGCCATTGACAAAAATCTCACGCCGGTACTTTTTGACATGAATCAGGCGGGAAAAAGGGCCGGCATCTATCTGAAAGTCGATACGGGCATGGGCCGCTTGGGTATCCTCCTTTCCGATTTGAAGTCTTTTCTGGGGAAGATCATGACATACGAAGAGATCTTTGTGGAGGGCCTCACATCCCATCTATCTTCCGCAGACGAGCCGTCGAGTGCATTTACGCGGCTTCAGGTTGAGCGGTTTTCAAAAGCCATCGACATAGCCCGCAGTATGGGGTTGTCGGTGCCTCTCAACAACTTGGCCAATAGCGCTGGGATTATGGGCTATAGAGAGGCCCATTTCGACATGGTAAGACCAGGGATTATGCTTTACGGGGGCTATCCCTGTCCCGAATTTCAGTCCCTGGCAACGCTGAGGCCCGTCATGCACTTTAAAGGACAGGTTATTCAGGTGAAGAACTTGCCCGATGCCTCGCCTGTCAGCTACGGACGGACCTATCACACCACGGGCCAACAGACAATAGCTGTTATTTCGGCAGGTTATGGTGACGGCCTGCCGCGGAGCCTTTCAAGCGTGGGGAAAGTGCTCATTGGGGGCAAGAAAGTGCCCATCCTGGGCAGGGTCTGCATGAACATGATCATGGCGGATGTGTCCGGGTCAAGGGGAATTAGAGCGGGTGACGAGGCGGTTTTCTTAGGGCTTCAAGGCGAAGAAATGATTGCTGGAGACGACATGGCTTCCTGGGCCGGGACCATCGCTTATGAAGTCTTTTGCTCCCTCGGCCAGAGGAATAAGAAGGAATATCGCCAATGAAAACCATGCTGAAAGCCCTTCTTGAGATGGGGCTTAGAAATTGCTTTGAGAATGGGAAGCTCCATGAGGTCCCTCTGCCGGACTTCGTTATAGAGGTGCCAAACAACAGCGATCACGGCCATTTTGCAACCAATCTGCCCCTTGCCCTCGCTTCATCCCAGAAGAAGAAGCCCATGGATGTAGCCAAGACCATTGTGGATCATATCGAGGATCAAGATGAGATCCTGGAAGCGGTTGAGGTAGCGCCCCCGGGTTTCATCAATTTTACTGTTAGCCGAAAGGAATGGCTCAGGCTTCTTTCACGTATCTTATCCAGGAGAGAAGACTATGGTCGAAGCCAGCTCGGCGCGGGCGAGAAGATCGTGGTGGAATTTGTGAGCGCCAATCCAACCGGTCCCCTTCATCTCGGCCACGGCCGCGGCGCAGCCTTGGGGGACACCCTCTGCAGAATTCTCGCCTTCACGGGGTATGATGTAGCAAGAGAATTCTACATCAATGATGCGGGACAACAGGTCAGACTTTTGGGAGAGTCCATTTACAGTCGCTGGAGGCAGATGTCTGATCCGGATTTCCCTTTTCCTGAAGACGGATATCACGGAGACTATATTACAGACCTTGCGCAGAGGATATCTGGAGAAATCGATTTGGCTTCGCTGCAAACGCAGGAGGCGATCGCCCGATGCACGGATTTAGGCAAGCGGAGCATGCTTCAGGAAATCAAACAGGACCTGTCTGATTTCAGGATTGGCTTTGATGTGTGGTTCAGTGAGAGCGATCTATATGCTTCCGGACTGATTGAAGAGACTCTCGACATGATCAGGGAAAAAGGACAAATCTATGAGAAAGAAGGGGCTCTATGGATTAAGACGTCCATGTATGGTGATGACAAGGATCGTGTGGTTAGAAAAAGGGACGGCCAATATACCTATTTTGCATCGGATATCTCCTATCATCTGGACAAATGGAAGCGGGGGTTCACAAAGGCTGTGAATATATGGGGAGCGGACCACCATGGCTATGTTCAGAGAATGAAGGCCGCCCTGCAAAGCAATGATCTGGAAGAGAATTGGCTCTCCGTGCTGCTCATTCAGCTTGTCAAACTTTGGAAAGGTGGTGAGGAGATCAAGATGTCCAAGAGGGCTGGCCGTTATGTGACACTTCGGGAGCTGATCGAGGAAGTCGGTGTCGATGCGGCCCGTTTTGTGATCCTCACGAAAAACCATGACTCACAGTTGGATATTGACATTGATCTCGTTAAGAGACATGACAGCGACAACCCGGTCTATTATGTGCAGTATGCCCATGCAAGGATCTGCAGTATTTTCAGGAAGGCCGCTTCAAAGGGCATCGTCCTTTCCGGAATGCCGGATGACGCATTGGAGCGGCTCGATCTCGATGAAGAGATGGCCCTCGTCAGGCTTATGGCCGAGTTTCCGTCGGTTCTGGAAGATATATCGCGAAAACTGGAACCCCATCGCCTGACTTACTATTTGACGGAACTGGCATCTTTATTTCACAAGTACTTCAATCTGGGAACCAAAGAGCCTGAGAAGCGTATCGTCGGTGACGATAGAACACGGAGCCAGGCCAGGCTTTTCCTGTCGGAAGCCGTGCGGACCGTCTTGTTGAACGGGCTGGAGCTTCTTGGAATCCATGCGCCTGAAAGGATGTAAACTGGGCTGATCATGGCCAAGAAAACGAGGAAGTCCAAGAAAGTCGCCAGGAAGACTTATCGTATTGAGATGACGTCTTTGTCCATAGGCTTCTGGGCTATGTGTCTTTTTTTTCTCTTGTCGTGGATTTTTGTGTTGGGAATCTTTTTGGGGCGGGGTTTCCTTCCCAGTGGGGTAAATTTGCTATCGGAGTTAAAAGACCGGATCACCGGAATGCAGACCAGGGCGATCCCCAACAAGGCCTCGAATTCGAGGTCCGAGAAAAAAGAGGAGGAAGACCCAAAACTGGCTTTTTACGAGAGGCTGTCCAGCAAAAAGAACGAGGTGAGGCTGCGGGTGCAGCCCAAAGTGAACGGCACGGGGAGTTCGGACGAACTCCAAGTGAAGGGGAGCGCGGCGGGGGCGCTCAAGAGCGATCCCAACGAAAAGCAGCAGACCCTGAACAAGCAGGTTACATCGGCAGAGGATAAGCCCCGTTACACGGTCCAGCTCGCTTCCCTCGGAGAAAAAGGGAGGGCGGAAGCCATGATCAAAGGCTTGATAGGGCGGGGGTATGATGCCTTTTTTTATGAGGCTGTGGTGGGTGGAAAGACTTACTATCGGGTCCGGTGTGGGAAGTTTATGACCAGGGAGCAAGCCGGAGAACATGCCAGAAAGTTGGCGAAAGAGGCCGGACTCAAAGGATTCGTGACCAGGGTCGAGTGAGAAGATGATCAGGAAGGCTGTCATCGAGGATGTCAAGTCCATCCACAAGATCTTGAGCACCTACGGTGCTCAGGGCCTTCTCCTGCCAAGGCCGCTGAGTGAGCTCTACGATCACTTAAGAGATTTTTTCGTCCTCGTCGAGAACAGCGAGGAAGATCGGATTTTGGGTGCCTGCGCACTGGGGGTATGCTGGGACGATCTTGCTGAGATCAGGTCTCTCGCTGTGGCTGAAGACCAGCAAGGAAAGGGACACGGATCTCAACTCGTGAAGGCGTGTCTTGACGAAGCCTATTCTTTGGGACTGAAAAGGGTTTTCGCCCTCACCTATGTGGAGGGTTTTTTTGAAAAGATGGGGTTCAGGGAAGTGGAGAAGTCAGTGCTTCCCCACAAGGTCTGGGCCGACTGCTTGAAGTGTCCGAGGTTCCCAGACTGCGATGAGACGGCCATGATCCTTGAGTTGTAGCGAAGCTTCGCCTCCCCGGCCCGTACCGGTCCGGGACGGGCAAACCGAAGAGTTGGTGGTGTGAATGTCCGATTGCTTGATACGGAGCGATGCTGGACCCTGGATACTGGATAAAGCAAGAATTCCAATCATCCAGCATCCCCGCCTGCCATGCGACCTGCTCGGTCGCCCCTGTGGCAGCTGAGGGAATGGAGTTAAAGTCATGGTTTTCAACCTCTGTGAGCTCGGGCACGAGCGGGCAGGCAGCGACCAGCATCTAGCATCGACCTGTTACCAGCACGAGAATTTGAAACGAAAACTTGACATTAACCCGCCTTGGGCGGGTAAATCCGCCCCAGGCGGACAAGATTTTGGGATCTTGGCTTGTGAAGACGGCTAGCATGAAGGGGAGGATAGCCCCATGTTCGGCATAGGCATGCCAGAATTGATACTCATAATGGCCATCGCGCTGATCGTCATCGGTCCGAAAAAGCTGCCAGACCTTGCACGGGCTCTCGGGAGAGGAATGGCGGAATTTCGGAAGGCGACTCAGGAGATCAAAGAAAGCCTTGATCTGGATGAAGAAATCCAGGAAGTGAAGAGGGATCTCGCCGATTCAGTGAGCGGGCTCGACACACCGCTTGGCTCGGAACAGATACAGTCCGACTCCGGAGAGACGCCCAGCTACCAGGATTTTGAGGAGCCGCTGGTGGATGACGAAAAAAACAAAAAGGAGGCGACCATTTCGGAGGAGGGGCCTACCGCAGAAGAGGCAAAGAAAGATGGAGATGGATGAAAAGCAACCCTTTTTGAGCCATCTGGAAGAGCTAAGAAAAAGGCTCATTGTCTGTGCCATTGCCGTAGGGGTCGGCTTTGGCCTTTCCTATTTCTTCTCCGAAAAGCTGTTTCTCATTTTGGTCTCGCCTTTGAAGGCGAACCTGCCGGCAGGGGATAGGCTCATTTTCACCAATCTGCCTGAGATGTTTTTTACCTACATCAAGACGGCATTTATCGCCGGCATTCTCTTGTCCGCACCATTGATCTTTTACGAGATCTGGTTGTTTGTTGCTCCCGGCCTCTATCGGAAAGAAAAACGATATGTCATACCCTTTGTTGTCTCCTCCACCATCCTCTTTGTGGGCGGTGCTCTGTTCGGCTATTTTGTCGTCTTTCCCTTTGGCTTCCGGTTTTTCTTGGGCTTTGCCAATGAATACATTCAGGCCCTACCCTCGGTGAAGCAGTACTTCTCCTTTGCCATAAAGCTCCTTTTCGCCTTCGGCGTCGTCTTTGAGCTTCCTGTCGTGATTTTCTTTCTGGCCAGGATCGGTCTGGTCAATTCGGATCTACTGAAGAAAAAAAGAAAGTACGCCATACTTTTGACCTTTGTAATGGCTGCAATTTTAACGCCTCCCGATGTGATCACCCAGTGCATGATGGCCGGGCCGTTGATCGTCTTGTATGAGATCGGCATTTTTGTTGCCAAAGTCGCAGAAAGGAAAAAGGCCCCTGAAGATGAAGCTGTAGAAGAGGGCGTGAAAGGCTAACGAAGCTCCGCCTTTCACAGACATGTATCGGTCCGGGGAGGCGCAGCATGATTGGTCACGGTCGCTGAATGCGACAAGGTTTTGGAGTTGCGCTCGTGCTCAGCGCAGAGGTGCTCGTAATCGTACTCGAAAAATCATACACCTTTGAGTTCCTTGCCAGGTCGATTACGATGACGCCCACGAGCACGGCTCCCATGCAGTCGAATTCTATTCGACCGTGGTGAAGCCTTGGACTTCAACTTGAGGGTCTTGCACTTTCGGGAGGGGGGCAAGGAAAGGCCCACGAACGGTTAGCAATAGCGGTTCTTTAACCACCTCTCCTTTTTCATCGAAGGATATCTTTCCGGTCAGCCCGTAAAAGCCGTTATCACTGAGCAAAACCTTTTGAAGATCGTGCCTTGTGGCAATGGTGTTTTGAGCCAGCACCTGCTTTAAGAATGTGATCGTATCATACCCCGTCGCTGCCAGAATGCCGGGCTCAGATTCGAAGTTCTCCTGATAACGCCGGACAAAGGCCTCCACGAAGTCACGCCGGTCTCCTACAAAGAAACCAGACGGAAATACGGCCCTTTGAACATAGTCTCCAGCCATGTCAACAAGTTCGGGGGATTGCCAGAGGCTGGTGCCCAGGAAGGTCACATTGAAAACGCTGTAGAACGGGAATTGCGGGGCAATAAGGGCCACATTCTGGTAGTTGTCCGGGATAAAAACAGCTTCGAAATCCACAATAGGCTCGGGTTCCTCTTCGGGATCGAGTTCGATCTCGGCGTCTTTCAATTCATAAGGCGGATATTTCAAGGCCTCAACGATCTGAGCCAGAGGTTCCGGCCTCGGGTAAAAAAGGCCGACCATCTTCTTGATCTGGGCCGCAAAATCGGTCTCATCCGGATTGTAAGATTCAACGGCGGTGACAGACCCACCCCGCTCTTCCAGTTCATCCCAAAAAAGGTCCGTGAAAAAGCGGCCATATGGGTTATCGGGATAAAGGATACCGAAACGGCTCAACCCCATCTCATGCATGACACGGCGGAGGAGTGTTTCTATCTCTTTGGCGGGGGTCAGGAAATTCCGGAAGACCATATCCCCTTCGGCTGTAATGCCCTCCCTTTGGGTGAGGGTGATGATGGGAACACCGAGTTCCTGGGCCTTCTGGGACGCAGCATCAGCGGGTTTGCTGGCAAGGGGACCGATGATGGCGATGACTCTCCTTTCCACAGCCAGTTTCTCGAGTTGTGATATGGTCTGTTCAGTTTCTGCGCGCGTATCCGCGATGATCAGCTCAAGCGCTGGATTCTCTTCCAATTGACCGAACAACCCCATACCCAACTGGATACCATTCAGGACTTCTTGCCCGTAGATGGCAAAGGGTCCGCTCAGGGGCAACAGGCAGCCGATAACATTTTTCTCAACGGAGAGTTCCTGGGCAACCCTTTCCAAGATGCGCCGCCCGATGTCGACCCAGAATTGCTCCGGCGTGGAACGCACCAATGCCATAGCAGCCCCCTTGGCTTCCTGGTACCTGTGTTGCACAAAATATTCAGAGGCCAGTTTATAGTATATGGGTTGTTCGAAAACAGAGCCTTCGGCATAGCTGGCCATCTCTTCGAGTTCTTCCAAGCCGCTGGTCTCGATAAGACCGATGATTCGTTCTTCAACGGGCCCCTGTCGGCCCGGCGACTCCTGCAATCCATCAAAGGCCACGCGCCACCAATAGAATGCTTTTGGTTTATCGTGTAACGCAATGTGGTTCTGCCCCAAAAGAAGGAGTGTGTCATTTAGGAGGGTGTGGCCTGGATATTTTCTGATCCACTCGAGGGCGCTCAGTCTCGACCTTTCATAGTCACCCAACCGGTAATAAAGGGAGGCCATGTCGTACTCGACAGCACCCATGAGGAGATCACCCGGATATTCTCTGCGGATGGTCTGCAAGGTGAGTAAAGCGCTTTCATAGTCGTATCGGAAAGTGGAAATTTGGCTGATGCGATACAAGGCCATTATGGCGCTGCCACCTTTCGGATACCGTTCCAGATACTTCTCGTACCCGTCCAAGGCTCTGTCATATTTTCCAGCCTCAAAGTCCGATTCGGCCGTGGCAAAAAGCGCCTGATCGGGCGTCAATTCAGGCGGTTTCTCCACAACCGGTTTCAATTGGCAGGCCGATATAAAAAGGGCCATCCCCACGGCGATGGCGGGGATGGCCCTGTACATAGAGCGAAGCCTCAATGTCACTTTTTCACTTCCTCAAAATCAGCGTCCACCACATCCTCATCTTTCGAGGCCCCGGCAGCGGCTTCCGGGCCACCGGCTCCCGCAGCCTGTTGCGAAGCTTGGGAGTACATGGTTTCAGCCAGTTTGTGTGAAGCCTGCGTTAGCGCATCCGCCAGCCGCTTAATCTCTTCTGCATTATCACCTTCCATGGCTTTTTTCAAGTCCTCAACCGCCGTGTTGATTTCGCCCTTGGTCGACTCATCGAGCTTGTCGCCCAGTTCCTTGATAGACTTTTCCGTGGAGTAAATCAGTGAATCGGCCATATTACGAGCATCGGCCAGCTCTCTTTTTTTCTTGTCCTCTTCAGCATGAAGCTCGGCGTCTTTGACGAGGCTCTCAATCTCCTGCTCACTGAGCCCGCTCGAGGCCGTAATTTTGATGGACTGCTCCTTTCCGGTGCCCATGTCTTTGGCTGAGACATTGACGATACCGTTCGCGTCAATGTCGAAGGTCACCTCGATTTGGGGCACCCCTCTCGGCGCCGGCGGTATTCCGACGAGCTGGAACCGGCCCAGTGTTTTATTGTAGGCCGCCATTTCCCGCTCTCCCTGCAGCACGTGGATTTCCACGGCAGGCTGATTGTCCGCCGCCGTTGAGAAGATCTGGCTCTTTCTGGTGGGAATGGTGGTGTTTTTCTCGATGAGCTTGGTGAACACACCGCCAAGGGTTTCAATACCCAATGACAGGGGTGTCACATCCAAAAGGAGGACATCTTTGACGTCCCCTTTCAAAACACCGGCCTGAATGGCAGCCCCAACAGCCACAACCTCATCCGGGTTGACCCCTTTACCCGGATCCCGACCAAAGATCTCTTTTACCTTTTGTTGGACCTTGGGCATCCGGGTCATACCCCCAACCAAAATCACCTCATCGATGTCAGAGGACTTCAATCCAGCGTCCTTTAATGCGATCTGACAGGGGTCCAAGGTTTTCTGGATGAGGTCATCCACAAGGGATTCCAGTTTTGCCCTGCTCAACTTGATGTTGAGATGTTTGGGACCACTGGCATCTGCGGTGATGAAAGGAAGGTTGATATCCGTCTCTGTAGAACTGGACAGCTCCATTTTCGCTTTTTCTGCAGCCTCTTTGAGCCTTTGGAGGGCCATTTTGTCGTTGCGCAAATCAATGCCCTGATCCTTCCTGAATTCATCGGCCAAGTAATCCACGACGCGGAGATCAAAGTCTTCACCGCCCAGATGGGTATCGCCATTGGTGGCCTTGACTTCAAAAACGCCTTCACCGATCTCCAAGATGGATATGTCAAAAGTTCCCCCGCCGAGGTCGAAGACAGCGATCTTCTTGTCGGCTTTCTTGTCCAGGCCATAAGCGAGGGATGCCGCTGTAGGTTCATTGATGATCCTGAGTACCTCCAGCCCTGCAATTCGGCCAGCGTCCTTGGTCGCCTGTCTCTGGCTGTCATTAAAATAGGCCGGAACAGTAATCACCGCCTCTGTGACTTTTTCACCCAAGTAGTCCTCAGCCGTTTGCTTCATTTTCTGAAGAATCATGGAAGATATCTCGGCCGGGCTGTAATCTTTTCCCCTTATGGATACATGCCCGTCCCCGTTGGACGCTTTAGATATTTTGTAAGGGAGAACCTTAATATCTTTCTGAACCTCAGCAGAGTCGTACTTTCGGCCGATAAGCCTTTTGACGGCGAAGATCGTGTTGTCAGGGTTCGTGATAGCCTGTCTTTTCGCTATCTGGCCGACCAATCTCTCTCCTTTGTCATTAAAAGCAACTATGGACGGGGTGGTTCTGCTCCCCTCGGCGTTGGCGATAACAACAGGGTCTCCCCCTTCCATCACGGCAACACACGAATTGGTGGTCCCAAGATCTATTCCTATTACTTTGCCCATATTGACCTCCTAAAACATCCGCACGTTTAGTGTTCTTCGCACGCCCCTCCGGGCGCGTTGTGTTCATCGCTATTCTTTGTACCCTTTTGCTTGCTGACGACCACCATGGAAGGTCGGATTAATCGGCCATTAAGCATATATCCTTTTTGAAGTTCATGAAGAACTGTTCCAGGTTTGGCACTCTCATCCGCCATCTGGGAAACAGCCTCGTGAAAGCAAGGGTCAAAAGGTTTGCCTTTAGCTTCGACCTCTTCGAGTCCACCCTTTTTCAAGGTGTCTTTCAGCCCCTTCAGGGTCAATTCCAGACCTTCTCTCAAAGGATCAACGCCATTTTCGTTGTGAGCGTGGGATATGGCCTTTTCCAAATTGTCCATCACAGGCAGAAGCTCTTTCATGAGCCTTTCGTTCGCATACTTGACAAAGTCGTCCTTTTCTTTCGCGTTTCTTTTCTTGATATTTTCCATCTCCGCCTGAGAGCGAAGATAAAGATCGTAGTTATTGTCTGCCTGTTCCTGGAGAGCCCTGATGGTTTCAATCAACTGGTCCTTGGACAAGTTCTCCAAGGGCTCTGAAGCGACGTCAGCACGAACAGTGACGGTTGCATCATTAGCTGGAGCCTCCCCCTCCCCCGGTGTCGCGCTGACTTTGATGGTTCCATCATCCTTCTTCTTGAGCATGGTCTCGAATTGGGATTTCCTTTCGTGAAATACAAAACGCGAAGGCTAATGATTTCAAAGTGATACAAAGCTATCAACCATTGGTTACGTTAAGCATCGGCACAGTCTTTGTCAAGGCGCGGACGCGGGGGTTTTTCCCTTCATTCTGAAATTTTTCCAACTCGTTATCAGCTCTTGCACATCCTGGCCGTGCTGGGTTCTGTAGAAAGCTTCATGCGTCTCCAATCCTTTCAGAAGGCGATCTACAATCAGGGCCAGCGCCTGGATCAGTGTGGGGGCAAATTCTTTGGTGAGACGCTTCGTGGCCTTGTCGTCTTGGCCTGTCGGTTTTATGAACAAACCGTCTGCGCCCGCTCCGAACATGGCCACAGCATCCGTGATCAGCGATTTTCTGGTGTAAAAAACGCCGGGCACTGCGGCGGGATAGTGCGCTCTCACCTGCCGGAGGTTGGCCAGCCCGTACTTTCGATTTTGACCGATACGACCGCAAGCCTCTTCGAATAGATTTCGCCAGCTATCCACAATCGTGAACAGTCGTTTGAGGTATTCGTTGGTTGGGTCCCCTCGGAAGGTTTCCAGTCCTTCATAGACCTGGTCGACGGTCTTGAATTGAGCAATTCGTTTTTCCAGCTCTGCTTTTGGGGTCAGCACCGGGTGCTCCACCGCCATGTCTTGACCCCAGAGATCCAGAAGGAAGAGAACGGGAATTGCTCTGCCCAGCCTCTCCATCGCCTCCTCAAAGGTATAGGCCTGCACAAAAGTCAGTTCAGGCGCAGAGGGAGCAATCTGGTTGCGAACGAGATCGTGCTCAAAATCCGAGTCGTCGATAAAGCAAATGGTGGGTCTCATGGTGTAAGTGCCTCCTTCTTGAACTTGATTATTCCCTGTAACTCGCTACAGGGTTTTCCCAAATTCCCTCTCCCTGAGGGAGAGGTTTACCCGCCTTTGGCGGCGCCGAAGGCGACCAGGGGTTTAGGGTGAGGGGATAAAACGGGTTTGATCCCTTTTGATACCCGGTAGCTTTTTACAGGGAGATTCATTTGATCCATTCTGTGTTGAGGCTGCCGGGAGAATGCCCGCAGGGGGCCCGAGATTGAAATACACATCCGGAATCCCTCAGTTTTGAACAACGGTGTTTCCTGATCTCAGGAGTTCCATTGTTCCTGATCAAAAGCATTCTGGCTTCACAAGGCGAGAGGTGAAGGTTTGCAGTTAATGGAGTCCACTCCCGGTGAGTCTTTCCAAGGCTTCGAGGTACCGGTCTCGGGTTTTCTCGACAATATCCGGAGGGAGTTTCGGGGGCGGGGGCTTTTTAGGCCAGTCGAGGCTGTTGAGGTAATCTCTCAAGAACTGTTTGTCGAAACTCGCCTGAGGGCCGCCGGGTTTGTAGGTATCCATGGGCCAGAATCGAGAAGAGTCGGGCGTTAGGAGCTCATCAATGAGAATGAGGCGGTCATCACCCGAATTCAAACTTTGTGTCCGCTATGATGATCCCTTTTTGGGCAGCCAGATCGCTGCCGAACTGATAGATCTTGAGACTCAGATCTCGCACCTGCGCCGCCCTTTCCGCGCCCAAGATCTCGATGGCCCTATCAAAAGAGATGTTCTCGTCATGAATACCCTTTTCAGCCTTGGTAGAAGGCGTGAATAGGGGCTTGGGCAGTTTTTCGGATTCCGCCAGGCCTTTGGGGAGCGGGATCCCACAAACGCTTCCTGTCTGTTGATAGTCCAGCCAGCCAGAGCCGGAAAGATAGCCCCGCACGATGCATTCCACGGGCAAGGGGTCTGCCTTTCTCACGAGCATGCTGCGGCCCGCCAGTTCGTCCCTATGATTCTGGCACGGTTCCGGGTATTGAGAAGGATCAGCGGACAGGACGTGGTTTTCCACCACATCGCCCAATTGCTCAAACCAGAAAAGGGATATGGCGGTCAGGATTTTGCCCTTGTCGGGGATGGGATCATCCATGACCACGTCAAAGGCCGACATGCGATCGCTGGCCACAATCACAAGCTTGTTGTCCACGTCATAGACATCTCTGACTTTGCCGCGTTTCAGGAGTGTCATCCCCTCAAACTGAGATTCCAAAAGGATGCCTTCGATCATTTTTTCTCTCCTTGTTCGCTGCTGAGGAAAATGCCCCCCGCTTCAGCGACACGAGCATCAGAGCCAAACGCAGGGGTCAAGGCTGACAAATTGGGCTATCATTTCCTATCCATCCCTTCTTGTCAAGAACCGTGAGGAGGAACAATGGGGTTGAAAGATGTGTATGGAAAAGGTTAGAATCCCCCTAAGCGAACGGTTCAGCCCGCCATGGGTACTGACTGTGCAGAATCTCAAAGGAATGGGGACCCATGCTAATTTCCGAGGAAAACCTAAAAATCAGAAACAAGATTTTTGATTTAGACAGAAGAATTGAGGAAATGCACCTTGGTTTTCAGAAATACCGTCAAGGAATTGAGACCAAAATGCCGGAATGGGAAAGGCTTGAGAGGGATCTCCTCGTTTTTTCCCGGAGGAGTTTGTATGATTTAGAACTGTCCAAGCATTTGGAAAGGGTTCTCTACAAATTTCAAACCCGCAAAAGGATATGGCTCAAGTGGGCCGAAGAATTTCACAAACTTGCTGAAGAATGAATCAAACGCAACCCAGCCGAGGTAATCCGCCTAACCCCAAAAGGGACATTTCCGAAGAAGCGCTTAAGAAAAGGCTTCCTCCCTGAGCGCCATCGGGGGGGCCACGTCATGCCTTCCGCTCTGTGGGAGAAGACGCACACTTATCACCGCCAGCCGCCGGGAAGTATGAACTATTCCTTCCCTTCCTGTTTCAGCTGCTCGAGGTATTCCCGGTAAAATTCCAGGACTTTGTTGCGAAACCGGACGGTCTCCTCAAAAGGGGGGATCCCGTTATACAATTTCACCCGACCCGGCCCTGCATTGTATGCAGCGAGGGCCAGGCTCACGTCCCCTTTCTGCGCTTTCATGAGTTGGGCAAAATACTCAAAACCATATTCAATCGCCAGGGCCGGTTTCAAACGGTCGTCAGAGAGCATTTTGAGAAGCTCCGTCTTGTACTTCAGATACAGCCTTTCCTTTTTCCGGCCATACACCAGAGCCTTCTGCGCCAGGCTGCGGGCCTGTTTCGCGTTTTGAACCTTGTTGCCTTGGTTCATTTCATTTAGAACAGCCCAAGCTTGACGCCTCGCCTTTCTTTCTCTCTCCAACATCTTGGCTGCTTCGCGGTAGTAAGCGGGTCGGAAGATATTCTGCATTCCCAGGTGGAGGGCGGTCTGTGGCATGATCTGCGTCAAACCTGCCGCCCCCACGGAAGAGACGGCCAAATGGTCAAAGTTGGATTCCCTTCTCATGAGCGCAATGAAAAGAAGGGGGTCGATGGTGGATGTTTTGTTGTTCGACTTTCTGAGAACAGCTTCCAGCGGTTCGATATAGTGAAAACTGCTGAAATCGATAGCCGACTTCCAAGGGCCATCGGTTTTTTCTCCCCGATAGTCACGGTGCCTGTCCAGATTGAAGGCCCTGAGCCTGTCTTCCGAAGACTGGTGTACAAATTGATTGAACACGTGATTGACGAAGATCACGTTTTTCGGGGTCAGGTGATCGTCGTTTGAATTCATCCCACGACAAAGGTTGTAGAAGTGGCCGAGAGCATCTCGTAAGTTGTTCTCCGTTTTCTTGAGGCTTGCCAAGAGAAGTTGCTCCATGATGCGATCGCTTGTTGTCTCGTTCAGCCGTTCGTCGTTGCTTGGGTTCAGTTTTGATCGATAAGCTTTCAGCTTCTCCTCGGCAATCTGTGATGCCGCTCTGAAACAGAGAAAATGTTCGGCAATCTGCTCGGCATGTTGGCCTGGAAAATCCTCTGTTTTCTCCGTGGCCATGGCCGTTCGCACCTTTTCCAAGGATTCTCCGGCCTTTTCCAGCAGGGCCATAGCGTCATGGTAGTCTTGATTCACGAGGGCTCTGATACCGAGGGATTCTCCCACTTCCGGCGAAATCCTCAATATTCCCGCCTCACCGCGGTAAGAACCGTTCAACACGCTTTCTTCCAGGTTCTTTAAATTCTGGGCTGCAATGATCCGCTTAAGAAGAGGGTATTGGCCGAAGGCCGGTGGGGATGACAGGCCGAGCAACAGGCTCATGACGATGAGACAGCCCAAGCATGCTTTGAAGGTTCGGAGGAGTTGATTCATACCGCATACCGTATTCCTCCCTTCAGGGGAGGGAAATTTTAGAATGGAACAGGCACAAAAAAGTGAAGCGCCTCGGCCTTCCAGGCGGGCGATTCTGGCGAAAGAGCGTAAACCAAAGAGCGCGGGAAATCAACCTCTCAATAGGCTTCGCCGAGAAGATGGCGATTTCCAATGTGAACATTTCGAACCCCTTTGCGTTCAGCAGCCGCTTTGCAGCGGATTGCATGCCTGCGGGACGTTGTTGGCAGATCGCGGAGCCGGAAGTGAGGATAGAAGCCAAGGAGGCTGTAAGGAATATCCGGGTTCAGGTCGGCGATGAAAGCGGCAATCGCCTCAACTTCTTTTTCGTCCACATAGCCCGGGACCAAGAGGGTGCTTGCCAAGAGAAAGGGTGGAGAAGGCCTTTCTCTTGTCCATTTGGAGAGGATGCTGAAGTTGTGGAGGGTGTTCTGATTGGTGACCCCGCAAAGGGCATAATGAATTCGCTCGTCCCAGGCTTTCAGGTCTACCTTGATGCATCCGCCGGTTTTGGCGGAGAGCTCGGCCATCATGAGCAGGTATGGCTCTTGCGCGGAACCGTTCGTCTCCCAACAGATACGCAGGACCTTTTGTGAAGCTTTTGCCAGGGCGAGCTTTGATGTTTTGAGGGCGTGAAGAATCTGCGGGGTAGGGTCCCCGCCGAAATAGCATATGCAAGTGGTTTTCTCGTCCACAGCCGAGGCCAGTTTTCGTGCCGGGGCTTTGGCCTGGGAAGCGCTGTGCTCCTTGAAATGGAAATTTTGGCAATACAAGCAATTGAAGGCGCAGGCTTGGTAAAACACAGCGAGATTCTGGTAGCCGTATTCCGGACCGTTCTTAACGGCATGGTGGGGATACCCGGTTCCTGTTCCGCCTGGACAGACAAAGGTCCCTACACAATTGGTCGGCAGAGGATCATAATAGGCAGAAAAATTTCCCTCATGGGGCCGCCCACCTTTGAGCTTTCCCATTTCGACGTATCGCAGCCCGCAAAAGCCCCTGCCACCCTCCGGAATTTGGCACCCGTGCATGCAGAGGGAGCAGATGAGGCCGCCCTCGGATCGCGGAGGCTCCAGCGGGAGCCCATAGGGTCTCCGGCTCTGGTCATGAACCCTTTTGATTTGAGGCCACAGCGCATCGAAACGGTCACGAATACAGGCTGCGCAAAAACCGATCCCGTCTGAGATGGTTTTTGATTTCCTATGACAGGACTGACAGGTTCCCATAGAACTCCTGCAGATTCGGACGCAGATAAACACGGATTGGCCATGGGGGTCTCTTTTCAAAAACGAAGCGTATCGAGGAAAAATCATGCAAAAAGGGGTAGCAAAGGCGGGCGGAGGACCTGATCAGTCGATTCCATCCAGGACCTTGCATGGATTTTCCCGGGAGGCTCTCCGGCCGCCTCACCCATGGCCTTAGGCTGGTTAACGGGCAGCGACTTTTCGTTTTTGAAAAGAGACCCCCATGGCCAACGGTATCAACGAGCTGTTTCATACGGCTAAGATGTTACTGTCAATCAAGTTTTCCGCCCTTATGCCTTTACACCATGTCGTCCCCATAGGACCCGGTTGCAAGGATTCGTTGGAAGATGCAGGGGTGGCCTTCGAGATTCTTGAGCGCGGGCGTGGGCGCGGGAACTTTCTCGTGACTGCCGATGATGAGATACCCTGCCGGCTCCAGGCGGGCGATGACTTTTTCAAACACAGGCCCTTTGACCTCTTCCACGTAGTAAGTCAGGAGGTTGTTTCGCAAGAGAATGAGATGAAAGGACCCTTTTGGAAAATCGGAGAGAAGATGCTGCCGTTTCCAGAGGATCCCTTTTTTCAGCAAAGGGGTTACGGCAAAGGTATTCCTGACCTTTTGGGGTCGGAAGTAGCGTGAGCGCACGCCCTCGGGGACTTCTTTAAGGCTGCTCCGGGTGTACACACCGGCTTTGGCCCTGGCCACATAGGCTGGGCTTATATCTGTGGCCATAATTTCCAGAACGGGCAAATGGTCGAACCGATGTTTTAGGCCCTCCCACAGAATCTTGAGGCTGTACACTTCTTCTCCGCAGGCGCACCCGGCACACCATACCCTCAAGGTGTCGAAATGCCGAACGATCATGCGTGGCAGGATGTCCTCCGCAAGGGTAACCCACAGGGCTCTGTCGCGAAAGAAACGGCTGATTGAGACGGCCATCAACTGTTCACACCGCATCCGCAGGCCCTGTTCTTGTTCCAGGAGCCGGATGTAGTCCTCCATGGTCCGGCAGCCGCATTGCTCCATGTGGCGGGCGATTCTTTTCTTGACCCCTTTCCTGACTTTTCGGTATCCGGGCCAGGAGAGTCTGAGGTAATCCAAAAGCTGCCGAAACGCTTTGTCCTCCATAGCCACATCTTAGCGTCTTTTGCCCTGTCGGTCAGCCCCTCCTCTTTTGAAAACAGGAATTCTTGCTGAATCTTCAGCTTGCGTGTGATTCAGACCGGGGATTTTATGGATGGACGGGAAAGGCCGCAGAAAGGTTTCTCTGCGGCCTCCAATGGGTTGAGATGCTTCGTTTTGTGTTGACGGGGTTAATGGGTGATTTAGGGTTGTGACTAGTCTCCAATGTTGACGCCCAAAGTGGCATCGTCGCGGCAGTTCTTGAGATCGTCATCGCTGACTTTCTTGGGGTCCTTCAAATCCTCTACCTTGCAAACAAACTCATTTCCGGCTCGGTCTTTGACCCACACAAAACCTTTCTCTGTCATTTTTCAAAACCTCCTTGCACTAAAATTCATGAATAAAATTAACTGTATTTGTAAACCAAATTATGCTCGCCACCGGAAAAAGACAATGAGGTGAACACCCTATTTTCTGCTTGAAAGCACCCTATTTGATATCTTCAAAAAAGACGGCCCTTCATTTCAGAACAGGAAAACACGTCAACTGGAAGTGGTCATGTGTCTGAGGCTATGCCTATTGTCTCAAAGATAACTCGTTAAAATCCGAAATCCGAATATCGAAATTAGAAACAAATTCGAATCCCTGATCATTGGCAGGCCATGCTTTGCACCCTGTAAAAAGCCGGAATTTCCCCGATTCTGCAATAAAAAGCCCCCCATGGCCTCCTTGACATTGGCTGAAACCAAACTTATCTTTTGTTGGATTAGGACGAATTAATAAAAACTAATTCAAAGTTAATAGCATTTGAACCTTATCGCATTGGACTGACAGGAGGTTTGAAATATGCGTTTTGATAAATTCACCCTTAAATCCCAGGAGTGCATTCAAAATGCACAACAAATGGCTGAAAGGCTAGGCCATCAGCAGATCGAGCCGGAGCATTTGCTCAGATCCGTACTCGAGCAGAAAGAAGGGGTCATTCCGCCTATTCTCGGCAAGATCGGCGTCAATCAGGGTCAGCTCATTCAAGAAGTGGATCAGCTGCTCCAGCGGTTTCATCTCTCCCCGTGCAAAGGCGGTCTTGGACCAAGCCTTCAAAGAGGCGGAGCAGATGAAAGATGAGTACGTCAGCTTGGAGCACATTCTGCTGGGCACGATGGAAGAGAAAGAAGGAAAGGGAACCAGGGCCCTTGCTGCTGCAGGCGTTACGCGAGATGCGGTCCTGAAGGCTTTGGTGGACATTCGGGGCGGGCAGCGAATTACCGATCAAAGCCCCGAGGAAAAGTATCAGGCTCTCGAGCGCTACGCCAGAGATCTTACAGCGATTGCCTCCAAGGGCGATCTGGATCCGGTGATCGGTCGCGACGACGAGATCCGGCGGGTCATCCAGGTCCTCTCCCGGCGGACGAAGAACAACCCGGTCCTCATTGGAGAACCGGGGGTCGGTAAGACAGCGATCGTGGAGGGTTTGGCTCAGAGGATCATTCAAGGGGACGTGCCTGAAACACTAAAAGACAAGCAGGTGGTGGCTCTCGATATGGGCGCTCTCATTGCGGGAGCAAAATACCGCGGCGAATTTGAAGACAGACTCAAAGCGGTTCTCAAAGAGATCACCGATGCCCATGGCCAGATCATTCTTTTCATCGATGAGATGCACACGCTGGTCGGGGCTGGTGCTGCTGAAGGCGCTGTGGATGCTTCCAACATGCTGAAACCGGCGCTTGCCCGCGGAGAACTGAGGTGCGTGGGCGCAACGACCATCAAAGAGTACAGGAAACATATCGAGAAAGATGCGGCCTTGGAGAGACGATTTCAGCCGGTCATGGTGGAGGAACCGAGCGTCGAGGACACCATATCCATCCTGCGAGGGCTAAAGGAAAAATATGAGGTCCATCACGGGGTGCGCATCAAGGATTCAGCTTTGGTTGCAGCGGCTACCCTATCTCACCGGTACATTACAGATCGTTTTCTGCCGGACAAAGCGATCGATCTCATTGATGAGGCCACGTCCAGGCTGAGAATTGAAATCGATAGCATGCCTGCGGAAATAGATGATGTTCAGCGAAAAATGACCCAGCTGGAAATCGAGCGGGAGGCCCTTAAGAAGGAAAAGGACCGGGCTTCAAAGGACAGGCTCGAGAAGCTTGAAAAGGAATTGGCAGAGCTCAAAGCAGAGTCGGAAGTCGTGATGGCCCATTGGAAAAAGGAAAAGGAGGCCATTTCCAGAATAAGAGAGATCAAGGAAAAGCTCGAATCAACCAAGGTGGAGGCCCAGGTTGCGGAGCGGCAAGGGGATCTGTCCCGGGCCGCGGAACTCAAATACGGAACGCTGACAGATTTGGAGAAGAGGCTGGAAGAAGAAAACAAGAAACTTGAGGAACTTCAGTCCCGCAGCAAGATGCTCAAAGAGGAAGTGGACAGCGAAGATGTGGCGGAAGTGGTGGCCAAATGGACCGGTATTCCCGTTGTCAAGTTGATGGAAGGGGAAAAAGAAAAGCTTCTCAAAATGGAGGACAGGCTGGCGCAACGGGTGGTCGGTCAGGACAAGGGCATTGTCGCCGTGGCGAGCGCGGTTCGAAGGGCCCGTTCAGGGCTCCAAGACCCCAACAGACCGATCGGCTCGTTTATTTTTATGGGTCCCACCGGCGTGGGCAAAACAGAGCTCGCCAGGGCGCTGGCTGAGTTTCTCTTTGATGACGAACAGTACCTCATCCGTTTGGATATGTCGGAGTATATGGAGAAGCACTCGGTGGCAAGGCTCATCGGTGCCCCTCCCGGCTATGTGGGGTATGACGAAGGGGGTCAGCTCACAGAGTCGGTGAGAAGGCACCCCTACTCTGTAATTCTCTTCGATGAGATTGAAAAGGCCCACCCCGATGTTTTCAATGCCCTCCTGCAGATCCTGGATGACGGCCGGATGACCGACGGAAAAGGACGCACCGTCGACTTCAAAAATACCGTGGTGATCATGACCTCCAATGTGGGGAGTCAATGGATTCACGAACTCCACGGCAAGGATGATGAAGAAATGGAACGACGGGTCATGGACACCCTCAGGGCAACCTTTAGGCCGGAATTTCTGAACCGCATTGACGAAATTATCATTTTCAATTCGCTTGGGCGTGAGGAAATCAAGAAGATTGTGGACATCCAGATCGGGTACCTTGCCAGGCGCCTCGAAAGCAGCAAGATCACGCTTGAACTGTCAGAGAAGGCCAAGGAATTTCTTGCCAACGAAGGTTTGGACCCGGTCTATGGTGCCAGACCATTGAGGAGAACCATACAGCATCTCCTGCAAGACCCGCTCGCCACCAAGATCCTGGAGGGGAGTATCCAGGAAGGCGACCACGTAACGGCAGACGTGCAGGACGGGAAAGTGGTTTTCTTGTCGTAGGTAATTGGACGGATCACACTGGGGTTGTCTCAACGGGAATGCGTTTCGACAAGCGAAGCCGTATCAGGCAACCCCGTTCCTAAATGATTAGTCATGTTCAAAAGTGTTGGCATGACCCCTCTTTGGTTCACAAAACTCTTCTTTCCGGCCATGGCCATTTTTCTCATTTCATACGGTAAATCAGTACGCTTGGATCGAAAAACGCTTTCATGAATGATGGCTATAATATAAAAGTGCCATAAAGGGTTTTTTTCGATTCCGAGGCTCCCGGCCTGGTCATTTCAAGGCGTTACGTACGGGTGATGCCCGCCCGCCTCGCCTGCGGCTCGTGCCGGCGGGCACGCCTCCCCCCTCCGCTGTTCCCGGTCCTCACTCATGGGGATCAACTTCATACATACAACAGCGGCCTTTGCAGGCCCTTGAGAATGGCTCTTCGTCACCGTCGGTGCGGACCGGGCCAGGGGGTCCCCCATTCCGTAACACCCTGAAATGACGTAGGCCTCCCGCCAGTCACTCACAAAACCCTTCATGGCACTTTTTTTGATGAATGGCATGCTCATTTCATCCTTGTTCAGAGTTCAGTCGCCATGCCAACACTTTTAAGGGATACCAAATGATTGGGAGTCCACGGCTTTTGCCGGTGAGAATTGCATCAGACAGGATTTAGAAAAAGATCCAAGAAATCCTGCAGATCCTGTCTAAGAAAAAGAGGATCAATTCACGCTTCGGGCAGGCCTTTTTGCATCTTGTCCTTCAGCTTGGATGAGCACTGAAAAGTGACCGTTCTTCTCGAATCCAAAATGATGGACTCTCCGGTGCGCGGGTTTCTGCCTTTTCTTGCCCATTTGAACCGGACCTTAAACTTGCCGAATCCGGAAATCAGCAAATAGTCCCCTTTTTCCAGGGTTTTTTTGATGATTTCGAAAGTTGCGTCCACCAGCTCCGCGGCGCGCTTCTTGGATAGGCTTTGATATCCGAACTCAGGAAAGAGAAATCGTTGCCTCTCCCTCTTCGGTTTTTTCATTCGCACCTTTTCCACGACACGTCAGCGTCACCGGGCGCCTCGCTTTCAGAAAATAACCATTAATTTTGGTTAGTTATTGGCAAACAATGACACATCTGGTAGAGTTTGTCAACAGCTCAGATCGAACCATGGCCGCAGGAGCAATGCATGAGACCCTCTTTTCTTCCCAGATTGATCAATGACCAATACTCGGATCCCGGACTGTTTATTCCCTTTCTATTTGAACGAAGAGCCCTTCTCTTTGATCTCGGTGACCTGGGCCTCCTTTCACCGAGAGACCTTCTTAAGGTTAGCCACGTTTTTGTGACCCATACCCATATGGATCATTTCGTTGGATTCGATACCCTGCTTCGGGTTTTTCTGGGGCGAGAAAGGGAGATCCACATTTACGGACCGCCGAATTTTTTCGGGCAGGTCGAAGGAAAATTGGCCGGCTACACTTGGAACCTGGTGGATGAGTACGAAAAAAACTTTGAATTGGTTGTGTCGGAGGTTGGACCGGAGGAGGTGGTGACAAAGACCTATGTGTGTCAGGAACGGTTCCAGCCAAGAGGGGTCGGAGAGAAAAAGCCTTTTGCGGGTATCCTGCTTGAAGAGCCCGCATTTCATGTTGAAGCCGCCCTGTTGGATCATCGCATTCCGTGTCTCGGGCTTTCCCTGGTGGAACACTTCTACGTCAATATCGATAAAGAAGCGCTTAAGGATCTAGAGCTCCCTGTGGGGCCTTGGCTTACCCGGTTCAAAAAGGCCCTGTACGAAAGACAGGATCCGCTCAGCCCATTTACGGTCACATGGGAGCAGGGGGGAAGAGTCATTAGGGCGAAAGAATTCGTCCTTAGCGATCTGGCGGGCAAAATCGCCAAGATTTCGCCGGGCCAAAAAGTCACCTATGTCACGGATATCATTGGAAGCCGAGAGAATTGCAGAAAGGTCGTTGAGTTGGCCAGGGACTCGGACCACCTCTTCATTGAAGCCGCTTTCTTGGACAGCGACAGGGAGACGGCACGGAAGAAGTACCATCTTACGGCGAGGGAAGCCGGAGCTCTGGCGAGAGAGGCCGGTGCCAAGCAATTGACCCCCTTTCATTTCTCCCCCCGGTACAGCGGGCTATACCAGCACATTGAAAGAGAAGCCATGGAGGCTTACCGCGCTGCGAGAGACTAATCCTGGGTCAATTGGTTCACCACAGGCACGGAGGGCGCGGAGAAGAGAGTTTTGCCCATTCGCGGGAGACTTGCCTGCCAACGCCTGGGCACTGGCGGGCAGGTACCGCGAATGGGCAATTTCCTCGTCCGCCTTCGGCGGACATTGATCTAGCTCATCGCACGGTCTATCTGCTCCATAAGGAGTCCCAGTTATCGGATCTTTCCACTCAAAATCCGTCGCCGCAGGTAGAGACAAACCTTTCATTTGCCGGTACCCGCCTGCCATGCGAGGTAGGCTACTTGCTAAGGGGGAAGCCAATAACCGGGAGCCAGATTAACGCTTCTCAGCGGTAAACAGCTAAGGCACGAGCGGGCAGGCCTCCCGGCAAATGAAAGATTTGAATTTCTCTGTGTCCTCTGAGTCTCTGTGGTGAGAGTTCATGCCTTCGCCAATGCCTTCATCATTTCATCATGAATCAGCCCGTTGGAGGCCAAAATCGTTTTGGAGTAAGGCGTGTAGGGTTTGCCGGCGTAGTCCGTGACCTGCCCCCCGGCCTCTCTGACGATCACGTCCCCAGCCGCCGTATCCCAGGGATGGAGTCTTTCTTCCCAGTAACCGTCCACCCTGCCACAGGCGACATAACAGAGGTCAAGAGCCGCGGAACCGGGCCTTCGCACACCCTGGGAAAGGGTAAGCATGGTCTTGAAACGGCCCACAACCCCGTCGGGGTCTTGAGGAACATCGTAGGGAAATCCGGTAGCCAGAAGCGACTCCGCCAGACTCTGCGTATTGGAGACCCTGATTTCTTGGCAGTTCAGGGATGCACCCTCGCCTTGGACGGCCTCAAACCACTCGTTAGCGCACGGATTGTACACGATACCGAGAACGACCTGTCCTTCGACTTCAAGGGCTATGGAAACACCGAAGAAAGGAAAGGCATGGGCAAAATTGGTGGTACCGTCCAGGGGATCGATGAGCCATACCCTTTGAGGAAGATGCTGATATTCTCCAGCCTCTTCCGACATGATACTGTCTTTAGGGAAAGCACGGGTGATGATTTCGAGAACCCTTTTCTCCGACTGAATGTCCGCTTCGGTGACCAGGTCGATTTCTCCCTTTTTCCGAACCAGGGTTTTCTGGCCGAAGAGGGTGTTGAGGATGCTTCCAGCTTCTTGCGCCGCCTGGCGGGCGGCTGTGATTTCTTTTTGCCACATGGGGTCACCACCTTGAGAAAATTAAGCTTTTTGTAACATTTTAGCCTCATGGAACAGCTCGGTGATATGGTCGGCTATGGGGGTTTCTTTTCAAAAACGAAAAGCATTGGTTACCACGGTCGAAACATCTTGACAAGACTATGACCGGGTAGTAGATATACTTTTTTTATAATTTCTCCTTGTTCCGTTTGAACAACGGTTCTGAGGCCGCTTGGGATAAAACGGGACCAAGCTTTTCCGAATAGAAAAGAACTGTCCGAAAGGAGAGCAAGAGCATGAGGCACTACGAAACGATTTTAATTGTCAATCCAACGCTGGGCGAAGAGGATTACCGGGAGACTCTCAACAAGTTCACCAATATGATTGAAAAGCAGAAGGGTGTCCTTGTTAAAGTCGAAGAGTGGGGTAGCCAGAAGCTGGCCTATGATGTGAAGAAATTCGAAAAGGGTTTTTTCGTCCTCATGGACTATTGTGGCATGCCCGGGCTTACGGCTGAAATTGAGAGGGATCTGAAACTTGATGAGAGGGTGCTCAAATACCAGACGGTCAAGCTCGCCGACAAAGTGGATCCCCAGGAATTGATTCTCAAGGAAAGGGAGGCCAAGGAGAAAGCCGCCCGAGAAGAAGTTCAAGGTCCTGAGAGCACGGAGACGGTCCAAGAAGAAGAGCAAACAGACTCCACGGAAGAGGTGAGCAGCGATGGCTGATAGAGGAAGACGCAAGGTTACGTATCATAGACGGAAAATCTGCCGCTTTTGCGCGGACAGCAGCCTGATTATCGACTATAAGGATCCGAGAACCCTCAGAATGTTTACCACGGAACGCGGCAAGATCATCCCCAGAAGAATATCAGGCAATTGTGCCAAACACCAAAGGATGCTCACGGTGGCCATCAAGAGAGCCAGAAAAATAGCTTTCTTGCCTTATACGACATCGAAGCTCAAGTAATCAGGCCAGCGATTGAGAACGACCATAGTCTAGGGCGCGGAGCCTTCCAGAGGGATGACCTGTCGGTAGAATCCATGAAAACGACTGACCTCTTGGTCTGTGTGGTCACAGCCACGGTTTTGCTTCTAGCCTCAGGCTGGATCCCTTTTGCAGGTCCTTTCTTGAGTTTGCTGACCCCCTTGCCCTTCCTCTATTACACCACGAAATTCGGTCTTCGCCAAGGGGTAAAGGTCCTTCTCATTTGCCTTATTGCTGTCGGCTTAATCGGGAGCCTCTCAGGGTACTCCCAAGTCGTTTATCTATGCCTTGATCTGGGCCTGTTGGGCTTGGTTATTTCCGAGATTTACAGAAGAAAAATGACCATAGGCCGCACCATCATTTGGGGTACTGGCCTGACGCTTTTTTTCGGCTTCATGATTCTCACCGGGGTGGCCCTGACAAAAAACATGGGGCCCATACAGCTCGTTCTGAGTTATTTGCAGAATAACCTGAAGGGGTCCGTTGAAGTTTATGAGCATATGGGGGGGAATCAGGAAAAGGCGCTTCAACTCAGACAATTTGCCAAGGCCTTGATGGAGGTCATCGCAAGGATATATCCTTCCCTTGTTGTCATCGGCACCGGATTGGTCGTGTGGTTGAATGTGGTGGTGAGCAGACATCTGTTCCGTCTCGGCAACCTGACATATCCTGAATTCGGCGAGACAGATCGGTGGTGGGCGCCTGAACCGATGGTCTGGGGTGTTATTGCTGCGGGTTTTTCTTTATTTTTGCCTGTGGGTGGGATAAGATGGGTGGCAATCAACGTCCTCATCGTACTGTTGACCGTTTACGTTTTCCACGGGCTTGCCATTGTCTTGTTTTTTCTCAACAAGTATCGTGCTCCCTCTTGGATTCGACTGGGGGTCTACTTCCTGATCCTTTTCCAGCAGGTTTTTTTGTTCCTCTTGGCCTTGGGAGGTTTGTTTGACCAGTGGGTCGACTTTCGAAGAATACGGCACAGGAAAGCCACCTAGTATAGTGTTTCTTGATTATTAGCGAAGCCTCGCCTCAAACCCACGAGGCTTCCGCCAGGGATGGCCATTCCCCTCAAGGCGATATCTAATAGGGCTCTGGGGAGGCGGACTGATCTTTGAGGGTCTGAGGGAGCTTTGGCTTGGTCGGAACGAGAAATTCTGCTAAGGGTTTCGTGGCGCAAACCCCCAAAGATCAGCCCGCTGCAATCCCCGGTGAATTTTTTTGAGATATCGCCTTTCGGAGAACGGCCATCCCAGCTCCACCAAAAACTTGACATAAGTGTTAAGATGTTGAGCTATGAAAACAGCTAGAATAGGTCCAAGGTAAAAGGCCTTAGGCACAAAGCACATTGTCCCGTATTTTCTTTGCCTTATGCCTTAAGCCTTTGGCCTTAAGCCATGATGGTATGTGACGGAGGTGAAAAAGGATGAAAATCATTCTGACAAAAGATATGGACGCCTTGGGATTTACAGGGCAGATCTTTGACGTGACCAAAGGCTATGCGCGGAACTACCTCATACCCCAGGGATTCGCGGTTGAGGCTACGGCCCAAAATCTCAAGCTCATGGAAATGCAGCGAAAGAAGGTTGAGGACAGGATGCTCAAAGCGAAAGAGGAGGCCGAAAGAGCAAAGGAAAGAATGGCCGAGGTTGTTGTCACCATCCCCCAGAAAGTGGGTGAAGAAGATAAGCTTTATGGTTCTGTGACCACGATGGACATTGCCGCTCGTCTGGAGACGCAAGGCATCAGCATTGATCGAAGAAAGATCCATTTGGAGAAGCCCATAAAGACACTGGGTGAATTTGAAGTCCCTGTGAAGCTACATCCTGAAGTGACAGCCGCCATCAAAGTCGTCGTGGTCCCTGAAGATGCAGGGTAAGAATTCAGGGCACGGGATGCATTGAAAGCTTATGGAACGCCTTTGAGTTCCTGGACTACGAAAGGCGCGACGCAGAACAGCTTAATGCGCGAGGTTGCACATGGCACAAGCAAAGGAGAAGGTTGCTCCCACCCCGATCAAGGTGCCTCCTCAGAATGTTGAGGCAGAGCAAGCCGTCTTGGCCGGGATTTTGATCAACAACGAGGCCATGCACGACATCGTGGAAGTCATATCAGCAGATGACTTCTACAGAGAGGCCCACACATTCCTCTTCGAGTCGATGGCGCAGCTTTACAATGACAACGAACCCATTGACGTCATCACCCTCTCCCAGCGCCTCAAGGAAAAAGACCTCCTCGAAAAATCGGGCGGCATGGATTACCTCGCCTCGCTGGTGGACGCCGTTTCGACCTCTGCAGGCATACTGTATCACGCCCAGATTGTGAGGGACTTGTCCGTCCGAAGGAAACTCATCAACCAATGCTCCATCATATCCGAGTCCTGCTTTGAAGGATGGCAAGCGACGGACGAACTGCTCGACATGGCCGAGCAGTCGATCTTCGATATTGCCGAAGAGACTGCGGGGGAAGGGTTCGTGAACCTCAACGATGTGGTCAGAGACAGCTTCAAAAGGCTTGAAAGTCTCTCAGAGCAGAAAGGGAACGTGACGGGCTTGCCCACGGGCTTCAAGGATTTTGATGACTTGACGGCCGGTTTGCAACCCGCTGATCTCATCGTTATCGCCGGCAGGCCCAGCTTGGGAAAAACGGCTCTCGCCTTGAACATCGGCTACAATGCGGCTGCAAGTACAGGGAAGGCGGTGGCTGTTTTTTCCTTGGAGATGTCGAAGAGTCAACTCGGCATGAGGTTACTCGGATTCGATGCCCAAATCGACATCAAGAACTTGCGGCGCGGCTATTTTGGCGGGAACGACTGGCTTAAGTTGACTCAAGCCGCCAATCGGTTGAGTGAACTTCCCATCTTTATCGATGACGCATCATGGTTGAGCGTTTTGGATATGAAGGCCCGATGCCGAAGGCTCAAAAAGAAGCATGATTTGGGTCTCGTCATAGTGGACTACCTGCAATTGATACAGGGCAGGAGGTCCGCGGAATCACGTCAAATAGAAATATCGGAGATTTCGCGGTCTTTAAAGGCCCTGGCCAAGGATCTCAGTGTGCCTGTCATGGCCGTGTCGCAGCTGAACAGAAAAGTTGAAGACCGCCCTATCAAAAGACCCCAGTTAGCCGACCTGAGGGAGAGCGGGGCCATCGAGCAAGATGCCGATGTTATCGCGTTCATCTATAAAGACGACTCAAAGGCCGGAACGGATGGAAAAGCTTTCGAAAACGTTCTCACCATTGACATTGCGAAACAGCGAAACGGGCCGACAGGGCCGTTCAGGTTGACGTTTCAAAAGGAATATACCCGTTTCAGGGATTACGCGGAAGAAGAGTGGTACGACCTTTATTAGTAGCACGTCCCAGAAATAACTTGAAGAAGTTCTTGCTTGCTCGAGGGGCCGTCGGGAGGTGGTCTCCAAAACACCATCATGTAAGTTGGATGTGACGTAGAGGAGGGGTTTAGCCCCTCCTGCGGGCGGGCTTAAAGCCCGCCCCTACATTAGGGCTCCCCGGTGATGGATAGTTAGAACGTGGCACCCGTCGATTCGACTAGGGACAATAAGCCTGCCGAAAGGTTTTCTTGAATAAATGGAAAGGGCTACATAGCCTTACTTCCCCACCCATTTGACTTCAATATGCTGCCATCCTTGGCAACAACAAGGCACTCACAGTTCCGCAGGGTATTGATGAGCCGTTTCCCCTCTTCGGGCGTCATCACAAAAACACTTGTTGAGAGGGCATCCGCTTCCATTGTGGTGCGGGCCATCACAGAGACGCTGGTGCTGAGTTGAGGAGAGAGCCCTGTTCTTGGATTGACGATATGGTGGAACATCTTCTCCCGGTCGAAATAAATTTCATAATTGCCGGAAGTGGCCACAGCGCCGTCTCGCATGTGGATGACATCCGGGTAATTGTTTCCTTTTGAGGGGTCCTGAATGGCCACAGTCCATGGTTTGTCGCCCGCCTTGGAACCTCTGGTTCGAATATCTCCGCCGGCATTGATAAGATGATTTTCGATGCCGCGCTCGGTGAGGACCTGCGAGGCCTTGTCAACAATGTACCCTTTAGCAATGCCGTCTAGGGTGATGCCCATACCCGGCTGCTCAAAAAATATGGCCCTGTCTTCAAGCCGGATCTTTCGCGAGCCGACAAGTTTCAACGCCTCCGCAAGCTCTTTGTCTGTGGGGTTCACCTTCTTTTCGCCGCCGAGTTTTTCTTTGAAAAGGTCGACCACAGGTTTTACCGTAATGTCAAAGCAGCCATGGCTCACTTGGTGATAGTCAAGGGCTCTCCGGACAACGTGGGCTACCTCAGGCGGGAGATCCTTGAGACGGCCTTCTTTGTTGAGTTGAGCCACTGCTGTCGCCTCGTCGAAGCGGCTCAGAACACCCGACAGCCTGTCGATTTCTCGAAAGGCGTGACCCATGGCATCTTCAGCTTGGTCTTTCGAAGGATGAACGAGGGTCATCGAGACAAAGGTACCCATGGCCAGCCTGGTCTTGGAAACCTTCATCATTTTTTTGTTGAACCGGACTGCTTCCGCACCCAAAGGGACGATGCCGGCTGATGCAACGCCCAGTCCTAGCAATCCGGACAATTTGAGAAAAGATCTTCGATTCAGGTTGTGGCGAACGAAATCATCCATTTTTTTCATCTTATGCCTCCAACACACAACATATACCATAATAGGGGTTCTTTATGGCAACAAAAATCTCAAGTAGGCAATGAAACACGCACGTTGTTCTTATCACGCCATTCTCCCATTCTTCTAACCCGTTGAGACCTCGATTTGAGAGACAGACTCCTTTTGGGGACGGAAGTAACGGAAGATGTGGCGGGGGCACTTCTCCACACAGACCTCCCCGCACTCGGGGCCGTATGCCATGCAATTGTCATGGTCGATGACCACCACATTGTCTTCTAGGTTGACCGCTTTTGCCGGGCAGACCTTGACACACATTTTACAGGCAATACAGCCCACTTCGCAGACGCCCTTGACCATCTTACCGGGGTCGCGGGTGCTGCAAGGGACCCACACTCTAGCCCTGCGCGGCATGAGTTCTATAATCTTTTTTGGGCACGTCCGCACACAGGTCCCGCAACCCACACAGGCCACGGGATCGACCACCGGGAAATGGTCCACCATGGCGATGGCGTCGAAGGGGCAGGCTTCGGCGCATTCACCCAAGCCGATGCATGCATACTGGCAATTCTGAGGACCACCGAAGGCCAGGTGGGCACCCGTACATGATCCATAACCGATGTAGCGGTACTTCTGGGCTACCTTGCCTTCCACCCTGGAGCAACGAACCTCAGCGACCGACGCCTCGACAGCGGCTGTTTTCTTTCCCGTGATCTCGGCCACAGCCTCGGCCACTTCGGATTTGCCCGGGAAACAGAGGTTGGGTTTCACATCAGGATCATTGACAACGGCTTCGGCATAAGCTTCGCACCCGGCGTAGCCACATCCGCCTCACTGAGCCCCTGCCAAAACCTCCAGAACTTCTTCTACCTTGGGGTTGGCTTTTACAGCGAACTTGTGGGCGGCAAGCGCCAGCCCGATGCCGAACAAAAGGCCTATGGCGCCCAAAACAGCCAAACCCCCAATCGCTAATTTAATCAAGAATGGATCCATGACAACGCGTTCCTTCTAAAAAATGGACATTCCCGAGAAACCCATAAAGGCCAAAGCGAATAGCCCTGCCGTAATGAAAGCGATAGGCAATCCCCGGTAAGTGGGCGGCACATTGGCCAACTCCAGTCTCTCCCGCACCGAGGACATCAAGAAAAGGGCAATCAAGAATCCGGTGCCGGCGCCCACAGCCAGCATGAGGCTTTCCCACGCATTGTACTCGCTGTTGGCGAGAATGAGAGGAACGGCCAAAATGATGCAATTGGCGATCACCAAAACCAGGTACACCCCGAATGCCTTGAAAAGAGCCGGGTTCACTTTTCTCAAGATCGTGTCCACTGCCTGGACGGAAAGGGAGACCAATCCGATAAACACAATGATTTGAAGAAAGTCAAGTCGGTATGGTTTGAGGACGAATTGATAAAGGAACCAGCTCATCATGGCGCTGGCGATCATCACAATGGTGAATGTGATGCCCATCCCGACAGCCGTGGATTTCTTCTGGGATGTGCCGAAGAACACGCAAAGGCCGAGGTATTTGGTGAACACGAAGTTCTTGATGATCATGGCGCCCAGCAAAATAGAGAAAAGATACCCGAAATAAAGCTTCTTCACCGTCAAGAGGGCTGTGCCCATGGATCGTCCTTCAGCCATCATGTCTTGAAGGGTCACGAGGTGAGGCTGTGTTTGGTTCAAGTCGCTCTCAAAGGTGAGAATGACTGCTTTCCCACCCTGGGCCAAATTCACATCGGTAATGTTCAGGAGAATGTCCGGGTCCGGTTCTTCATAAACGGCGTAGTTTTCCACGTTTTTCGCCCACTTTTCGTCAACGGGCCCGGCAAAGGCGATCTCGATCTGATTCGTGCCCTTGAAGGAGATCTTCTTGATGAAACGGTGTTCCGCACCGCAGCCGGCCAAAAGCATTCCCCCCAAGAGGAGCAAGCCTACAACAATGACATGTAACCTGAGATCTTTCACGGCCTCAATCCTTTTTCTCTTTCATCCTCTTGAAGACGAGTTCAACATAATTGAATAGAGCCATGATAAAGCCGACGCAAAAAAATCCGGCCGCTGGGAGAATAAAAAACAGAAGAGGCCGCACGCCCAATATATCATGACCTAAGAGTGTGCCGGCACCAAGAAGCTCCCGGATAAAACCGAGGGTCATCATGCCGAACATGAATCCAAGGCCCATACCCACGGCATCCCAGAAGGAAGGGATGATGGGGTTCTTGGCGGCAAACATCTCCAAGCGCATGGTAATGATGGCAAAGGCGACGATCAGCTTCACAAAAATGCCCATAGCCTTGTAAGCCTCCGGCATGTAAGCGGCAAGCACGAGGTCGATGATGGTCACCCAGGTGGCGATGGTCAGGGTATAGGTGGGAATTCGGATCCGAGGGTGAATATAGTCCTTAATGGCTGCGATCGTACAACTGGAGAAGACCTGCACGAAGAGAACGGCTATGCCCAAAAGAACTCCGTTCATCACGGTCGTGCTGATACCCACAGCAGGGCACATGGAAAGAGCAAGGCGAAAGATGGGGTTCTCCATGAGAATCCCGTTGAAGAACAACTGTTTGTTTGTTTTTTTGGTAACCGGCAAAGCCTTTCTCCTATGGGATGTCTGGCGAACGCTAGAAAGCCGCCGCCACCCGGTGTTCCGCGATGACGCTATCCAGCACCTCGATGCGATAGGCAAACTTCTTGGTTGCGTTCTTAACGCCGTCAGTCACCGCTTTGCTGGATATGGTGGCCCCGGTCAGGGCATAGATATCGGCGTCCTGGTACATTTTCCGGATCTTCGCAAGATCCTCCCCGGTGAGCGTGCGTCGAAGCTTGGGCTCCAGGTATTTCCTGTACTCCTCGGGCAGGGGTTTCTTGACCACATCGAGCTTCTTTATCTTCTCAAAGGTTTTGTTCTTGAACTGATCCTCAAAATAATCTTCCTCGATTTCGCCGCCCAAGCCGGGATCTTCTTCATGTTCCATGACTTCCATGCCCAAGATCCTGAAGTTCGGATCAAAGGCCAGCATGATGGTGATAAATGTCTTGAAACCCTGAAATTCACCGCGGACGAGATAGGCGAGACGCTTTCCCTCAGTCACTGCAACGGCAGTCTCGTCGGCGTAAGTAAAGGTGACCGGTGGCTGCAGTGCCTCGTTCAAAGCCGTCTCCCGTTCTTGCGCTTCAATGGCCTTTTCAGGGCTGATACTCAGGTCAATGAGCTCGTGGAATTTCCCTTCCAGGGTAATGATCAGGAGTTTGTAACCCAGACTTCCCGCTTCCTTCACGGGAATCATGTAGCCCAGATACTTTTTTCGGCCATCTTTCAAGATATAACGGTAGATGTTGTGAAGTTTCAGATCCGGTGGGGCGGGGTTGGCCCCATTGTATCCGAGCAGGTCGAGCATGGTTTCTTGCACCTGGACGTGCTCATTGTGCTTTTTGGCCTTTGCGGTGATGGTGAAAACAACCCCCATGAGCAAAGCGGCAATCAGGCAGGAAATGGTCAGCCCTATGGTGATTCGGATTATCTGCTTCATTGTATGGCCCCTTTTGGCGGGGCGAACCGCTCCGGTTTAAACCAGCTGTCCAGCGCAGGGGTGAGGGTGTTCATCAAGAGGATCGCATAAGCCACCCCTTCGGGATATCCGCCCTTGAGACGGATGAGAACCGTTAGGGCACCGACGCCGGCCCCGAACACGAGCTGCGCTTTCTTTTGGTTAGGGGAGGTGACGTAATCGGTGGCCATGTATATGGCTCCCAGTGGCACGCCCCCGGACATGACGGCCAGCAAAGGATTGCCGTTGAAGAATCCTTCGCCACCAAAAAGCCAAGTGAAGAAGCCCACAGAGACGACGACCGACACGGGGATGTGCCAGGTGATGTACCCCTTGTAGATCAGGAAAAGGCCGCCGATGACCAAAAGCAGCACCGACGTCTCACCAATGCAGCCCGGTCTCCAACCGATGAAGAAGTTTCCGTAGATCGTTGTAAGGGATCCGAATTTCTCTATGAGGGCCCCGAGCCCGTAATGTTTCAGGACATAGAGTGGGGTGGCCGTTGAGACGGCGTCCACACCCGGTCCCATGTATTTAAAGATGGATGCATCCCGAATGGGCTGAAGCCAAGCGGACGTCATGGCCACCGGGTAAGTTGCCATCAGGAAAGCGCGACCAACAAGAGCGGGGTTAAATATGTTGAATCCTATCCCGCCCATGAGGTGCTTTGTCACGAAAATGGCGACCACGGCACCCAAGACAGGCATCCAATAGGGCACGCCCGGAGGAATGACGTAGGCGAGCAAAATCCCAGTAATCACCGCGCTGCCGTCTCGGATGGTGACAGGGCGACGAAGCGCCTTCTGCGATATGGCCTCCGTCACCACACAGCTTGCCACGCTGATCGCCGTGATAATGAGGGTTTGGAAGCCGAAAATGAAGACAGACAGGATGAGGGGCGGTATCAGGCAAGCAACGACGGTCCACATGATCTTTTCCACCGACTCCCGGCTTTTCACATGGGGGGAGATGGAAACCGTCCAAAGGGACTGGTCGCCCACCCCGATCTCAGTGTCTTTGACTTGCTCTTCGATGACCTTTCTCCCTATATAAAATCGCTTTGCGATTCTATTTCTTGGCCTTCATTTTGGCCAGACGAATGAACTGAACAAGGGGCCTCTTTGCCGGACAGACGTAAGCGCAACACCCACATTCAAAACACTCAAACACGCCGAACTGTTCTGTGTCTTCGGCCCGCCCCGCTTCCACATAGATTCCTATGTCGTTGGGGGAGAGACCCATTGGGCACACATCCACACACCACCCACATCGGATGCACTGGCTGTGGGGCCGGGTGTCAATCTCGTCCTCGGTGAGAAAGAGAGCGCCCGAGGTGGTTTTTATCACCGGGATGTCCAGGGTGGAGACGGAAAAACCGGTCATGGGGCCGCCCATCACGATTTTGGAAAGATCCGGTGTTGTGCCGCCCAGATAAGCCGCAATGTCGCCGAGTCTTGTCCCTATTCTCACCCTGAGGTTTGCCTGTCTTTGTATGCCTTTGCCCGAGATGGTGATGACCTTTTCATAGAGGGGTTTCTCGAGGGCGACCGCATCATAGATGGCCTTCGTCGTTCCCGTGTTCTGGACCACCACCCCCACATCGAAAGGAAGCCCGAATCCTGGAACGCGGCGGCTCGTAATACTCTCGATGAGTTGCTTTTCAGATCCCTGGGGATACTTGACCTTCAAAGCATGAACGGTGAACTGAAAACGGTCGGAGGCCTGGTCTGCAACCGTCTTGCTCATGAGCTCAACAGCATCCATCTTGTTGGCCTCGATGCCGATGTGGCACCGATTGATGCCGAGAATGCTCAAGATGATCTTGGCGCCCTCGATGATCTCTTCCGGATGCTCGAGCATGAGCCGGTGATCCGTGGTCAGGTAAGGCTCGCATTCCACGCCGTTGATGATCAAGGTGTCGACCTTCGCCTCAGGCGGCGGCGAAAGCTTGACATGGGTTGGAAAACCGGCTCCCCCAAGCCCGACAATGCCTGCCTTTTTTACCCTCGACAACAACACTTCCCGGGGCAGGTCCTTCCAATCGGAAGGGGCATAAGCTCTGGGTTCTGCGTCCGGATCTGTTTGGATGGTTATGGCCGGAGAGGTTACAGACACGGGGCTCGCGGCGGAACCGATGCTCTTTACGGTGCCGGTCACGCTGGCGTGAATATGGGCTCCAAGGCCGCCCTCCACCTCTCCCACCAAATCGCCTTCTCTCACCTGGTCTTTTTTCGCCACAAGGGGTTTGCAGGGTGCGCCAAAATGCTGAATCAATGGAATATCGACCTCTTCGGGGAGGGGCAGGGTCTCTATGGCCAGACGCTCGCTTAGCGCTTTTGACTCGTGGGGGTGAACGCCGCCTTTTGGGAAGGTGGGGAGAATTTCGTTCATGGCCTTTCTGCGCAACTCATTTTCGAGGGCGGCGAAGCCGCTTTCTATAGAATCGTGAAGCGTTTTTATAGAAGAAGCCGGTCCAAATGTCCAATAAAAATTTTCAAGACAGGGCACTTCTCTTGTCCCAACAAGCCCCTAAAGGTCCGAGGCCTCTCGTTCCCGAAGTGTGGCGGGCTCGGCTGTGACACTGTCCAGGGGTTTTTGCACAAGGAGAAAAGCTACGAAGCCCAGGACAATGGTGGGCAAGAAAAAGGCCGCGTGCATCAGGATCGCTGCTGAAAGGGCCTCCTCCCTCCCGACCCCGTACAAAAGGAAGGCGTACTGGACGGAGAGGTGAAACGTTCCGATGAATCCCGGGGCAGAGGGGATCATCACGCCAAAGGAGGCCATGGCCAGGATCAGAAAGGGGGCAACAAGCGGCAGAGAAAGACCAATGGCGTATTCCACCAGCTGAATCTGGAAAAGGCAGGAGAACCACAGAAGGCATGAGAAGAAGATGACGAGTGCCCATAGGAAGGGGCGCTTCACCAGTACGAGACCGAGGCTGAAATTCCAGATCGTATCCATGATCTTTGAGCGAAAGTGGCGAGGGACCAGGAAGAGGAGCCTGTCCAGAAGACTCAAGAAGGGTTTGGTCTTGTATTTGAAGCCGAAGAGAAAAAGGATGATGAGGATATAGAGGAAGAGCAAAAAGAAGCCTGTGGCACGGAGACTGGAGGCCAGGCCGCGCCACTCACCCGGGAAAAGCGTGCCGAGAAGGCCGATCATGAGGATGAGAAGGAGGGTGAAGCCGTCAAAGAGGCGCTCAACCACGATGGTACCGAAGGCTGAGCTGCTGCTTATGTGCTCGGTCCGGCCCAGATAATTGGCCCGAACGAATTCTCCCAGCCGGGCTGGCAGAACGCAGTTGGCCGCGAAACCGATCATTGTCGAGGCAAGTCTATGGGAAAAGGCGGTTTTTTTGATGGGTTCGAGCAAAATAGCCCACCGCCATGCCCTGATCACATATTGGAGAAAGGTGATAACCACGACGCCCAGCAACAAGAGGGGCTTCGCCGACCTGATCACCAACCACATTCGGGCGAAATCCAGCTCCAAGAGGGCGAGATAGACGAAGAGAGCGCTGATAAGCAGCCCTATCCAGAGCTTCCAGTTCCATGTCCTGCCTGGATCGCTACGATGCTTCACGGAATCCAAAGAGCACTCTCGCCTGCTGGATGTCTTCAGCTATCTGATCAGACAATGCCTCGATGCTGTCGAAGGTTTTCTCCTCTCTGAGTCGGTGGAGAAAATTGACTTTTATGGTTTTGCCCAGGAGATCCCCATGAAAATCGAGAACATGGGTTTCCACGGAAAGGGCATTCTGGCCGAAGGTAGGATTGTGGCCGATATTCGACACGCCGTCATGGGTCTTCCCATCGATGACGACAGTGACGGCATAGACCCCTTTTTTGGGAAACAATTCGTCTACGAGTTCCAAATTGGCTGTGGGATAACCGAGGAGTCTTGCCCCCCTGTTCTGTCCCCTGATGACGGTGCCCTGGATCTGGTAGTCTCTTCCGAGGAATTTTTTCGCCTCTGCAAGCTCCCCTTGCTGAATAAGCTTTCGGATCGATGTGCTGGAGACCAAGGTATTGTCAATGTGAATCGGGCCGATATGGTGGACCGTGAAACCCAGTTTCTTGCCCAGTTCCATGAGAAGGCGGGTATTTCCCTCTCGATTACGTCCAAAGGTGTAATCGTAGCCGACCACGATCTCCTTGACGCCGATTTTGCCAACAAGGATGTCTTTTACGAAGTCCTCCGCCGACGTGGCGGCGAATTCTCGGGTAAAGGGAAGGCAAAGGATGAAATCGATACCGGTCTGTCCGATAAGATCGAGCTTTTGACCCGTCGGGGTTATGAGCGCAGGGCCGTTGCCGGGTTTCATGACTTTGATGGGATGGGGCTCAAAGGTCATAACCGCCGACTGCCCGCCGATGGCCCTGGCCCTTTCCTTCACCTTTTCGAAGAGGGTGAGGTGCCCTTTGTGCACACCGTCGAAATTCCCGATCGTCAAGACGGGATTTTGAAGGGGTTTTTTCAAGCTGTTTAAATCATGAATAATCTGCATGACAGTGTCAGGTGCTCCTGATGAGTGATGTTCAAATCAGGAAAATAAGCACGGCCTGTACAGGCCGGCGTGGTCTATAATTAAGGTATTGACAGGACTTGGGTGATAATATAAAGATTTGAGCAGAAATATCAACTGTATTTCCATGCCGAAGTGGCGGAATTGGTAGACGCGCTAGGTTCAGGGTCTAGTGGGTGTATGCCTGTGCGGGTTCGAGTCCCGCC
>SMTZ1_10000196_pt1 | contig 51820 bp, 49 predicted proteins | sample DeeMarSWOR136_30_FD_25667 | JGI IMG/M metagenome (IMG submission 25667) | reverse complement strand
AGAAGAATCGTCAAAATCTGCAACATGGACTGCAACCCCATTCGCCAGCGCAGCCATTGCAGAAGGTACCTTTGCGCTTGCCCCAAGAATCGAGGCCTCAGCGCGTCCCCCCCATTCACGCGCAAGCTCGGTTACTATCTTTGTGGCCTCAAACTCCTGCCCATAGAGCCCGCAGCCAAGAGCATCAAGAATGCATTTCTTACCCTTCTCTATCACCTCCGCAGGAACCTCGGACAGATTGGTCCTTACTATAAATCGAGCCATCTCACGAGCTACTTCCACCTCTTTCGCTTTCATTCCTCTCCCCCCTTCATTTGTTAGGGTCGCAGCAGCACCACTAAGCATTTCAATGACTTTTAAGTGGGCAGCTCAATTCTGGCAAACAGTGCTTGTCCTCCAATCCTGGTGCCAGTTTCGGCCCAAACCTCTTTAATCGGTGATAATCTTGATGGCAAATTTTCCCTTACCATAATCCTGAAAACGCCTTTCCAATAGTTTATCTTTCCAATCAGGCCATTTTTCTGCCAATTGAGAGATATCTCCCTCGCGACCCGGGGGTGTAAAACCCCTCACTGTTTCCCCTCAGAGGATCAAACCAGGTCTGTTGAGGACAAGGTTACCGCCGCTGTCACTCGCCGGTATATCATGTTTTGTTTCAGATAGTCCTCGCTATTTTATGGGCATCAAAAATTGCATCGATACAATTGCGGGGGGCAACACAATCGCCTATTGCGTGGAGCTCCTTAACTCTTCCTCTCAACGCATGATACAACGCATTATTGGGGTTGCTATAGCCTACCAAAACGACCGTATCTACTCTTTCAATCCTCTGTTCCTGCTTGCTGTAAATATTATAGATCACTAGGCTACTGCCTTCTATTGCCTTAACTAAAGTGAAAGGATAGAATTCCACCCCTTTTGCAAATAGCCGTTCGTACTCCGGGCCGGATGAGCCTGGCGGCAAACCCATTCCTACATAAGGTAGCCGTGTAATGATCTTAATCTTCTTGTCCTTTTCAGCAAGGAATTCAGCAGTGCCGGTGCAGCGATCATCCGACCTTTCATCAATGATGACTACGTTATCTCCTGCGTTGATTCCTCCTTTCAATATCTCCCAATAAGTCGTCACATTTGCCTGGTTTACTCCAGGCAGCTTATCGACATCGGGTTTGGCCGGACTAAACCCTGTTCGGCTTGGTGTAGAGCCGGTGGCAATGATGACAACGTCAGGTCTTTCCCGGTCTATCAATTCAGCATCAACTTCTATACCAAAATTCATCTTAACCCCTAATTTCTTGATCTGACTAGTCAGGTACCTTATAATTCCTCCCATTTCCTCCCTGCTCTTCACATTCTTAGTAAGAATATTGAATTGACCACCCAATTCATTATCCCTTTCATATAAGGTCACTTCATGGCCTCGCATTGCTGCTACTCGAGCAGCCTCCATACCCCCCGGCCCACCTCCAACTATCATCACTTGCTTTTTCTTGGAAGCAGTCTTAAGGGTGCCCATACCCCATTCTTTTTCATTCCCCACTGTTGGGTTCTGGATGCAGCTAATGCTAAAGCCTAGGCTAGTTCGCGCCACACACCCTTGGTTACAACCAACGCACTGACGGATATCATCAAGCTCTCCCTCTCGAGCTTTTTTAGCCCACTCCGGCTCACAAACCAGAGCTCTTGTCATAGCAATCATGTCCGCCTGACCGTCTTGCAATATTTTTTCCGCATGCACCGGGTCGACAATACGACCCACGCAAACGACCGGAATGTCAACTACCTCCCTGATGGCCGCCGACAATGGCACATAGATGCCTAACGGGAAATTCAGATCAGGCGTTATCATTAACATGGAACAGTAAGTCCCTCCGCTGACACTCATGTAGCATAGCTCACCTGTAGCAGCTAAGACCTTAGCTGCTTCGCCAAGTTCATTAGTGCCCAGGCCACCCGGAGTAAAGTCATCTGCGTTGATTCTAAAACCAATCGCAAAATCTTTACCGACCTGCTTGCGGATAGCGGCAATGATCTCACGATGCAGTCGAAGTCTATTTTCTAGACTTCCGCCGTATTCGTCCGTACGCTTATTCGTATGAGGGGATAGAAATTGGCTTAGCAGGTAGCCATGAGCTGAATAAACCTCGGCCCCGTCAAAACCCGCTTCTTGGAGATTTATGACACCTTTGACATAATGCCTTATCAGTTCGTCAAAATCCTCCTTTTCCATCTCCTTGGGCATCTCACGACCATAGGGACAGGGGATAGCACTGGGTGCCCATATAGGTTCGCGAGAGTTGCGACTATCTGCCTGCCGTCCTTGGTGGGAAAGTTGTGCAAAAACCTTCCCTCCACGATCATGAATTGCCTGAGCAATTTTTCTATACCCAGGAATAGCCCTCTCATCGGAAACAAGATTTCTGAAGGGAAAGCCGATACAGTTTTTCATCACCAGGGATCCACCCAGTACGATCAATCCGACCCCACCTTTTGCTCGTTCCGCAAAATAGTGAACCTGTCGTTCAGTAGGCAGATTATCTTGACTTGCCAACGCTTGTCCGTGAGGGGCGAACATGATTCTATTGGGAATCGTCACGGGCCCTAATTTAATAGGACTGAAAAGGAGGTGAAATTGCTGCGTCATCATCTATCTCCCCATAAGTAAAACCATAAACCCTTAACGTCGTCTGGCTCCTATTTTAGATTTGCCTACCGATGAGATGGCCCTCACGAATAGCTTCAGGTATCTTCCGTGGAGCAACACAATCCCCTACCGAGTAAAGCTCTTTGACCTTACTCCTTAATTCGTGGCATAAAGCATCGTCCGCTTGCCCACCTAAGGACAAAACCAAGTTGTCTATATTCTCAAGGGATTGTTCTCTTTTATCGTAAATATTAGAAATGATCAGAGTCCTCCCATGAATCGCTCTGATATCACAATTGGGTAGGAAAGTAACGTTCTTCGTAAGGAGCCGTTCGTACGTAGCACGGAAACTATCGTTGGGTATACTCATGCCAACAAAGAGCAAAGGGGTTACTACTGTAACCTTCTTACCTTTCTCTGCCAAAAATTCCGCTGTGTCACAGCACTGCCAGAAGCTTAGAGGATAATCAAAAATCACGATGTTATTACCAATCTCCACTTTTTCCTCAAGCACCTCTCGCACGTTTGTAACCTTGATGTTTCCTTCAGCAGCCCCAAGTATCGTTTGCATAAAGGGTGTCGAGCCAGTAGCCAATACGACTGCGTCTGGTTTCTCTGCGAGGATTGAGTCAGCCGTAGCCTCTACTCCCAGTTTAATAAGAACTCCCAATTTCTTTACCTGCTGGCTTAAATAGCGGGTAGACTCTTTAAGTTCAGCTCGACTTTGCACTTTGCTTCCAATATTTACTTGACCACCAAGTTCATGGCTCTTTTCAAATAGAGTCACCTGATGTCCCCTGAAGGCCGCCACCCTGGCAGCCTCTAAACCCCCGGGTCCACCGCCAATAATCACAACTCTTTTCTTAACCGTTGCTGGTTTTATTGTCCCTAGCCCCAACTCTTTTTCAAAACCAACAGTAGGATTTAGGGTGCAACATATAGAAGCCCCGGAATCAACGCGCCGACATTCTTGGTTGCAGGCCATACACTTTCGGATATCATCAAGCCTTCCTTCGCGAGCTTTATTAGGTAACTCCGGATCACAAATCAGTGCCCGAACCATGGCAACCATATCCGCTTTACCCTCAGCCAATATCCGCTCTGCTTGTACAGGATCATTAATTCTCAACACAGTAATAACAGGTAACTTAACCACTTCTTTGATACCTCCTGCTAGGTAAACAATCACACCTAACGGAACGCTCATATCTCCGATCATAATATGATGCGTCTCATGGATACCCACAGATACGGAGATATAGTCGAGCTTGCCCGTCCCTTCCAGCCTGGTTGCAATCTCCTGCATATCATTTAAGGTTAACCCACCCGGAACGAGCTCATCCCCGCTGATACGAATGCCGAGCACCATCTTGTTTCCTATCCGCTTCCTCACGGCATCAATGGTTTCAATTGTAAACCGTAATCTGTTCTCCAAATTCCCACCGTAGGCATCCGTCCTCTGATTGGTAAAAGGAGACATAAATTGGTTAATCAAATATCCGTGAGCCCCATGAATCTCAATCCCATCGTAACCTGCTGCTCGAAGATTAGAAGCACTCTTAACAAACCCTTCTCTTGCTTCTTCAATTTCTTCAAGAGTCATGATATGAGGTATTTCACGCACTCTGGGGGAAGGTATTCTTGACGGAGCCCATATCGGTAGGGCGGTAAAAAGGCTGCCCGATTGTCTACCCAAATGGGCAAGCTGTCCAATGATTTTAGCACCGTGCTCATGAACCATATCTGCTACCAATCTAAACCCCGGGATTGCGCTCTCATCATATGCCCCAAGCTGCTGCGTTAAAGCCAAGGAGTTGGGATGGACACTCGTTAACTCGCTGATAATTAAACTGGCCCCACCCTTTGCTCTTTCGGCAAGATAGCAAGCCAACCTTGCTGTAGGCAAATGGTTCTCACCCAATCCTGTCACATGGGCAGATAACACAATTCGGTTCCTTACTGTGATTGGGCCAATCTTTAAAGGAGTAAAAAGATATTCAAATTGGTTAGCCATTGAAGATTCCTCCAATCTAAGAGAGAGCCGCATTCACAAACGAATGCGCATTAGGGTGATTTGAAGAAGATCCTTTTTACAAAAGGCTGGTACCGTGAACGCTTACGTAGGAGATAGCATTAATCTACCATACCCGCTTATGGAGTCTCTAATGCCGGCCAGTCTCAGCACAGCCCATAGAGTCGCCTGACTCGAGGTAACAACAGGTCTTCCAGTGTAGTTCTCCAGGGCTTGAATGACATCGTGAGCCCGGAAGTTCAAGCATCCGATAAAGAGTCCGTCTGCGTCGGGCCGCTCGTCCCAAGTGGCTTTCGCTAAGCGGTATATCTCTCCAGGCGATGGCTCAGCTAATCCAAGAAGAGTTGTGATGCCCATAAATTTGCTATGCGTTATTTCTATGCCATTTTCTTCGAAGTATTTGACCTCAAGTTCGTGTACGTCAAGCGTGTAGGGGCCAAAACTTACTACTCTTTTCATTCCAAGTGTGTCAAATGCCTTAAGAATCGAAGCAGTTGCAGTTATGCAAGGCAACCCAAACCTCGTTTTTATCTTTTCGGCCAGTTCTTTATCATAGCCTGAACCCCGGGAAAAGCCCCCTGCGGTGCAGCAATAAGCAATTGCATCCACCCCGCAGTCAGCCACCTGAGCTGCTGCTTCAAGAGCTGCCTCTCCCATTTCCCCAGCGGCCTGTGCAGTTGCCGCTTTCAAAGTCATCCGTGCGGCGTGAAAACTAACCCCTTCCGGAGCAACCCGGTTAAAAAACTGCTCGACTACAGTATTAATACTCGGTAAGAGCACCCCTATCTTGGCTCGCCAGCCGTTATCCGATATGTACATAATAAACCCCCCTCACATTTTTGTTTGCAGAAGGCTTCAACCCTCATCAAACACAAAGCAGAAATCCCTGATCTTCCCCTCAGGCCTTTCCCCAAATTTAATCTTAATTCGGCTTCCCTGCTTTACCTTCTTATTGAGGGCCGCAACTCTACACCCAGATAAACTCCCTACCCCATGAGAAAAACCGCCCCTTTGTATCAACTCAGGCCCAGGATCCAGGCCGGGTTCCGCTTCGTCATTGTCTCAATTTCATCATCTGAAAAGCCCGCTTCTAACATTCCAGCGATGAACAAGCGCAACATTTCATGGGGTGGAGGATTGCCTGCTTGCCCACCATCCGTGGCTAAGATACAATGTTCAGGACCAATGGCGCGAATCGTTTTGCCCAAATCGGATACGGAGGGGGCGTTTGGCGTTAATGCCGTTGTCGTAAGGGCAAAATGAAATTCTAGAAGTGACCCCATGCCCGCCAGCTCCATCATCTGATCGACTGTGTAGCCCAGGAAACTGGCATGCGGATGGGTGATGGTGAGTCGCTTAACTCCTGCTTTGCGCGCGGCCTTTACGAGAGCTAAAGCCTCCAGAGGGCTAATGTGAGCGGATGCCAGGGCGATATCATTTTCTGCGATCAGCGTTAGGATCGGCTCGACTTCTGGCATCAGAAGACCGTCTTTATGCAAAATGGTGATGCCCTCTACCCCCAGGGGGAGTACTTCACCCAGACGAGGGATTGAATGAGGGTCCTGCATGAAGGCGCGCGCACTGGTACTGGGCATCCAGACTTGCTTGCCCCCCTGACGAATCGACTCACGCACTGCATGGACATTCAAACCGCCAACCGGGTAGTTAAGAGTAACTCCCCCGAAAACCGGAAAACCTGTAAGCATTCTACTCAACTCGGCACGGTCCGAAGTGTCCGTACAATGGCTCTTAACTAAGATTGCCCGCATTCCAGCCTCTTTGGCATTTTGGGCCGCCTCTATCACTGTGACCGAGCGCGGGTAAATATCCGGTGCAGTGTGCATATGGGTGTCGATGGCACCCTGCAACAACGTTTTCGAACGGCTACCCACATTGAGAGGCATGAAATTCCTCCGTGAGATGAGGAGAACAGTTTGCTTTTTCTTCTCTTATGATCTGAAACCTCTATCAACAGCGAAACGGTTTGTCTCCTGCTGTTACCTTTTCATTCCAAGTGCGTCAAATGCTTTAAGAATGGAAGCAGACTCCCCGCCGTTTGGTTGGACCGCAGATTCAATCTTCATCAAGCACAAAGTAGAAATCGCTGATTTTCCCTTCACGTTTTTCCCTGAACTTGATCTTGACTCGGGTTCCCTGCTTTACCTTCTTATTAAGGGTCATATCCTCAACGATAACAACTGAACCCAAACAGGTATCCGCTCCGTCCAGTCTTATCAAGGCATTAATAAAAGGTAGATCCACATACTTAAGGCCAATCCAATTAGCGGGTACCCAATAACAATAGACTGCCGCGATGACAGTGCCTTTGCCATCCAGAGGTACCCATTCCGTAGAAACGTAACAATTCGAACAATTACTTCGGGGTGGACAATAGACCTTGCCGCACTTTGGACATTTTGTGCCAAAAATCTTTCGGTTTTCAACTATCTCTCGAAAGAAACGTGAAATACCTCCATAGCTGAATAGGTAGTTCACTTCGAATTTATCGCTTGTCTCAAAATATTCTTTATGGTCCACTTATCTACCTCTCAAGAATCACCGCAGCCGAAAGACCAGCATATCCACCCCCCAAAGTAGATACCATTCCCCGCCCTGACCTAATCTTCACCTGTCTTTTCCCCGCTTCTTCACGTAAATGGAGAGCAACCTCACCAACACTATGAACTCCAGAAACCCCCGCAATATGTCCATTCGCGATCCGCCCTCCGGAAGGGTTCACAGGCAATTGTCCTGTCTTTTCTACTGTTCCCTCATCGACTAACCTTCCGCCCTTTCCTAAAGGACATAGGCCCAGTTCCTCGTAAGATATGATCTCAATGCCAGCAGTAAGGTCATTTAGTTCAACTAAATCCAATTCATGAATCGAATTACTGATCCCTGCCATTTTGTAAGCTTGGGTTGCCGCACCATAAACTGCCCAGAGTCTCCCTGCATTTTCCAGGTTCATTTCAGTCGTTGAATTGTGGTGACAGCTACCGATGCCAGTGATCCAGATAGGCTTCTCAGTAATTTCCTTTCCTCTCTCCTCACTAGCTAAGATGACGGCTGCCGCACTTTCGCCGTACAAACATGATTCGTACATTGTTGTCGGCCAGCCTATGATTCTTGAATTGAGTACGCCTTCGAGACTCAGTTCCATATGTAATTGGGCATTGGGATTGTCCATTGCGTTATGGTGATTTTTAATGGCGACTTTTGCAATTTGCTCCTCTGTTGGCGTATGATATTTTGCTATATGTGCGCTGAGGACTAAGCCCCAGGGGTATATGGTGAACGGGTTTTCCCAGATGACATCGGCGGTTTGTGATTCTGCCTGAAAGATCGCATCACCCCGATGCATGGTTTGGAGGTCAATGACATCTTGAGATTTCTGGACCCCTACTACGAGCACAATTTCACTCATCCCACTCGCTACTTCGTTATATCCAACTCGCGTCGCATAGGCACTACTTGCAGCTCCGTCAGCCACCCTAACACCAGGCTTACCATTAAGACCAAGATAATCGTGTATGATCAGATCTGAAGTAGACTGCCTCATTAAAGCATCGCAATATACGGAATAGACCGCACTATCTATATCTTTATGAGTCAAACCAGCATCTTCCAGGGCCGCTTTTACCGCATCGAAGGCTAATTCCGTATACATCTTTTCTGGGTACCGTGTGCGGAAAGGCAGCTGTCCAACACCAACAATAGCCACTTTTCTCATCCCCATCTGTCACCTTTTAACAATATAGGCTGCCCTACTCAGGTTTAAGAGATCAAAGTAATCACCACGAATTAATCTTAATTTCCCATTTGCAATAAAGTGGGTTACATCTATTGTACCTTTGAGGAGTTCCCTTAATGCGGTAATATCGCCACCCACGACTGTCTTCGGCTTAGGATATATACCTTGTTGAATCTCGAAGTTGCCTTGGTCTATTACCAGATAGAAAGCCTTCTCTCCATCAAGTTCAAATTGGACTACTGTAGACCACTGCCCTAATCCCCTTGATAGTCTCTCTTTAACAAAATACCTCGGGATAATGTTATAGATTTCCTCTAATTCACCCATCTTTTCACTTCCCTAGATTTGATTCTCACTATTTTACCGTTTTAGCTTATAACCAGCCTTTTCGCGGTCCCACGTATTTGGAGTTATTCCCTCTTCCTTTAACACGTACTTCTTAGTCTTATCCCCCATTTCGGTCTTTGGTAAAGCATCCTTGAATTCTACGTATCGAGGAACAGCAAAATAGGCCAAGTGATCTTCGCAGTATTTCAGTAAATCTTCGTGGGACAACTTTTGGCCTCCCTTTAAAATAACCACAACTTTAAGGTCGTCTTCCCCAAGTTCGGAAGGAACCGCTATTGCTGCTGATTCCAGTACTGCAGGATGTGAATTTATCACCATTTCAACTTCATAGGCCGATATATTTTCTCCCCTGCGCCGAATTGCATCTTTTATCTTGGTGCTAAACCAAAGATACCCATCCTCATCATAGTATCCAGCATCTCCAGTATGAAACCATAGATTTCGCCATGATGCTAACGTTGCTTCTGGTTGCTTCCAATATCCCAAATTCAAGGTGAAAGGCTCCTTGTGGCGAATGACGATTTCCCCCATCTTATCGGGTGGCAATTCATTATCGTCCTGATCAACAATTTTTATTTCCCACTCCTCAAATACCCGCCCCGCAGACCCTGGCCGAGCCTTATCTCCAGGTAAATAACCGGATATGATATTGGCATCTGTACTCCCATAGGATTGTATCAGACGCACCCCCCACTTCTCCTCGATTTCCTTTGTGGCTTTCTCATCGGCACCAATCCCCATCACTACCCTTAGTGAGGTACGACCTGGGCAAGCTTGTTTCAATAAAAGGTTTACCTGAGCAGGAAATAACCATAAAGCCGTACATTTATATCTATCCACATCACTCCAGAATTTCGACACACTGAAGCGAGGAACTATTGCTACTGCACCATCGGCTAATAACATAGGCAATGTAATCAAAGCCTGGGCTGTATTATGGAAGTAAGGGTAGAAATTGTAATAGACGTCCTTCCTACTGAGCTCCATAACTTTCACCAGATTTCGAGCCAAAACATATTCATGGTTATGACACAGCATTACGCCCTTCGGAGGTCCACTGGTCCCCGAAGTATACATGATAGCCACTAGATCAGAGTGTTTTACATCTGTAGATATTGGAGTTCGGCTATGATACAACTCATTAAAAGTACTTTGACTAAACTTCAAATCCAGGGATGGCTTTCCATCTTCGAATTCAGGATATACAATTATTCTCCTTAATGTCTTAAGTTCACCCTGTACAAAAATGAGGCGGTCGATATATAGCTTATCAATTACTAAAATAGTAGCATCCGACTCATTGATGGTATAGTGAAGTTGCCATCCCTTAATGGCAGTATTAATTGGCACTTCAACTGCCCCTATCTTCGAAAGTCCAAACCATAAGTATACATATTCAGGGCAATTGTCCATCATGATGGCCACGTTATCGCCTTTCTTCACTCCCAGTTCCAAGAATGCACTCCCAATCCTTTTCGCCTGCTCATTTACTTGATCATAGGTTATTCGTTGCTCCCCATAATAAATAAAGGTCATCCCCTTGTTCGTTTTAGCCTTATCCTCTAAGATTAATCCAAGTGCTCGCTCCTTTTGGGAATACTCCTTCATTAGATTACCTTCTTCATTCAATAAGTTGTTGATAAGCATCGAATTTTTTACCCCGTTTTCCCCTACCCCTATTTCCCCAAATTTGTTGACACCCATTTATACCCCTGTAGAAAATATCGTAAATGAGCTCTGGCAGTTCTTCAGGCGTGATTGATCCTTTAGTATTGTACCACGAAAAAATCCAGTTACACATTCCAATCAGAGCGAAGCTCGCAAGAGCCAATTTGCTTTTTTGAATACGTCCATTAAAAAAATCCGACAAAACTCCAGCCAAAATTCTATAATATTTTCTCTCTTTTGCAGCTATAACCTTAAAATGTTTTGGTGGTAATAGGTGTGCATCCTGGAATAGCGTTTTGCCTTCGTACAAATTTTTCAGATAAAAATCTAGATGGCGGGAAATAATGAATTTAATTTTTAAAGGAGTATCAGTCATCTCCTTTAGCTCTTGCTCGAGATTTTCCAAAGCAAATTCCAAATAATTATTTAGAATAAAGTGAAGAATCTCATCCTTAGTGGCGAAATAATGAAATATCCCACCCTTGCTGACCTTTGCTTCAGTAGCAATATCTTTCATGCTTGTTTGCAAGTATCCTTTGTTATTGAATAGTTTGGAGGCGGCTTTTCCGATTTTGATCTTTTGGTAGGACTCTTTTTTGTCTAATAATTCCCAAATGCTTTTCATAAGGTCTAATTTAAAAGCTACAAACCGGTTGGCCGGTTTACAGCGAACAATAAAGAAAACAGATCCCTTTGTCAAGCGAAAAATGTGGGTCTACCCTGAATTACTCGCCATCCAGAATTTCACAGAGTTAGTGGGTAATCTGGAAAGCTTTGAGGCGATCGAGAAACCCCAGTTCCCATAGACAGATCGCCTGTTGATCTCGAAGCCTTTGCCGGATTTTTGAGCAGGTGCTTTGCAATTGGAGAGTTCACCTAGATTGTTGCAGTGCGATTGCAGTTGAAAGGCCAAACATCTTAGGTTTCCTATCAAGAAGCAAAGCCTTAATCGTGATTGGCTAAAATCCATCAACAAAAAAGGATCATGTAATGTTAAAAATTATTTTATCTGGTCAAATTATAGACTATCCATTTCCCTTTAATTATACACTCAGGATGTGAGTTGTACATGCTGCATGCTGGGTTCCTTGGACACCACCTCCGGTTACCTGAGACATTGCAGTTTTTGCCCCTTCAACCTGGTACCCTGTGCATTGCCTACGAAGCTGTCTAACATTTTCGACAATTTGAACTGCTCCAGATGCTCCCATTGGATGTCCGTAAGATAACATCCCCCCACGTGGGCTGAATACAACCTTTCCTCCATGTGTAACGCTTCCTTCCCTCAACATCTTTACTCCTTCACCCTTCTCGCAGAAACCCATTGCCTCAAAGTATAATAATTCGCAAATCGTAAAAGCATCCTGGCATTCAACCAGATCAATGTTTTCCGGTCAAATTCCGACCTCTTCATATGCTTTATTTGCCCCTAACGTCACGATGTCATCACTCGTTTCATCCCTTGGACCAATATCAAAGGGACCAGAAATAACCACTGACGCTTCGATTTTTACTGGTTTTGATATGCCTAATCTTTTAACAATTTTTTCCGAAGCAACCATTACAGCCCCTGCTCCATCTGTCATTCCACAACATTGCTCAAGGGTCAAAGGTGTAGCTATCATTTTGGATATAAGTACTTCCTCAAGGGTGATTTTGCCTTTTCCCACGCATAAGGATTCTTCGCCGCGTGCTTTCGATTCTTAATTGTCACCTGTGCGAGATCTTTAACGGTTGCCCCTGTCTCATATAGATAGCGTTGTGCCCTCAAAGCGTACTTTGCGACCATAACTGCTCCAAAGAAAGCCTCCATGTCTCCCTGGCCCGGTTCTGGAGCAGAACCGGATTCTCTATGAAGAGAAGCATTTTTAGCTCCCACACCGATAGAAATCTCATCAATTTCTGTGGCTACGCGTATGTAAGCAGAGTGAACGGCCATCGCCCCCGATGAGCAGGCACTTTCAACATTAATGATCGGTAGCTTTCCACACATGCCCAAATCTCTAAATATTCTTTGGCCGGTTGTAATCCCATTCGTTCAATTTCCGACAAAAGCACCTTGAATATCTTGCCATGAAATACCAGCGCCTCTTAGTGCTTCCCTGACAGCCTTCTGTCCCAAAACATGATAACCATCTTTGAGCATTCCAAAGACTGTCTCTCCTACACCAATGATATAAAGATCTCTTAAATGACTCATTGAAATATCTCCTCTATCCAAGCACCTTTCTGAACTTATACCTAATGATGGGCTTACCCCTTCTATTATTTCCTACGGGACCTATAATGAGTTCAACCCCATCGCCACATTGAAAACTACCGATTTCTCCTTCCAGCTGAGCAAACATTCTAATGCCTTCTAGAAGATCCACATAAGCCACAATTAGTGGCGTATATTTCCTCATGGAAGGTTGCCCAACATAAACGTCTGTCGCACTATAGATCTTACCTCTTCGACTCAATAGAATGATCTCCATATCTTCAGACCAACAATCCGGGTTAGGACAAAACGTAAACCTTGGAAACCAAATCTTACCACATCCTTTGCATTTGTACCCTTTAAGGTATGGACATCCGTTTTGGGGTATCTCTAACAAATCCGGATGGAAAAAGGTGATATCCTCCTCTTCTTCTTTTCTGATTTCGTCTGTCATTTCATCCGTCCTATTTTGACGGCTAAGAAAAATGTTAAAAACAAAACTACTTCTAATATCCTCTACCGGAATTATTAATAAGTCTTTAATATAGAATCGGGAAGATAAGAATCCTGTTGCTATCTGAGTTTAAAATCTGTCTTCCCAAGGTCGAGGCAATCTTTTGTCAGATCCCTCTTCTCTTCTTTCAACTTGTATTTTTGCACACGGTGAGTAGGCGTCTTTGGAAATTCAGTGCGAAATTCAATATAGCGAGGAACTTTGAAATAGGCCAATCTCTCCTTACACCACTTCACGATCTCAATGGGATCCAGGGTTTCGTTCGCCTTGAGGATCACGTAAGCCTTGACCTCGTCATCATGAAACTCCGAAGGGACCCCTGTAACAGCTGACTCCAATACCTTTGGATGGGCATTGATAATATTTTCCACTTCGATTGAAGACACATTTTCCCCCCTTCTGCGAATAACATCCTTCTTACGGTCAGCAAAATAAAAATAGCCATCCTTATCCATCCATGCTTGATCTCCGGTATGAAGCCAGCCATCCCTAATGACCCTGCTTGTTAGTTCGGGGTCCTTAAAATATTCCTTCATCACAGCCGGATTCTTAATGACGATCTCCCCAATCGTTCCTCTTCCTCGCTCACATCCGTCGGGTCAAGGTCGACCGGAGCATTTTTAAACGCCCTTTCAAACGGAGGATAGTCGTTGTTCCCTTCGTCTTCCCCCAGCAAGAGTACGTTCTTCAGTGAAGGTGCCTCGGGTTTGATTTTTTCTACCACCTCTTTTAGAGAGGAATGAACTAAAATGAGATTGGCTTCAGAGTGGTTCACAATATACTTTGTCTCTTCCGTTTTATAGCTCGTATTAATAGGAACCAGAATTGCGTCTATCTTTGCTAACCCAAACCATCCGTAAAGAAATTCGGGACAGTTCGCCAGAAAAAACAGATCCGATCTCCCTTCTGGATCCCTAAATCCAAAAAGACATTAGCAGCTCTGTTGATATTTGCGTCAAATTCTCCATACGTAATTTGCTGGTCACCAAAATACGAGAAGACTTTATCTGGACTTCTCTTGACTTGCTCCTCGAAGAGTTCTCTGATATTTCTAATATTCATGCATGAACGCTCCTTAACGCGGTTTCTCAAAAAGCTTTCTTGCATAGTCTTTCCGAGATTTTCTGTAGCTCTCAAAATCGGTCCAGGCCAAAAGCTCCCCTGAATCCACGTCTAGGGCCTGTCCTGTGATCATCTTGGCCCTTTTTGAGCAGAGGAATAAAACGGAGTCAGCGATGTTCCTGGGTTCACAGAAGTTCCCCATAGGAAATCGCTTTAGTCCCACATCCAGCTCACTCTGCGACGTACGTGATTCTAGAAGAGGGGTAAGTGTTGCACCCGGGCGAACTGCATTAACGTTAATTCCCTACGAGGCAAGTTCAAAAGCGAGATGCCTTGTAAATCCCAGTAACCCGGCTTTCGAAGCTGTGTAGTGTGCTCTGCCGTGATAGCTGATCTTCTTGGCCGCTACAGAGGCAATGCTAACGATCTTTCCATATTTCTTCTACTGCATCATGGGAATGACAGCTTTACAACATAAAAACACCGCGTTTAAATCGATATTTACCACTTTCTTCCAGATCTCATAGGTCATGTCTTCGACCATAAGTCCGTCTCCAATCCCGGCATTATTGACAAGGATATCAATCTTGCCGAACTGAGCGAACAGGAGATCGAACATTTTCTTAACATCTTCCTCCTACGAGACATCGGCCTGGATGGCCAGAGTTTTCCCTCCAAGCCTTCCCAACTCCTCTGCCGTCTTTTCCGCATCCCGCGCTCCAATATCGTTGATACGCACGCAGGCCCACTCCTTCACAAAGCTTGTGGCAATCGCCTTCCCAATGCCTTTTCCCGACCTGCTGACCAGAGCAACTTGATCTCTGAAATCCACTGTCATCCCCCATCACTCCTGTTGAAAATAGAATCGCCCGCCTAGAGCCAAGAAGGCATGAACAAATTATGGCTCCGTATCAAGAAGTTCACGGAACGAGAATCACCTTGATGCCTTCTTTTCGGATCTGGACCTGAAATCCTTCTTCGGCGCGTTCTAAAGTGAGAACATGGGTAATGACCGATTTGATTCACTCCAAGCAACCCGATAGGTCCCGGCCCGATGATTGCGATATCGTCCCCAGGCTTCATATCACACCTCTCAAACGCCCGTAACATCACCCGCAAAGGCTCTATTACCGTCGCCTCTGGAAAATCCACTCCCTCCGGTATCTTATACAAACTGTTCACCGGCGCCGTTACATAGCTCGCCATACCCCCAATCCACATGTTGACCCAGTCTGACCTGGTACACACAGTGATTAAATCTCCCCAATCGACAATAGTAACAATTACCACAACCACCCCATGTGTCTGCCACCACCCTATCCCCCGGCTTAAATTCTTTGACCTCTTCTCCGACTTTATAAACCGTTCCTGCTATTTCATGACCGATGATCCTCGGTAACGGTACCCACCGAATAAAAGGCTCCCACTCATAAATATGAAGATCGGATCCACAGATCCCGCATGCCTTGACTTCGATCAGAGCCTGATCCTTTTTAAGTTCCGGTTCTGGCATTTCCTTAATCTCTATCCCCACTTCTGGCTTACTTTTGACAACGGCCAACATTTCAACCTCTCTTTCAAATCTTTGTAGATCGTTTTAAGTTATCATTAGAATAAAATATTCCTTTGTCAGCTTGATCGATCTATCCGAAATTTTAAGGGTAACACTTTTTTTCAAAGACTTTTATATCGTGACCAGGCAACACGACATCGGCGATCTTTTCTACCTTCTTAAAGGAATCATAATAGTCTTCTAAATTCACGTGAATCGGCGATACAATATGCTTCAAAGGGGGCACCCCTTCCCAGTTTTCAAAAAGTGGACAGAAATCACCGACAATAAAGTAATTCCCCTTAGCTGTCTTAACATTCACACCTTGAAACCCCGGTGTATGGCCGGGAATCTTTACAATATCGATACCGGGAGATACCTCCATATCTCCTTCGATTAGCTCGATGTTCTCAATCGCTTTCAGCCAAGGAGGGCGCATCTTGATCAATTGGGACTCATAAATAAGGGCATGCATGGGAAGGGGAGCTATAGCATATCTTATTTCATCTTTCTGCACGATTATCCTCGCATTCTTAAATTGATCATTGTTAAAACAATGATCCCAGTGCAAATGAGTACAAATCACAATATCTATGTCATTTGGATGTAACCCGATTTTCTTCAATCCTCCCTTTAGATCCTGATTCTGAATCATCTTGTAATGGTGGTATTTCTCAATCCATTCCGGGTCAGCGCACCCCGAATCCACTATGATATTTTCCTTTGCTCCTCTAATTGCGTAAACAATCACCGCCATATCAATCGTTACACCCTGATTCATTCCATGCGTTAGACGAGATTTGTCAGCTCCTGGGTGTAATGCCACTTCGATTGGCCATATACTCAGTTCAGACATTTCTATCCCTCCTTTTTTCAACCATTCTTATTTTGTTCTAATAAGAAGAGTTTCAAGAACGATTTTCCCTCAGGATCCCTGATGTCAGTTATGCAGTTTTCTTACCGCATTAATAACTTGCTCTGTCCCCAGCTCTAAGGACCATTGAGGATAATAGCCGATGTCCTCTCTGATCTTACTAATTTCAAATTTCCCGGTAAATCCAGTATGCCCCGGCAACAAAGTGATGTCAGCGCCGGGAACTAACTTTCTGACGTAATCGGCAGCAACAGCGATAGGGCAAAATTCACCACCAATGTTGTAAGACCTCGTCTTTGTCCTCGATGTCTTGCTTGCCATCACAGCTCCTCTAGCCGCATCCTCAACATAGAGCCAGTTAACTGAATCGTCACCACAGGGAACTCTACTGGGTTTTCCCAAGGCTGGCTTCACCATGAGCTCTTCAGTTAATGTGGCAGCGGCTCCCTCCTTATGGCCCAGACCATACACGACAGGGAATCTTAAGCCCACACTATCCAGTCCATACTCATTGAAGTAGTGTCTTGCCAGCCTTTCGTCAAATGACTTACATGCACCATAAAGGGTCGATGGATAATGCGGGGCGTCATTAGAAACATACTCCTCCTTATGTTGCTCGGCGAGCCCAAATACAGCGTTACTGCTAGCATAAACCACCTTCTCTAGATTTAGTATTCTAGCCGCCTCAAGGATATTGACAGTTCCTCCGCAATTAACTCGTACTGCTAAAACAGGATTGGCTGAGCTCGCGTTACTAAGGAGTGCAGCCATATGGATAATCTTGGTACAGTTATGCTCTTTGGCCGTACGAATGAGATGAGCCAAGTCCGTGATATCCCCTTTAACAACCTCAACAAGGACAATTTCTTCCTTGCTCATGAGATACTCGAGGACATCACGCCTTGGTTCTATATCATAAATGATCACCTTTTCTCCTGCCTGGGCCAGAAATCGCGCAATATGTGCACCAATAAATCCTGTTCCCCCTGTAATCAAGTAACTCATATTTGTCCCCTGATCTAGGCCAAAGGGATATGCTCCCGACGCCACACAGACAACCTATATCAAAAGCTATTTCAGTAATCGTAGAAGACTGCCTGGAGCCCCGTACAGCGCTTTTATTCATTTTCCCAAGATTACTCTTAAGAAATTCTCTCCATCGTCTTGAGTCCCGGCCATATCCATGTGTAATCTATTGTTCCTTGTTGTCTTGAAAACGTCGATGCCACATACCTCCATTGCAGGCCCTTTTTTTAGTCCGCCGATTTTCTACCTTTCTTGATGATCCGATTTTCCTCGAGAAAATTGATAAATTGTTCGGCTAGGTCTTGGGGCGATCCTTTCAAGGAATGACTTTTTCTTTCTACCAGTCCGCCGGACATAATTAGCTGAATTCTTTCTTCAGCGGACAGGTTGCTGTCAGGCCTAAACATCTTTTTGGGCTTTGGCCTCAAAATCGATAGTCTCGAAACCTTTATCTTGGGTTCTCCATTCAGGAGAGAATCAATTCCAAATTCCTCTGGGCGGACTCTAAGAACTTCCTTCCTGGATGCGATGAGTCGACCCATAAGAGTGGGATACCGTGGCCTTATAACACCCCTTTCAACACTCAATAGGGCTGGAAGGTCGCATTCTATGAGATGTCGGTCCCCCCTTTCAAGTACTCGGTACATCCTTGCTTTTTTCCCGTCTGGCGCTAGCACAATTTCTGTCACTGAGGACGCAAAAGGTAAACTGAGCAGTTCGGACACAAATGCGCCCACAACACCTCCATTGTCATCGATCGCTTTCTTCCCACATAGGATCAAATCAAAACATTGGGTCTGGATCAACTTTAATAAAGCTTTGGACGTTATCCATGGGGATGGGCTCTCTAATCTTTGATCGCAGAGATGGATAGCCCGGTCAGCCCCCATCGCCAGACCATATCTCAATGCCTTCTCAACTCTCTGTGGGCCTATGCTGATCAAAGTCACCTCGGCTTGACTGACCTGTTGTTTAATCCTCAATGCTTCTTCCAGCGCTATCTCATCATACGGATTTGGAGCATAGACAACAGCATCCGGCTCAATCTTTCCGCTTGAATCGACCCCCCTTCGAGAATAAAGATGGGCCACTTGCTTAAAGCAAACAAGAATCTGTATCATACCAACGCTCGATCAAGTAATTCTGCAATGTCAACGACCTCTAAAGCAACCCCCTTCGAAAGACTTTTCAGTCCGTCTTCCATCATATTTAAACAATAAGGACATGCCGTCGCAAGATAATCCGCCTTCGTTATCAGTGCCTCCTCAGCACGCATTTCGTTCATTTTCTTTCCAATCTGCCTTCCCAACCACATTCCTCCCCCTCCTGCTCCACAACAGAATGTGTCTTCTTTGGACCGACTCATCTCCACAATTTCCAAGCCAGGGATGGATTTTAGTATCCTTCGGGGTTCAGAAAAAATTCCATTGTATCGGCTCAAATAACAGGGATCGTGGAAGGTTACCTTTCCGGTCAGATCGCTGCTAAGGTTCCGAGGGGTCTTTTCCAATGATTCTTTGAGAAGCTCAGCATAATGCGAGACCATAAGGTTTGCTCCTAAGTGCGGATATTCGTTCTTAAAGACATTGAAACAGTGGGGACAATGGGTGACGATTTTTGTAATCCTTCTCTTTTCAAAACATTCTATGTTTTTCTCGGCAATCGTTTTGAACAAATATTCATTGCCCGTTCTTCGCGCCACATCGCCGCAGCAGGTCTCTTCCCTCCCCAATACACTAAACGTAAATCCGAGTTTTTGTAGAAGTCTAAACAAAACAATTAATGTTCTTCGGTTTCGATCATGAAAATACCCTTGGCAACCCACCCAAAAAAGAAAATCATTCGCACCTTCATTTCCTGCCCTTTCAATTCTTGTGCTCTGGATTAATTCATCCCGGTTTATCTTTCCTATACCCAGAGGGTCCCCAAACCACTCCAGATTGCGATAAACGCGTTCAATCTCTAACGGAATCCTGCTTTCCGTTAAAATCAAGTGGCGACGCAATTCCAAAATCTTTTTCAAGGGCTTGATGAAAACAGGGCATTGCTTGACACAGTTCAGGCAAGTCGTACAACCCCATATCTCCTCTTCCATGACCGCATCCCCGATGAGATCCCTGGGTAGGCTTTGGCCAAAAGAAAATGGTAGCTCTTTTCTCATACGCTTTTGCAAACTCAAGATGATTTTTTTAGGGTTCAGCGGTTTTTCACTCAAGTAGGCGGGACAGGCAGATTGGCACCGACCGCATTCCGTGCAAGCATCCAAAGCTACCAATGATTCCCACGCAAAGTCTCTGATTCGGTTGACCCCGAATCTCTCGGAACCAAAGTCAAGGGATTGTAAGGTAAAAGATGGGGTCATCGAATTGACAAAAATGTTGAAAGATGAAGAAAAAATATGAAGGAGTTTAGAAAAAGGGAGATAGGCAACGAATAAGAAGGACAGGCCCAGATGCACCCACCACAATGTTCGGTGAAAAGCTAAACGCCAATTTTCCTGAAGTGTGGACTCAAAAAATGATCCAAGAACAGACCCCACCGGAGACCAAAAAGATCCTGAAGGTTTCAGCACAGACAGCCGCAATCCCTCAAGGCTAAACCCCGATAGAGTGATCAGGAGGATCAGGAAAAAAACAAATGCATACTCGGGTCCGGTATCTAGCTTTGAAGGCTTTAAAACATACCTTCGATAAATGCCCATCGAAACTCCTACCAGTAGAAGGATTCCTGAAAGGTCAAGCGTCAACTTGAAAAGCAGATAGAATCCTCCATGGAGGAACTTCGCCTCCAAGAGTGTTCGCAAAACACTATCCTGGATGAATACTGCAATGGTACCCAGAAAGAGCATGAAGAATCCCCAGAAGATAAAAAGATGCATCAGCCCCCCATAACGGTCTTTCAGGATTGTTCGGTGAGTGAAAACAGTCGAGAATAGCGAGACCATCCGCTTCAGAACATGATCAAACCCTTTTCCTCCTCTACCAAGACGGTAACAGCGGAAATGGAAGAACAAACCGTAAAGGAGGAAAAACAATGGGATGAACATCAACAGATGCACGAGAGTGCGGACATCTCCAATATTCCAAAAGATTTCTCGCGTTGGGGTCATTTCTCCCCTTCCTTTAAGCGCTTTTTCAACTGTTCAACAATTTTGGGTACAACTGTATGGAGATCCCCAACTAAAGATAAATTCGAGACTCTGAAGATGGGCGCCTTTGCATCATTATTAATGGCCACGATTAACTTTGAATCCTTCATCCCTGTGGTGAATTCAAAAGCGCCTGAAATACCACAGGAAACAAATAGTTTGGGTGAAACTGTCTGCCCTGTCTGCCCGATCTGCTTTTCAAAGGGAATCCAGCCTTGATCGACTGCGACTCGGGATCCAGCCACACTTCCTTCAAGTACCTCTGCTAGTCGCTCGATTTTGTTGAGTCCCTCCGCTCCCCCTACACCCCCTCCGACAGCCACAATAATCTCTGCCTCGGAGACGTCAATCTTTCTTGGATCCCCCTTCACAAATTCGAGGTATTTTATCCCAGAGAAGCCCTGACCCATTTCCACATTCTCAACGATTACTTCCGTTGCCCTTTTAAGTCCAGGTACTGCCAAATCGAAAGACCCCGGCACTACTGTGACAATCTGCCTTTCAGAAATTGGCGTCTCAATTGTTGCATAAATCTTATCCCCAAACACCATCTTCGTCACTTCGAAGTAGCCAGAATCATTCAAATTCAGAATCACACAATCAGTCGTTATCCGAATTGTGTTCCTTACTGCAATTCTGGCAGCAAATTCGTTTCCCATGGGGGCTGATCCTACAAGTAGAAGCCTGGGGTTATACTTGCTCATCAAGTGCGAAACAACATGGATAAAAGAATCTATCCCGTTACCGGTTTTTACATGATGAATCGAGTCGACTCCGAATTGAGATAAATATTCGCCGAATTCCTTCGAATCTCCGGCAAGCAGCACTGCGCAAAGTTTCTCCCTAAGTTTGTCGGCAAGTCTTCGCCCTTCGCTTGCCAATTCCAAGACGACTTCTCGTAATTCTTCGCCTTCAACTTCAGCAAGAATCCAAATATCTTTTGGATTCTCCCGGCTCGCCATTCCTTTGCCCCAAATGCTATTCTATTCGCTCGAGAATGATGGCCTGTCCATGCCCACCACCACCGCATAATGCAGCAAGCCCGCACTTAAGGCTTCGCCGCTCCATCTCATGAATTAAACTCACAACAATACGACAGCCCGTATTCCCGATTGGGTGGCCCAAGGCAATTCCACCTCCGTTCACATTAACAATGTCAGGATTCAAACCAAGCTCTCGTTCGACGACTATCGAAGGCGCTGCAAAAGCTTCATTGATCTCAAACAGTTCTATCCCCTTGAGCTCATAACCGGTTTGTTCCAACAGCTTCTTAATCGCCGGAATTGGTCCAATGCCCATAATCCGAGGATCCACGCCCACAGCTACCGAACCCACAATCCTCCACTTCCTCTTCATACTCAGCCTAGTTGCAACGTCTCTCGAGACCACTAGAACAGCAGAGGCTCCATCATTTATTCCCGACGAATTACCTGCTGTAACAGTGCCATCTTTTTTGAATACAGAGGGTAATTTGCTCAGTTTCTCCAAGGTAGTCTCAGGCCGTGGATATTCATCCGTTTCTACAATCTTAAATTCTCCCTTCTTTTCTCTAGGTACCCTAACTGGCACAATTTCATCCCTAAACCTTCCTTCTTCAATTGCCCTTTTGGCCCGCTTCTGACTCCTGTAGGCAAACTTATCCTGATCTTCTCTCGAAACACTCCATTTTTCCGCAACATTTTCTGCTGTCATTCCCATAATGAGCCCTGTGTGGTGATCCATCAGACCATCCCACACCCCATCCGAAAGCTCCTGATGCCGAAGCCTCAACCCCCATCGGGCGTTTTTGATCGAGTAAGAGACATTGCTCATACTCTCCCCACCCCCAGCAATAATCGCGTTTGCTTCACCCAGGCGAACCGCCATGGAGGCAATCCGCATAGCCTCCATTGATGAGCAGCATGCCCGATTTATCTGTACAGCAGAAACAAAGTCGGGTATTCCTGCACTTAGTGCTGCAGATCGTGCGAGACCGTTTTCGTCACTTCGAACCATGACAACCCCCCAATAGATATCATCAAGCTCTTCTTTGGGAAAGTTTGCCCGCTTGCAAACCTCTTCCATGACCGTAGCTGCCAGCTGTTCGTGTAAAACATCCCTGAGCGAACCTCCAAAAGAACCGATAGGGGTTCTCACTGCAGAAACAATAACAGGCTCTCTATCATTCATATTCTCCACACCTTTCTACCCCTTCAATTAGAGTCACTTCTTAATGAATCCGCATCAGTCAATCACCACAGGAAGCTTGGTAAAATGATTCCTCAGGATCGTCCTTTTTAACAATCACCTTATTCTACGGGCTTTCACCTTGAATTTCTGAGAAAAAGAAGTGTCTGTCTCCAAAGCCTGAGCAATCCTAACTCAGGTAGGGATAGGAGAAGCGCTGTCTGAGTTTTCAGTCCTTGATATGTATCCCATAGAAAACTCCCTCATCTTTTCCGGAAATTCGAATGCAATCTTCTTGTGTTGCCGTAACTTCTTTAGCTGATCGATAATGAATTTTTCGACTACATTCTTTGTAGATATTTGCTCTCTAAGAAATCTAGAATTAAGAAATGTTCTTGAATAATAGAATTACAATTAGTGAAAAAATTGTCAACAGCAAAAGTTCTATACTCTCCTCTATGAAAATCTCAAATAAGAAAACTAAACATTTAATGAGCATTATACAACTAGAAGACCTCTCTCAACAAATAAAGTCACAAGCTCAAATTGTGCTAAAAGCAGAGGGCATTTGATTGTGTACTGCTCTTTACAGTTCTGTCACTGTAATTATTATAACAAAAGGCGCGATAAAAAGGGGGCACTGCGAGCAAAAATCACACGGATTTTCTGCAGTACTATTGCAGTAACTTTGATGAAAAAGTGGGGTATTTTGCAGTAAAAAACGGTAATAAAGGGTAAGTGAGAAAATTTCCTAACTTATTGATTAGAAATTGAATTCTCTATAATTATTCCCATCTTGCCGGTTCGTCGGGTTCAAACTCATATCTGAAATGTTCGGGATTCAAATGCCTGCACCGCCACCAATCTCAATTTTATTAGATCCTGGCCTTCATTCTCCTTTTCTCAACTTGTCACACTCGGCCTGCCGCAGGGTTCGAACCAAGTTTCTGCAGGGCTAGCAGACGCATTGTACAATGTTTGTGGAATCTCACGATCATCGTCTTTCTTAATTCCACACTCCGGCATCCGCATTCGAAATTGGTTTTTCTCCCCATCATCTTTTAACGGGCTCCCAATCCCCCCTTACCTTACTCTATGCTTTAGGGCGGGCCACCTTTTTACGGACGACACCGTACCAATTCCGATGCGGAAATGCTTTATTACTAATGCCTAAACCCACACTTTCTACGAATACAATTTCCTTAACACTACCCCTTTTTTTCATCTTCCTCTATCCTCATCAAAGCCTGGAGCCCTGTACCGAATGTAGGAGCCCCGCCCGGTATTGCGGATGTTTCAAGAGCCTCGAATATCTCCTGTTTAGTAGCGCCATGCTTTATTGCCCTCTTAATGTGGTGATAGACACCTTCTTCTTTTCCTCTATATGCCAATAAAGCAATGACAATCAACTCCCTCGTCTTTATTGGAAGAACTTTCCCCGCCTTAAGTCCCAAGTCATAAAAATTGTTATAAGCATTCATAAAATCCACATCTTTCTCGGCTGCGTACTCCCACTCTTGGGGTAAATAGCCCCTTTCCTTCTTCATAGCCTGTATAAGGCTCTTTATCCTTTTCTTGCCCTCTTCTTCTGCCATTTCAAACCTCCTTTGACATCTCTTGCTTTTATTGACACCCTTTAAACTCTTGGTTGCTGCAATGATACTTCATTTCGCGTCATTGCTTACAGCCAAGGCTACATTTGGATAACATTGTCAAGACGAAATTATATTCACCTATTAAATCATTCGATCCCGGCCCTCCCAATATTTCCTTCTCACAGCCTTTTTATCATATTTCCCGTAAGCCGTTTTGGGAATAGATTCGTAGAATTCAATACGTTTTGGCCTTTTGTAAGCGGCCAATTTATCTCTACAATAATCCATTAACTCTGCCTCACTCACTTTCTTTCCAGGGGCATGAACCACTATCCCTAAAACTAGTTCACCCCATTTTTCATCAGGAATTCCAATAACGATCACCTCTGCAACAGCCGGATGTTGGGAAAGAACATCTTCAACTTCTGCTGAATATACATTCATTCCACCACTAATGATCATGTCGTGCTTTCTGTCAACGAGGTATATATATCCATCTTCATCCACGTAGCCAAGATCACCTGTATGAAGCCACCCATCAATAATTGAACGCTTTGTCTCTTCCTCCTTACGCCAATACCCCTTCATCACATGAGGACCTTTTGTAATTAACTCACCAACCACTCCTATTCCGACTTCATTATTATCATCATCTACAATCTTCACTTGCGACATAATGATGGGCATGCCACAAGATCTCAATCTTTCTTTTTTGTTTTTTTCAATGGCCTCTATATGTTGCTTTTTTGTAAGATTAGACGTTTGAACTGCCACCTCCATTTGAGCATAACCCTGCATAAATATAGGGCCCATTTCCTTCATTGCCTCTTCCAACCGCCTTGGCGAAATTGGAGCAGCTGCATAGAGAACAGTTCTAAGACTGCTGAGATCGTAACTCTTTCTCTTAGGATGATCCAATGTAGTATAAATCATAGTGGGCACCATAAACGTCCGAGTTACCTTCTCTTCTTGAATTAGTCTAAAAACCTCTTCAGGATCAAAGCCATTGGTTACAATGACTTTTCCGCCTCTCAAAAGACACGGAAGGATCATAAACCCTGTTGCGTGTGGGAGGGGAGCGGTCAGAAGCATGACCTCATCTTCGCAAATATCATCTTCCACTAATTGACTATAAACAATACTCAAATAAGATTTATGGGTATGCATCACTCCTTTGGGTACCCCAGTGGTACCACCCGTATACATAATCGCAATTAAATCTTCTTGATCTATTTCTACTTCGGGATTGGTTGACGGAGAATTCTTCAATAATTCATAGTAACTTATTACCCCTTCTGGCAACATCTCTTCTTTTTGCGTAATATATATGATATTTTTAACAAAATCGTATTTCTTGAAAAACAATCCAACCTTGTTATAAAAAAACTCGTCCAGAATGACAGCCTTGGCCTCTGAATCTTTTATGCGGTAATCAACATCTTTGAGTGCCAGCATAACATTTAAAGGGACCTTGACTAACCCCACTTTTGCTGCGGCAAAGTCTGCGTAAATATATTCGATACAATTGGTCGTCATAAGGACGATTCGATCACCTTTTTCCAAACCAAGCGAGAGAAACCCATTGGCAAGCCTGTTCACAGCCAACCAAAATTCCTCGTACGTAAACTCCTTACCTCCTATTTTAAATGCCACATTCTTTTTGTACTTTTTACATGCTTTATCTAAAATCTTGCCCGCGCTTACTTCTAACATGCTCATTGCCTCACATCATCAACCGACATTCTTTTTGCCTTCGCCCTTCCTCACAAGAGCTGCTAATTCATATATCTGCCCTAAACCTGTTGCCCTCCGGATGGCAAAATAGTAAAGGTGAAGATTTTTACTTAGAGAATCATCCAGGGACCCTGATTGAGTTCTTAGAAACTTTCATCGTGACAAGATGTGGATGCCACACGAAGGACCTCCTTCAAGTCCCGTTGCCCAGCCGCCCATCATATGGGCCAACCCAACCTTAGCATGAGGTGTTTGTCTCTTGCCTGCCTGTCCCCTCAAATGCAAAGCAACTTCAGCTATGGTTCTGACACCTGATGCGCTTAGTGGATGCCCCAAAGCTAGCAGGCCACCACTGGGGTTGACAGGTATTCTTCCTCCCACTTCGGTTGCTCCTGACCTGAGTAATGCGATCCCTTCACCCTGTTTACAAAGTCCAAGTTCCTCATAGCGAACGATCTCTTCCGGTGCGAAAGCATCATGGAGTTCCACAACGTCTATATCGTCAGGACTGCACCCCGCCATCTCATAAGCCATCTTAGCAGTCTTTGATGCAACAGCAGAAAACGTAATATCCTTTTGACGATACCTGTAGTCGCCCGATAGTAATGCTGAGCCAATCACTTTAATTGGATTTGTACCATATCTTTTAGCAATCTTCATGGAACATAAGATCACTGCTGCAGCGCCATCGGTATTAGGGCAACATTCGAGCAGCGTAATAGGGTCGCATATCATTCGCGAATGAAGCACCTCTTCCATGGTGAATTCTTTTTGATATTGGGCAAAGGGATTCAAGCAACCATGCTGATGGTTTTTAACAGATACCCTTGCAAAATCTTCCACCGTAGCCCCGTATTCTTCCATTTGTCTTCTGGCCATAAGAGCAAAAGAGACAGGCATGGTCAGGCCCAAGTGTCCGTCCAGATCATCTTTTCCTGGAGGGATGGCCTTTTTGGCAATTTGACTGGTTGTCATCGACTCAACACCAATAGCTATTCCGATATCATAGTGTTCACTTGCAATTTCCTTCCAAACACACCTCACCGCGGTTGCTCCACCTGCACAAGCGTTCTCCACATTGATCATCTCAATGCTTGTCACTCCAACTTCCTTGAGCACATCCTGGGCTGTCACAAAGATATCATAGAGCCGGGACGCATAGGCAACTTGAATATCCTTGGGTCTAATGCCCGCATCCTTTATGGCCGCCCAAACAGCCTCGCGGCCTAGTTCTACGGCACTCTTTTCTGGGAATTTCCCAAATTTGCTCTGCCCCACCCCCAGGACAGCAACTTCTCTCATGACATCAGTTCTCCAATTGAATGATCAACTCGGACCTCATGATCTGTTAAATCGGGATGAATATGTAGCCAATTACCTCTTTATCGCCTTCTTGCCAAAGCTTTTCCACTGCTATCTGCATTTCCATGCCGACCTTAAAGGGTTTCTCCTCCAACATCTTCAACGGAGCAAAGACCCTGATGCCTTCCGCCAGATCGATATAACCCACCGCATAAGGGGCCTCAAAGTGTGTTGATGGCAAAAATGAAACCGTGTAAGAGTACAATTTCCCATACCGGCCCAAGGCAATCTCTTTCATAACTTCCTCAAAACAACTCAGACAAAATCGGGCTTTTGGGAAAAAGATCTGACCACAAGACGTGCATTGATTGGCTAAGAGAGCTCCCCCGTCTGGGCCCTCTGTAAAGACACCTTCTCTAACAGGGATTTTCTCACCCATCCCACTGTTATCCTCCGTATCCCAAATTCCTCATTCCGCAATCTTCTTAGGATTCCCCAATCCTGATTTTCTCTCCTTAATCTGTCCTCTGCATTCTGTCATCTCGAGGGTGCAACTTTTCACATTGATTCCAACAGGCAAATACTTTAATACGAATGCCACCTGCCCCAATCATGCCTCCTGGTCTAAGTTACAAGAAAACCTTCTCATAAACAACGAACTTTGTCATCATTGAAAATAGGATTCTGAAATTGATAATCAAGCTTTAGAAACTGCCTTGCAACTTCTTTTTTGCCCAGGTCCATCTTAAACTTTAATCTGCCAATAATCAACCGGTTTATCGCGTAGAACTGTTACCCCACCCGCCCCCCCAAACAAAAATTGCGAGCTTAGCTCATAGCCGGAAGAAGTGCCCGGACTGGTCACAATGGTAACACGGACGGAGACTGCGCATAAGAATCATATGGATCTCCCGCAGTATTATTAATGGGGCAATTTGATGGAAAATTGAGTAAGAAGCAGTAAAAAGAAAATGGCAATAACCTATTGATTCAAAGAAAATTTTGGACAATAATCATAGCCAGCCGATTCGTCGGAAAGTGGTGGGCTGAAGCTTAGAAGGGAGGAATCTTGGTTAACGAGAACAAAGAGTATCTAGACCTCAAGGCGGTTCTCATCATGGTTTTTCTGACAATGCTCTGGGGATTCAACTACACGGCTGTCAAATACTCCAACCAGGGACTAGCACCCGTCTTTACTCTAGTGCTGAGGTCAATCATTGCATCAACCTGTGGAGTGATCTACTGTGTCAAGAAGAAGGAGCAGTTATTCCACACCGACATCATGTTATTTCATGGCTTCATGGTGGGCCTCTTGTTCGCTCTGGAGTTCGCTTGTATTTACACGGGTCTCCTCTATACAGATGCAACGCGCTCAATCATCTTCGTCAACACGAGTCCATTTATTGTCGCCATTGGCGCCCATTTCTTGTTAAAAGGTGATCCGCTGACGGCAACCAAGATGGTAGGCCTCCTCCTCGCCTTCACGGGTGTGTTCATTGTTTTCGGAGGGAGGCCTATGACGGCCAAACCGATGATGTTTCTCGGTGACTTGTTGCAGCTGCTTGCGGCGTTCTTCTGGGGGGCGACAACCCTTTACATAAAACGTTTCTTGGCAGGAAGGGTGCAACCCATCCATACTTTTATTTATCAACTTGTCTTCTCGATCCCGTTTCTCATACTGATCAGCCTGATCCTCGAGCCGAAGTGGATCATCAGCCTCAATCGCACCGTTCTCTTATCCCTATTCTATCAATCAATCATTGTGGCATTCATCAGTTTCTTTGTTTGGTTCAGATTGATCCACATTTATTCGGTCAGCAGACTTTCTGCCTTCACCTTCTTTGGCCCTATTTTCGGCGTTCTTTTCGGGACTCTCTTTCTTGGAGAAGAGTTCACGGTATCCCTGGTGGCGGGGTTACCATTGGTTTGTCTTGGGATATTTCTCGTGAATTGGGAAAAAACTTCCCCTAACAAATTGTCGTTCAAATAATCCTTGCAAGTGGTGTCCATCCAGTTTATAAGTATGGCGTAGATAACTGTCCAGGAGCTCCTTCATGCTGGTTTACCAAAGATATTTTCAACTGAAGCTTGGTTCTTTTAACTCCGATGTTTCAGTAAGGATCTTCACTCTAGGATCTCTTGTGAAGCAACGCTTTGTGTAACAGATCGTTTCATTTCTTAACTCTTCTTTCTGGAAGGAGTAATTTTTGGATTTTATTCCGCCATGTAACATTTCAATTAAAACCCGTTTCGAAGATAACCAAATGACTACTTTCAAACCTTGATGCTAAAAAGAAGGAGTTGAAACATTCCTTACAAAGTAACCCTGTGGAGCCCCATGGGCTGAAGGCCGTGGCTCCTCCAGATGTTTCGCACGGCCTGCCTTCGCCGAAGCCGCTCCGTGTAGGCAGGCGGAACCCTCCGAAGCATACCCCACTACGCTCGTATGAGCTTCGTAGGGTACCCTCCACGCTTTCATCCGCGGTCTCAAAGACCGCAGCTTTCCGCGTAGGAGGGTAATTTACTGTCCACAACAATAAAATATGACGCCACAAAATGTCCGACAAATATTAACCCGTGATTTCGTTCTCGCTTTTTTTGCCCAATTCGCTTCAGCATTTATTTTTCATATCCTTATCCCTACTCTACCAATCTATCTCTCGAGAATGGGATCTACAGAGGTTGAAACTGGTCTTCTTATTGGAACCTTTTTTTTCTGTTCCTTGGTTTTCAGGCCTTTTATTGGAAAAGCCCTTCTAAAAACCCCCGAAAAAAAGTTTTTGATTATTGGCTCCCTCCTTTTTGGCCTGTCTTCCGTTGCCTATCTTTATACTCCTCCTTTTTGGCCTTTTCTGATCGTGAGGGTCTTTCACGGGATTGGATTCGCATTCTTCCATACTTCCTCATTTACATTGGTAGCCAACATCAGCTCAAAGGCCCATCGGGGACAAAGCCTCAGTTATTTTGCTCTGGCCATGACGATCCCCGGTGCTTTAGCTCCCTCGATAGGGGTGCTCCTTATCAACCACTTTGGTTTCACTCTTCTCTTCTTGGTCTGCTTAGGTGTATCATTATGCGCGCTATTCATTACGAATCAATTGACAACGAGACAAATCGGTCAATCGGAGGATTCCTCCACGGAGGGTAGTTTCTTTCTCAATCGAAAGGCTATTCCGCCGTCCATCGTTAATTCGATCGCTCTCTTCATCTATGGAGCCTTAGCTGCCTTTTTCCCTCTTTATTCAATGCAGCATGGGGTGACCAATCCCGGTCTTTTCTTTACCACGATTGCCATTATCCTCCTTTTGGGTCGTTCTTTGGGCGGGAAAATCCTTGATCTGTATGACAGAGAAAAAGTGATCCTGCCCTGCCTTACTGCTTATATCATTTCTATGGCTGTTCTCGCTTTCTCTAAGACCCTTCCAATGTTTATTCTGGTGGCAGTGATCTGGGGGGTTGGGAATGCCTTTGTGATGCCTTCCTTAGTGGCTTATACTCTGGATCGAGTGGGGTCTTCCCCAGGTCCAGCCATGGGAACGTTCACGGCAATCTCGGATTTGGGAATCAGCTTGGGGGCCGTGATCATGGGCGTCGTCATCCATGTGGCTGGTTACCCGATCATGTTCCTTTGTTTGGCGTCCATTGGTTTCATCAATCTCAGTTTTTTTTATTTTTTCGTAAGAGGAAAAAACTGACTCATTCATTCTGTTAGTTTCTCATGGTAAGCTTTATAGGCGAGGCCCTTGGGGGATGGATTCGTTGGTTGGTTACTTCATGAGTACTTCCTAGAAGTACTCCCTTTTCACTTCTTCTGACCAGCTTCTACTTCAAAGAAATCTATCTTTTTTGATCATCTCGCATTCAGCCTTTTATCCAGGGGTGAGTAATTCTACGTTTTCCTAAAAGTTCTTGAGCTCTTCTTCAGTCCAGGGATGGGGGAACTCAATGTGGTGATATTTACCTGTCTTTCTGGCTTTTGCCCTTTCAAAATGTGTTACTCCCATGAGACTTTGGTGACTAACTTGCCCCCCTGGTTGCGGTACAGGTTATCATTCGCGCCAAAAAAACTTTCAAGAACCCTTACTTCTTCCCCTTTACCTTTTATGATCGAAGGCCTTTTTAGCGGAGTGCCCGAAATGAGCTATGACGATTTTAAGTGATATACGAATTCTCTAATTCGTTCGAAAAGCCTTTTCCCTCCCCTTTCATACACATCGTTATGACAGGCTCCCCGTACTCGATAGAAGAACTTGGGAGAGTTTGCCTTCTGAAAAAGTTCCTTTCCTTGTTTGAACGGAACGAGCTCATCCCTGTCTCCATGAATGATCAAGACTGGGGAACGGATCTTCGCCATTTTTACTGATGAATCGTAAATACCAGCAAATTTCTCATTCATCGGATGGCCAGGAGAAAGGTAAGATCTCACTGCGAAAAGGCTTGTAGGACAAGCGATCAGCACGGCTGCTCGGAGACTGAAGCGGGTGGATAATTCCACGACGATCGCTCCCCCCATGGACTCTCCGACAGATACAATTCGTGAGGCTGGAATAGTAAGTTTTTCCTGAAGATATTGAAGAGCCCCTTCTGCATCTTTGTAGGTTCCCTTCTCGGTCGGGTCTCCTTTACTTTTTCCGTACCCTCGGTAATCAAAGAGAAAGACAGAGAACCCCTCCCGGTAAAACCTTGCTGCTATGTCAACCCGGTGCGATATGTTCCCACCGTTGCCATGGGCAAACAAAACAGTCATCTTCCCCTTGGGGATCCACCACCCATAAAGGAGTACACCATCTTTGGCACGAAAATAAACCTCCTTATATTTAAGAGCGTAATCTTCAGGCCACACCCAAAGTTCACGCTCCGGGAAAAAGACATAGTTCCTCCAAAAATTGATACCCGTGACCGTTAGAGAATGCATTTACAGATCTATAATCTTCTATCCAAAGGCCAGATTTTCTTGTCCCTTGAAGGGAGGACAACGGTGGCATTTCCTGGCATAACTTCCTCACCTCGCTGGTTGATGGCAGAAGTATCAATATCAACACAGGGCTCTCCTTGTTCGTCCACGAACTTATTCACAACCTTCCCCTTAAACCAAAGGACATCCGAGAGATAAACAAACTTACGATATTCCGCCCGACATCGCTTGAGCCACCCATCATTACCCATCCAATGGGTTAGGAGTTGGATCTGCCAGCAATGTCTTTGGGTCCCAACGTCATAGGGATAGGGCAATCCCATGGCATTCGAGGCAGATTTGTTGTAATGGACAGCAAAGATGGGTTCAAGGGCGGAAGTCTGCGGGTCACGGAAAGCCCAGTTAGGTTTTTCCTTATATTTTTGCAAAGCGACGCTGTGGGCTTCCAACTTTACCGGAGATCCCCCTCCAATGAAAAAGGCTACCATGTCTGTTAGCCCCAAAGGGCCCTTCACTAAAGAAGGTAAGTCGTCTCCTTTTTGAACGTCTTCCCAGTACCTCGGATTCCCTCCCCGGATCTCCTCCCTGAGGATCTCTTGCTCAATCTTTTTCAGTTCTTTTTCTTTCCATGGATGGGGAAGTAAAATCGATTGATACTTTCCTTTTTCTCTCGCCTTTTTCCTTTCGGTCCTAATAACCCATAAAACCATCTTGCAAACAGTCTCTCCTCTCTGGTTAAAATAGAGGTTTTCGAAATAATCCACGACCATTAACTCGGCAAACCCGCTGGGTTTTGGCCCCTCAAACCCTGTGAATCTTTCCTCGGGGGTGATCTTATCTCCTGCCAAAACGGGCTTATAGAAAAAAAATTCACTCCCTGAATGAAATCCTGCTATCCCCCTCCACCCAAACTGGATTGCGCTGAGGACGCTCAGAACCCATGAGGGAGGTGCTGCAATCTCACCATAGCGGGTCTTTCTTGCATACTCGAGACTTCGCCATAACGGATTCGGATCGCCAATCCCATCTGCAAATTTTCTGATTGCTGTCCGTGTCGCTTCTTCGTTGAAAACGGCATCCTCCACACGAAGCTTCAAACCGATTTTGCTCCGCATCTCTTCTATCAATTCAGAAGTAAAAGTGCCCTCCGCCATTTTGGCCTTTTCCATTCAACCCATCTCCTTCCCTAACCTTTTATCCTGGAATACAAGCGGAATCCTTTCTAAGAAACAACATTATCTTTTTAGAGAATTGGTCCAAAAAGAACGTACCTATATTTTCCTCTCACGACCTCGCCAGTATTTCTCTCTTAACGCCGCCTTGTGTACCTTCCCGGCAGGATTTTTTGGAAGTTCATCCAAGAAATCAATCGATTTTGGCTTTTTAAAAGAAGATAGGAAATCCTTACAAAAATCAATAAGTTCCTGTTCCGTTGCTTTTAACCCCGGTTTCAAAACCACGATGGCTTTGACGGACTCCCCCCACTCTTCATCAGGAACCCCAATCACTGCCGCTTCGTGCACCGCTGGATGGCGGAAGATCACATCTTCGACTTCCTTGCTGGAGATATTCTCTCCTCCGCTGATGATCATGTCCTTCTTCCGATCCACAATATAGACGTAGCCATCACGGTCCACTTTTGCCATATCCCCTGTATGGAGCCATCCCTCCCTAAACGTCTCGGCAGTCTCTTCAGGCATTTTCCAGTAACCCATGGCGACATTGTCTCCCTTGGCAATGATCTCTCCCACTTCGCCATTATTCACATCCCGGCCCTGATCATCCACCACCCTCACTTCCACGTTGATCGAATCCCGGCCAACAGAGGGAAGTTTCTCAGCCATGGGTCCTTCCAAGGCATGCTCGCGGTTGGGTAAAGAAAGCATACTCCCACTGGCTTCCGTCGATCCGAGACCTGTGTAGAACCGGTGTTCCCCAAGTTTCTGCATAGCTTCCCGGACCTTGCTCAGTGCAATAGGAGCACCTGCATACATAATGGTTCGCAGACTGTCCAACTTGTACTTTCCGAGGCCTGGGTGTGAAATCAAGCGGATTAACGTGGTGGGGACTAAGTTCAAGAAGGTCACTTTCTCCTTTTCAATGAGGTTCAGAATCGTTTCCACGTCAAAGCTTTCAAGCAGAATCACCCGACCTCCGCGGTAAAAGTGTACCATCGTGGGCCATAAGCCCCCGATATGATAGAACGGCATGACCAGAAGTGTGATATCTTCAGGGACGATTGTATGCTCAAAAGAGAGCGTAATGGTGTTCGCAATGATATTCCGATGGGACGTCATCACTCCCTTCGGTTTCCCTGTGGCACCACTCGTATACATGATCATGACCATATCATTTTCGTTCAACGCGTCTTGCGTCTTCGGCTCATCTTCTGAGAATTTTTGGAGGAAGGATTCATAATCCTCGCTCCCTCCCTGGCGTCCCTTCCGGATACAGAGAGAATACTTAACCTGCGGTATGTCCTTTCTAATAGCATCAACACTTTTCTGAAACGCTTCCTGGTAGATCAAGACCGATGCGTCTGAATGATCGATAATGTAACTCATTTCCTCTGGGGAAAGTCGTGTGCTCACCGGAATGATGGTCAGCCCAACCTTTGCAATAGCAAAGTAGGCTTCTACAAACTCGTGGCAATTGTTTGCCATGACAGCTACTTTGCTTCCCTTTTCTAACCCAAACCGAATCAATCCGTTGGCAGCACGGTTCACTCTCTGATTTAGTTTCGCATAACTAAATTCCTTTTCTCCGTCAATCAGCCCTATCTTCTTCCCGTAGAGTTTTGCGTCTCTGCGCAAGATATCTCCCACTAACAACATCTGAGATAACCCTCCTTCACGAATGAGCATCTATTTATTCGTTTTTCTCGTCTTTTCCTTTTCCCTCAACTCCTTCCGCCTGATCTTACCGTCCGGGGTTTTGGGTAATTCATCCAAGAATTCAATTTCTCTTGGATATTCATGTTTGCTCAAATTCGCTTTCACAAACTCCTGGATCTCTTCCCTTAATTGTTCGGAAGGATTCCGGTTTACTTTAATGAACGCTTTTACCACCTCTCCTCGCTCCTTATCAGGACTTCCAACCACGGCCACTTCAACCACCGCGGGATGTTTCTTGAGCGCTCCCTCAATCTCGATGGGGCCAATCGTATAACCCGATGATATAATGACATCATCCGCTCTGCACCGGTACCAGAAGTACCCCTCTTCGTCTTGATAAGCCATATCCCCCACCCGGGTCCACTTGCTGCCGTTCCATAGGGCGATTTGCCCCTCCCTGCCCGGAGGCAATTCATTCCCATTTTCATCAAGAATGGCCACCTTGTGGCCGCCGATGGCCGGCTTTCCGAGGCTCCCGGGTTTTACTCTCCAGTCCTCAAATCCTGCATAATCAGAACAAATCGGACCCACTTCCGTTGTCCCATACATGCAGTGGGGGGTGATTCCAAGTTTTTCCTGGAAATACTGGATAACCTCCATCGGCATGGCTTCCCCTGTATAGGTCATCCTTTTAATCTTCAGCCTGTAATTTTCAATCTTTCCCGAGTTCATGATCAATCGATAGTGGGAGGAGATCGCCGACATATTTGTAATCTCAAATTCTTCAAGCGCTTCGAGAAGAATCTCGGCATCAAATTTGCCTGAATAGGCACCGATCGCTCGACCAAAGATGAGCGGGCTCATCGTCCCGAACCAGATCCCATGACCCCAGGCGGGTGATGAAGGACAAAAGAAGTTGTCGTCAGGCTGAAGCCCAACCTGGAACTTTATCTGGGGGGCCGATACCGTTAAGGCCTCATGACGGTACATGACCTGTTTGGGCGCACCCGTCGTACCGCTCGAGAACTGTATCATTGCTAAGGTGTCACCCGAAGTATCCGAGTCATAGGTTTCCTTCTCGCCTCTTAACTCGTTGCGTAGTTGTCCCGCCTCAACCAATTGCAACTTAGAAACGAATTTCTTATCAATCAGGCTCTCCATGTTCTTGCTCGCAACGATCGCCTTCGCATCGGAATTTTCGATGCGAAACGAAATGGCTTCTGGTCCAAAAAGTGGGGAGCAAGGTACAACGACGGCCCCTCTTTTAAGCGTACCAAACATGCTAACGTAGTATTCCAGGGAAGGAGGTAGCAGCAAGACGATACGATCCCCCTTGCGAATGCCAAGCCTTTCAAGGAGATTCGCAAATTGGGAGACCAGCCTATCAAATTCTCGAAACGTATAGACTTCCTTATGCCGGTCATCAAATTTTATTCGAATGGCAACCTCCTCTGAAGCGTGCCGGCTAACGCATTCATGGGCAATGTTAAACCTCTCCCTATTACCATCAAACACCTCCCACCTTTCGCTCCATTTGAAATTCTTTCTCGCCTCCTCGTATGTTCGATATTCTAAACGCATTGTTGTCACCCCTGGATGTATGGATTCTGCAAAGAGGGACTAAGTATTCACTCCGTGTAAAAAACTGGTTATTGATATATCTTTACGAATTTCTTCAGAATTAAATCAATCCTTCAGATATTTTCCGCCATAGATCGCTAAGATACAACTCCTCTTTTTGTCGGATGTCATCCAACCCGACCAATTGATGAAAATGCGAGAAGTGTATCATACGATCCATGAAGAATTTCGTTGTCCCTCTTTCTTTAAGTTCCTTCATGAGATCTGTCACTGCCCTTGCGATGCAATAGGTTGATGAGATTGGAAACACGACGACATTGTACCCAATGGATTCCAATTCCTTGGCTGTGAGAAGGGGGCTCTTCCCACCTTCTACATTGTTTGCAAGGGTCGGAGCATTGATCTCACGATTGATCCTTTTCATATCCTCGATCGTTTGCGGGGCCTCGATAAAGATCAAATCCGCACCCGTTTCTCTGTACAGATTCCCTCGGTGAATCGCCTCATCAATACCCTTCACAGCCAGAGCATCGGTGCGAGCCATGATGACAAAATCAGGATCAGTCCGAGCATCCAGGGCAGCCTTAATTTTGGCCACCATCTCCTCAGCATGAATGACCTGTTTCCCTTCCATATGCCCACACCTTTTCGGAAAAACCTGATCCTCAATGAACATGCCTGCAACTCCTGCACGTTCCATCTCCTTCACTGTACGAATCACATTGGTCACATTTCCATACCCTGTGTCCCCATCGGTAAACACAGGTATGTCCACTGCACCACAAATTCTCCGCGTATATTCGACCATCTCGGTCATGGTGAGAAGGGAAACATCTGGTTTCCCCAAGAGAGTTGCAGTGGCGGGATATCCTCCCAATGTCACAGCCTGAAATCCCGCTCGCTCAATAATCCGTGCCACTAAAGAATCATGGGCACCTGGCATGACAAGAATTTCAGGAGCCAAAATAAGTTCTTTAAGCCGTGTGGTCTTACGCATGGATCCTCCAGTTTTCCAGTTTGCCCATCCTCCTCACGGGTGGGGTTCACCTTGGACCCTTGCGATCTTGACTCCCTCTGCTCCCATGTCAGAAAGCAGAAACATCTTAAGAAAAGCTGCAAGGGCCCTGCTGAAATCCAGAATCTTTAAACCCTCCAAGCCCTGAGTCCTGCTACTCTCCTCTGCAGGATACAGGCTGTCCGGAGGCAGACTCCCCTATCCCTATCAGAATCCTCTACCCTCGGACAACCATGTCAATACATCTATCATTTAAGCCCAAATAGTTTTCTGGGTTGAGTAGACGTCGGATTTCTTCATTGGTGAAGTGATCGCAAAAGGGCGAATATTCCATGATATATTTGTCAAATGGAATGCCTCTCTCAATGGCCTCCATGGCTGCCTGATGCACAACTGCGTGGGCCGACTGCTTCTTCCCCGTTTTTTTTGAGAGGCCAAGCATCAACGCCTCGGCCATGATCATACCATTGGACAGGTTCAAATTCCTTCTCATCGTTTCCTTTTTTACCACGAGGTTCTCCAGGAGGTATTTGGAAGCATTCAATACGGCACCCGTGAGGACACAGGATTCCGGAATGACAAGATCTTGGGTATTGAACCCGACGCTGTCATGCGATTCCCGCATATGTGTCTCGGCGAAGGCCGAAGCATTCGCCCGAATTTTCTTGCACCATGCCAGAATGCCCTCACACAGAAAGGGATTGCGCTTTTGTGGCATGGTGCTCGACCCGATCTGACTCTCTGTATCAAAAGGCTCTTCCAATTCTCCGATCTCACTCCGCTGCTGAACAAAAATATCTTCGCAAATTTTCTCAAACGTAACAGCTAAAAGGGAAAGGAGATTCATAAATTCCATCCATCGCTCCAAATGGCGCCTGAATGATATCCGGTTTGACTGAAGACCCAGACGGTCTAACACTTCTTGTTCCAACTTTAAACAGTTCTCTCCGGCAATCAAATAATGAGAGGCGTAATTTCCCATGGCCCCTTTTATCGTACCCATCAGGACCCTCTTCCTGGCTTCCTGAAAACGTTCTATCTGTTTTAAGACCGCATTAGACCAAATCGCCGCCACAAAACCAAAGGTTGTCGGGAGGGCTTGTTGCCCATGGGACCTATCGGCCATGAGCGTGCGCCTGTGGAGATCCGCCAGACGATTGAGCTGTGATCGGATTGTAGCAAGATCCCTTTCGAAAATATCCATAGTTTTTCCTAAACGATACGCCAGCGTGTTTTCGGTTAATTCTGGACTACTCAAGCCGTAGTGTACATATTCACCAGCTTCATGCCCGCATGCCTCGGCCAGGGCGCGAATGGTAGCGACAAGAGGATGCTTGGTTTTCCGATAGATTTCAATAATCCTTTCGAATTTGACCTTTTTTAAGGTTGCCTTTGCTTTAATCTCCTTTGCTACTTCCTTAGGGATGATTCCCAATTCTCCCTGGACCTCAGCCAAGATTCCTTCAAAAAAGAGCCAGCTTTCGACAATTGATCTCTCATCAAAGATTTCTCTGATTTCAGGCGCCGCGAAGTCTGCCTTGTAAAGTTCAGTCTCCATTATGTGAATAGCCATCCCAGCCACCTCGCTTCCCGACGATAACATTTCCGCCAGGCGGATAACATTTATCTAACGCCCTAGGAATCACTGATTATATGCCCGCAGGTCCTTACCCTTGTATGCCTTCTCTCATTATCAATCATATTCGTCACGTCCTCCCTTTCAAATTCTGCTTGCTGGAGGTGTCACTCTTTTACCCAGGGCTTGTCCTTGAGAGGAAATCCGCAGGACACCGAGGAAAGGGGACAGTCATTACAGTTGGAGAGGCGTACTTGAGGTAATCTTGCTCCCTTAGAATCTTCGACCTCCTGAATCGCTTTGGTGACTTGCTCTTTATCTCCTTTTATGACCAAGGTAACGGCTCCCTCAGCTCCTCCTAATCCTCCCCCCGAAATGGGGATCGCACTGGCACCACTTAAGATCTCAATCGCCCGTAACTCCGTAACCACAATGCCCTCGCACGGAAGCAACCCACAAGGCATCCCCATGGAATAATCATACTCAAACCTCTTGGCTTCCTTGGCAACCTCCTTGATGGAAAAGGGAATCAACTTCTCCAGTCCTGTCGGAAAGATGACATGAAACCCTTTTTGACGCTGAGCAGCCATCACCAATGCAGCGGTTCCACCCTCCGCCAGATTTCCCCAAAGCACTCCTACCTTCCCTTCTATGTCCAAAGCATTCACTCCTTTAACGTAAACGTCATCCGGTCCCATCTCTTCTAAAAGAGCACCGAGCGGTTCTTGGTGAGAAAATTCTCCTTTCCTAAACACCCAACAATGTGGGAAAGTTTTCGGGTTAGGTCTTGCAGCGTTAAAGGTATTCTCTTCAACATTGGCAGCGGGTGCATGCCTTCCGAGCATTGCACCCATCTCAACACAAGTCCCTTTCGGAGCAATGAGTCCGCAAACCCAGACATTCGTAGGCGGTTTACGTCCGGTGATCTCCTCAAATAGGAAATAACTGCTGCTGCTGGGGTGCAGAATGACCAGCCCTTTTCTCAGGGCCTTCTCAAAAACTGGCATTCTCATGATGGCTTTAGAAATGAGTTTCTTCGATTCAGGCGGAATAAGCGATACTTGTGCTAACATACCTGTCTCCTTTTCTCCCACCCTCCCCTATCCCAAAAGGCTTCAAAACCCCGTCTCTGAATCTTCCGCCTCAAGAGAGTGGCGACAGGAGCTTCTTCATAATTCGAAGAGCCTTCTTGGGTTCAGTTTGAGCCAGGAGTCCCATGGCATAAAGAGAATACATGCGATCCAGATAGAGCTGGGCCTCCTTCGGTTTAAGCACATGAGGGGAATCATTCCGATACAAAATTTTCTGAAGAATTTTGGCTGGCTCCTTCGCAAAAACCAACGGGCCTCCTGTCCCTATAATATGTTTCACCTCAGAAAGGTCTTTACCGTCCTGGATTAAGACTTCCCCAAACGGGCCTGCCATCATTTTGATCTTTCCGCAATGGCGTTCCCCAGCGATATCGACTGCAACCCCCGCCAAAATATGATCCATTTGGAACTCAAGGTCATTCTCTGGAAGCTTTGATAAGGACGTGAATCGTGATTTGATCTCTTCATGCATCTCCTCAGCTAAATTTCCTGCCATTTTTGCATACTCGAGCAAGGTATCGATGTTGTGCCTTACTCCGAGATCCGCTTCGACCGTCCTTTTTTCATACGGCTCAGGTAACCCTTTGCTCATCACGCCAGAGTGGGTCGGGTATCCTTTGGCAATAGAGTGCACATCGGTTGTCGCGCCGCCGACATCGACAACGAGAAGTTCTCCAAGGCCTTCTTCTCCGTCGACTCCTCCCGCCAGAAGCTTGGCAGCGGTCATGACCGCAGTGGGAGTGGGCATGATCACCTCGTTGATGAGCTCCTTTGCCTTATCTATTCCCTTCGCTTTCGTAATATGGGAGATAAAGATCTGTCGAATGACCTCTCTGCAGGAGTCAACGTTTAGAGTTCCGATGTCGGGCATGACATTCTGAGCAAAAGTGATCATTCTGCCAGAGGAGCTAAAGAGACTGGTTATTTCATCCTGGGCATCTTTATTCCCGGCAACCACGACGGGTGCCTTGCAGGAAGCATGAACCAGCCTCTCTGCATTGTGGAGGATCACCTTCTTATTTCCTCCATCTGTTCCCCCAGCCAGAAGGATAATATCGGGTGAAATCTCCTCAATCTCAGCCAGATCTAGCAGCGTAAGCTCGTATGAAAAACTGCGAACGACTTTTGCCCCCGCTCCCAATGCTGCCCTGACTCCTGCTTCACAGGACAGAGAAGGAACTAGTCCGACTGAAATCATCCTTAGACCGCCAGCGGCACTGCTACACGCCACCATGTCCTCTTTCGGAAGATTCTTGAAACCAATCCCTTCCTGAGCCTGACCAAGTACTTGTTTAAGCCCCACGGTAATATCCTTGTCAACGGTGGAGGGGGCCTGATATCGTTGAACAATTTCTTCTTTATTCAGGTCCACGACAACTAATTTTGTAAATGTGCTTCCAAAATCTATGAGCAGTCTAAGATTTCTCTCGTCCAAGGCTTCCAACCTTCTCTTTCCAGGATTATCTGCAAGTCCGCTGCACCATTCATGACCATTCGACTTTCATCCCTGCATTCTTCCCCTCGCTCGCAAGTCTGATCTCAAATCCTCAATGGCCTTATCTAAATCTATTTCTGGAGGGTAGACCCGATCAAACCCGAGAGCCTTAAACCGGGTCTCCGCTTCGTTCCAATCATGCCTTCCCACCATAAGGTACCCTCCCAGGTAAAGGAGGACATCTTGTAGCCCAGCCTCTACGCAAGCCTCCTTGAAGCCGGTCAGATCAATCTCAGCCATTCCATAAAGAGAACTCATCAGAATGGCATCGGCATCTGTTTCCTTGGCGACGTGGATGAATTCCTCTGGAGGCGTCAACCCACCGAGTTCGACTACTTTGAATCCATTATCCCTTAAAACACGAGAGAGTAACCTCGTTCCAATAGAGTGTGAATCTTCACCTACTGTTCCTGTGATGATGGTTGGGACCTTTTTCATGATATCACCCCTTTCCCTTCGTGTGTCACAAATACATCCGCCTTTGAAACTTAAAGCAGACGGGCTTTGCTAAAGGACCAGAATTCTTCTACCACGGTATGGTAATCTAATTTCTTCCCTCGGGTTCTTTCCCGTTCCTCGATCTTTTCCCGGTTGTATTCCTTCGCCTCTTTGGGTAAGGGTAGATTCCCCAAATCCAGATAGCGGCACGCTCCCCTGACGTCCCGAACACCCAAAACTTTTCCTTGAGTGTGCTTGTTTGACGATAAGGGGGTGTCCATGAAACCCAAGTCGAATGCCTTCTGAAGACCCACCGCAATGTCACCATCCCCTACTTCCAGTACTTTGTCCAAGAGGGCCCTTATCTCCATCTCGGCGATTCTCTCCTCAACCATGCTTTCTTGCAACTGGAAGCTTATTTTTTGCTGTCTTACGACATTAAAAATCCAATTGGCTGATTTGTAACTGATGGCATGTGCTTCTTTTACCGGGATGCCTGCCCCTTCATCAATCGTTCTCAGATAGACACCTTCAGCTTCTGTCATAGCGGCCACCATCGCACTATAATTCAGGAAGCCAAAGGACCAACCCATATCTTGAGGATAAGGGAAGATCGGGACCTGAGCCGTAAAAAGTGCTGGCGTTTTTGCATCTTTATATCCAAACCGGTCCAGATACTCCCTGGTTAATCTCCTCGTTAACCTGGCCCACGCAATATCTTGACCCATATGGCCTAACATATTTGACCACGGGATAATGCTCTTTACCCCCTGCCGTGCAGCAAGAAGGGCCACGGCCACCACCCCGACAATAGAGACGCTTAGCGGAAAAACCCCGTTCGGAAGCATTCCATCAATGTCAAGGGTGATGATGGCGCCTCGCTCAGCGTAATAACCCATGAGCCTGAATATGTATTGGCTATTTCTGATGATCTGCTCCAACGTGTTATCCTTTTCATAACACCCGAAGTTAATCATGGGGTCCTGCAGCCCTCCAGTCATGCCAGCAGCAAATGCAATCTCTCCCATGAGTCGTGTGTCCAGGTTCGTCATCCTCTGATTCAATGCAGCCTCTGAGTTTTCCACGACCTTCCTCGTGTTCTTGACACCATGGATCACGGTTGGAAATCCATTCAATTTTGGTTTGCCTGATTTGATACTCTCTTCGAGCCCCTGCTTGGCCTTATCAAATTTTAAACGACGGCAATAGCTATCAGGGGTCACAGGGATCAGAGGCAACCCAGATTCATAAAGCGTCTTGTTCAATTCAATCTCTTGTTCCAAGATGGGAGTCCCAGCACGGGGAAAGACGACGGTCCTCCCTTCTTGACGAATCTGATCAGCCACCTTCATGAAGTTCTTATGATCCGGAAGTCTCCTATGGTACTCAATGGCTTCTTCCAGATCCACTTCCTTCCCGGTGGGCCACATGGAAAGCACCGTTTGTCTTTCTTTTAAGAACTCTCCCTCGTCGATTTTTTTGTCTTGGACTTTACCCGCCATTTTCTTGCCTCCCCAGAATCGTTCTCGCAGACAAGTGGACTTAAAACACCTACTCGGTTTGGATGTTTAGTCGTTAATGATTTCTGCCTCTCAAATCAGTCAAAGAATTTAATCCGACAACAGTGAGTGAACAAGGAATCTTATATCCTGAAGTTCTTCTATTTGTTTCAGCAAATTTAGGGCCTGCAAAGCCTTTTCTTCTGGCAACACGAGGCCAGCGCAGGCAGCAAATTTTTCGTCAAGCTCTGCTTCGCTGAGTGGCCTTTCCGGCCCCCCCTTGTAAGGGCCGGAATCCTTCTTCAATATCCTGCCATCCCTCAGTTTTACCTCTATCAGGCTCAAAATTTTCTTATAACCCTTAGCCTCAATCTCCGGATCAAGAAAAGTTTTTACTCGCTTCATCATCTGCTGCACTTCAGCACTTCTGACAAATTCATCGTTGAAATCCTTCAGACCAGCCTGGCGCCGCAAGAGGATACAGGTCAAGCAGAATTGGAGACTAAATTTTCCCTCCAAACCGCTTTGGGGAAGATCATAAAGTATATTCACAACATTAGTTCCGGCATAGACATGAATCTCGGAAACATCTTCAGGTCTCAGATCGTATTCTTTTGCCAAATCGAGCAGAGCGTTCATCGAAGGATGGGATAGGACAACGCTGGGATAAGGCTTAATCGATACACCCGGTTCGACAATCGTGTATGGGTTCCCGAGCTTCCCAGATATTTTATGCGGATCAAAACCATCATCCAGGACCTTAGCATATCCCCATAAAGGGTTCTCCAAAATATGGGGATCGGAACCGGTGAAGCTGCTTCCCATAATTTTAAAGTATCCCTGAGGATTCTCCAAAATATGAGGATGGGATGTGAAACCTAATTGGGCGAGGCGCGCCGCTACCACACCGTTTTCCGCTGCTCGTCCAGCATGAAGGGGTTTGGTCATCGTTCCAAAGTTGGCACGGATTCCAGCGCTCATACTTGCTACAATCCCCAAGGCATTCCGCATCTTTTGCTCTGAAAGCCCAAGAACCTTACCGGCAGCAGCTGTTGCACCAAAAGCACCAATGGTTCCTGTCGTATGATACCCCCTCAAGTAGTGGATAGGGTGAATCGCCTCGGCAATTTTGCATTCCACTTCGAAGCCTAATAAAAAGGCGGTCAAGAAATCTTTCCCACTTATCCCCAGTGCTTCCCCAAGGGCAAACGTGGCGGATAGCACAGGAGTAGTAGGATGCGTCAGTAGTCCATAAATATGCTCGGGAGAAGCGGAGAGTTGAGTATCATCGAAGTCGTGAGCATGGCCGCTCGTCCCATTGGCCAGGGCAGCAGTTGCGGCCGGAAGCCTTAGCTCGGAGCCTAACACGGCCGATTCGGGCTTTCCACCAACATCCTTTAAATACTCCCGCATGATGACACTTGCTTGATCGGTAGAGCCGGCCAAAATGACCCCGGTTCCATCGACCAGGCAGCGCTTAGCAAGTCTTACGGATTCCCGCGACAAATCCTCGTAGGTGGTCCCGGAAATAAATCCGGCAATTTCCTGAGTCAAGCCATCCGCTTTTTCAATTTTCCCCCCCATAGGGTGACCCTTCTTCAAAAAAAATTATTTATCCAACGCCTTATAAAAATCTTGTTTCAAATGGGCTGCTTTCTGCACCCCTTTGTCTCTCCTTTCTTTGAAGAAATTCAATTCATCAGGTTCGAAGGTTATGTTCGTTTGAAAGCTATGCATGGCGTAGGCGGGCGCAAATTCACTCGTGATGCCCATCATATCATAAACCATGTGCCGTTTTACCTTGCCAAAACGTATGCCATCTCTAGGATACTGCGCCAGGGCTCTCGCAAATTCCTCCACTTCGCTATCGAGTTGATCTAAAGGGACGACTCTATTTATCAAACCAATCTCATAGGCTTTTTTCGCATCTATCATTTTACCCGTAATACAAAGGTCGAGTGCGCGTGTTAAGCCAACTCTCAATATGAGCATGGGTGATAAGGTAGTACCCGCAAACCCCATCCTCTCTTCAACATGACCGAATTTGCAATCTTCAGAGGCTATAATGAAATCACAATGTTGGACTAAAGTGAGACCTCCTCCAATGCAATACCCATGCACTTGGGCGATCGTTAACTTGGGGCATAGTAATACGTGGTTATAAACTTCATAGAACATGAATCTATCTTTTTGCAGTCTCACCCTCTGGCTCGGTTTAACGCGCATTTTTTCCCCAGGTTTTGGCTCCTTCATACCATACATAAACCCAACCTCACTTAAGTCATACCCTGAAGCAAAGCAGCGGCCAGACCCTTTCAAAATGATTACTTTTACCTCATCGTCTTCCTCAGCTTCGGTCATACCGGCAATGAGATCATGTTGCAAAGCAAGTGAAAGGGCATTCATTTTTTCTGGCCTGTTTAATATGATTCGAACGACATAACCATCTTTCTCATAAATAATATTTTGATATCCCATGAGGTCCTCCTTTTCAAAGGAAAATTTTTCTAGGTTATTTAAAGACGTCCCTTTGTAATAAGTCCGCAAATTCTTCATCTGACATCCTAAGAAATTCTTTACAGATCGATTCCGTATGTTCCCCAAGACACGGACTGGGCATTCGCGCCCTGGCAGGTGTCTTTGATAAATCAAAACTTTGCCCTAGGTGCGTAAAGGGGCCCATCTCAGGATGTTTCAGCTCCCAGAAATAGTTGCGATGCCTCAACTGCGGATCGTGGTAGATATCCGCTCCATTTTTGACGACGCCTGCCGGCACCCCGACAGATTGCAACCTGATCATAACCTCCTCTGGAGGGAAATGAACTGTCCATTCACTGACGATTCTGTCCAGTTCGTCACGATTCTTGATGCGATCTGACGAGGTCTGAAATCTTGGATCCCCAACAAGCCCTGGCTTACCAATAATCACGCAAAAAGACTTCCACTCTTCGTCGTTCAATACGGCTATGGCACACCAACGATCTTCACCCTGACACCGATACACTCCGTGAGGGGCAGCAGAAGGGGAAGCGTTCCCGATTCTTTCCGGCTTCCTACCATTCGATACATAGTCTAAAACAGATGGCAGAAGGAAATAGATCGTCGTTTCGAAATGGGAGATGTCCAAAAACATTCCCTTTCCTGTCTTATTCCGATGGTCAAGGGCTGCAATTAAAGCAGCAGAAGCAAACCGCGGACCGATATAGTCCGTGTAGGCGGAAATCCCCACAGGCAAGGGGGACCCATTAGGCCAGCCTATGAAATTTGGCAAACCTGCAATCGCCGCCAAGACCATCCCAAAGGCGGGTTGATGAACATAGGGCCCATACGTCCCAAACCCACTTTGGCGTACCATGATGATATCGGGCTTCACCTGCTTCAGTTGCTCATATCCCAAACCCCATTTTTCCATTACCCCTGGAGTGAAATTTTCCAGTACGACATCGGCTTGAGCTATCAATCTTTTTGCCAAATCAATAGCTCCGAGATTTTCCATATTGAGGGACATGCTGAGTATGTTTGCGTTGAAATGATTAAAATAGCCGCTCCTGTTTAGGCCGGGCTTTCCATCCTTGATCGGCAACAGGCTCCTTGCCAAGTCCGGCCTCGTGCGGGTTTCGATACGAATGACCATTGCACCGTAATCCGCAAAATACCTCATGGTGATAGGACCGACGACAGCCCAAGCAAAAGAGACAATTTTTACACCATCAAAGGGGTTCCTTTGGTCGCCCTTCGCCATTCTCTTCTTCCTCGTTCTGAAACTAGATGATGCCACCCTCCTTCAGGAGTGCCATTTCTTGCAGTGTGAACCCAAGTTCTCCGTATACTTCCACGTTATGCTCGCCGATGAGCGGGGCCCGAAAAAATGAAGGGGAGTTCTTTTCGGAGGCTTTAGCGAATCCCCTGGGATAGGTAAGACGAGCTCCCAGTTCAGGATGATCTATCTCTATCCAAAAATTTCTTTCTTGAAGTTGGGGGTCTTTTAACAAATCCTCAGGGTCATAGAAAGGACATACCGACATCCGTCTCTCGACCGCTCCCTCCCACAGCTCCATTTTTGTATGGGCCAAAAAAAATTTCTCTACAGGAGCTGAAATCTCATCGATCTCTTGCTGCGTCCTGTCAGCCATGTCCCAGTTTTCCCACTCGATCCCTTTTAGGTGTTCATTCGCCATTCCTTCGCTGTCCATCCATCTTACAAGTTCCCGGCAAGTTTTTGCACCCGTCGCTCCCCCTAACATAACAAAAAAGATATAACCATCTTTGCACAGCCATATCTGGCGTTGGACAGCCCCAGGACTTAATCCCTGTCGATAGGGACCTGACCGAGTTAATATTTTCCCTTCAAGTTCCCAAAAAGGTATCGTATTTGCTAGGTATAAGGCAGTGCTTTGTTGAAGAGAGACATCAACATGCTGCCCTACTCCTGTCATCTCTCTAAAATAGTAGGCTATCAATGAGCCCACTGCAGCATCTGCACCCCCGTGGAGGTATGACTGCGGTAAACTGATATTCACCGGTGGGCCACTAGGATCGCCCGTTTGGTATAAGACGCCAGACATGGCCATTGTGACAATGTCAGGGGCCTTATAGTTTTTGTAGGGTCCTGTCTGACCAAAGGGGGTGATAGACGTAAGGATGATCCCAGGGTTTATCGCACTGAGTTCACCATAACCAAGCCCTATTTCGTCCAAATACCCGGGCGTGTACGATTCTATAACAAAGTCAGAATCCTCAACCAATCTTTTGAATATTTCTTTGCCATCAAGGGCTTCAATATTTAATGTAATGCCTCTCTTGTTGTTATTGTAACAAAACCAATAGAGGCTTTTCTCCGGATCGGGGATGTCGTGGTGAAAGGGTCCGATGTTCCGTGAAGGGCTCCCTCCAGGTAATTCTATCTTAATCGTATCTGCCCCTAAGTCAGCGAGTATTTTCCCACACAGGAACCCCTTTTCATCTGTTAAATCTAACACCCGAAAATCCGAAAGGAGACCTTGCCCCATGATTTCTCCATCCTTTGAGCCATCCTTCGATTTCTGTCTTCTGAGCTTTGAGGGTTGCATCCTATGTAGGCCAATAAAGCTTTTTTGCCTCTTTCGCGAGTTCGGGTCTAAAATCTGGGTGTGCAATTCCAATGAGTTCTTCGGCTCTCCGTCGCAAAGACTTCCCTCTCAGGGAGGCGATCCCGTATTCTGTTACGATCATGTCAGCACAATTGCGCGGAACGGTGATGGCTGTCCCGGGAGGCAGGGTCGCTACGATCCTTGAGACACTGCCATTCACAGCTGTTGAAGGCAACACGATGATAGAACGACCTCCTTTTGAAAGAAGCGCGCCAAGTGCAAATGCTGTTTGACCGCCTGAAGAGCCAAACATGCGAGCCCCTATATTCTCCGATGCAATTTGCCCGGTCAGGTCCACACTCAACGCATTATTGATTGCCACCATATTCTCGTGTGCTGAAATTGTTCTGATATCCCAGAGATAACCTACATCAACCAACCAAAAAATAGGATTACCATTCACCCAATCCATGTCCTCTTTGCTAGCACCACCTATTGAACTCACCACTACTTTGCCGGTATGAATGGTTTTATATTTACCAGTAATAATACCCTCTCGAACCAAGGGTATCACACCTGGAGGTGTCGTCTCGGAATGGTATCCAATGTCACACTTACCATCGAATAGTCCCAGTTCCACTAATGGTTCGGTCGTTCTCCCCACCCCAATTTGAATCGTATCCCCATCTCGAATGAGGTTGGATAAATATTCGGCAATTTGCCTTAAATAAGTTGCATGGACTTTACTCGTCTTCCCAGCAAGGCTTCCCTTCTTCCCGACACCCGTGCGTGTAGATTCATGTTTTACAAAATAGTCTATTTCCGAGACATGAACGTAATTATCGCCATAGGTCCTTATGAGATTCTCATTCACCTCTGCGATAACGACTTTCCCTTTCTTAATATGTTGTCTCTTATTCCATAGAGAGGCGCCAAAGCTGCAGAATCCTTTTTCATCTGGTGAGGATATTTCTGTAATCACTACATCTGATTCTCTCTGTGTCCCTTCACTCCGGCAAAGAATGTCAGTGATTTCAAGGTCGCACCTTTTCTCGTCCAATATCTTTTGTGAGATAGCCGTTGGGTGATAGATCGTTAAATCAAAAGAGCCTTCCCACCCTGAGTCATACCAACCAAAATCAAATTCTGGAAAAGGCACGAGAATCTTCACATGATGGAGTTCTTCTTTTCTAGCAGCAATCGCTTTCCCTACAGTATGAGCTTCTCTGCCTAAAGTGAAAGAGACAGTGTCCCCTGATTTGATCAACCGGGCTGCTTCTTCTGCTGAAATTAGTTTTCTATGATATTCTACTCGCCAATCCTTCATGATGACCAACCTCCTCAAACCTCAAGTCACTCTTCTTAGAAAGCTAAAATAGATTCGAGAGGTTTCCCTTTCATCTAGCTTTTTCCCTTCTTCTTCAGGTCGTTTTTCAAATCTTCTAAAACGACTTTCAAATTTATGTTCGGGGGGTAAACCCTATCAAATCCCATCTTTTTGAACTTCCGCTCGTCATCCTCAAAATTGTGTTTGCCCACGGCCAGATTTCCACCTAAATAAAGGAGGACCTCCCCCAGACCCGCTTCTACACACTTCTCCTTGAAACCTGCTAGGTCGAACTCGGCCATACCGTAGAGGGAACTAATCATGATGGCATCTGCGGCCGTTTCCTGTGCCGCCGTAATGAATTCCTCCGCCGGTGTAAGGGCATTCAATTCCGTTACCTTATACCCTTCCTCCCTCAAGACCCTTGATAGGATCTTGATCCCGATCACATGTGAATCGTGCCCGACGGTCCCTGTGACGATATTAATCATTGGGATCCTCCTCAAAAGACGATGCTATCTAAGGACCCAGAGGAGTCTCACTTCCTATGATTTGCCCCTGACTCAAGGCCCAAAAATCTTCAATAACCACTTGGTAATTCATCTTCCGGTGCTCTGCTAATTCTCTTTCCCTTACCTTCTCCTGATGAAATGTCTTGGCCTCTTTTGGAATAGGCAAATTGCCAAAGTCAAGATAGCGCACAGCGCCTTGTTTATCTCTAATCCCAAGAACTTGACTTTTCACATGGATATTGCCGGACATGGGAGAGTCGACGATCCCCCTCTCCACCGCTTTGATGAAACCGACCACAACGTCTCCGTTGCCAAGTTCCAAGACCTTGCTGAGGATCGCCGTTACTTCCATTTCAGCAATCTTCTCTTCCAATTCTAATTGTTCATCTTTCAACTTTATGCCCTGTTTTCTCACCACATTCAGCATCCAGTTGGCTGCCCGATAGCTGACGGTATGCGTTTCCTTGCTGGGAATGCCGGCTGCCTCGTCAATGGTCTTGACCGTCACTGTCGCAGCCTCCGCTAACGCGGCAACCATCGCGGTATAGGTCAGGTAGCTGAACGAATACGCCATATCCTGTGGGCACGGAAAGATCGGACTCTGAGCAACAAATAAGCCGGGAACAACGACGTCTTCATAACCCAGCTTGTCCAGATATTCATTCACTAATCTCCGTGTCAATCTTGCACCGGCGATATCCTGGAACAGGTTCCCTTCAAATTGAAACGACGGGACGATGCTCTTAACCCCTTGTTCAGCAGCAATCAGAGACGCGCCGACGAGAGCGGCAATGCTGACACTGCTCGGGAAAGGCCCGTGGGACAGCCACGAATCGAGATCAACGGTGATCA
>SMTZ1_10000194_pt1 | contig 51851 bp, 38 predicted proteins | sample DeeMarSWOR136_30_FD_25667 | JGI IMG/M metagenome (IMG submission 25667) | reverse complement strand
TCTTAAATAAAGAATAGGCAAACTCCATAAAGCAAAATTTACCCCTTCCTTTTTAGCGAGAAATATCAAAAAACCAAGCTCATTGAGAGGCGTAATGAATATACTTGCCAAGCTAAATAAAAGCCACTTAGTCTCAAACAACGAAAATAACAAACCTATAATTAACAGTAAGGGAAAAAGAATAGATAAGTAGCCATTTTTTTTGTGATGCGTTTTAGATACAATTAGAGATGGTTTTCTAAGATACAAATTAACAAGGGGTTTGGCGCAATTATATTGCTGTCTTAAATATTCCATTACCGAAACGCGAAAGCAATGGCCAACCCCATTGTCTTTATCCCATAAAAGTTTATTTTTTCTACTAAGATTGTATGAAAATTCGAAGTCCTCAGAGCCGGCATACCTCAAGTGAACAGGAAATCCACCTACACTAAGGAATGCATCTTTCCGGCAAGCAAGATTACAGGAATCTAAAGATTCAATAAATTGAGGTATTTTTCTTGTCCGATATTTAAGCTCAAGAAAGGCAAATTTTTCTATTTTGGAGTTACCGGCACTAAAAGAATACCCACTGCCCACTGCAACAACAGAATTTTCGCAAAGCCTATTAACCATCTTCTCAATCCAGTCCTTTCCTGCTATGCAATCTGCATCGATAAACAATAATATTGAGCCCTTTGAGTGAATAGCCCCGATATTTCTTGCTTTGCCCGGTCCGCTTCTTTTGTTTATCCTAATAATCTTGCAAAGAAATTTTCTATAAACCTCTTCACAACCATCATTTGAACAATCGTCTACTACAATTACCTCGAAATTCCGATAAAAAGAACTGAATATTGAATCTAAACATCTCTGCAATGTTGCTTTAGCATTATAAACGGGAATGATTACAGATACTTTTGGATGAACTTCGGTTAAAACATTAATCTGTTCTGTCATAGCTTCAATACATTATTAAGTCTTGGAAGTTTTTTCGCTTTCTACATTTAAGCATGAAAGAAAATAATACATTTAAAAAATAATCCTTTTTAATTAAATCTCCTTTAATACTCTAATCTCTTTAAAATCATTAAATAAAAAAACAAAATATTTATTGATTAGGGAAATTAGCCTGAAGATAAATAAAACTCAAACACTATTTATGGCATCAAGTCTTACCTGTATTTTTGAAGAATTTTTTTTAACCTCTGGATAAAGTTTTATTAATTCAAAAAGTATTTTTAAGATTACACCTGGCGAGGATAGCCTTGAGACACCATAGCCTCGTAATTGATAATTGACTCCTATTTCCTTTATTTTATATCCGAGATTTTTTGATTTTATTAAAAATTCTGCGTTAATGAAAGAGCCTTCTGATTTTAAATTAATGTGGTTTAAAATTACTCTTCTGAATATCTTCATAGAAAAATTAACATCTTTTATTTTTAAGCCAAAAATAAATTTTATTAGGGAATTGTAAACCTTGGAATAGATAACTCTCATTATGGATTCTCGGCTGCCAATACGATAGCCTTGGATAATATCTGTTTCTCTAATTAAAAATGCTGCTTCTTTTAATATCGATAAATCAAACGGCAAGTCTACATCAGTATAAACAATTATATCTTTAGTCGCCTTAGAAAAACCAGTTTTTAATGCTCCTCCTAATTTTCTATTATTTTTATGATGGAATACCTTTATTCTATCATTATATTTTGCGAGGTCTTCGATAATCTTTTCTGAGCCATCACTACTAGCATCATCAACAACTATTAACTCATAGTCAACATTCATTAAATCTAGAATCCTGCTAGCCTTTTCAATAGCTATCTGGATATATTCTTTCTCGTTAAACATAGGAAAAACTATAGAAATAGAATTCTGCAACTTTTAATCCTCCGAAGCCTATCTATTTGCCTGATTATGAAGAAAACTTTTTCTAAGCCAATTGCCTATATTCGGAGACATACTCCGTGGTCTACATTTGGCACAGATGGGAATCTTCTCATAAATCCCACTAAGATGAGCGTAACGAATATCTTGAAAATTAGAACTCCTCCATATATTGAACAGAGTATCCTCATAAAGATTACCCATGATCCCTTCAGAATCATAATCATAACAACAAACGGATACAGTGCCATTCCAATTAATGGCTGGCCAATACCAAGGGAAAAGACAAGGATATCTCGATAAATTGTTTGTAATACCCGAATCGATATTTACCATATCGCCCCATTGGAAAAATTCTGTTATCTCTACCCAATCTACTAACCCTTTCCATTTCTGCCTAAATAATTCTAGCTCTTCAATATTATGGTCAGTTTTTACAAGTTTTACTCTCACAAAGGGTTTTTTGCTTTTTATCTTCTCTTTAAGCTGCAAAAAACGGTGGACATTCATTTCAACTTGATGCAGACTATCCCTACCTTTAATCTTCTTATAGGTCTCTGTTTTCGCTGCATCGATGCTAATGAGAAGGTCGTCTAATCCTGAATTCAAGATACCAATGGCCATTTCTTCATCTAAGACAAGACCATTAGTAGCAAGGTGTAGCACATACGAAGCAGATTTATCCTTTGCGTATTTAATCATCTCCAATATGGATGGATGTAAAAGAGGTTCTCCGTCCTTCTGTAGACCAAGCATCATACGCTTGCCAAATTTCACGCTTTCATCGATAATCCTTTTGTATAAGTCAAAATCCATATATCCTACCATTCTTCTGCTTGTCTTTCGAGGACAGAAATAGCAATCCAGATTACAGTCATTAGTCGGCTCTACAAGCAAAAAAATGGGAAATTTAGCAGAAATTTTAAACATAAGCATAATATCGCGTAAGATTTTAATTCTCTTTAACAAAGGAATCCATCTTGTAGGTTCAATAAAACTTACCATTTAATAATCTCTTTTTATAGACTAATTAAATTTCCGGAAAAATCGGCCTTTTCTTAAAATATGGGGCATTTTCAAATTTGAATATTTTAAATTTGATAAAACTTAAGACAAATTCAAATATTAAAAAAAACGTACTTAAAATAAAACAAACTATCCATAAAAGGCATATGAGGTAACCGTATAATTTGCTCATTTATTTTCCTTTCTACTTATAACATACAGATGATGTGCAGTATACCTTCGAAACCAATCCGGCATCATCCTTTCCCAATTCCATAACATCTTTATTATCCAGTGGTTCTGAACTGATAGATCAGCGGAATTCCAGCGCCAGTTACTATTAATAAATTCGGGAAAGGCATCAAAATATCTCATGCTTTCACCCATGTTTAAATCAACTGTATCCATCCAGGGAGGATCATCGCATCCTCCAGCTTCAATAGGAATTAACCCTGTTTCTTTATGCACCTTAACCATAGTAGAAATTAAAGTATTTTTAAAATACCCGTGGTCCCATTTTTTTCTTTTGATTTTGTGTATCAGCCAATGAACAGGAAAACCAATATTCCAAGGGCTGAGGGTCATATTGATTATTATGTTATTTGCTATCCTTTTCATCTCGCGCACTAAAGGAAAAGGATCTTTGTAGTGCTCGAAGGCAAGGTGATTCCAAACAATATCAAACTGCCCATCATCGAAACTAGTATTGGAATCATTATCCCATTTGATAATATTTGCTTTATCTTGAAGCCCTGCCAGCTTCCAGGCCTCAAGGGCATCCAGATAATCCCTAGTATGGACTGTTATAGTTACGTCGAAACCTCTTTGTGCAAGTACAGTGCTATTAAATCCAGGTAGGCCGGCAATAAAAGTAGAATTTAATTCAAGTATTTTTATACACCCGTATTCCCTGGCTGCATTTTCTATAATGTTGGCAATTGCAATATGCTCGTAAGCCCCCCCTAATCCTTCATCTATCTTATAATAATCTTTAATTTCCATTGTATTCTCCGACATTCTAAATTAAACCATGGTTATTTATATTACCTATTTAATAATTTCTTAACCGCGTAATTAATATAATACTTTATGAAGTAAAGTACTGAAATAACGGGCTCCTTCCTAAATTGCTTTTTCAGCAAACAAACAAGTATTAAGGTAGGTAAATATAAATTAGCGGAAGGCAAGCAGCGGTATAGCTTTGATTTTATTATATTTTTCATCATAAAAGACGGTATGATGCCGCTAAAAAGAAAAAGATTTGCAATTTTTGAAATGTTTTTAATTGGATATTGTTTCTTGAAATAAGGGAATTTATCCCTTCCCTCTTCAATATCTTCAATATCATTATCATTTAATATTGATAGTCTTTTTGATATATTGATAACCTCTGCGCCGGGAAAATACATCAACCACTGACCGACAGCAAAATCAGGCTTATTTTCATAGCAGAATTTCAGAGTATTTATTACTTCTTGTTCGGTTTGAGTAGGAAATAATATAAAGCCTAGAATTAAACCTATTCTTGCTTTCTTAATTAAAGCAATACAATGCTTCACATGTTCGTTTGTTTCTGTTCTTAAGTAAATTTCCTTTCTTAATTTGGGATTAATAGTTTGGACCCCCATGGTCATGGTTACGCAACCAGCATCTTGCAGCATATCTATCAGTTTCTTATCAATCAAAGGAGAGGGATATATATAACAAAAAAATGGAATGCCGACTTTTTCTTTGTAATCTGGCAGGAATTCTTCAAGCCATTTTTTGTTATAAGTAAATATACTATCCATAAATTGAACTCTTTTTATCGCATACCTCTCTTTAGCCCAAACAAGCTCTTTTATGACATTGCCCGGACTGCGCCATCGATAATACTTACCATACATTTTTTCTATAAGATTCCAATTACAATACGAGCAGCGATAAAGACATCCCCTTGAAGACGAAATCAAGTATCCGTCATTAATTAAATTATGGTACTGACGAAAGAACAAATCTTTATCAGGAAACGGTAATCCATCAAGATCCTTCAGGGGTGGCCTCGGGTCATTTATTATTACTCGCGAATTATGCCTGTAGACCAAATTTCGGATGTCGCTGATTTTCTTTCCCGAAACCAGGCAATCGGCAAGCTCAACCATTGCCTCCTCGCCTTCACCAATAATCACGAAATCAATAAAATTGTTTTTCAGTACCCTATGAGGTACTGCTGTTGGATGGAGGCCACCGAAAACAACAGTTGTTTTTATCCTGCGTTTAATCTCTCGCGCAATGTCACAACACCATACATAATTATCTGTAAGACCTGAAAAGGCAGTGATATCGGGATTAAATTTAACAACAGAATCGATTAAGGAACTTTGGTGAGAAAAAATTGTATTCATTATTTTATTTTTAACTAGATAATTATCAAAAAGCAAGGGGTCGAAAAATAAAGATACTTCATGACCCTCTTTTTTTAAAAATGCTGATAAGTATTCAATGGCAATGCTTTCAGTGAAACAATGAACGAATGCAATACGCATAAAAATTATCTCCGTAGAAATTAAAAATTACTGATCCGGTTACATTAAAAACTCCTTATCTACCTAGCAATACAGTTTTTCATCTAATAATTAAATCCATGGAATTAACTTTTAAAATTATATTTAATGAACCTAATAAAAACTTTTAATAAAGAATTAAAATGATACAGCATATTTATATAAGCGATGCTTGCAAGACAACAATAACAGTTTCCTTTGTTATTTTCTCTCCGAAGTTCATCTGCTTTTTCACTAAACCAAATTTTTTCAAATTTATAGTTGCTTTTCCTTAAATTTCCTACAGGTTTTGCCTTAGTCGGACAAAACCAAACTTCTCCATTAGGGGCAATTTGAGCTGATGCAAATCCAGCGTAACATGGAATAATCTGTCTTTTTTTCTCTAAGATATGCTTTGTTAATTGGTAGTATTCCAATCTGAAAGATTGAATCATTTTTGATAAGCCCGTAAATTTTTCTTTTTCTAATCTGTCTGACAATAAATTTATAGCTTCTAAATATTTTTGTAGTGGAGGAACTACTTCTTTGCCCCTTCCCTGATTATTCAATTCGGCTCTCTCCTGTGCAACTTCAATAATAAATAAATTGGTTTTGAGTACTTCTTTGATGTACTTATATATTTTTGAAATCTTATCTACATTATAGCTTGAGATAACCGTATGAACCTTTAAGTCTAAAAATACATTTCTAATCTCTTTGAGGACAAGGTATGTTTTTATTGCCTTATCAAAACTACCCTCTAAACCCCGAATTTCATCGTTATCCTGCCTAATTCCATCCAAAGAAATATTAATAATTATTTTTGTCTTATATGAAGTTGCTAAAATAGCATCTATATCTTTTGCTATCTTTTCAGTTAATATTCCATTGGTAGGAATTATAATGACCTTCGGTTTCAAATACACATTTGCTGTTCGGCATATTTCCACAATATCGTCTCTTAAGAATGGTTCTCCTCCGGTTAAAATTAATTCGTAAATAGGTTTTTTAAAACTCTGAAATATTTTTCCATATTCATCTATATTTAATTCGTAACCATTCTCATTTTTTTTCCAGATGTAGCAAGTTCTACAACGAGAATTACACTTAGAAGTTATAGCTAAGGTCAAACTCAAAGGATTCTTCCATGGATAATTTATCATTCTAAAAGATTTATAACCTAAAATATCAAATAGAGTCATGACTGAAGGATTTTATCTTCCCCTTAGTGGTACAGGCAATCTCCCAGATAAAAGGATTTTCTTTTAGAAAGTAAATACTCATTCTGGCGGATATTCGGCAGTATGTTTCCAATAAAGCTCCGCCTATTAACCAAATAAGATGTTTTAGAGTAGAAGATCTCTTCCAATATTTAATGGCGAGACTAAATATTTTTATGATATTAAAACTATTCACCCTATATCCCTGAATTTTATTCAAATAAATATGTCCTATATTTATCCTTTTCCTTTGTTTCAGTAAATCATTCAGAGTCTCTGCACCCAAGTTATATATAACAGCAGTAGAGACATGTTTTAGTTGTAATCCTTTTTGGGATATCTGCTTCTCAATAAACGCTTCATCCACAGCTGTCGTGCCATCAATTTCATTAAGAATGTTTTTAAAAGCGACCATTTCTCCGAACCTTGGCAATCTGTTATGGGCAAACCACCAAAAGTGAATTATATATCCTAAAAAATTTTCTGATTTAATCAAAGGGATAGGATTGCATCCAGTCATACCGACCTTATTTTCCATTATTAAGGGAGTGCATAAATTCTGAATTGTAACGTCAGTTATTCCAATATCTGCACTTGACAAAATACAAATATCACCTTTTGCATTTTTAAGGAACCTATTTACTGCGCGCGCTTTCCCCTCCCTCTTATCCTGCGCAATAAGTTTTATCCGTCTGTCTCTTTCAGAAAATTCTTTCACAATTTCATTTGTTCTATCTACAGAGCCATCAGAAATTACATATAATTCATGAAGAACAAAATTATCAGTTTTTGCCATGAGTAAAGAATTTAATAAGCAGCCTATATTTTTTTCCTCATTATAAGCTATAACTCCTACGCTGCATTTAAACAAATGTTTTCCTTTCTGCTGCAATTAACATATATCCTTTTATTTATAAGAATACTTCATTCCCCCAAAATTGTCTGATGCCATCCTCTAATCCTCGAGAGAAATTACCGCTATATTTTTTAGCAATCTGACCCAGAATCTCTTTGCATTTATTTATGTCGTATCCGTATTTAGCCCCTATGGCTAAGCCCGATCCATAATAACAATAAAGTCTATATGCTTCATCAACCTTATCCATCATTTCTACGCATCTTTTTATGTCATGACCATATCTAAAAGTAACTCCTTGGCCTAAACCTTGATAGGAATAAGCTCTATAATCCTTATCTACTTGATTTATTTTGTCGATATAATTAACGATATTATTATAATTAACTTTTATTCCGAACGCCTTTCCTACTCCATAATAGCAGTAGCCTCTATAGTTTCTATTAAATTGCTTTATATTATTGATGCAATCAGATATGTTATACTCGTGATTCCAGCCCAAATTCAGCCCAATTCCTTGATAACAAAAATGGCGATTCGATTGATCAATATTATTTATCATCTTTTCTAAAGATTCTGCTGAATCAAGGCCAAATACGAATCGCGAACCCATCTCTTCACATATCCCGCAATAAAAATAGCCCTGATATTCACGGTCGATTTCTTTTATAAAATTAATCCCATCCATAGCCCTGTCTTCCCAAACTACCTGTCCAAATCCCAATCCTAGCCCTTCATAGCAAGCAATGCGATGCTTCTTTTCGATCTGCTGGTTAACCATTTTAATAGATTGAATTATGCTATTATAATCTAATTTATCAATAATAATCCCTGTAATAAGCCCAGATGCAAATCCCTGATACATAAGTTCTCTATTATCATTATCAACTTGATTTATCAGGTAAACAGCTTTATTTATTTTTTCCCCGAACCTTAAAGCAAAACGATTCCCTAGCTCTATATACCAGAATCCTTCATATGCAAGACCTTCACCGAATTTATGAAACGAAATAAAGCTTAAATTGCTTAACAAACTAACAAAAATTAAAATTATTATTATTGAATTAGATATAATGTGCAAATATTTTTTGAAAGTTAATCTATTTAAAGAAAGTGCTATTATTACACATAGAAAGGGATAAATTGACGACAGAAACCTATAATTTATAATATTAAATTTACTATATCGTTCGCCGATTGAAAAATCACTGAAGCTGTAAGCGATAAAGAAGACAATAAGATAAATGAATATAAAAAGTTCCCTTGATACATCCTCGGGGAAAATTTGCAACTGCTTTCTGTACGGAATTTTAAATAGCAATTTAAAAAGATATTTCACGTTCAGATAGAAAAAAACAAAAAAAGATAATATAAATATCAAATAATATATACTGCCAAGAAAATATCCTTTAACGAAACCGATATCTTCCAATAAAAAGAGATTAAATAAATTAATAGATATGATGTCTTTAAAACGGATTAATGAATCAATAATCCCATTTCCCATGAAATGTTTAAAAATAGGCTTGGAATAAATATAAATCCCTCCTATATTATGATTAACGTAATAAGCCCAAGGGGCCAAACAAACAATAAAAGCGACAATAAAAATGAAAAATTCTTTTCTTAAGAAAAACAGTTTATCAAAAATAAACCACATCAGAAAACATGTCACTAATGTAATTAAAAATATGTAATTTAAACATAACCCCAAAGCAGTGATTAAACCGAGAAGTATAAAATTTATCGAATTCCTTTTTTTGGTAAAAAATATTTCGTAAAAAATGTACATAGTAAAAATCGTAAAAAGAATAAATTCGCATTTATTAGTATTGCATCCAAAGGAAAGCTTTGTAAATATTGAAGGAGGAATGATTAATAAAACACTGGAAATAACTGCGATTCTTTTGCTGAAAAACTTATACAAAAATAGATAAAGAAAAATGAGGATAGCAAGATTAAAGAGTAAAGGGATCAACTTAAGCACAAGATAAGAATCACCAAATAGCATAAACAAAGGGATTGCCAATATGTCATTTAATAATGCTGCGGCGCAGCTATTAGTAAGTTTGCAAAGGCCAGAACCAATGTAATCGTAACAGGAAAATGGTAAACCAAAACTTCTAATCAACTCCCTGGCACATGCTCCGAACTGAAGTTCTCTAAAGCCATATCCAGAAATTTTATCAAAGGCAAAGAATAAAATAGATAACTTTATTAATATGTAAAAGGATATTAAAGTAACTAGTATGATAATTTTCTCTTTAGGTTTATCTATTTTCTTACCAAAAATTAACATTATTTATTCAATATTCTATTAAACGCCCTTCGGCCAGCACGAAAAAAATATCTGAGATCATATTTATCTCTTATAGAGATAAGCTTTCTATAAATAAACTCGGGGTTTAATGCAATTTTGTAGGTAGACCGAACTAATTCCATAACTCTTGCATCCTCCATCGGTACCTTTACTATAGGCTCCTTCATATCATATCTATCCCAATCATAACTTTTAAGAAGACTCATTCTTTTGCATTCTTCAAATAATGTTGTACCAGGATAAGGCATAGCTATGGTGGCTTGTACCGTAAGGGCATATCCCTTTTTCAAGAGATATCTTGTCAGTTTTAGTGTTCTCAGACAATCCTCGTAATCTTCCCAAGGGAAACCAAACATAATACAAATATGAAGATGTAATCCTGCAGCACTTATCATCTTGCACGATTCTATGATCTGTTCAACAGTCAATTTCTTGTTTATCCGGTCAAGGGTATTTTGATTTGCTGATTCTAAACCAACGATTAATAATCTAAAACCTGCCTTCTTCATAAGTTCATAATCACTGAAGAATAAATCTGAGCTAAAGCGGAAGTTACAGTCAAAGTATATTTTCTTGCTATAGCCACGCTCAATCATTCCATAGCAAAACTCTCTTAACCAATTGCCTATAGGAAAACTGCCAGAATCATCCATAATTTCGTAGATTTTGTAACTATCAATAAGCATCCCTATCTCATCCAAAACATTCTCTACTTTTCTAATTCTAAAATTGGGATACAACATAGACCAGGAGCAAAAAGTGCATTTAGGATACCAACAATCTCTTGCGGACATAATATATGTACCCGGAAGGCGTTTATAAATTCCGTTCTTATAGCCATAAAGCTGCCATTTAGTCAAGTCTCTGTCAATAAACGGCAGGCTATCGAGATTATGATTGAGTTGAAATCGGCCGGTGCTTTTAATATTGCCATTTTCTCTAAACCAAATACCTGGTTGCAGGCTTTCATTCCGTTGATTAAGATAATTACATAAATTTAAAAGCAAAAAATCGTAATCTCCTCCGGTAATTACAAAATCAACCTTGCAATTTCTCATTGATTCTTCTGGTAAAGCAGTAACATGATCGCCAAACAAGACTATCTTTGGCTTATAATTTATCTCAATTTCTTTTATTCTTTCTATAATATACCAATGCTGTTTTACCGCCGGGGTTTTGGTTTCGATAGCGATTAAATCGGGCCTTTCCTGTTTGATAAACTCGGAAAAATTATCATAGTTACAGCCAGTAGCAATACAGTCATTCCAAACAACCTCAAAACCTGCCTGCTTCAAAAGCGTGGCTGCTGAAGCAGGTATAATTGGATAATGGAATTGAGGATACCGGTAATATTGAAAATGTCTGCTCTGGCTTAAAATCGGAGGGCCTTTTTGCGACCCCAAAGGAGGATAAGTAATTGCGACTTTCATTTCTTATTGCTGATTATCTATGTTAGTTATAACGAAAAAATTTTAAAATATAATATACTTAATCTTCTTGATAATTTCTTGAATTTTTGAAAAAAATATTTCGTAACATAATATTCATGATATCGCAATTGGTCTATGAATGTTTGAAACCGGGGATATATATACTTCCCTGGAGAAAGCATTTTTGCAACTATTGCTGATAAAATTAAGTTAGGATAATGAAGGTTAATTCTTGGAAAAAAACGATATAATTTCTTTCTCAATATAAATCTTAGAATAAAATTAGGAATAAAATTTGCTAATAATATAAGATTTACTAATGGTGCTTTATCTTTATCAAAAGTAGTTCCGTTGGTAGTAACTGGCGCATAAATTATGCCCTGATTAATTTTATCTACCGTTTCTTTATCAAGATATCTTGTTACCTCTGTTTTTGGATAATGCCTTAACCAAACAGCGCTAATTGAATCTACTTTATATTTATTAAAGAATTCTGAAGTAATTAACAAATCCTGCCTTGATTCTGTTGGTAGCCCTAACATTAAACCTACCGATAAAAATATTTTGGATTGAGCAATTAATCTTATTGCCCTAATAATGTCATTATTGGCTCCAAATCTCAATAAAATATTTTTCCGTAATCCTTCGTTTAGTGTCTGAATACCCATCTGTAGCGTCCTGCACCCAGCTTCTTCTAAGAAACACACTGTCTCTGCATCGATCATACTTGGGTGTACGCAGCAATAAAATGGTAAAGAGATTTCTTTTTTATATCTCTTTAAAAGTTCTTTCAGCCATTCTTTATTATCGTAACAGATAAGGGCATCGTCACAGAAAGCAACTCTTCTAAATTTATACTTTTGTTTTGCCACCAGCAACTCTTCTATAATATTATCTGGACTTCTAAAACGTAAATAATTAGAATCTTTATATATTTTTCTTAAGAAACTGTTATGACAGTAGCTACAGGAATAAGGACACCCCCTAGAACCCATAATTAAGTAGCTATCGGATCCCATAAAATCGATAAATTTATGACGTTCCTTATAATAAAGTCCCTTATCTGGAAAAGGTAAAGAGTCTAAATCTGAAATTAATGAGCGTAAAGGATTTTTTATAACTTTTCCATCAAATTTATAGCACAAGTTTTTTATATGAAGCACGCCCCTTCTATTTTCTAAATTGTTAACCAACTCCGATAGGGCCTCCTCTCCTTCACCCGCGATTACAAAATCAACAAATGGGTGCTGTAATACATTATCTGGTACAGCGGTAGGATGAGGTCCTCCGAAAACTATAGGAACATCCAGTGCGGCTTTAATATCTTCTGCTATCTTGATAGACCAATTGAAATAATCAGATACGCATGAAATACAAACTAAATCTGGCTTGGCATCAATAATCTCACTTAGTATAATCTTTCTGTAATTAAAGAATTGATCTAATGGTTTTAACGGTAACGGATAATAACTCTCAAATAGTAAAGGATCTAATATTAACATAGTCTGGTGCCCGTATTTTTTCAAATATGCGGATAGATATTCTATTCCTAAACTTTCAAAAACTGGATAAACAAAAACTATCTTCATAGCAGTCCTAATTTAAAAATTAGCTTTTTTAAAAGAAATGGCTGCCAAAAAAGGGACTAACCGCTTAACTTTTATTCCACATAATAACCCTAATATCCATACAAAATTTCTCGTAAATATAGTAAAAATAGATTTTAATATCGAAAAATAATTTTTTTCATTTTTCTTTATGTGTCTCAGGAACGAAAAATTCAGTAAAAAAAGACAGAAAAAAATTATTAAAAGGAAGGGAATAAGTAGTATAGTTTTATTATTCATTAACAATATAATAATACCTAAAACGAATAATGATTGTATTATCATTTGAAATATTAGATTTCTTTTCTTCAAGAGACCTTTAAAATACACCATTTCTGGATAAAGTTGGCAGACTGCGAAAAAATTTTTCATCCAAATAAATTGCTGCTTTAGATATCCCATTAGCGTCCTTAGACAGTGATGAGCAACAACAAATTCAGGAACACATAATATATTAATTCCTATTTTATATAATCTATATCCCAAGGTAATCTCCTCTCCTGCTGGCCTATTGCCGAAACCGCCTACTTTCAAAAATAAGTCTCGTCGACAAGCAAAGGAACTTGCAGTAAAAGTGTTTACAAATGTTTTTTCATTTAACATATAAAAAGAGGCTTCATAATATCTGTACCTTGCTATAAACTCAGGATTCAAATTTCTAGAAAACCTCCCTGCAATTGCTTTAATTCTATTATCCAGAAATACATTTTCGATAATCGGCAACCAATCTTCGGAAACGACACAATCACTATCAACAAAGGCAAGTATATCGCCTTTTGCAAATTTTGCTCCCAGATTCCTCGCTGTTCCGGGACCGGAATTTATACCTGTGCTGACAAATCTGCAAGGAAACGAAGTGACTATTTCTGCTAAACCATCGTTACTCCCATCATCAACGACGATAACCTCAAATTGTTTTTTGTAATTGCAACTGAAAATTGAATTTAAGCACCGAATTATATGCTTTCTATCATCATAAACAGGTATAATAACTGAGATCATTGTAAATATAATTTTGGATAAACAGTTTTTTATTTTTAATAAACTCTTACATTCTCATGCACAAACTAATTTTGATTTCGAAAGTGCCTTAACTGTGGATATAGTTTTATCATCTCAAAAACGATAGTTAGAGTAGTTAATAAAATACTATTTAACGAACAAAGCCTTGAAAAACCGTATTTTCTTGGATAGTGCCTTACTCTCACTTCCTTTATCCTATATCCAGAATAGGCAGCCTTGATAAGTAGTTCTGCAGCAATAAATGGTCCCTCCGAATCTAGCTTAATATTCTTAAGAATTTCCCTTTTGAATATCTTCATATTAAAATTAACATCACTCAATTTTAAATTAAAAATCGATCTAATCAGGAAATTATATATTTTAGTGCACACCTCTCGCAGTATAGATTCACGTTTTCCTATTCTACACCCTTGAATAATATCGCTATCGTTCAATAGAGGAACTAAATCTTTTAATATTGCTAGATCATATGGAAGGTCAAAATCACTACAGACTATTATTTCTTTTGTTGCCTTTGTAAAACCTAATTTGAAAACGCTTCCCAACTTTCTAATTTTATTATGACAAAACACCTTTATTCTTGTATCTGCTTTTGTAAATTCAACCAGCCTCTCGGATGAACCGTCATCGCTATTATTATCGATAATAATGATCTCGTAGTCAGTGAACATTGAATCTACGGACTTCTTTGCCTCTTCGATTGTCTCTTTAATATATTCTCGTTCATTGTACATTGGAAAAATTATAGTAACAGAACTTTGCATTTTTTTTAACCTATAATTTTAAAACTTTTAAAGTTTAACTTTTCCTTAAAAATTTTTTGTAAAAATTCCGTATTTTATTAAGTAAAATAAATCTTTAGGAGAAAAATTCTTCAATAAATTTAAAATCTTTCCGATTCTAAAATAGAAGTTCCGATAGGCCATTTTCATTATCCTGCGCATCTCTTCACTTCCGCCGCAAAAAGGATTTTTTTCCTCTTCATATCTTTCATCTGGTAAGATATTCGAAGTAGTCATCCAATTATAAAGATGGGTTTTTTTATAGGGTATCAATCGAGTGAATTGAACTAAGTCGGTATCAATTCTTTTAGCAAATTCGATTGTTTTTTTAATTTCAGCTGGCCCTTCCCAAGGGAAACCAAGCATAAAAAAGCCTAGTGTCTTTAGTTTCAATTCCTTACATTCATTCACTATTTGTTTTATTTGTTCTTCCTCAAAATCCTTTTTTATTCTTTGCATTGTATTTTTATTCCCGGTTTCCGGGGCAATTCCTATATAATGCGTTCCGATTTCTCTAAGTTTTTTCAACAATTGTGTTTTGATTTTCTTGATATGGATTCCGTTCGGAAATTGAATATTTATTCTTATATTTCTTTCTAACATCAAATTGCAAATCTCTTCTGCTCTCTTCTCGTCAAAAGAAAAATTATCATCGTATATGCAAAGTTCTTTGATTCTTAATTCATTTATCTGCTTTTCTATCTCTTTTACAACATTATCAGGAGAACGAGCCCGCCATTTGTGTCCCAAAGGATGAAAACAGAAGGCACATCGAAAAACGCAACCCCTTGAGGTAACAATACTAGAAATAGGTTTAGCCTTGCTGGGAAAATGGTTATACTTACGTATATCAACTTTATCAAAAGCTGGATAAGGCAGTAAATCCAAATTCTCTATATATTCTCTTTTTCCTGTAAAAATAACCTGTTCTCCTCTGCCCTTAAGATATAGTCCTTTTACTTTTAATGGGTCTTCGTTAATAATATACTCGTAAGCTGCCTCTTCCCCCTCTCCTATGGCAACGGCATCAATATATCCCTGTTGAATGAAAAAATATGGATCGGAACTACAATAAGGACCGCCAAACAAAATTCGTTTTTTGGGGAATTCTTTTTTAATATATCTGGCCTGTAACAAAGAATTAGTTACATTCGAGACATTTACACTAAACATTACAACTTGAAAATCTTCTATATTAAGCCCGCTGGGTCTTGCTATATTATAATCTATTACCATATTGGCTATACTCTTAGATGTCAAAAATGATGAAATGCTAAGAATTCCCAAGGGAGGCATTCTATTTAGGTGAAATCTCTTTTGCGTAGGAGCTTGAAATATCAATAAAGCTTTTTTGCGTTCCATATCAACTTTGCAAACCCTAATCTATTAAAACAGATTTTGGATCTCGATATTTTAAGGGATTAAACATTCTCCTATCTGGGCTTCTTTTATTTTTAAGTCCCACCGAAGTAAGTAGTTTTTCCTCAGGATTCAGATAAATAAAATATCGGGCACCGATCACTATAATATTCCTGGATTTTTTTAAAAGATATTCTGGTATTTGCTGGGCGAATCCAATAATAGCTGTCTTTTTCCCTCCTTCAAATGCTTTATCTACCTCCCGAGGATACTCTGGATAACGATCGTAGGGCTCAGTGGTTTTCGATAGGATCTCTTCTTTGCTATAAAACATAACGTACCATGTAAGCAATGGTTCTAGCGAAAATGTATATTTTATATCTTTATCCTTAAGATATTCTATGAACGACAATATCCTTTTCTCTTCGCTAATATTCTCTCCTGATACTTTAATATTAGGCAGAAAGCTAAAATTTCTAAAGTTTATCAGCGAATAGGTACCTAAGAAAATTAACACAAATAATAATACATAGCACCGTTTTTTAAGCCGGATATTTTGACCAGTATAATCACAAATTTCAACTCCAAGCCAGAGAATCATAAATCCTGACAAAGGCAACAGATAGCGATATCCGAAGAAAGGGCTATCTAATACCCAAGTAAAAATAATAGTAAAGGCTGTGGAAACAAAAAGAATACCCCCCCAAGCATTATATTTTCTTTTTTTAATTCTTGTTATGCGTATGGCTGTACCGATTATAATCAAGATTAACCAGCTGACTGAAATTGAGCTAGTTACAAAATCAGGTTTAAAAAAATAATCCATATAATAGCATCCTGTCAGGTTTGTATATATTGATTTCAGCAACTTTAAAGCATTATTAAGCAAATGGAAATTAAAATTTATATAAATCTTAAGAAATTCTGAGTTGCTGCCTCTTTCTAAAAACTTCGCTGATAAATTCATTATAATTACCGTCAAAGTTGCACCAGATATAAAACTCATTACTTTTGAAATTCTATGTTTTTCTATTATTCTAAATAAGAGTATTGGCAACAAACCTACAATCCAAATTCGCTGTGAAAGAAAAACAATGCTAGTTGCCATACCAATAACAAACCATTTTATGCGGTTAATTCTTAATTGAGAAATTAAAAAAATAATTATCGATGTTACAACAAAAGCAGTGATATATCCTCCCCTGGCTTTCATTGACCATATAGCCCATGCTGGAATAAAAATCAGTAATAGCGTTATCCAGAAGCCTTTTCTATTGTCTCTGGTAATATTGGAAGCTGCCAAATAATAAAAGACCACTCCAATAATCCATAGCGCAAGTATAGATAACCTTACAGAGAAGGCACTAATTCCTAATAGCTTGTAACCCAAAGAAACAAATAATGCTTCAATCAATGAAAATCCATAATTCTGGCCATAAAAAAAGATAGGGATTTCTTTACCTTCGGATAAATGTTTGGCCATTAAGCCCAATATGCATTCGTCGCTGTCAAGCCACAGATTTGGACTACATAGCTGCGGTAAACGAGAAGCTATGCAGAGCACTATTATTATAGGGATATGCCATTTGCGAAAAATAGCACCCAGACGAAACTTATCATTAACCTGCGGTTTCATACGAGATTCATATCCTATATCATTTCCGCCTATTTCATAACCAATTGCTAATTAAGCAGTTCCAAAGGATAGAACCAATGGAATTATTGGTACTATTCAATTAACTACTTTTCCGACCATAAATCTGTACATTCTAACCAATTTCAAAAAGAATTTGATCTCTGCTATGCCTGTCAATTTTCTTAAAGGCCTTACTGGATTCATAAATTTAAAGATTCTAGATTTACAAAATTTCCTATGCGCGTCTTTAAAGCATGATTCCAATTCTTCTCTTTTAAAATATTTCGTATCGCACATCGGATTCTGTTGAGCACCTATCCACCTAATTTCTTTCTGACTGTCAAATTCCAAAGTTAATAGTCCTTCATTTTTATATATATTATAAAGTTCGGTGCCGGGAAAGGGTGTAGCAATAAAAAAAACAACATAGTCTAAATCCGAATCAAGTGCATAATTTATAGTCGTCTTAATATCCTCATAAGTCTCATATGGAAAACCTATGATAAACGTCGCATTTGTCCAGATACCAATTTTATTGCAATATTTTATAATATCTTTCATATTTTCTAAATCTAATTGGGTCTTATTAATAAATTTCTGAGTCTTCAAAGAGCCTGTTTCAATGCCAAAGGCGAGTCTGTAGCATCCGCTTTTCTTCATTTTTTTTATAAGTTCTTTATCCAATGTCCAAATGGCTATACCATTAGGAGTGCACCACTTTATTTTCAGCCTTCTCTTTAGTATCTCATCGCATATACTATGCATTCTTTCTTTGTCCAATGTCAAATTATCATCTTGAAAAGCTATTTCTCTAACATAGAACTTCTTTACTAAAAGTTCTATTTCGTCACATACCCTTTCAGCTGAAAATGCTCTCCAGTGATGCCGCCATATAGAATGTATTGAACAAAAAAGGCACTTAAATGGGCATCCCCTTGAGGTTACAATATTAGCCCTGGGCGGTGACATTGAAAAGATGTTTCTGTATTCATCTTTTAAATATATATTCATATCCACTAAATCCCTTGCTGGGAAGGGAAGCGTATCAATATTATTAATAAACGGCCTTGCGGGATTAAGTTTTATACAACCATTTTCTCTAATTGCGATGCCAGGAATATTATGCAATTCGCTATGGTCTGGAAATTTCTTAACAATCTCATATAGAGTTTCTTCTCCCTCGCCAATAACGGCTATATCAATATTTGAATCTTGCAAAACAATATCTGGCAACGCAGAGGCATGGCTGCCTCCCAAAACAACTAATATATTTTCAGAAACCTCTTTGGCTATTCTAGCAACACCATGTACTCCCTTAGAATGCATCGTAAACATGGACGCTATGCCTATGATATCCGGCTTAAATTCAATAATTTTTTTCTTTATTTCTTCATCGCTCAACCCGCTTATAAAAAATCCGCCTCCAAGGGGCTTGTTCTTTATGCCTAAAAATGCATCGAATATCTCAACTTGAATACTTTTTTCTCTTAAAAAAGCAGCTAAATACATAAGACCAAGGGGCTCGGCAGCCCAAATCTCAGCTGGCTTGTGATAACTGGTAAGAGGAGGATTAACTAGCAGGACTTTTGCTTTACTAGACATTAGTATCTAGTTAAACTAACTGCTAAATATCCGAAAAACATGCATAAAACATGCCGTATATACTCAATTCTTTAACGTTCTTAATATAAGATTCTAATATTTAAAGATATCTCCGGATATCAACTGATCCAAAAATTTACGATTTAAGCGAAAGATATTCTCTTGATATACAGGATTTACCTTAACTACCCTCTTGGTTACCTCATTACAATAACCACACTCATCACAAGACATCAAATTACATTTATTATCCAAAAAGAAATCAATAAAGCCATTTAAGGCATTGTTATCAATATAAATTTCTAAATCCGTTATAGTTTTCCTTGCCTTATAAAGCTTAAAGATATTTATAGAGAATGGCCTGAAGAAATATCTGAGTTTATTTAATAAGTTAAGTTCGGAGGTTAACAAGCAGATCGAGGCATGAGGCAATAAGTCAAATAGATTTCCATCATAGTGATTAACGGTATAGGCACTAACAATATTAACGATTGCCTTAGTAACCATTGAGCGATCAACAAGCTTCAATCTATCCATTCCTATCTCTTCATAATAATGCACGTCCTCAGGTCTTATCCAATCTGCGCGAATGAAATTCAGTGGATCTTCTATTCTCTTTAGAGAACATGAAAGTCTGCAATAATCAATGTAGAGACCCTGCCGATTGCTTTGTGAAGCATGGCTACTGCCTAAGACATGATAACTGTAAAATGGGCAATGAAGTATAGTATCCTGATTCGCAATTATTTCGATTCTACATTTTACATTTTTTCTTATTGCTTTTAAAACTGGAAAATTACGATTAATGTCTATGTGTAGGGAAATCTCATCTGCTCCGAGATCCTCCCATTCTTTTGCTTTCTTTACAGAATCTATTTCTGCCGTATTCGATATGCTTATTTCTAAATCGGGATAACATTTCTTTACAATCTGGGCCAAATATGGGATAGATACGGCAACTGTATCTATCCCAATTTTGCTAAGCCAATCGAGAAAATAACGTATTTTCCTTTGTCCTCTTCGTGTCCATTCTATATTCCCAAGGCATGTAGCATTAAGAAGATACTTAAATTTCATTCCATATCTATGAGTCTGTTTTATGCAAGAAACCAATAATTTTTTTGAAACAAAAGGACTAACAGAAGATGACCTAGCTCCGCCTATAAAATCCTGACTAAGTTTTCCGTATACCTCTACTGCCTTTTCTTTATTTATTCTTTCTAATAAATCAGATTGACCATTAAAGGGAATAGTTAGTTTCATTTTTGTATTAAAATGATTCTCTGTCTAATCTTAACCTTCTTAATCCTTCCTTCGTTGAAAAAGATTGCCCCTATTATGCCCCAGGCATACCTTAGCAGTCCTAATATCGTCCCGAAACAATAAATCTTATAATTCAGAACAGCCCAAATCTGAAAAGGCCTGAGCCTGAAATAGTATCTCTGATGAGCCTTTTTATACATCCTTTCAAAATCCTTTGCCTTTAAGTCTCCTATCTCATAGGTAGCTTTACCAAAAATATCAGCAGTATTCATTTTTAAATCGTATAAAAATCTTCCCTTTTCCTCTATCATCTGATAAAACTCAGTCCCGGGAAAGGGAACGGCCATATTAAAACTCACATTATGTGCACAAAGGCTTCTTGCAAAATCTACAGTCTTACATGTTGTTTCCATAACATCAAAAGGCGAACCAACCAAAATATCTAAGGTAACTTTCATTCCTGCCTTCTTTGCTATTTCAATTCTTTCTTTCACTTGGCTAAGCTGAAGGCCTCTTTTAAGTTTATCAGAAACCTCCTGAGAGCCGGTCTCAACCCCGAAGGATACTGAATAAAATCCTGCCTGCCTTAAGAGTTTAAACATTTCAAAATCACCGATATCTGCCCTTATGCCATTTCCTGCAGAAAACCTAATGTCCTTATATTTTTTTTCTATAATCATCCTGCTGAACCGCTTGATTCTCTCTGGGTAGAATGTAAAATTGTCATCTGCGATATAAATTTCCTTTATTCCTTGTTTTTTTACCAGATAATCTATCTCGACCAATACATTCTCAATCGACCTCAGCCTAATCTTATAACCATGTATGAATTTGGTACAATAAATACAGCGGTAAGGGCATCCGCGAGAGGTAAGAATAGAAGCAAGGGGAAGCCGGGCACTACCAAATCTATATTTATTTAAATCGAGTAAGTGCCAGGCAGGAATAGGAAGCCTATCCAGATCCTCAATAAAGGGTCTTCTGGGATTAGCCTTGACTGACCCATTTTCTTGATAAGCTATACCCTTTATTTTAGATAGATCGCCCTCCTGCATAAGCTCAGTAATAGTATCCTCGCCTTCACCCAAAACAACGATATCGGCATATTCAGGGATAAGTTTATGATATATAGCAGTAGAATGTGGCCCTCCAAAAATGACTCTGGTTTTAGGAAAACAGTGCCTTATCATTGAGGCAATATCCAAGGCACTAGAAATATTGCCAATGCCTGCAGATATTCCCACTGTCGAATGATTATTTAGATAACCCTTGATTCTCTTTCTATAATCTTTAGTAACTAAACAGTCGATTATCTCGGCTTTCATGCCCAATCTCTCTAGAATTGAGCCGATATAAGCTAAGCCTATCGGTGGTAGGAAACCGCGATTAGGATAACAGGGATTGATGAGTAACATTCTTTAGATTATCCGGAAAGGATTTGAGAAATATTACAAATCATAATCTATTCCGTATTTTTTTATCCTTTGCCTTGTTTCAAAAACCCTGCAGTCTACACAGAATTTCGGAACCGGGCTAGTAGGATTTTTACAAAAGCTCCTGAATCTCTTATATCTTGCTGAGTTCCAGATTTCCTTAAAAGGAGTATTAAACACATTGCCAAAAGCACGCTCTCTTAAAATATGCCTTCGGTTGGACATTACCACCGAACAGCACGGTAATACATATCCACCTATCATTATAAAAGGCTCTAGCCAGCATAAACAAAAATCGATCGAAGGGTTTGGATTAATTGCATCTTTTGTTCCGATATGCTGAAACAAAATCTCTATATCTTTTTCCTTGCTTCTTTTCAGGGTATCTAAAATAATCGATTGCGGTAAGCGCTCTTGCACGAGATGGTCTATCTCTTCGAAGTCGAGAATTCCGCAAAAATCTATTCTTGCCCCATCTCCGAAATCATCCCTATTGCCAAATGAAGCAATAAACTCTACAAAATCAGGCATCTCTTGAATATTGCACTTCTGTATAGTATAACGAGAGCATAATTCAGGCAAAGGTGAATTCAGTATTTTTTTAATCTCTAAAAAGCGTTTTAAGTTTGTTTTTACTTTATCAAAGTCACCACCTATCCTAATTTTCTCATATGTTTCTTTGCATGCTGCATCAATTGAGACATAGATTCCGTCTACGCCCATTCTAATTAATTCCCTACTTAAGTCTTCATCTATATTCATAAAGTTATCTATAAAATACACAAAAATGTGTTTATTCTTTAAATATCTTAGCATTTTAATATAATCCGGGTTCAGAAATGCCGAGCCTTCACCAGTAGGATTTATAGATCTCAACTCTGGGAATTGGCTAAGGATATACTTAAACTCTTCGAAACTCAGATGCCTTTCCTCCTGTTCTTTCCAATAACTGTGCTCGCACATGTTGCATTGGAGGTTACAAACAGTAGTAACTTCCAGACCCAAACATCTTGGATGTGACTTTAAAAAGGGGGATCTCCTGAATGAAGGAGGCAATATTAAATAAAAAAATCCGCCAGCTCCTTCTCCGGTAGGAATAAATAACTTTATGTACAGAAAATTTAAAACATCTTTAAAGTCGAAATTTTTTATAAGATATAATAAGGTGCGTTTGTAACGCAAGGCAATTCTTAAAATCATTTTATAGACTCTCGTTCTTCCCATTACTTGCGAAGAACTAATAAGCCCCCCAATGAGAAAAAAAGATTTTATTTTTTTGTTTAATTTAACCACTGAATTAGTATTTAGTACCTGAATATATCTCCGGATATCAGCTTATCCAGGAAAACACCGTGTGATAAATAGATTTTCTCCCGATATGCTGGATTTATTTTTATTGCCTTCTTAGCAAATTGTTCACAGTATCCACAACTGTCACAGAATTTCAATTCACAATTTTCAGTTAAAAAAGGCATTATCAAGCCCTCTAGTGCCCGATTATCAATATAAACATCAAAATCTGAAATGATTCCTTTTGCCTTGTAAAGTTTAAATAAATTGATATAAAATGGTTTGAAGAAATACTTCACTTTATTTATGAATTTAGATTTGTTAAATAATAAATTAATAGACGGATGCGCCATTAAATCAAGTAAATTTCCATCATAGCTATTTTTAGTGTAAGCATCGACAATATTTACAATTGCTGCCGTAATCATAGAGCGATCAACCAATTTTAATCTATTTGCTCCTACTTCCTCATAATAATGCACATCTTCCGGTCTTATCCAAGTCTGGCGAATAAAATACAGGGGATTAAGCAGTTTTTTTAAGCGGCATCCGATTCTACAATATTCAATATAGAAATTGGTAGAAGCTTTTTCTGAGGCGTGGGAACTTGCATTTACGTGATAAGAATAAGAAGCACAATGAAGTATAGTATCTTGGTTGGCGATTACTCTAAGTCTGCATTTTACGTTTTTGCGTATAGCCCTTATAAGAGGAAAATTACGGTTTACATTTACATCAAAAAGGGTAATCTCATCTACACCTAAGTCTTCCCATTCCTTAGCTCGTCTCACGGAATCAACCTGAGCAAGACTCGATACAGTCAGTTTAAAATGAGGGTAAGACTTTGTTATGAGCTCAGCCAGGTAAGGAATTGCGACGGTTATACTGTCTACTTCTATTTTAGTTAACCAATCAAGAAAATTCCTAATTCTCTTCTGCCACCAGCGAGTCCACTCCAAATTACCCATACAAGTGGCATTGAGCAGATAGTTAAATTTGATCCCATAACTATGTGCCTGTTTAATGCAAGATGTCAGACTATTTTTAGAGACAAAAGGATTAGCGCAGGAGGGTCTTCCCCCTCCTATGAGATCTCGCGTAAGCTTCCCATATACTTCTACCACTTTTTCCTTATTTACTTTTTTCAATAAATCAGATTGGCCATTGAAAGGAATAGATAAATTCATAAATAATCCTCAATAAATTTCTGCCTTAGAGCACATATAGATATAAATAAATCCCTCTGAAATATTTTATGTCTTTTTTTCTATAATGCTTATCTAACCATCTTAATATTCTTTGCTCATAGGAATTTGGATACAGTGCCTGGTTAAACTCTCTGGCAGAAAACACTAACCAGACCCTTTTGTGTCCTTTAACTGAAACTACATCAGACCTATCAACTCTATAGGGCATATCTTTAGCCCAAATCTCTGTAGGTAATAACTCCTCCTCTTCTCTGTCACCTTCTGAAAAACGCAAAATCAAAGTATACGGATATTTATCCAGGGAATAGTTTCTTTTGTCTTCTCTAAAATAGTTAAAATAATACTGGAGCGGTAAAGACGTATTGGGTTGGGTGTGAAATATAATATCGTCTTCCTGAAAATTATTAAGTAAATATATAGCGGCTTCTCTGTGAGACTTCTTCGAATGAACCGCTATGCGTTGCTCAAGTGCCCCAGGCAGGTAATCTTTATAATAATTAACTAAACTAAAAAAACAAAAAATTGAGATCATTGCAAATACCAAGAAAGGCCTTTTTAGAAGATATATTCCATTCCCTGCGATTAAATAAAGAAATACAGAGCTAGAAATTAAAAATCTGTCAGCATAAATAAATTTTTGAGCCGCATACATAACAGAAATTGGAATTAAAAAACAGAGAAGACAAATATGCAATATCCTCTTATTATTGGTTTTAATCACTGCAAATATAACCAACATAAAGAATAGCAATGAGGCAGGTAGCCAAATCGATGCTGTGGCATTATAACCTACGCAAAAATTCTTAAATGTATAAAACGGGATTATTGCTGACGTTGAGCCCAATTCCGATACAGTTGATATAGTAGTAGATGTAAAATAATTCCAGGAATTTTGCTTTACTGAACTTATTATTAGGACTATCTCAGGCAAAAGAGATACTATTATTATCAAATGCCCAATCAGCCACTTTTTTAATAAATAGCGATATTTCTTTTTATAAATAATGAAATATATAACGTGTGCAAATAAAATTAAACTGGTTGTAATATGAAAATAAATATTCCAAATATGAGAAATTACATAGCCGAAAAGGAATCTCTTTTTTTCAGTTTCCAAAAACTTAACTAAGAATATAGTTGAAGCAATACTTAAAAGCGTTATTAATGAATACATTCTGAATTCCTGTGAATAATAAATATGGAATGGAGATAAAGCTAATAAAAATGCGCTGATTATTCCTACTTTATAACCGAATAGTATTTTACCTAACTGATAAATTAAAAGTATACATACAATTCCAACAATTGCTGAAGACAATCTCAACATAAACTCTCCCTGAACTAAATTACTCCAGAAGGCAGCGAAAAACGAAAATGCTGGCGTGCCCATGTCTGCTTTCGCTAATATTATCCGTGACCATGAATACTTTAGACTATCCAGGATCCCACCCATGCGAAATTGCATAAATCCAGCCTCATCGGACCAGAGACTATTCTTTCCTAGGTTAAATATCCTTAGTGTTGTCCCTAATAATAAAATCAGACGTAAATAAATCTTTTCTGTAAATATTTTGTTCATCATTCAGGCATACTCTTTGCCCAGCAAATCTTTTATTCCAATTTTCTAACTTACCATTTAAAAAATACTCTTCACTTAAGGCATATAGTTATTGAAAACTTTCGTTCTTTCTTCTAGATTGCCACTGCGGAGAAAATACTTTATACCTGAATACCAGGTAATATTAAAAAATCTCTTTTCATAATAGTTAATTAAAATTAAGTTTGGCAATATAAAAAAGATTTTAATTAAAAGCATCCTTATCATAAATTTTATAAGTGGGAGCAATAGCGGGAATTTAACTCCGATACGGAACAGATAGAAAAGATTTTCATGCTGTTTTCTATAATTAGATTTGCAAATAGGACTATCCGGATACAAGGTAGAGTTCATCAATTTCCATATTTCTTCTTTTGTAAAAAAATTTCTCTCTAGTCCCATCTTAGCTAATTTCGTTTCAGGTAAAGGCAAAGCAAAAGTTAATCGAATATGATCTGTTTTCATATCAGAGTTTATTCGCATTGTCTCAAAGGTATTCTCGATTGTTTCTTCCGGCAAAGCTATCATATTAAAGGTAACCAAAAATAGACCATATTTCTTAATTAATCTGCCGGCTTTTAAAATTTGATAATTACTTATATTTTTATTTAGAACGAGCTTTCTAAGTTTCTCATTGCCGGTTTCTAACCCCATAGCTATACCTGTACAGTTTGCCTTCTTAAGCGAATCAATTAATTCTTCATCAATGGTATCTGCAGTCGCATTACAAGTAAATGGAAGATTTATCCTCTTTTTGTATTCCTGACTGAACTCTAATACCCACTTTTTATCGTATGTAAATATGTCATCAGAAAAATGAATGGACCTGAGAAATGATCTTTCCTGCACATCTTCTATTTCTTGAATAATTCGCGATATGCTTTTCCGCCGCACATAGCTACCTTTGCCTCTGTATTTTTCACGGAAAATCGAATTATAACAAAAACTACAAGAATTAACACATCCCCTGCCCGAAGTAAACCGTTTTAAACTAAAATCTCTTATATATTTATATTTAAAATATAATTCTCTATCTGGAAGAGGTAGTTCTTCTAAATCTTCAATTAACGGCCTTAAGTCATTTTTATAAATTTTCCCATTTTTCTTAACCCACAAATTCCTTATATTGGAGGTATCTTCTTTATTCTCAATTTTTTCTAGTAATTCTAAAATTGTATATTCTGTTTCTCCGATACAAATAATGTCTACTTCAGGATAATTAATTACAACGTAGGGGTAAAATGAGGGACAAGTTCCACAAAATACTACGGGTTTATAAAAATTCTTTTTTATTAAAGCGGCTATCTTTAAAGACCAGAACAATGCACCTATATCACAAGGAATAACAAACATATCAGGGCAGAATTCTCTAATGGATCTGAGCAGATTCCTTTCTTCACTCTCAATTAACAAATCGCAACTGTGTCCCTTGGATTTCAAAAAAGCAGATAAATCTGCCAAGGCTAAAGATTCATTTATGCCTAAATCTTGAATAAAGATAATTCTCATCTTTATTATTTTGAGTGAGTTGTGTAAGGGAAAAGTAATGCAATTAATCCGAAAAACAAATCCCTTATTCTAATTGTTCGGATAATGAATAGATGTCTGAAAATAATCTTTGGGCGAATGTAAAACTGAAAATGTGCTTTTTTCTGCATTTTAATTAATAACCCTGGCTCTACCCCGCCTGGAACAAAAACTGAATCTTTAGGGCTAGAGTTAAAGGTAATAAAATTCTCCCAGTCGCATCTTTTTAGTTTTCCGGATTTAGTTAAACTCTCATATAATTGACTTCCCGGCAAAGGAACGGTTATGGCGAATTTTGCGAAATCTACATCAATCTCCTTGGCAAAATCAATGGTTCTCTGAGTCATCTCTTTTGTTTCTCCAGGAAGACCTATCATAAAAAGCCCCGTTGTGTATATGCCTATCTCCTTAGTGTGCCTAACAGTGCTTCTTATCTCATCCAAGCTGAAGTTTTTTTTCACATTATTCAATAACTCCTGCACGCCTGATTCTATGCCATAGATTATCTTTTTACATCCAGCCTCCTTCATTGCCTTTAGAATCTCTCTGTCCACTGTGTCAACCCGCGATTCACAAAGCCAAGAGATTTTATTATTCAACCCACGACTGATCATCTCGTTACAAAACTCTAAAGCTTGTCTTTTAGATGCGGGAAAAATGGGGTCGATAAATCCGATTTGCTTAACATAGAAATGCGTTATTAAATGTTCTATTTCATCTACGATTTTACTCGACTCTCTGATTCTAAATTTTCGATTTTTATCGGGAATTGAACAAAAAAGACAACGATAAGGGCAGCCGCGAGAACCTGAAATGCTCAAGCCTGGCTTTTTGATGTCGACAAAAGACAAAAATCCATACTTTTCTGCAGGAAACAGATGCCACGCTGGATAAGGCAGTCTGTCTAAATCCTCCAGTGGTTCTCTCGGGTTCGTATTAATTATCTGTCCATTGCTTTTAAATGAAATCCCCTTTATATTTACCAAATCCCTATTCTCGCCCACCGCCTTAACCAATTCCAGCATTGAGTATTCGCCTTCCCCGTGAACAACTACGTCTACGTATTTATTCCTCAGTATATCTTCAGAAAATACAGAAGCGTGAATATTTCCCAATACTACCAAAGTACTTCTGTTGTATTTTTTAATACTTTCGGCAATAGAAAAAACCGTTGGTGCTGAAGGAGTTAAGCAAGATATGCCCACAATATCATATCTTTTTTCTTTGACTACATCTAAAATTCCAGTAATTCCTAATCTCAATACAAAGTCGTCAATTACCTCAACATCTATATCATTTTTTTCCAGGATTGAGGCAATATAAGCCAAGCCCAGACAAGGCATAGGCTCCATAAATCTTTGAAACCTTCCAAATTTTTTGAAATCGAAGGAAGGATTTATAAGTAATACCTTCATTTTTTATTTAACTATCGTACCACCTTGGTTTTACCAGCCTGGTGTAGTCTTTAATTTTAAATGGGTTAATAAAACTTTTAACTGAGTCTATAAATATTCTAAGTATTACGAAAAGCCACCAGATATACATATTTCTTTTGAATTTGGAAGGACTGAATAATCCTCTGATGAACCAAAAAGGAGTAACAAATTTCTTATTTGCTAAATAAATTAAATATTCTATTTCTTCCCTTGTAAGATGTTCGGAAGGCATAACCGGAGTAGCCCAATCATAATAAGCGAAATCTTTTATTTCTAACCATCCCTTTTCTTTCGCTTCTCGCCAAACTTCTGTTCCCGGAACAGGCGTTAAGGGATGAAAAGCTGGGTAATCTGCACCTATGTCTTTGGCAAAATTTGCTTGTTGTAACAAAGATCCTTTGGTTTCTCTTCTTATGCCAACTATAAAAGTTACTTGTCTAAAGACCTGTGGATATTTGTTTTTTAGAATGGAAGAACATTCTTTAATTATTTCTCGTGAATAACAGTTTTTCCCGATACTTCTCAATTCATTATCCTCCGCCCTTTCTACTCCGATGGATATGTGCGATAATCCAGAATTTACTAATTTTTTTAATATCCCTGCCTTTTCATCGCGAAGAAGAAGATCTGCTCTCATAAAAGCAAACCACCCTAATTTAATATTTTCTTTAATTAACTGTTCAGCAAATTTCTCATTCCAGCGCTGATCTATATTCCAAGAGTCATCAACAAATATCAAAAATCTTTTTTTATATTGATGGTAAAGAATTCTGATTTCTTCAATAGTCCGCTCAACACTCTTAGTTCTCCACTTTGGATAGAGTTTAATCTCATCATTTTCTACTCTCCGTTCGGCCATCTGCACCCACCATACACAAAATTTGCATCTGTCGATGCAGCCTCTGCTATGATGAATGGTAATCCCTCCAGGAGAAAAAAGAAATTTTGCCTTTCCATACTCCTGCATTGGCATAAGTTCATAAGCGGGAAGGGGTAATGTATCTAAATTTTCTATTAGTGGACGGGGCGGATTATGAAGTATTCTATCGCTTTCCTTATAAGCAATTCCTTTTATTTTTTTAAAATTCGGCCTTGGCTGTTTAAGCTCCTTTATTAATTCTAGAAGAGTATTTTCTCCTTCTCCTTTCACAATAAAATCAATAGGATAATTTAACAAACTGTCTTCTACGAGATTAGAGAAATGAGCTCCGCCTACTATAGTAATCACACCCGGAATGGCCTCTTTGGCTATATGCAAAACCCTCACAGCCTCATGGGCATAAAGGGACTCGCTATCGCCAACACCGACCACATCTGGTTTCTGCTCTTTTAATAAATTTCTTAAACTCTGCCATCCCATTTTAACAGGAGAACAATCGATCACTTTTACATTAATTCCATCTTTTTTTAATACAGCCGCTAAACAAGGCAAAGACTGCGGTAATAAAAAATTATCATACTCATTTATAAATGGCCAATAATATCTTGGGCCCCTAATTAAAAATACTTTCATATCTTGTCAGTTCTATGTTAAAAATATTTTTATTTTCTATCAAAACATAAAGTTTTTATTGACAGATTTATAAATTACAAATATAATGAATTTGATTTGGGCCGCTTACCATAAAGGAGGAGCAATGATTTTTTGGAGACCCTCACCAATTAAACCACGAAAACCTCACCGCTTCTATTAAAGATAAGTAAGTTCTCTGGTCATTCATCTCAACCTTCAAATCAATATATAATTGTGAGTTTATAGATCTATTCTTTATCTAAATTGGTATACAAGATTACACTCATTGGCAATATTTTATCTCTAAAATGCCCGTTAATTCTAATTTCACTATGGACTTCAAGCGAATCTTCCTGAATAGTAGCAAAATTGGACTTATTACTATAAAGATACTTTTTAAAACCGGCTTCTGAATCCAATCCTTCAATTGAAAAATTCTGTTTTTTATTGCTCGTGTTTACAATAAACAAAGAGCGGCTGTCTTTGTAATCAACGCAAGCAGCTTTCAATGCATTTGAAGGAGCGATAGTTACCGTTAATACTCTTGATTGAGGTTTTATGTATCTGGTAAACAGTCGATAAAGGTAAAAAATAGGATATAGTCGCCAACCCTTATCCTTATATCCCCATAATCCAATACGCATCATCTTGCCACCTTCGGGATTTATTTCATCTATTAAGCAAATTTCGTGAAGACACCATAAAGAAGCGGCATCCACTCCTGAATTTAATACTTCAATACATAGATTAGCTACATGGAGACCGTATTCATAATCATCTATGAGGGAATTGGTGCGCGCGTCAAAATCAGAGCCACGAAAACCGAATTCGCATAGAAAAAAAGGCGAAGCCTTGCCGGTTGAAGAACTTGTTTTAATAAAATCTGAACGCTCTCGGAAGAAATCTGGAATTATATGAATTTCTTGTGGATAAAAATAGGCGTGGGAGCTAAAGATATCGGCTATTCCATATAAAGATTGCACAGATTTTTTAAACCACTCTTCAGATTCTACATCATCAGAAGCAATAATGTTTACTGATAGCTCGTTCTCCTTTATGCCCTTCTTTACCAATCGATGAATCTGAACATAATTCTCGAAAGAAAGTTTCTTTAGCCAGCCATAAGTAAGTTCTGGTTCATTGGTTAGGGTCCAGAACTCAATACAATTATAACCTTTTTCTTTAATTAAATATTCAAGAAGCCCCAACACTGCCTGAGAGCTTGCTTCTGCATCATTCCACGGAGAATCTTTTAACCAATCAACAGTTACTAAAATTACCTTCGTCCCAGTTTTTTGGTAAACGTCAAGCATTTTATAAAGACTCTTCATTTCATCGCTTTCCCAGGTAAATGTCTTATAATCAGCGCTCGGATTCCAAGTCTCCCATGGTACAAATATACGCGTTATTGGTAACTGCATATCTATAATTCGCTGGAGATTTAGTTTTATATCCTCTTTATTAATGTCTGCTTCTTTATTCTCCTGAGTCCACAACCAAGGAAGAGTTTCAACTCCAAAGCCGTAAAAATTATTATTTATAATTGCCTCATCATTTATCATAATTGTTATCTCTTCAGACTGTGCTGCACCTAATTCGATAAAATCTAACAGTGCTTCTAAAGAAATAAACAAAGCAACTAATATCGAGATTAATAAGAATATTGTGGATAAACACGTATTTTTTTTCAGGCACATTTTTTCTTTAATAAATCCATATATATTTTTTCTAGTTCCTGAGTATTTTCCTTCATATTTTTAGGCGAGTTAATTCTGCTCTTGAGTTTTTCAATCAAACTAGGATTATCAATAAAAATTTTCATCTTTTCATAAAGGTCATCACAATTTCTTGGCTCAAATAATAAGCCATCGACTCTGTCCCTTATCAATTCCGGTATTCCTCCAATATTTGAAGCAATTATAGGAGTATTCGTTGAAAACCCCTCAAGAATTGTTAAGGGTGAATTTTCATGCCAAATCGAAGGCAAGACTAATATGTCGATATCTGAAAGCACATCGGCTATCTTTTTATTATTAAATTCACCCATAAATCGGATATTTCTGTTTTTTGCTAGGCTTTGCACATATCTTGGATAATGCTCAAATCCTTTATAAGGAAACAACCTGCCATAAATCTTTAATTCGGCTTGGTTATTTCCCAATTTGTTAAACGCTTTTATAAGTATATCCACTCCCTTAGCCGGCAGTATGGTTCCAATAAAACCAAATCTTATTTTATTTGACTCTTTTTTTTCAAAATTCTTAAAAAGCTCAGAATTTATACCATGAGAAATAAAATTAATTTTATCAATCGGTATGCCGAATTCTACATATCTCTTTTTTAAAAACTGAGATGGAGCAATAAAAAAGTCTACCATTGAACACAACACCTTAATGTGTCTTTTTCTTGCGGATATTTTTTTACCTGCCTCATCGGGGTCAAAGTTAGCTCTTGCCAAATTCAGATAGATTTTTTTTAAAAAGCCTATAAGAAAATTAGGTACAGAGTTTCTGAGAAATAAATAAATTTTCCTAGGCAATTTTTTAATACTCAATTGATCATTAAGACAATTTATACATTGAGAAATATCGTTATCATTACAAATAGAAAAATCCTTCTTTAAGAAGTGCCATTGTGGACAGATTAACCAATAATCATGCAGGGTAAATACAATAGGGATACCCCTTTTTTTAATTTCATTAATTATTGTAGTGGATAAATATATTAAATGCTGAATATGAACAATCTCCGGCTTTAATTGATCCAAAGTCTCTCCGAATTTATCAGCAATAATTTCATTTCGATAAAACATCTCAAATGAATTGCAAAACTTAAAAGTATTGTTAATCCTGAAAACATTTAAGTCTTCAAACCTGCTATGCTCTATTTGATACTCTTTTAACTTCGGATCACACATGCGATGAAAAACAAAAACACAATGCTTTTTTGCTAGCTCTTTGGACAGGCTGTAGGTATAGAGCTCTGTGCCAGCCATGCTATGAGAAGGAAAACTGTGGACTACTTGGATTATTTTCATCAGGATTGACAGGAGAAATCAACTTCTCTTAACTTCGCTTACTAAAGAAAAGAACTTATGAAATTTGTGAGGTAAATGTTGGCTGTTAATTCCGAAAACTATGCCCATAAATTCAGCTAAACGTATAACCGGAGAATAGAATATCCAGCCAACCTTATAGATTATATTTTTGTTTAAACTCAGGATATAACTTATATCGCTGAGTATTTTATAGATTATGTGTCCTGCTAACAACGGAAGACTGCGCCAAGACCAAATATTGAGAAGACAGTTGTTTAATTGCGCATCGTCAAAGTATTTCTTAAAAGTCTTAATAAAAGAGAAATAGAAATTATGGGAATGTAAAACCGCGGATTCTGACGAAAAAATAATTTTAAATCCTTTCTCCATTACCCTCTTGCTCCATTCTAAATCCTCGCCGAACTCCAAATCCTCAAACGGATGCTCACTTAATAAATCCCTTCTTATCGCACAACTAATGGTTCGAAAAGTTAATAACTTACGCTTATCTCTGGGGTCCATACGGCGATAGCTGTCAAAATTTTCGATGTATTTTATACGCTTACCATTACAATTGTTTTCATTTAAAATCTCCCAAAAACGCAAGGGATTACAATCAGGACGGGGATGCACACGGCTGTAAACTCCGATTATATCTTTATCATCTTTAAAATTGTCGATTAAGCTGCTTAACCAGCTTTCATTGACTGGAGTGGCATCAGCGTTCAAAAATACAACAATCCCTCCGCTTGCCATTTGATTCCCCTGATTACGCGTTTTGCCGTGGTTGAATTCTCTGGCTAAGACTTTAAATATCTTAGCCGAATAACCTCTTGCTATATCTAATGTAGAATCCTGAGAGTCCGAATCAATTACAATAACTTCATATTTTTTGTCTATATCTTGTTGGAATACTTTATCTAAAACCGAACCAATATATCTTTCCTCGTTTTTTGTAAGTATAACAATTGATACATCAACCGGTGAATCCATTTTGCCGCCTTTATAGAAAATTAATATGCTCTCTGGGCTGTTTGATATTCCAGAGCACCTGATTAAAGGTGTTATCGCGACACAAGGGAATACAGTCGTGAAAATCTATATTCTCAACTACCTTTTTTCTTTGCCGAGAATCCCAAATTTCTAAAAAGGTATTCTTCTGCAGGTCCCCAATACAGTATTTATCAAAACCACGCATGTGGCAACATACATACATACGGGCGTCTGCAGCAATTACTGTAGCAAACTGCTGGCCATAACATTTTCCATAACTCCTGCCGTAACCCTTCTGTTTCATCATATCGTACTTGTGCTTTGAGTATAAAACCTTATATCCGTCACTGGACTGCTTAAGGCATCTAAAGATCTCCCCCTCTATATTAGTCCGATGATATTCAAATTTACCATTATTATTTAACTGCATCGGTCTAAATTGAAGATAATCGACTTGCAATTTTTTACATAGAGCAGTCATATCATACATTTCATCCTTTGTATAATCGCAAGTTAAATATCCTACCCCAACCGTGGTTATGCTCTTCAGTTTTCTTTTCATCTTAGTTAACAATGCAATATTATTAACCACCTTATCAAAGGCATCGCCATCCAAGCCATGAATAGTTTTAAAAGTTTGAGCAGATGCAGCGTCCAAAGATACCCTTATCCAGGTACATTTTTCTAACAGGACCCTGGATATCTCCTCGTCAATTAACGATCCATTGGTAATAAAACCAACATCCAAATTCAGATTGTGTGCTAATTTTACTGCCTCTTTTATATATGGATGGCAAAGCGGTTCTCCTCCGCCAGTAAAAATAAGACCGCGTACCCCTGCCCCAGCAAGTTGTCTGATTATGTCTTTTGCTAATTCTATAGACAACGAATTAGTATCTCTATTCTGGAAGCGCCAACCTGAACATTCTGGACATCGATGGTTACAGAGATTGGTCATATCTAGTTCCACAGTAATTGGCACAGGATTCTCTCCTCTTAACCAGGAATTTACACGGTCAAGATGTTTTAAAATCTTATCAGAACTGAATTGCCTTACATTGATTTCCATAATTTTCAAGCCTTCTTACCTGAAAGGCTATATCTAAAGATATTAGTTAATCTTTTAAAAAACATCCAAGAAACACTAAATAAAAGATAAGCAAAGATTATAATATTCAAAATAAACCTCGGAATTATCATTAAATAAGCTTTCATTGACTTAGGTTTAATTAACCACCATTGATGCCATTGATTATTTAAAAGCACTGCGCAGTTCATAAACAAAATTGAAATAATTATCGGACTTACATCCAAAGACAATAAAATGATATAGTCGTATCTATTTTTTCTTAATCTAAGTAAGTGCCGGGCAATACGATACCGTTTAATTATGCATCTGCCCGGCTTTATAATCTCAATTGCAGGAAAATCATATATCAGCTGATTCCTCTGCTGTAAAGCTAATATTGACACTTTCGCTTTCGGAAAAGAATCTTTTATCCGCTGAATAGCGAATTCTATTTGTCCAAACGGGGAATAACCATTATCGACTACCAGTATTGAATGTCTGAGTGCATTTTCATCTTCGCGTTGGAGTAAAACAAAAAATAGGCCGATCATTTTTATAAGGTGTTTAAGCCTGAACCTTGCTTTTTTCTTCGCATAGGTGATTTTAAAGACCTCCTTAATATTTCTTAATCTTAAAGTCCACCATTGCCCCCATTGATTATACAAAATCACCTTGGAAGTAAAAAATAACAGGGAGATAATTAAAGGAGTTATATCCAGAGAAAAGAGGAAAATAAAATCATATCTTGCCTTTCGGAGCTTCAGCAGCTGCAAGGCAAGCTGATATCTCCTCGGCCTTAATCTCTGAGAAGGCAAAATAAATTTTAATGAGGGAGAAATCTGTTGTAGATTCGCTACTCTCTGTTCAAAAGTTAAAACTGATATTTCTGCTTTAGGAAAATAATTTTCAATTTGCTCAATGGCTGAATCCAAATGCCCAAGCCAGGTATAACCATTATCTAAAATTAATATTGACTGACTGATGATCTCTTCTTCTTTATGCTCTAAAGTAAAAAAATATTTCCCAATTCTTTTAACTGTCTTTTTTACTTTCATTTTTAGTCAATACAAAGTTACCTAAAATAAGCATATCCATCCCGCTCTTTGAGAATGTATTAAAGGCATTCTCGGGACTATCAACTATTGGTTCGCCCTTTAGATTAAAGGAAGTATTGAGGATTGCCGCAACGCCAGTGGCCTGATAGAATCTTTCAATCAATCGATAATAGCGTGGGTTTGTCTGTCTGTCTACAATTTGAATTCTACTAGAACCATTGACATGTATAGCTGCGGGAATTGAATCCTTCTTCTTAACCAGCAGAGTATAAAGCATAAACCTCAACGGATAATGTTCTTGGTAATTATCAAGATCAAAAAGTTCTTTTGCTCTATCAGGCAAAACTGATGCAGCAAACGGCCGAAATGGCTCGCGGAATTTAATCTTGATATTGACAATGTCTTTCATTTTCTCCTGGCGTGGATCTGCCAGGATTGAGCGGTTTCCCAGAGCCCGCGGCCCCCATTCAAACCTTCCCTGAAACCAACCAATTACCCTGCCAGAAATAAGCGCATCCACCGTTAAATCTATCAGCTTATCTTCGTTGTCAATATATTGATACTCTATATTGTTCTTTTTTAGAAAAGACCTGATTTGTTCATCAGAGTACTCTCTGCCCCAGAAAGCGTGATTTAAGATAAATCTCCTCCGGTTAGCTAACAGACAATGGTAAACATATAGAGCAGCCCCCATCGCTGCTCCCCCGTCGCCAGCAGAAGGCTGAATGAATATTTCATCAAAGGGCGTTTCTCTTAAAAGGCAAGAATTTGCCACGCAGTTTAGAGCAACCCCACCTGCAAGGCAAAGCTTTTTTAATCCTGTTTTGCGATAAATATAATTAGCAATATTGATTAGAACATCTTCGGTTACTTTTTGAATACTAGCGGCAACATCTGCATAATACTGATTAGCTTTTATCTCTTCTTCTGTGGGAGGATTAGTAAAATTGTATAAAGATGTTTTATTAGTAACAAAGCGAGATTTGGGATCTCTTGGACTGCCAAATAAATTCTCAAAATACTTATTAAAACTTCGTCTGGTATGGTAGTGATAAGCAAAATATTGCATATTAAGACGGAAACTTCCATCATCATTAATGTTTATTAACTCATAAACTCTATCCGTATATTTAGGTTCACCAAAAGCGCTCATCCCCATTACCTTATATTCACCCTCATTAACTTCAAATCCCAGAAAAGCAGTAAATACAGAATAAAGAAGCCCCAGGGAGTGAGGAAATTTAATCTCCTCAAATAATTGAATTTCATTCCTGCCTTTGCCGTCCCAATCAGCCCTTCCATGGCCTAATGCTGTGGTCGTCCATTCTCCGACGCCGTCACAGGTTAAAATTGCTGCCTCAGTAAACGGAGAACAAAAAAAGCTACTGGCTGCATGAGAGAGATGGTGCTGACAAAACAATATTTTATCCGGACTGACGCCAACCCTCTCTTCAATCGTACTTTTAATCCATAACTTATCACCCATCCAGTTTATTATTGCATCCTGAAAAACTCCCACCGAAAGAGGATAGGTAGAAAGTATGGTTTTAATGATGCGCTCAAATTTCAAGAACGGTTTCTCATTAAATACTGCGTAGTCAAGCTGATTGCCCTTGATTTTCGCATAATCAAGACAGAACTTAATGGCATTTTCAGGAAAAGATAAATCATGCTTTATCCGGGTAAACCTTTCTTCCTCAGCTGCAACAATGACCTCTCCATCATTTAATAAACAAGCAGCCGCATCATGATAATAACAACTTATTCCTAAAATATACATTATTACTGGTGTTTTAGAAAATTTTCTACATCTTTAATATTATTACGAGTAATCCAATAGATTGATTTCCGCCTAATATCTAAAAAATCAGTGCATAATCTAATAAAAATAGCAAAAGGAAACAACAGGATGAAATATACAATCCCCAATAACAATCTTACTAGATAATTAATACCAATTCTAATGTACCTGTTTATTTTCTTAAATATTTTTATCATATTCAGAATCAGAATAGTGTATAGATAAATGGTACTACTGCAGCACTCTGCGTAAAAATAATAAAAAACCCAAGCAAGAGAAAAATTAATATCATAGGGATCATCCACCAAAGTTTATTCTGCCAAAGAAAGACAAACAACTCACTTATAACCAAAAACCTTGAACTGATCTTCCTTAACCAAATTTTTAGTCTCATTGCTCTTTGGGGGTTACTGTCACTTTTCTAAAAAACTATAAAAGCGACTTATGATTACGAATATATTACTCCTGCCAATACTACTTCTGTCAATCCATATAAGGGAGCATTTGAGTCTGCTACCTTAATTCAAATAAACATTATTTTAAGCTACATAACCTTTGAATGAATTTTATCTGTCTTTTTCTCGCTTTCATATAAAAAATCTTTCGGATCGATAAAAATTCGATACCATAACTCTAAACTTAACAACATATATAAATATCTGTCATACTCGCCACGAAAATTGCCTCGTTTTATTACTATCTTTCTCTTCTTAAAACTTCTAATCAAATCATTGCTCCATTCAGATAATTCATTAGAAAACCATTGATAGATGGGTGTAATTAGGCCCTTTTTGTCTTTCCTTTCAATTATTTCATCAGGTACAATGCCTTTAGCTACTTTTTTTAAAATAAATTTGGTTTTATTTTCCTTAATTTTTAACTCCGAGGGTAAGGAAAAGGCGAACTCTACTATGCGATAATCTAAATAAGGAGATCTATTTTCCATACCGTGAGCAGCACAAACTCGATCTCCCATTGTTAAAAGCGAAGGCAATGTTATCTCTATATCGCAAGCACACATCTGGTTGAGTAAATATCTATGTTGAGAAAATATTGTTTTAATTTTTTTAAAAGGATTATTTGTATCGGGAATCCCTCTCTTTGTTAAAAAAAAGTATCTCTCTGCGAGTTCGCTAAATACCTCTTCGCTCCAGAAGAATCTGGCCAAAGAATGGTAGCTTTTTAATTCACGAAGATTGCCCAAATACTCCTCCATTAACATCAACAGATAACGTATATAACCACCAAAAAGCTCATCCGCTCCTTCTCCATTTAAAACTATCTTTACAAATTGGCTGGCTTTTTTTGCTAAAAGAAAGGCCGATAATGTTGAGGCAGTAGCAATGGGTTGGTCTAAATGCCAAATAATTTTTCCATACCACTTTTGGAAATCAGATGGCTTGGGCTGAATAATATGATGTTCCGCACCAATATCTTTTGCCACCAACTCGGCATAATAAAGTTCATCAAAATGTTCACCTAAATTATAATGGCAAGTAAATACATGTTTAGGCTTAGCGATATAAGCAATTAAACTCGAATCAATACCTCCACTCAAAAAAAGACCTATAGGCATATTTTTTCCACTGCGTAATTTAATCGCATCTTGGATTAACCATCTTAATTTCTCTATGCACTGCTTTTCATTTAATTCGGTAACATAATTTGGGTCTATTTGCCAATACTTTTTTATACTGACCCTCTTGCCATCAAAAATTAACAAAGACCCGCTAGGGACAGAATAAACATCTTTAAATAAGGTTTCCTGACCTGATGTAGATTCAAAGGCAATAAAATCCTCTGTTAAATTCGGCCTCGCTTCTATTTCCGATAAAATACTTTTTATTTCTGAAGCAAAAATTAAACGGCCATTACGTTGAAAATAATAAAGAGGCTTTTGGCCTAATCTATCGCGGCCAAGAACTAAATACTTGCCATCCCAAATTGCGAAGGCAAAACTGCCATTAAATTTATTTACACAATCCAACCCGAATTCTTCATAAGCATGCACAATTACTTCGGTATCAGTATTAGTATTGAATGTATGCCGCTTTAATCTTGTTCTTAAGTCTGAATAATTATAAATCTTGCCATTTAAAACGACGCAGATATTTTTATCTTCATTAAAAATGGGTTGGTTCTCAGATGAATAATCTGTTATTCTTAAACACCTTGCGCCCAATTTTACTCTTTTCCCAAGATAAAAACCTTCGCCATCTGGGCCGCGATGAGATAAAATATCAATCATTTTTTGAATATCGCCTTCTTTCCATACCCCAGCTATTCCGCACATTATAATCTAGTCAATCCGCCTTTCTTGATATAATCTTAAAATTCAGAATTGCTTTAGGAATATCCGACAAAACTGCGAATGAAAGAAATAAAGGGTTTTTAATAAATGACCTTCCTTTTTTACGAGGATAAAATTTAACTGGTACCTGTTTGAAACGATACCCCTTACTCAAAGCACATAGAATAAAGAAATGCTGAAAGGCACGAACTTTATTTCTGGAATTTAAAATATCAAAGAATACTTTTCTTTTATAAATAACAAAGCCGGATTTAATATCATTTATTTTTCTAAGAAACAATATATTCAGAAGGCAACTTAAACTCCGACTAAGGAATTTTCGAAATAGACTTTGAGCCCTATATTCTCTTCGCCACCCCTGAACCAAATCATAGTTATTTTTTATTATTTCATTATATAATACAATAATGTCTTCGGGATTATATTGTAAATCAGCATCAATAGTTACAACATATTCCGCATTAGACATTTCAAGTCCGCTGTGCCACGCCTCTGCAATGCCAAGATTTTTAGAATGATTAACTCCCAAAACATTCTTAAACTGCTTGCTAAATCTTTCAATCTCTATAGCTGTATCGTCTAAACTTCCGTCGTTAACAAGGACTAACTCTCCTGTAATTTCGTTCTTAGTAAATATTTTTAAAACTGTTGAGACTAGCTCTTCTATATTTTTTTGTTCGTTAAAACAAGGGACTACAACACTTAGATTAATCATCTTATTAAGTTTCCCATCAGATAAAACAAATAAAAGTATTATCTACGCTTACCTATCTAATTCCAAACAACCGATTATGTCGGTACAATTGTCTTTTTCAATTGCCTCGCGATAGTAGGATAAACAAGGCACTGTCTCGCAATGGATACTCGAAGCAGGATAAGGCTCGAGGTTTTCAATCCTATCAACCCAACCTTTTAAGCTATCAGCTGGCTTATCTGAAAATTTTACTTTTATAAAATCGCTTATTCTAAATACAAGATTTGCAACTGAACCGCCCCCCGAATGGCCTATCACACCTATCCTAGAGTTGTCCACATTATCATAATTTATTAAGTATTTGACTAACAATAGAACTTCATAAACTCTAATCCCCATTAACGTAAATCCCTCTAACATCAACATCTCGCTCAACTTAAATTCTTCTTTATCTCCATTCATGGCTCTAAAAGACGGCATAATCACTATAAAACCATTCTGAACAAACTCAATGCCTCCATATTTATCTCTAAAATCCACGCTGGATTCTCCATGCCCATGAAGACCTATAATAGCCGGGAGCTGCTTACTTATCTGCTTAGGAATTAAAATCAATACATCGAATATTCCGATAACCTTATCTTCAAACAATAACTTTTTTTCTATATATTCACCATGATCGGTCTCTTCTATAGTAGTAACCATAAGGCTTCTTGAATTAATATCTTCTAATAAAAACTCTATATTCAAACACTCTAAAATTATTTTTTTCAGTTCTGAAAAGCCTAAATCAACCATTGTGCTCTTAGTATTTAAGATTGCCTCTTTTATTTGCCTGCTTAATTCTTCTCTACTAATTTTTTTTCCATAATTCTTAAAGTACTCCGGAAACTTATAATAAGGGACTAAGCGCTTAGCTCTTTGATAATCGTGATTCAATGATAAATTAGTTTTCTCAATTATATTTATATTATCTCTAGCGTAAGAAATATTAACTATAACAAAAGTGATAAACAGAAAAATACAAATGTGATTTTTCGTCATAAATTTCTTAGCTAAATTTTTTGCAAAAATTAAATTCGTTAATATATCTTCTCAATTATTTATATAAAGCGTATCTTTTAATTTGCTTAATCAAGTAGAGTAATTACTCTTGTTTTATTTCTATATAATAGTCTGTATAGAATCAAAATACACCAAAACACATTTGCTTCTTTTCCGTAATATATAAGATTATTGTGAAACCTTTTTATTACAACTTATATTTATTTTTTTCTAAGAACATCTTCCTTTAAGCTCTTAAGGAAATCATCATCTGGCTTAATATTAAGAGCTTTGTTTATAGCCTCTTTGGCCTTAGACATATCACCGATCTGAAAATATATCATGGCTGCTTCAGATAAAAGCTTATAATCATTTGCATCAATGGCAAGTCCTTTATTTATTTCTCTTAATGCTAAATCAAGTTTTTCATTATTTGATTCTTTATCGGCTTCTATCTTGTATATACGAGCTGACAGTCTGTGAGCCCAAAGGTCATTTGGCTGTACTGCTAACGCCCCTTGCACTGCCTGCCGGGCAGCAGTTAAGTCGTCAGTTGCAATACAGGCTTCAGCCAATATATTTAGAGCTAAAACATCTTCTGGGTATTGACTTAAATGTCTCTTAGCACCCGAAATCGCCAAAGCATATTCTTTATTCTTTAAATGTGCTGCTATTGCCTCTACTCTTGAAAAATCAATATTTTCGCTTGTAGCGCTCTTATCGCTCTCTGCGCAATTAATATTAATTGCCGTAAGGAAAGTCAATATCCCGATTAAAAAAACCTTACATATGAAAAAATATATTTTTTTTAGCATTCTGCAACCTCCTTAATTTTGTGATTAGTTTTATTAGTTTAGTCTTTCTTATTAGAAAAATCAGATATATGGATCTGGATAGCTAACTGTTTGATTAATCCACTTCATTTTAAATCATCCATCTTTAGAATAAAAAATATTATTAAATTTTGCCAAGGAACCTATTTTAATATAACCAACAGAAAAATAATTTCGTATATTCCATAGAAATCCTCCAACACAGACATAAACTTAAGTTAAATTCAGAATATTGTTTTTTTATTGTGGCGATTCGTATAATAACCGAGATTGTGATTATCTCTATCCATTATTTACTAACTAATCTTAAATAGCCAATATACGGGCTTCCCTTGCTGATTATAAAATACCTTCTCCAATATCTTTTCTTTTCCTCTCTCTCTAGCGAGCAACATAAATTTATTTCGATACGCCAGATTTTCTTCTGAATTCATCGTAAGATAAAAATAAGTTTTTTCTTTAGTGAGCAGGCAATCATACTTCTCAGAAATAGATCCCTGGAAATTTTCGTCATATATTACAGGCATAACTGTCCCATCGGTTAGGAAAAATAAGTTTTCCCTTAAGCCCCAACCAAACATTATCGGGGAGGTTATCTTATTTTTTTGTAAATAATCGGCTAATTCGTAAATAGATGTTGACCAGCGTTTGCTCCCTCCGCTTTTCTCCATCTCGGAATTAAAATAAATATTCATCCAGACATTAAATAACAAATAGGGAATTAAAAAAGAAGAACAAATAGCAATAGCAATCAATCTATTTTGTCTAATTCGCTGCCATATGCAATTTAATAAAAAAGCCAAGATTATTTGCGGAAAGGGAAATAAAACCATAAGGTGCCCTGGAGAAAATCCGCTTACCGTAAAAGGAGACAGAAAAAATACAGTCAGATAAATAGCATAAAGAAATAACATTCTGTATCTTATGATTTCTTGCAAATTATGTGAAGATAAAACCATTATCAACACGAGCGTAATTGATATAATTGTTAAAATGCAAATTAAGCTGGCAATAAACTCAACAGAACTCACTTCTGCAATCCCCCAATCCACTCGTTCGGGAATAGTTTCATTCAGAAATAGGATTAAATCTGAAATTCTTATCTTTAAATTAGTCAAATAAGCCAAATTATTTATCATGGCATCTTTTTTTCCAGCAGGAGCATATAATAAAGAATGTAATAACAGCTTTACTGTTCCCCAAGGATGTTTTATGTTATAAATGATTATAAACAGAGCGCCCAAACAAAATGAGAATAACGCAATTACCGATTTCTTTATATTCAAAGATGCTAATAAATTAATTTTTCTGCCTAAAAAAGTAAATGCTAATATTATTCCTATTGCATACCAAAGAAAAGTAATTTTTGTACTAAAGCCTACTCCCCAAAAATAAAAACTTAAATATAAAAAAATATTTTTTTTCATTTGCGAATATTTTGCAAGAAATAAAAGCCCTGCCCAGAAAAAGAATATTATGAATATTTCTTCGCGATATAAACCTACGCGGCTATATTGAACAAATAATAGATTGATAGAAATTAAAAGCGTAGTTAATAATGCGGCATTACGACCAAACCACAACTTACAGAAAAAATAGATGAGCAAAATAGAAAGTGCTGAAATGCATATAGAGGTGAGTCTTAATGAGAAGACGTTCCAACCGAAAATAAGAGAAAACGGCAAAATTAAATAAGAGACGACTGCCCCTAAATAAGTATCCTGCATAATGGGAAAGATTTTATTAGAAAAGGTAAGAAAAAGTATTGCCGGAAAAAAGAAATCTTTTGAAAAATATGAAGGGGGGTTCCTGAAGATATTCTTAGCGACAATTCCATCGGTCGCTTCATCTATACTAATTCCTGGATAAAATAGATTATACACAGCCAGCATGATAAATACTAAAATTAAAAAATAAGGTAACCTTTTTTCATAATTAGCGAAATTTAATCTCATCGTTTTAGATATAAATACTCAAATGAGCATTCTGATTAATTTATAAATTATACCTGTTCTAGAGCAATTTGTTTTGCAAAACGGCTAATTGCTTTCTTTTATTTTTGCGCTCAAGGAAATTTTTTTAAAAATTACTTTAAGAATTGAAAAAAAACCGATGAACAAAATCTTGGGATAAATGATTAATTTAGCAAAAGTAAAGAGGCTGCGTGGCCTAAAATAAAATCTTTTAATTGTTTTTCTGATTGCATCCTCTATTTCCCTAGCAGTAAGACCCCGTGGCACAAAAACAAGATTATGCTGATTTAATAATCTCCAATCTTTTTTAAACTTACCATATTTATTTGCCCGATTATAATCAACGGTATTGGGAAAAGGAGTAAAATGATTTATTGTCACAATATCCAAATCTGAATTTAAAATAAAACGCTCGGTTTCAATTATAGATTGTTTAGTTTCGGTAAGACTTCCGATCATAAAGTAACCTTTACATTTTATCTTGGCCTTCTTGCTCCATTTAATTGCTCTTGAAATTTGCTCTAAACTTTCGTCTTTTTGCATAAAATCCAAAATTTCCTGAGAGCCGCTTTCGATGCCATAACTCAGACACCAACATCCGGCTTCCTTCATAATTTTAAGCAACTCTAAGTCAACTAAATCTGCTCTGGCATTTGCGCTCCATGTAATATTCATTCTTCTTTTCCTCAAGATTTCGCAGAAGTCAATTATCCGCTTCCGGTTTCCAACAAATTCATCATCATAAATAACAATTTCTTTAATTCCGTATGTTGATTTTAAATATTCTATTTGGCTAATAATATATCCGGGGCCGTGAAAACGGACTCTGCTATCATAAACTGACTTATCACAAAAACTACATTTACCTAAACATCCTCTTGAGGTAATTATTGGAGCTGCGGGAAGATTTTTAAAACCAAAAACAGAAGGTCGATAATACCTTGTTAAATCAGGAAAAAGATCCCAGGCCGGGAAGGGGACTTTATCTAAATCCTCAATAAATGGTCGAGGTGAATTTATAATAAGATTTCCGTTTTTTCGCCAAATAATCCCCTGAACAGAAGAAAGCTCATCCCCGGATTCTAAATAACTTAATAATTCTTTGACAGTAAGTTCCCCCTCTCCTATCACTCCAATATCAAACTGCGGGAAAAGATTCATCGTTTCTTGAGGAACAGCAGACAAATGAGGACCTCCAATTAAAATAATGATATCTTTACAGTTATCTTTAACCAGCTTGGCTAAGCTGGCCGCATCATGTATAGTCATTGTAGTACTTGTAAGTCCGAGATATTTTGGAGAATACTCAATAATCTCTTTGGCAGCTTTCTCAATATTAAGATTTAATCCCTCGCAATCTAAAATATAGGTTTTGAAATTGCTTTCTCTTGAAATAGCAGCAAGATATCCTATCCCTAACGGTGGAAAAAACACCCCTGATTTTGCAAGCGGGCCGTATCTTGCAACTGCTGTTGTATAAGGATTCACCCAAATAATATCCATTTTAACCTTAAATACATAATATTAGATTGATCGGGTAATCTTCTTAATATAATTATTCTGCTTTCGGAATATAATTTTTAAAATCTCGGTATTTATAATATTTTATAAGCTTCATTGAAACTCATATCCGCAAACTCGATCAATCAAATAATTATAAATTGCCTCCGCTTCAATTTTATGCCCTAATACCGTAGGATGTGCATCATCGCCCTCAGCAAAAAATTGTTCACGACTATAGCCTGAATCTTTAAAAGCAGTGCCTAAATCTAAAATGTGGACGTCATCATCAGGCATTATCCATGGGAAAGAATTGTAGCCATCCGGATAACCGTACTGTACGTACGGCGGTATTAAAATTAGCAGTTTGATAGAGTTTCTTTTTGCTAGAGAAATAAAATTAGAAAAAATCCATCTTCTATCTTCTTCAGGAACTCTTTGTTTCGTAAAAAAAATTTCATAATCTCCCTTTTTCTGAGAATTAAGTTTATCTTTATTTTTCATTGTATAAATATAATATTTGGCCTGTAAGACATATCCGGAGAATGCTTTATAAAATACACTCTTATTAAGAAGACTCAATAATCCAGAGAGATAACACCGCCTGATATATGATTCTCTATCGGTAATACCAGGGCCGACCAGCCTATAATCAAAAAGGTCCATAAAGCCTTTGTCCTCATGAGTTCGAACAAAATAAGCAGGCAAAGCATCGCTTGAATGAAAATAAATCATTATCAAATCGGGCTGAAATTTCAATCCATAGCGCTTTAAATATATAAGTCCTTGGAAACTAGTATAAGAGGGCATCCCGGCATTTATTACCTGGAATCTTAATTTTGATTTTTTTCTATGATTATTAAGCAATGTTTCTAATTGCTTACTGTAAGTTTCTTCTGGTTCAACATTAGTACCGAATGTTCCTGATTCTCCAAGTGAAAGAATCCTGAACGTATCAGGGGGTTTTTGCATTAAAAATTCCTCATCCCTTAATCCAAAAGAGTTTGAGTTCCAGCTCACGCCAAGCCGTTCCCCCCTCCAATTAGGCTTAAATTTCCAGAATAAGTATTTATCTTCTATGAATCCTTCATGCTCAGGTAAAAATCTACTATACAATCTATACTCGCCTTCCTTATCATATATATCCCCGAAACATACCCTGGAAACTATTTCAAGAAAAGCAAAAAAAATAATACAAATTAAAACGGTAAAAATAAATGATTTAAAGGGGCCATAATTTATCATACAATTTCGATTTTTTTGACCTAATTATTTTAATTTATCTTACATAATCAGTTTTTGCCTATCCACCTTGCCGGTTGATGTCTTCGGAAGCCAATCTCTAAATTCGATAATTTCTGGAACCATATATTGAGGTAATCTCCGCAAACAAAAATTCTTTATTTTTTCGCTTGATAAAGAATTCGATCTACGAGGAACAATTACAGCTTTAATTTTATTACCGGTTTCTTCATTGGGTACCGCAACTACAGCCGATTCTTCTACCTCTGGATGAATATACAAAATTGACTCAATTTCTTCTAATTCAATACGGTAACCTCTGCTTTTAATCATATTATCTTGCCTGCCAACAAAAATATAATTGCCACACTCATCGATGGTTACTAAATCACCTGTTCGATAAGTTATTTTGTTTTGTTTGGAATATAAAGGTAGCTTAACCAAGGCTTCTCTGGTTTTATCTGGAGTATTCCAATACCCATTCATAAGGGTAGGTCCAGAAACATATAGCTCGCCAATGCTTCCTGGTTTTATAAGATTATTCTCTTCATCAATAGCAAAAGTTTCTAAATTATCACAAGACCTTCCTATCGGCACAGGTTTATTATCAGAAGGCATAGATTCAACTAGATAATACGTGCATACATTTGTTTCTGTGGGCCCATAGAGATTATAGAATTGTGCATGAGGTATCATTGTAATTAGTTTACGGAGATGTTTTGAGGGGAATACTTCCCCAGCAAAAAGGACTAGCCTTAAAGAAGACAGGTCTTTATTCTTCAAATCTCCATATAATACCAGTTGAATTAAAGTAGATGGTACTGAATACCACACTGTTATTTCTTCTCTTTCTATAAATTCAGCTAAAGAGTGAGGAAAGGCTGAAGTCCCCTGAGGAACCATACACATCGTAGCAGACGCCTTGATTGTTACGAATATATCAAATATAGAAAGATCAAAATGTAAAGGCGCATGATTGGAAGCTCTATCTTCTCTAGTAAGACCAAAGCACCTATAAGCCCAATTTATAAATGCTAATGAACTTTTATGAGTAATCATAATTCCCTTTGGTCTACCTGTTGAGCCAGAAGTATATAAGATGTATGCTAAATCAGTATTTTTGATTTTAGGCTTTATCTTGAATGAGCTGGGCGCCGTTAAAACTTCATGCCGAGAGATAAATTTAACAGAATTGAGAGGAGGCCTTGTATCTGGTCTCATCTCACCTAAATTTACAATACATTTCATCAACATACCTTCTAAAAACATTTGCCTTATGCGAGGTATCTTATTTGAAGATGTTATCAGATATTGAATTGAGCAATCTTTAATAATATAAGCTAATCGAATAGGAGGTGAAACTGGATCCAAAGGAACATAAACCGCACCTGCTTTCAAGATACCAAAGATACTGATTATGCTATCAATGGATTTATCAAGATAAATTCCGATTCGATCCCCTCTCCTAACTCCATTTTGTATCAAGACCCAAGCTAATTGATTGCTTATTTTATCTAATTCCCCATAGGATATCTCCTTGCTTTTATACCTTACTGCAATCCTGTCCGGATTCTGTTTGGCTGATTTAATTAGGAGATCTTGTAACAGTTCGTACATTACTTATTTGATAATCTTTTACTTACAATTTGTGAAATTTTCTCAATAGTATCGAAATTATCTATGGCCACCTCGCTGGGATTTATTATCACGGCAAAAGCATCCTCAATAAAAGCCATTAGCTTAATCATGCCCAGAGAATCAATTATGCCGGCTTCAAATAAAGATTGGTCATCTCGAAAATTTATACGTTCGGATAAACACTCAGAACGAATAAATTCCTTAATTTTTCTCGATATATCAGATTGACTATTATCCATATATAATATACCTACTGATAATTCTAAGCTGCATATCTGAAGATATCTTCCTGAAGACTCCTGACTCTTTTTCTTAAGAAAATACTGTAGACGTCTAATAATTCTTGCTCAGTTAAAAATTTTTTCTGTATCTTAATAGCGTTGCTTAAGCGCTCTTTAGAGAGAAATACTTCTTTTAAAAATTGGAAATAAATACTTCTAAACTCCTTCTTGGGAATTAACGGTGTCTGCGCATGTCTTATGTCATGATAAGTCTCGCTATAGGCATACTTAATATTATCGACATCTAACCCATATTTTATCGCCAAATCGTAAATTTCAGTATTAGGATAATATTTAACAGAAAAAAACATAGGGATATTAATTTTTTTAAAATTTTTAACATAATTAATTGTCTGTAATACTTCCTCTTTTGTTTCTGTGGGAAAACCTACCATAAAACAGCAATTAGTCATAATTTCCTTTTCGCATGTATAGTCAATAACTTTTCTTAACTTATCTAAGTCGTTGAACTTTTTTATGAACTTCTGCAGGCGTGGCGAGGCTGTCTCAAGCGCATAGGTTACCCAGATGACGCCTGCCTCAATCATTTTGTCAACAAAGGTAAAATCTACAATGTCCCCTCTTATGCCATTTGTCAAATATAAATTTACTTTTATGCCGCTGTTTATTATCAAATCAAATATCTCAATGCACCTTTTATAATCTAAATTGAAACAGTCATCGATGAAATAAAAATCCCTAATCTTGAAGTCATCGTAAAGTTGTTTAATCTCCTGAAATACATTTTGCGCACTCCGGGGCCTAAATTCTTTACCAAACATATTGTGGCAGTAAATGCAGCCGTATGGACAGCCTCTGCTGGTTAGTATTAAACCTTGTTTCCTCCGGTTATATCCGTAGCTTATCGTATTGCCGTATCTTTCAACCGAAATTAAATTATAATCGGGAAAAGGTAAAGAATTAAGATTAGCTGTAACCTTTTCTGCTGCATTTATTACCAATTTATCTTTAAGTCTGTAGGCGATTGCCGGAGCGTCAAGGAAACTGTGGTTTGATAAAATAGAGTCTACTATAATCACAAAAATGTCTTCCGCTTCGCCTAAGACTAAATAATCTACATTTTTATCCCGTAGGGCTGATTGTGTATCCATAGTAGGATATGGCCCGCCCCCAATCACTATAATATCCTCCTTTATTCTCTTTGAAATTTGAGCAAATTGGTGAAATCTTTCTTTATATATATTTAAACCGCGAATCCCCACTAAATCGGGTCTAAATTCTTCAACTATTTTTGAAAAATCATTATTTGAGGGACAGTCCATAACTGCATTTATTAATTTTACCTCTATCTTATTGGAAAATCTTCCTTTTATAATGGTAGCTATGTACATAAGACCTAAAGGAGGAATTATTTGTTCCAGATCCTGCATTGACTTATCTTTCAATAGCCAAGAAGAGTTTGCATCAACCAAAAGGATTTTTAACATCTTAATGCCAAATTGCCTGAATGAAATTAAGGGCCTTATCTAGATCTGTTACGAAAAAGATAAATCCAAAAGAGACAAAGCTAAACGTTAAAAAAGTAGACGGCAATCTCCACAGGCGATGATGAAATAACCTGATCTTAAATATTGGATTTCTTCTCTTTATTTCTTGAAAAAGATACCAAATGATCATACCGACTCCATGATAGACACCGAGTACAAGGAAACTTAAACTCGCTTTATGCCAAAGATGAAATACAACAAAGGATGCAAGAATTCCTAAATAAAGCTTAAACACTGATGCGCGGTGACCAAATAAAGGGAGAAAAAAATAATCACGAATCCAACTATACACAGAGATATGCCAGCTTCTCCAAAACAAGGCAATATTGGGCTTAAAGAAAGGATAATGGAAATTTTCAATTATCTTATAT